>Ga0307433_1000036_pt1 | contig 117340 bp, 84 predicted proteins | sample SalMarWE160210MG_FD_202166 | JGI IMG/M metagenome (GOLD analysis project Ga0307433, IMG submission 202166) | Salt marsh sediment microbial communities from the Plum Island Ecosystem LTER, Massachusetts, United States - WE1603-210 | ecosystem: Environmental > Aquatic > Marine > Intertidal zone >...
AGCCAGCGTATTGCTATCGATATGCAACGAGAAGAACAGGCTCAAGGCCGTTTGCAAACAATACAGATACTTCATAATGTGAGGAATGGAATAGAATGTTCCCGGTAACTATGCTACAGTATCGTTAAATCTCAGCTTACGGCGCTGGTTCCGGAGCGGGCTTAAGCAGCCGAATGTCATCAATGAATATCTTCCCTGCACCGCCGGGAATAGTCATATTGCCTTGGGCACCAAGACCAATCGCGATTTTGTCTATGTTGGTCAGAGTTATACCCTGATCGGCTAAAGTCTGAAGTGGTATGACCCACTCGGTCCAGGTGTCGATCTGTGCCGCGGCCGGATCATCATGGACTATAACCGCAGGTGTGCCGGCACTGTTGGAAACAGCCACATAAAGCGGCTCGGCAGCGTTGCTGGTTATACCGATATCCTGGCTTGCCCACTGCTGACCAACCGTGCCCGTAGTCGTGACGTTTGTGAATACGGCCTGGCAGGTCAGAGCGGCATCATGGCTGGTCAGAGCCAAACCGATATAGACATTCGAGCCCATAGCGATATTCTGTGCCGTAGCACCCGTTACCGGCTGCCAGCTCGAACCATTGGCCGAATGTGAAACCGTAAAGAGGCCGGAAATACTACGCTCCAGCTTCACCCAGTATGGAGCGGTAAGCCCGCTCTGGTTCGTATTGAAGCTTGCAGCGCCGGTATCCGGTCGACCCTGTGAGGCAGCTCCGTTATCTGGTGTAACGCAAGCAAAAGCATGCTTCGAGCCACCATCAAGCGTCTCTCGGATCATCACGCCGGCCTTGGCCCAGCCATTCGTGTTCTCTACACTGTCAATTCTGGCGATAATCGAGCCGGCACCGGTGAGCATCTTGTAAGCGAAGTGGAACTCATCGTGGTACTCGCCTGCTCCTGGCCCTATGTCCCAGATGTCCGCGCCTGAGCTTGTCATAGTATATGTGCCAATCGGGCCTTCGACGAAGCTGCCGGTTGATGCCGAGTAGCCTCTAAACCATAGCGACAATTCCGTTACGCCTTCTTCCATCCAGTCTCGCTGCTCTGTCAAAGTATGCTCCACTTCCGAATAATAAGCATATCCCTGCTTGTTGTTGTCGTATGCAACCGGCATAGACTGATTGCCGCCATAGACGATAGTCTCTTCGGTATAAGAAGCGGTGGTTTCATCACCAACCGCAGCGCCGGTGCCGTTGCCGGCAAAGTAAGGATCAGTACCGGGTGCGCCATAGCCAAGTCCATCGTGCCATGCGTACCATATCTGATTGTCGTTGACATCAAAGGTCTCGAAATCATCTATGACAAAGAAATCACCCGTCGTAAAGCTCCAGACGTTGCCCGCCCAGGGACTATCGGGATTGACGCCGTTGACCTCATCTATCCGCCAGTAGTATGCCGTATTTAATGAAAGCTTGCCGGGATCATAGCTCTCTTCGCCGAGGGCTTTTTGCTCCTTGTACTCAGGCGAGGATTTCGTTGCATTCTTGACGGCGTCCGCATCCGTTCCGAAGTACACCTCGTGCGAATCGGCGACGGCTCCCGCAACCCAGCCAAGAACCACCGACGGTTTTACATCCACAGCACCATCGGTTGGATTCGGGCCGCTGACCGCGCCCAGAGTAGTGAAGCTCCAGACTTCGCCCTTGTACGTACCGGCGCCATCAAACTCATCTACACGCCAGTAGTAAGTCTTAGCCAATTCAATTTGGCCGGGAGAGTAACTCGAAGGACCGCTCGGAACACCCATGGCAGCATTGCTTACTTCGTCAAAATCTTCGCCGAATACAACATAGTTCAATTTTGCTCCGTAACCTGCCGTCCATGCAAGCCGGACATTCAGATCTACAAATTCGGCACCGTCTGCCGGCACGGGGAAATACGCAGTCTTGGGTGGAAGCGAGAAACTCCATACATCGCCTTTCCAGGGACTGTTCGGCTCGGCTTCATTAACCTCGTCAATACGCCAGTAGTAAGTCGTACCCGGAACAAGGCCGTCCGGGTAAGCATATCCGGTAAAGCCAGCAATATAAAACAATGTATCCAATGCCTGGTTGCCTCGGAATACTTCAGAGTCTCGAGTGGCGTTGTTCACATCGTCAAAATTATCACCCATGTATACATCATGCGAAGCCGCAAAATCTCCCGCACGCCAAGCCATGTTTACCCATGTATCGGCATGTAAGGCACCGTCGGCGGGAACGGGGCCTGCGGCCTGTGGATAATCACCGAAACTACTTGGCCAGGCATAACCCAGGGTTAATATTTCATTGGAACTGAGGGGGATATCCCAGATGGCAACGGTCGATACATTGATAGTAGCGTCATCGCCGTCCTGGTTATTGCCAGCGGCAAACAGCAGAAGCGTATCGGCAAGACTGAAACGACCGTCGATTCCCTGCTGGTTTCCCTTGAATATTTCAACACCATCGACATAAAGGTCATGTCGAACGCCGTTATCGACCACTACGACCATGCGATACCAGGTGTTTGCCTGGGTGGTGTAATTAAACGCGTTGGAGTAACCAACGGCACCAATTCCGATCGCACCGGATGAATTGATGGTCCAGTCGGAATCATCGGTGTTGGTCGGATCGGTCTGAAAGAGATCGTTGTAACCGTTGGGAGGGTCGGAAAGACTGCTTGACGGGTAGCTGAAATCAATGAGCAGGGTCCATTCGTTTACTTTGGCCCCGTCGCCATTGGGGACGATACCATGCGTGCATATGTAGTAACTGCCCTCGCCGATAGTCATGGCACCATCTGCGGCGCTGACGCCCGCGATATCCTGAGCCGAGCCGACTATTTCCAAGGGGGCGCCGACCGTAGCACTATTTGGATTCGGTGCATTGAATTCCCACACACCTTTCGGTTCGGGAACAGCCGCCTGTACCTGTAATGTCAATGTCACAATCAAGAACCAAAAACTAAGCCTTTTCATAACTCTCTCCTCATATAATTAAGTTAACGATATTAGGTACTGATCTCCGATGGATCAGTTTGCTTTTACTTAGCTCCGCAAGAGCTAAATCGTTGTATATTGATCTAACATTTTCCATTTGCATGGTTAACAAACATAATTTTCTTCGTACACCACTAATAATCTTACCATATACCCCTTAAAATAACAAGAGATTCCACTTTCAAAGCCACTTTGCTGAAAATCTGCACGAGAACATGATTTTATGTGCCTCGCCCTCCTGCCAATCTCAGCTTTTGTACAGACCTCGAGTGCTCGCACCTTCATAGATCCAAGCTGTTTAGCCCGGGATTTCCAATATACATTTCACTGAAACACTCCTGCAAGCTTCAAGTCTCATAATAAAATAAAAGGGGGGTAGTAGGTTAGCTCCTCCTTGTTGCTACTTGCCAAAGGTGTAACCATTAACAGCATGGGTGATATCGCTCTCTGTAACAGTCCAGGAGCCGTGTTCTGCCACCAGTGGTTGGGGGTCGTATTGCCATCGTATTAATTGAGCATCTTATTATCGTCATATTAGGGCAAGAGGAGCTAACCGCCTATCCCCTTATTCTATATTACCACTTCGTCGAGCACGCTGTCTATTGTGGTAACTACGTATTTTTACATAAAAAATAAAGATTCATCTCAGGTTGGAAACCTGCCCGAGCACCCTGTCTTGGTGTGCGTAAGTCTTTATTAATAAAAGGCTTAAAGGCTGCTGTCTTGAGATGGTGGATTATTGTATTTCTAAACACTTACAAACTTCAAGGTCTATTGCTCAGGCGGGCCGGTATATTCAGCTATAAAATCCTGCATTTCGAAGTTGTTCTAAATTCCAGCTCTATAGTCGAAAAGGCTGACATTTGGGTGGTTTTCTGTTATCCTGCCTTCCAGTAGTTTGCACTCTTTGTATAAAATAAGCAGCAACTTAAAAAGAATCTGCGATGTAAGAAAATGGCACGGAAATTCACACTAACATCAAGAACTGCAGCGGGCCAGATAGACTTCGCGGCAGATCTCAACGAAGAGCAATTAGCCGTGGCGACCGCGCCTGCCGGTCCAATGTTAGTCGTGGCCGGTGCTGGCAGCGGCAAGACGAGGGCCCTGACATATCGCCTTGCCTGGCTTGTTAATAATGGGGTGGATCCCTCGCGCATCATGCTCGTGACCTTTACAAACCGCGCCGCCCGCGAAATGCTCAGCCGGGTGGAGGTTCTGGTAAAGCAAAAGACGCGAGATATCTGGGGCGGCACATTCCACCATATCGCCAATCGGATTCTTCGCCGGCACGGCAAAATGCTGGATATCTCCCCGGACTTCACGATCCTGGATCGAGAAGACTCGAAGGACCTTATAGCTTCTTGTGTTCATGATGCAGGAGTTGATATTCGTCAGCGGCGATTCCCGCAAAAGTCGGTGCTCTCCGCGATATCCAGTTTTGTCCAAAACACGCTGGAGCCCTTGGAAGATGTTCTCGCCAAACGCTATCCGATGTTCATTCGAGAGGAGGGTGAAATCGAAAAAGTGCTGATGCTCTACATGGCCAGAAAGAGAGAGCGGCAACTGCTGGACTTCGACGATCTGCTCAGCTTGTGGCTGCGGCTGCTTACCGAGAACGAGCAGATTCGAGTAGCTCTTGCAAATCAGTTCCTGCACATTCTCGTCGATGAATACCAGGATACTAATGCCATCCAGGGCTCTATCGTCGATCTGCTGGCGTCCAAACATCGCAGCCTTGCTGTTGTGGGCGATGACTCCCAATCCATCTACAGTTTTCGTGGAGCAAGTTTTGAAAATATTATCACCTTCAAGCAGCGATATCCCGATGTCAGAGAATACAAGCTTGAAACGAATTATCGATCTGTCGTAGAGATATTGTCGCTGGCCAACGCCAGCATCGCACTCAACAGCCGCCGACTTGACAAAACACTTCACGCCAAAAGGCCGTCGGGATTGAAACCTGCCATTGTCACTACCCAGGACCACTATGTTCAGGCTCGTTTCATCGCCGAGTATGTGCTGCACCTGCTCGACGAAGGCCGGAATCTGAACGATATCGCCGTGCTGTATCGCAGCCACTGGCACTCGCTTGAGATTCAACTGGAATTCCAGCGTCGCAACATTCCGTTTAATGTTCGTGGCGGCCTGCGCTTCTTCGAGCAGGCCCACATGAAAGATGTGTTATGTTATATGCGGATCCTGCAGAATCCGCACGATGAGCTGGCCTGGCTGCGGCTGCTTAAGATGCTGCCCCGGGTCGGCGGCGCTTTATCCCGCAGGGTGTGGCAACATATCAGCCAGGCGGACGAGACATTCGAGTTGGCTTGCAAGCCGGAGACGGCCGGCCTGCTTCCTGCCGGTGCAAGACCCTTCTACGTAGATTTTGTGGGGCTTGTCGGGGAATTGGCGAAGCTTAATTCCCCCGCAGAGATTATCGACGCCGTGCTGGACCGCTGCTACGATGACTACCTAATTTCTCACTATGACCGGGCCGAGCTTCGCAAGCAGGATATTCGAGCTTTGGCCAATTTTGCCGCCCAGTACAATACCGTCGAGGCCTTCCTTGCCGACGTCGTCTTAGCGGGAGAATTTTCCGGTGAGAACGTAGTGACCGGGCCGACCGAACAGGAATTCGTAATACTCAGCACGGTTCATCAGGCCAAGGGGCTGGAATGGCCTGTTGTTTTCATTCCCTGGCTGGCAGACGGCAGGTTTCCGACGGACCTGGCTATCAATACACAGGAGGATCTTGAGGAAGAAAGGCGAGTCTTCCACGTGGCCGTGACACGGGCCAAAGACGAGTTGTATCTTGTCGCACCGCAGCTTTACCGCAACCGGTCTCGCAGCCTGATAATGATGAAGCCGAGCCGTTTTTTAACCGAGGTCGCTTCGGACCTGACCGAGAATATGGAGCTGGAAGAGGGCCTGCCGCATTTGATCGCGGGCGAAAAACAAGATGCCTTGCCCGGACCGGAACAAGCCTGATACGGATTTTTTCCTTGCCTCAAAATCGGAAAAGGCAGCCGAACATGTAAACAGGGCCACTGAAGTCGAAACCTGAATCTTCCTTGTCATAATGATATTGGAACTCGAACTGCAGCTCGAAATTTGATGCGAGCGGAACCATCAGGCCTGCCGTGACGAAAGGAAACAAGCCGTGGGCCAGTGTATCCGTGTCCTCTCCGGTTTCAGAGTATGTATCGAACACGTCGGGAATGTACGGGTCTTCATAGGTTTCATAATATTCGTATTCCCATGAATCGAGAAACCAGAAGTATCCGATGCCCGCTCCAACGTATGGCTGGAGCCAGTCACTGTCGCCGAATGGATATAAACGCGCGGCAAGACGCAGGTCGTAGATGGTGTAACGATCCGTATAAAATTCTTCAACCAGCACATCGTCAACGAATTCCGCGTATTCACTGTCAAAAGAACCGAATGACGAGCCGCCGAATGACAGGGCCATGTCGAAGTAGTCGTTGCCGAATCGAGGGCTGGCGATTTCCACCTCGTATCGAGCCCGTGTCGTTTTGTCTAAGCCGGTGGGGCTGTCCATAGTTTGGGCTCCCACTTTGATCCCAATTCCGGGGCCGGAGCTTCCGGCAAAACTTATGCTCGCCCAGCAGAGCAGCATAATCGCCGAACATATCCGGATTGCGCAGCGATTAGCCGGGCCGGCACGTTCGATGGAAAAACTGTGGCTTAGATTCCAGCCTCGCTTTTGCCCCCATCTTTTGTTGGACCTTGTCTGTGCCATTTCGTCGAACTCCTTCTAAAATATGTAGCACATAAAAAACTGCAAATTATCATGATTGTCTTGTCTACTTATAATAGGCACTAAGAGGCGTTTTGGTAACGGCCCTTTTGAATTTACGCTCACGTTTTGCAGCTCACCAATGTTCCATGCAGCCGCAAAAAAACGGGCGTGATTCGCCGGATAATCATTGCTCTGCCATTATCTTGTGGAATTCTAAAGCAGCGGCGATAGAATGGCCCATTCCAAGGTGCAAGACGATGAAAGGTGTATTTAGCAAAAATCCGATAAATGCTTTACATGGCGTTCGTCCGCTATATGGAGCGGCGTTCATGATGGCTATAAGTCTCAACGCATGGTGGACGACTATGCCATTTATCGTTCGAAATATCGGCGGCTCGGAGGACCATGTCGGTTACGCCTGGGCGGCGAATATGTTCGGCTACCTCGTTTGTCTTCTCCTTGCGGGCGCAGCTCTCGGTCAGCACAATCCCAAAAATACCACGCGCATCGCCGTGGCCATTGCCTTTGTTTCGGCCCTGGCAATGAGCATCGTGGTTTATGCGATCCTCTCGAAGCAGCTCGTCGGCAACCTGGTGCTGATCTGGACCGTAATTGCTGCCGGTGCCGTCGCCGGGGCGGCAATGTCACTATTCTGGCCTTTTCTTATGAGCTGGGTCTCCGAGGACTTCGAAGGCCCGACCTTGAATCGCCGGCTTGGAACCTACAACGGAGCCTGGTCCGGTGCCGCTATTGTCGGCCCTTTGCTCGGCGGTATCTTCATCGAGACAAATACCGTCTTTCCCGTCGTCTTTGCTACCTGCGGCATGTTCGTCTGCTTTCTATTTCTAAGCGTAGCAACCGACGGCTCGGTCCATGCCAGTCTGTTTGGCGACGAGGACGCTCAACCCGTCGCCGGCTGTGAAAACAGGGCCGACCTGATGCGCTTCCGCTGGATTGCGCGCATTGCCCTATTCAGCTCCTGGGCATGCCTCGGCGTTAACCGCTCGCAGTTTGCGCTGCTTTTCACCGACTTCGGTTATTCCGAGACGTTGTTCGGCATAATGGTCATGATATTCGGCGTCTGCAATTTCGCCGTGATGACGGCCGTCGGCAGATGCGCCTTCTGGCACTTCAAATCCGCTCTCTTGCTCGCGGTCCAGGTGCTGCTTGCCGTATCGCTTGTACTGATTATTTACGGCCGGTCACTCCCGGTATTTGCCCTGTCATTTATCGTTATGGGCGGCGCCTTCGGTTTTGCATACAGCTCGCACCTCTACTACGGAGCCTGCGGCACAAAAAAACGCTCCGTACAGATGGTCATTCACGAAACCACAATCTCTATCGGGGTAATAGTCGGCTCCGGTGCCGGCGGATACTTCGCGAAAAATCTCGGCCTGTACTGGCCGTATTTCTTCGCCCTGATCCTCCTGACAGCAGGATTTCTCGCCCAGCTCATTCTGCTGCTTAATGGTAAATATATACAATTAAAAAGTAAAAAGTGAAAATGTAAAAAATAATGCCGGCATCCGAGTGTTTGATGGTGCAATGCTCGTAGTCCTTTTATTATTGCAGGTAAAAAAAATCGGGGGAATTGGTATATTAGAGATTAAAATCGTAGCCTGAAGGCTTGCACCACCGATAAAATTATTCCGGTGCCGGTCAAATCACGACATACCAAATAATAAATACAAAAGACCACCAACTAACAACCACGAATAAACACAAATTAACTCATTTTATCATGTTATCCTGTCGAAAAAAAGTTCTTGTCCTTAAGCCAAAAAGTGTTAGTCTTAAGTTTTCGAGAGGTCCGCACCGCTCAGAGATAGTTTAATGGATTGACGAAATGGCAAACAATAATGATAGATTGAGAAAAAAGGATTCTGCCAGATTGGTTTGGGATACTAAGCCGCGAAGGGCACCAAATCCAAAAGACATAGAATTTCAAACCGCCGAAGTTGTACTACCGAACCCAAAAGTGGCCGGAGAGCTACCATTATCTTTCCGAGATGGCATTATAGGTGAAGAAGAAATTGATAAGCAAAAAATGAACCGCCTTATCTGGGGTGACAATCTCCTCGCTATGCAAGCACTTCTTGCCCAGGGTTATGAAGGTAAGATAAATCTTATTTACATTGATCCACCTTTTGACAGCAAAGCCGATTATTCCCACAGAATGTCTATCGAAGGAAACGATTTTACGAAAGAACCTTCTGTTATAGAAAGACTTGCATACAAAGACACATGGACTGGCGGTACTGACTCCTATCTTGATATGCTTTACCCAAGACTCCAGCTTATGAAACGCCTCCTTGCTGGAAATGGGAGCATCTATGTTCATTCGGACTGGCACGTTGGCCATTACATTAAGACCATTTTAGACGAGATTTTTGGGAAAGAAAATTTCAGAAGTGAAATAATATTTAAAAGGACACCAGGTCATCATTTAGCAACAGGTTTAGACGTAACTACAGATTCGATTTTCTGGTACACAAGAACAAATGACTTTTTTTATAAACAAGTATATCAGAATTTATCTCAAGACGAGTTAGAAGATAAGTTTCCGTACATAGAGAAGGAAACAGGACGAAGATTTAATCATCAAAAACTGGAAAAGAGCTCAAATGTTGGAAGTAGAGGAGAGGTTAGGATAATTCAAGGTAAAGAAGTTATTACAGAGCTGGGTTGGATCTGGACTCAAGAAACGTTTGAAAAGAGAATAGCCGAGAATCCATACTTAATTTACTGGACCGATAACGGAAGGCCTCGCTATAAACTCTATGTGGATGAATATCAGGGTAGAAAGATTGGCAATTTATGGGATGACATAACATTAATATCATCTAATTCCTCTGAAGCAACAGGTTACGGAACACAAAAGCCAGAGGATTTATTGACGAGAGTCATAACACAATCATCTGACAAAAACTCTATCGTAGCAGACTTCTTTGCTGGTTCTGGAACTACGGGAGTCGTGGCTGGTAAGTTAGGACGAACATGGTTAATGTGCGAGCTCGGCAAAGTTGGAATTCAGGTTACACGTTCTAGACTTGTTGAAATGCTTGCCAAACCTTTTTTGATAGAAAATATAGGAAACTATCAGCGTGAGATGATTTATCTTACTGGTGGACGAATATGGGAAATGCAGCACCTTATCCTAAAACTATATGGCGCTACTCCAAGAGATAAGATGAGTGGTATGGGTGTTCGAAAATTTGATAATACTGATGAGCTTGTTTATGTTGGTTATCCCGACAGACCTATTACTGCTAAAAAGGCCGAAGAACTTGCGTTACAAGCAAAGAATTTGGATGGTAGAGGTTATAAGCGTTTGGTTATTCTCGGATGGGACTATGAATATAATTACAGTCAAGCATTAGAATCACGTTTAAATGCACTAAAAGATAAAATGAAAGTCGAGATCAAGAGCAGGGACATACCGCCTGATATTTATGATTATCTCAAAAAGGCAAAATCTGAAGAAGATATAGAAACCCTTGCCGATAAAGTCAATTTCTACGAAAGACCTTACTTACGCCTTAGCAAGCCCGAACTGAAAGACATAAAAAATAATAAAGTTGAGATTCGACTGTCAATAGATAGGTACGTATTGATGGATATTCCTGTTGGTCATACTTCAAAAAAAGGTGAATCCGATTACACTGCTCTTATTAAACTGGCCAAAGACAATTTCGCTGTTCTTATAGATTACTGGGCTGTTGACTGGGACTACGATGGATGTACTTTTAAGAGTCAATGGCAGGCATTCAGAGGAAACGGAAGAAAGGCTAAAACCGTCCCAGTTATTGCGACTGAGACCTTAGAAAAGCAACAAAACCATACAATTGCGGTTCGTGTTGTTGATATTTTTGGAAATGATGCCACAGCTACAGTTAAAATTTAGAGACTACTATGTCTAAAAGACAAGACAACGAAGCCTTCTCACAGATGTATTTGGCAAAAGCTCTTGAAGGTGAAGTTAAGGCTTGGGTTGATCAGGGTTATAACGGTCTTACACAAACGACAATCGAGCTTTTCAATTACTGGTTTAATCGTGACGAAGACACTCCAGAGAAATTCTATGCATGTCAAAAACGCGCGATTGAGACCGTCGTTTATTGTTGTGAAATACTAAAAGCCAAAACTTTACAAGAACTCTTCGAAAAGACCGCTCCAGAAGCACTCTATCAACATTTGCCTCTTAAAAACGAAGTAGAAACAATTCGGTTTCCAAAGTATGCCGTTAAAATGGCGACCGGGTCAGGGAAAACATGGATTCTGGCAGCATTGCTTGTATGGCAATATTTCAACAAGATCAATGATGAATCAGGCGACTATTCTTATCGCTTTCTTATCGTCACTCCCGGCCACGAGGTACTCGACAGGATACTCGATTCGTTCAAAGGAAAACGCAACCCCAAAACCGGAAATCGTGATCCTCAATCCTCTGATTATAAGCGCTCTTTGTTTGTTCCAGAAGGCTCGCGCTGGCGAGATCGATTCCATCTTGAAATTATTGAACCGAGTGATGTCCAACCAAATTCCTCACCGCCGGACGGTCCGTTCGTCTATATAACCAACTGGCAGCAATTCAGGTTTAAATCAACTGCTCAAAATTTGTGGGCAAAATACACGGGTGAGGATGTCGAAGAACAACCAAGAGGCGAAATCATACTTGATTTCCTATCAGAATTTCCTGACCTAATAATAATGAATGATGAGGCACATCATGTCCATGCAAAATCAAAACCAAAGAAAGAAACAGGCAAAGATGAGGAATTGGTGTGGCGTCAATTTATGAACCGCCTCTACGAGCGTATCAAAGAAAAGCATAAAAAGGAATTCGGCCCATTCGTTCAAATCGATTTTTCAGCAACTCCTTTTTACGGAAGCAGGGAAAAAAAGGAATACTTTCCACATATTGTGTATGATTATCCACTAATAAACGCAATGCACGAAATGCTAGTTAAGCAATTATTTTTGGAAGAACGTCAGTCCATCGCCGGTGAAACACTGGAGGAGCTTGATTTCAGAGCAGAGCGTCTTGAACCTGATGGCAGCCATCGCAGAGGAGCTATAGCTGGTCTTTCCGCGGGGCAGAAGCTTCTCCTCAACATAGGACGTTCCAAAATCGAGCAGCTATCAACTGAATTCAAGAACAAATCTATAGATAAGAAACCGGTAATGTTTGTTCTTTGTGAGGACACAAAAGTTGCTGATCTCACAAAAGAGCATTTTGCAACTTTGACCGATGAAAATGCCAACTACTATGATGATAAACAAGTGCTGGCAATACACTCCGAGTTGAAAGATTCAGAACTAAAACAAGCAAGAGACAATCTTGCCAAAATCGATATTGATGATGATCCCCTTAGGGTAGTGATCTCGGTTCTAATGTTGCGTGAGGGTTTTGATAAGAACAATATCGCCGTAATTGTTGTTTTACGTGCTTCAGAAGCCGACCTATTACTGGAGCAAATCGTAGGTCGGGGTTTAAGACTTATGTTCCCAACTTATTCTTACCCGGAGCTACAGGATTCAAAAAAACAGGCTTACGATGAAATACGACTGAACAAAACACCTTCAAACTCTCTTGATTTTCTTTTCGTTGTTGAACACCCAAGATTTCGCGCCTTTTATGAAGGCTTAAAGCAGGAAGGTTATATAATTGGTACCGGGGATACCAGCACAACAACCTCCACAGGAGATGTAATTCCAGTTGATGCAATTCCCGAAAGAATGCCTTATTTTGACATAGCATGGCCTATACAAATATATGATGAAGGTCGGCTACCCGACCTTTCCCAATTGGATATTAGCGTTCTTCCCAAATATCCTTCTAATTTCAATCAATTAAAACAGTTTCTTTCAAAACTCTCTATTCAGGAAACCCACGTTGAAACAGGCAAAAAAACAAAAAGCTGGAAATTAGAAAATGAATATTTCGATTTTAACTTCTTCTTAATGCAGGCTTCAAAAGCTGTTGCAACGAAAGGGAAAAGCTCCATCTTAACAGCTAAACGGGTTGATATTGCTTGTTTGATAGACGATTTTGTTTCGAAACATTGTTTTAGCAAACAAATAGATTTTACAAAACCAGAAAATTATTGTGTCTTAAATTACCCAGATGTTTTCGACCATATTGTAAATGCGATTCGCCAAGAGATAATCCGGCTAGTAGAAGGCTATAAGTACGAGCCAAAAGGTCTTTGGGGAACATTATCAGAAGTTTCGAGAATAATGGTCAGAGAAAGCAAATCCGTTGAAACAGATAAAAGTATCTATCCTAGATTAGGATACCAACCCAAAGGCGGTGGCTTCGAGCGAGATTTTATGCTCAGTGTCCTTAACACTTCATCAGAGGTAATCTCGTATGCTAAACTCGACAGACGCCACAAACTAAAGATTCAATATCGCGATGAAACAGGAATCCTTAGGACTTACGAGATAGATTTTATTGTTAATACATCCGAAAAAATGTATTTAGTGGAAACTAAAGCTACTAAAGACATAGATAATCCTAATGTAGCTGTGAAAGCACGCGCTGCTGTTGCTTGGTGCGACCAAGCATCAACAGTATCACCCCCAGATAAATACAACCAGCCACAAGGCTGGGAATATTTGTTGCTGTCAGAATCACTCTTTAGAAAAAACGAAGGTCTTGGCTTTAGTGCGCTCATCCCACTCTGCCAAGCTCTTCGAAACAGAGTAATCGCACATGATGCGAATAGACTCTTCTAGAATAAATGCTACGGCGGTTGGCCCTTTTGATTTACTATTTACGACCACAGTGGGATACCCCACGTGGTGTCCCATTTACTATTGATTATTTGATCTTCGTGTTTCTTCGTGGTAGAACAATGAACGCCGTCTCACGGAGATTTTTCTGGAATTCCCCCGCCTTATAGAGCGATTTTTCGTATAATGTAGAACAAATAGAATACAGTAGACAGGATAACATGATGACAGAGATATATAAAACTAAATAAGGAAAAAATCATTTATAAACACAAAAATCCATATTTATCGTGTTAATCCTGTCTGAAAAGAACCCTATTTGAAAAAAAAAGGCAAAAGGCAAAAATTCTTAAGTTCTTCGTGATCTTCGTGCCCTTCGTGGTGAATCCAAATCCGCGTTCATCTGCGGTTAATGATTATTTCTCGGTGTTAATTCATGTAAATTCGTGGTTAATTTGAAAAAAACAGGAAAAAACAGTAGATGTTAAAATAGTCAATAATCAATAGAAAATAGTAAATCCGGAGCTTCTCCGGCGGGGTAAAGTTGAAAAAACAAACCCAATTTGCCCTAAGCGGAAAACGACGTAAAGGCATTAATAGCAAAGAATTATAAAGAAAACCGCCGCTTTCCGGCCCCGAAAAACAAAGCCAATTCAAACCCAATCAAACCCAATTTCAAGCCCCCGCACCCACTCCAAAACAGCGTAAAAGCTGCCCAACTTAACAGCGGAAGCTTCTGCAGGAATGCCCATTTTAGCTCTGTCGAGCAGTGAAAGACAGGTTGGTGCCGGCGAAGATGAAATGAAAATACGCCTGGAGGGATTCGGACCCCCAACCTTCGGTTCCGTAGACCGACGCTCTATCCAATTGAGCTACAGGCGCAACTGTTTACTTGCAAACAACATATAAAATAATTGATTTTGCCATTATTCTTGCCGCTACAACCTTGACTACAACCAAATCCTGGGTTATAGTCTGATTGTCTTGTACAATTACTTGGTTGTAGTTAAGGATACTATTCATGGCAAAATCCAGTACTAAACGAAAAACACGTTCTGACAAATTTCCACTTACTTTACATAAAACCGGCCAGTATTGCAAGAAGATAAAGGGCAAGATTTACTATTTCGGCACCGACAAGAAAGAAGCCTTGAGCCGTTATTTGGAGCAAGCAGCCTATCTACACGTTGGAAAAATGCCGAAACCAAAAAGCCCCGGTCAAACTCTATCGATAAAGACTCTATGTAATTTGTATTTAGACCACCAAGAGTCTCGTTCTATAATCGGAGAGATAAAGCTGCGTCATCTTTATGATCAGACATCTCTCTTAAGGGATTTTGTCAGATTCATGGGTTCAAACCGTGTTGTCTCAGATATTTCCACTGTTGACTTACAAAACTACCGCAAGAAGTTAATAAAGACTGGTAAATCACCTAACACCATTAATAATCGCATAGCTACTGTAAAAGCCATGTATAAGACAATGAAATAATTGACCATTCACCAAGGCTAAGAGCCGTCAAGAAGATAACGCTGACGAGAAGGGAAAAGCCCACTTTTACTATAGATCAAATTGGCACTCTGCTGGAAATCGCCAACATCCAGATGAAAGCGATGATTTGGCTTGGCTTGAATTGTGGATTTGGCTGTACTGACTGTGCGGAACTTAAATGGAAAAACATTGATCTAAAAAGTGGCAGAGTTTTATTCCCCAGGGGCAAGACTGGTATTGAAAGGAATCTCCCTTTGTGGCCTGAGACGGTACAGGCGTTAAAACAAATCCCTAAACAAGGAGAACTAGTTTTTTACACCCGAAGAGGAAATCCCTGGGTACGAGCCACAAGAAGCAAGAAAGGGGATGGAAACGAAAAATACACAAAAGAGGACGCAGTCACCAAGGAATTCTCAAAACTCATGAAGAGAACGGGCATCAAAATGGAAAAGGGTGTCGGCTTCTATACTCTCAGAAGAACAGCAGCAACATTGACAGATAGGTCAGGAGATCCGTTTGCGGTTCAGCGACTTCTCGGCCACGCTGATCTCAAGATGGCCACAACTTATGTTCAGGACATCTCTGAGCAAACAGACCGTGCGATCAATAATACACGAAAACTCATAATCCAAGATGGTTCTTCACCTTTGGCAGACGCCTCGAGTGGGACGGACAGGTGACTTGATTCGGCAACGGCCTCACCTTCTTGGATTCAAGGAATTGGTTCAGACTTAACCTCGTGATCCGGTAATGACCTTTTTGAGCAATTTTGCCTTTTTTGTCAACAAGGTCAACGGCCTCCAGTTCACCGTTTCTGATTAGCCGGTAGACAATACTCTTTGAGATTTTCAACTCAGCAGCGATTTCGTCTACAGTCAGCCAATCTGATGTAAAGGACCTGCGGGCGGTTTCGAGCATGTCGAAGAACCACCCTATATTGGCAAGCAGATCCTTGCAGACCGAGCAGTTTGTGCTGTCGGCCATTTCAGAATCATTCATATTGTCTGACTGTTCTCGTATCAACGCTAAGTTCTCTCAAGCTGTAATGGTGCCATTACTTTCCAAAATAAACTTTAGTCCGCCGGATGGCGGAATCGGTCAAAGCCGTCGGCTTTCGTCCATTGGTGCACTGCCGTTCGCTAAACCATGAATTTCGTCAATCACGAATGGCTTTCGACTTTCTTGGCCACTTCTCCGGTAGTTTTGGCCGCTTCCTTTGATGGTTTTTCAGCAGGTTTCCCTTTCTTTTTCGGTCTTCCCGGAGAATTGCTCTTCACGACTGCGAGATCGGGTTTCTTGGCGAGCGGTTCAGGTTTCTCATCTGGTGGCATTCTACTGGCAAGCAGAAGTACTTGAGAAAGTACGACGGCGGCTGCCACTCCCAGAGCTACTCCGGGGAGCAGGAAGTATCTTGTCGCGGCATTGATCCCGCTGCCAGATCCTGGAGTATGATGGGCATCCGGCGGCTCCACAAGAAACTGAGACAAGGCAACAAGAAAAAGAATCGATAGCGACACTGCTACCAAGACGGCCGTTTTCCTGTGGAAGAACCCTGCCCGCTTGATAACCTTCAATATTGTCACCAGGAAGATGGCAAATATCGAAGCCAGTGTCACTGACAGCATGTAAACGGCGGAGTAAAAGTGTACCATCTGGCGGGCGGTTGAAAAGTGTACCACTGTAACTGAACGCCTGTGATAATTGATTGTAAAACGTCATTTTGAAGAACTTTACAGTCACTTATTACGGGAGATTACAGGAGTGTACACAAATATGGATGAATGGATCGAATTAAGGCGTAAAATCCGCAATCAAGAGGTTTCTTTGCGTCAGTTGGAACGTGAAACCGGTATTCACAGGCAAACATTGCGTAAAGTCAGGGACAACAGCCAGCCGCCGGGCTATCAGCGAACTAAGCCCATCGAAAAAACCAAGATCGGCCCTTATATCAAGCGTATAAAGGCGATCATTGAATCTGATAAACAGGCTCACAAGAAGCAGCGTCACACAGCTAAGAAGATATTTGAAATTTTGCAATCAGAGGGATTTGACGGCGGCTACACCATCGTCAAAGACGCGGTTCGCGAAATCAAAAAGACTTCTAAGGAAGTTTTCATGCCACTAAGTCAAAGACCTGGCGAAGCCCAGGTGGATTTCGGCCAGGCGGTTGTCAAGTTTAATGGCACTCTGAAAAAAGTCATGTTTTTTGTAATGAGCATGGTTCATTCAGATGCCATGTTCGTAATGGCTTTTCCCCGTGAATGCACAGAAGCTTTTCTCGAGGCCCATGTAAGAGCATTTGATTTCTTCGGATGTGTCCCCAATCGCATCAGCTATGATAATACCCGCATAGCAATCACGAAGATATTGACTCATCACAAACGTAAACACGCTACTGAGTTTAAGCGGCTGATCAGTCACTATCTCTTTGAGCCTCACTTTTGTAATGTCAGAAGGCCCAATGAGAAGGGTATAGTTGAAGGCAGCGTGAAATATTCCAGGCTCAACTTTATGGTTCCTGTGCCGCAGGTTAAAGATTATGATGAGCTTAACAGGCTTTTGCGTGATTGTTGTCAATCCGATCTTGGTCGTATTTTACGCGGCAAGCGTTCATTGAGCAAAAAACAATTGCTTGACGAAGACTGCATCGCAGCTATTGCTTTGCCGGATTACAAGTTCGACTACCGCAAATCAACATCGACCTTTGCAAGCAGTGAATCTTTGGTCCGTTATGATACCAATGATTATTCGGTGCCTGTAAGTTATGCCCATCATCAGACAACGATCAAGGCTTCAGTTCGCTTTATAGAGGTTTATCATCTCGACAAACTCATTGCCAAACACCGTCGTTGCTGGGACAGAGAATGCCAGATATTTGACCCTATGCACTATTTAGATCTGTTAGAACGAAAGTCCGGAGCATTGGATCATGCCCGTTCCTTAGAAGACTGGCAGTTGCCTGTGTGCTTTAATACATACCGCAAGTGCCTTGAAGCACATCGCGACAACGGCACGAAAGAATACATACAGATACTGCTTCTTCTGAGGAAATACTCAATTGCACAAATAGCTAAAGCAATCACCAAGGCTTTGAATTATAGGATTTACTGCTATGACGCGATATTGCAGTTTTTGCTTACTACAGAGGATTATGCTTTTACAACCTTTAGCCTTGCAGGCAGAAATCATCTTCGCGGTGTTGCTGTTAATAAAACAGATGTCTTGGCGTATGGTTCATTAGTCTCCGGAGGATACCATGTCAAGCTTGCGTAAATCGACGGTGCTGATTGAACATCACCTCAAGCAGTTAAAACTGCCGACCATGTTAAAAGAGTATCCGTTGCTGGCCAAATCCTGTTCACAGGAAAAATGTGACTATCCAACATACCTGTTAAGGCTATGTGAAAAAGAACTGGCCGACAGGCAAAGACGTGCAATGGACAGGCGGATCAAGGCAGCGAAGTTCCCGCTGCTCAAAACTATCGACAGCTTTGAGTTTGCAGCACAAAGTTCTATCAACGAACCTTTGATACGAGAACTGCTGCGTTGTGAGTTCATTGATAATAATGAAAACATTTTGCTGATCGGTAACAGTGGAACTGGCAAGACGCATCTTGCGACATCATTAGGTTTTGCTGCGTGCTGTCAGGGTTATAAGGTGAGATTTTTTGGCTGTACTGCTCTGGTTACACAGTTGTTGGAAGCCAGGGAGGATAGACAATTGCAGAGATTGCTGACACAACTTCAAAAGCAGGATCTACTGATCCTTGATGAGTTGGGCTATGTTCCATTCAGCAAGGCCGGCTCTGAGCTGCTGTTTGAGGTGGTTAGCCGTGCCTATGAACGACAGAGCCTGATTATTACGACAAACCTGCCGTTCGAGAACTGAACGGAGGTCTGCGGCTCCGAGAGACTGACAGGTGCGATGCTGGACAGACTGACGCACAAAGTCCATATCATTGAGGCTAATGGGGCCAGTTATCGCTTGGAGCAGAGCCGTAAACGTTTAGCCAGACAGAAGAAAAGAGCCGGACAGAATTGAATATTGACAGCCGGGGTGGTCTTGGCTATACAGTGAGTGGGTGGTACACTTTTGTTCCGCCAGATGGTACACTTTTACTCCGCCGTTTACACTATGTAACGTTCCAGATGGCAGAGGTGATGGTGTCCAAATCCCTGTTCTATGAAATCCTTGAAAAAATCAAACGCTTGAAACCGATACCGATTGGATATGACTAATGAGAAGAGACGCTGAAAAACCCGATTTGATGAACACTATAGCGGTCGAGGTCTGGATAGATGCAGGGATTTCGAGCAGTCTGGGATCCGCAAATCTGGTCTTTCGTATAAATCTGCAAGAAAGCTGCCTTCAAAAGGAAAATCTTGACAGTTCAGGCAGATTCTTGTAAAATCACTTTGACTCTCATGGAGAAAACTATGGTTTATTGGAGTGCAAATGGGAAATCTCGGATAATGATATATGGGAAATCACAGCTAATAATATTCAAAATAAGGAACTGAAATTATGACAGACAAACAAAAAAGTAAACTGCCATTAGATCAACGCTTCTTTATTATTTTCTTAGCTATTATGTTTTGTGGATCTTTAGTTTTTGCTGCTGACAAAGATGGGATCGAAACCGGTTATGACGCTGGTTTTGAATCTATTTTCAACGGTAAGGATCTTACAGGATGGGATGGTGATCCTCGATTGTGGTCAGTAGTCGATGGATCTATCCGTGGCAAAACCACGCCTGAAAATAAAGCAAAGGGCAATACATTTTGCGTGTGGCGTGGTGGCAAGTTGAAAAATTTCATTCTCAAAATACAGTTTCGCATAGAAAATGGCAACTCGGGCATTCAATATCGCAGCAAGGAAAATGACAAGTGGCGAATCTCCGGTTATCAAGCAGAAGTCGAGAACAAGCAGGGTAAGGTTGGCTTTCTCTATCATGAAAAAGGCAGGGGATGGCTCGTCAACGTTGGTGATATTATGGTCATTGACAAGGATGGCAGGAAAAATGTTACTGGTAAGATCGCTGATCAGAAGGGTCTGATCAAAAAGGGCTACTACAGGGAAAAGGACTGGAACGAGTATACGATCATCTGCCGCGGTAACCATATCGTTCATTATTTAAATGGTATGCAGACAATCGAACTGATCGATAACGATGTCAAGAACAGGCTAATGGAAGGGTTGCTTGCCTTGCAGATACATGCCGGACCTCCTATGACGGTTGAGTTTAAAAATATTCGAATAAAGCATCTGCTTGGTCATTTTGGGGATGCTGTTCGTTTGTTCAACGGGAAGGACCTTAAAAGCTGGACCTATTCAAGCGATAATGTAAAAGATGCATGGTCCGTCAAAGAAGGCATTATGATCAATAAAGGCAAACCCATAGGCTATATCAGAACGAAAAAGGACTTTACTAGCTATATCCTCAGGCTCCAGCACAGGCACTTGGGCAAGGGCAATGGCGGTGTGCTTCTGCGTATGGTCGGTGAAGACAAAGTCTGGCCTTGTTCGATCGAAGCTCAGGGTCAGTTCAATTCCGCAGGCGACATATGGAACATTGATGAATTTCCTATGAAGGCTGCAGAAGACAGGACCAAAGGCAGGCACACCAGGAAGATGCATCCATCCAATGAAAAGCCTGTCGGACAGTGGAATCAGTACGAGATTGCTCTGGATGGGGAAAGACTGGAATTAAAGGTTAATGAACTTGTGCAAAATATTGCGAAAAAGTGCTGGCAGACACCCGGCAAAATATGTCTTCAGTCAGAAGGTTCGCCAATGGAATTTCGAAATCTGGTTCTTATCCCGATAATTAAAGCTAAATATCATGTCGCAATCATTCGGGCAGCTGGATATCTGCCGGGCACAAAGCCTCCCGAAGGCACTGATGCGATCACGCATGCCACAACAAAAGTGGTCAATACGTATATAATAACTTCTGCGCTTGTAGATCAATTGGCAGCCAAAGGTATAGAAGTACAAGTGATAGATTACTCCGCTTGTGGTGATTTGAAATGTCTTTATCCCACGGAGAATAATGGGAAGAAGCAGGTTGTGGATGTTGTCGTTTTTGCTGGGCCGGCAGAAAACAGCAAGCAACAAAAGAAAATATTGGAACTCTTCCCGCAACTTGAAGAAGTGGTGAAGAGGTCTCCGCATATCATATGCACGTCATTAGTCCCTGCATGGTATCCTGAAACAAAAGGGCAGGTAGCATGTACTTACTCTGATAATTGTTTTAAGAAAGCAGGCGCGAAGACGGTTAGGGGAATTTCTTTGCTTACACCAAGAAAAGACAATCCTGGAGTCAGTAAAGAAAACATGGAAAAGGTTCTGAATAAGTTTGCTGATGACTTGATCTCTGCAATGCAGTAATCCCGTGGCATTGGTAAGAGAACATTGTCACTCGTGAAAATGAATCGGGCGTTCGGAGTTCGGCTTCTGACCTACATCTTTCAGCAACGATGTTCAGACAGGAGGGAATGAACGTCATGTTAACCAACTGTCCTACTCAAAAATTCGAACTTGTTCATATCAAAGGGTTTATGTAAATTAATATGGATTACGATACGAATAACTATGCCAGCCAGGATAGTTGGAACGAACACTGGTATGCCCGTTGTTGGGAAATAATCGAAAAGTATGATCCTGATATGTTTAACAACGATTCCCCCTATCCGAAAATTGGTCCGGGCAAGGGACTTGGCGTCAAACTCTTTACAGATTACATCAACCGTGACCTGAAGGAAAACAATGGCAAGCAAACCGTTGTCCTGTCCTTCAAGGATGCTTCAGTGGACCGATCTGCCTTTACCTATAACCTTGAAAGAGGCGGTGATTTGTTTTCCTCTTAACAATGGATTAACCTGAGTCTGCGATTTGCAACAGAATTTGCAACAGATGCGCACGTCTGGCGCTCTTTGTTCTTAACGCAAGCATCTGTTCACAATTGCCTGCCGCTGAGGGAAAGGCCATACCACGCTGGCAGTGCAAAGAGATTTCAGATGGGTGGAAAATCAAATCCCTCACGCCGAGGAAGTCGTTGGATGCTTCTTTCCTGGCTAAAGCAGAAAAGGTCGACAATTCGGATGGCTGGTTCGTAGCCTCTACAATGCCTGTGATGGTTCATGACATCCTTCTTCAGCGTGGCAGAATCGAGACTCCTTGGCTGCCGGAGGCGGCTGAAAAGTGCCAATGGGTCGCTGAGCAAGACTGGGTGTACGCCGTTCGTTTTGAAGCAGCCGAGGTGGAAGTAGAATCCCTGTTGCGATTTGAAGGTTTGGACACCATCGTGGATGTCTATCTCAACGGCAAGCAAATCGCCTCCCATTCGAACATGTATCTATCGTTGATCGTGGATGTGAGCGGGCAGCTTCGCAAGGAAAACACGCTAGTATTGCATTTTCATTCAGTTTATGAGCAGTCAGATGGGAAACGCTTACGCATTCGAAACGTCAACGGAGATCCTGACCGGCGAGTGCGAAGACCCAACCAGAACTACAGCAATTACCTCGGACCATATCCCAACTTCTCGAGGGTGGGCGTCTATGACAAAATCTTCCTGGAAGTCACTCACGGCAGCAAGATAACGGAAATTGTCGCCGAAGCATCCCTCAACGAGACATTGACAATTGGTACGATGACATTAGATGTCGCCGGAATATGTCGAGTTGACGACGCTGAGGTCAGCGTGCGTCTGCTCAATCCGGAAGGCAGAGCTGTGGCAACATTGACATCTCAACCGCATATTCAAGACGGAACCTTCACAAGCCACATGGTTATCCACGTCGATCGACCTCACCTCTGGTGGCCGCGAGGGTATGGAGATCAGCCTTTGTATCGAGTAGAGGCCACTCTGAACGTCGAGGGCAGAGCCCATCAGACTGTCTTTCGCACGTTGGGTTTTCGTCGAGTAAACATGCCGAAACGACTCCATTTCATGGTCAACGGCGTACCCGTGCGCCTTTGGGGCGGCGACTGGGTGACGCCCCGCTGGGATACGGCGGTTTGGGACCAGCCGAGAGTGGAAAAACTCTTCACCATAGCAGAACATGCTAATTTCAACGCCTTCCGCGTCTGGGGAGTTGTAGAATCGCCTCGGAATGATTTTTACGAAATGGCCGATAAGAGAGGATTTCTGCTATGGCAGGATTTTACAGAGCTGCCCCTGGCCGCGGATGCCAGAAGCCGTGCCATTTGCCGCGAGGAGGCTACCCTGCTTATCAAGCGGCTTAAGCACCACCCGTCAATCGTGGTCTGGTGCGGCGGCAACGAGGCGGCAATGTGGAACCACCAAGAGTATAACGGCAAGATGGAAGACCGAGGTCCCTGGTCCGGACTGATTGCCGCCGAAGAGGTTGGCGCGATTTGCCGTAAGCTCGATCCCGACTGTTACTATCAGCCAAGTTCCCCATACCACGGAGAGAATCCAAACGATCCGCAGGAAGGCAACACCCACGGCTACACGAACATGTGGTTTGTGCCGGGCTATGATTTCCTGAACTTTGCCAGTGAAGATACGCGAATAGCCGCTCCGCCACTACACAGCATCAAACGCTTCATGACGCCCGAAGACATCTGGCCCGATGATTATTCGCCAGTTTACAAGCATGGTGATATCTACCCGTATCCAAAGACTTGGTTGCGCTACACTACAGGTAGCAGTTGGAAGAAAACCGGCCCAGTGGAGCTGTTTTATGACGCTACCAACGCCGCCTCGCTCGTCTATCGGCTGGGTATGGCCGAGGCGTTATATTATCAGGACGTTATAGAACGCCAGCGTCGCGGCCGGGATGCTACGGACACTTCTGATCGCCGGCGATGCGGAGGCTACCTTGTGTGGAAGTTCAATGACTCCTGGCCCCAGATCTATAGCGGCAAAGTCGATTATTTCCTCGAGCCTTACCATGTATATTACATGCTGCGCCGCGTGTACGCACCTGTGATGTTGTCATTCGACAAAGAAGCGTATATCTATCTTTGGGTTGTAAACGACACACCACAAACCGTCACCGGGACGGCGAGAATCCAACTGTTCCATCTTGGCCGGAATGAAATGCGAAAAGAAATCATCAGGGAAGTCTCGATAGATCCGGGTCGGTCGAAGGTTGTCGTTCGCCTGGACGAAGCCGGAATCGCCACTTTCCGCAAGGAGCATATTTTGTACGCCAGTCTCACAGACAAGTCAGGTCAGATAATTGCAGAGGCTCATTGTCTTGGAGACATCGAACGACGAGTTACTTTCCCGGATGCAAGGCTTGATGTGAAAGTCCGGAATGGAGCTTTAGTAATCAAAAGCGACAAATATGCTCATAGCGTTACTCTGGCGGGCGACGCCGATGGTGATGCATTCGGCTGGTTCTTCGATGATAATTATTTTGACCTCATGCCCGGCCGGGAGAAGATAGTGCGCGTACTGGGAGACCATCGCCGTGGACTCTTGACAGTCAAAGCATGGTATTCCCCTCACGTTGCTAACGTCGAATGGCAGCGCTAGCGGAATTCAGTCATTGACCATAGGGCTCCCGAAGCCACTGCCTAATGTGATTGATTGCATTCAAACAGTCAACCATACGCTGGATATATTCTCTGGCAACATATATACTGTTTTCCTGTAAAAACGATATAGAACAAGTATTTGGAGTACGTTATCATGAGAAATGATTGGGCTTCCTTCATACTAACAATTGCAATACTGTCTTCCACACATGCTCAGGAATGGACTCGCTTTCGCGGCCCTAACGGCCAAGGTCTGATTGATGTGGAGGGCATCCCCATCCAATGGACGGAAATGGATTACGCTTGGAAGACCACCCTGCCCAATGCTGGACACTCCTCACCGGTTATTTGGGGAGATAAGGTCTTTATCACTTGCTCAGACAAATCCAAAGCCACAGCATCTATATTGGCTTTGAATGCCAATACGGAGCAGATTCTATGGCAAAAAGAATACCAGCTAATTAAGTATCCTATGAGTGCGTTCAACACCTATGCCGCCTCCACTCCTGCTGTTGATGCAGATGCCGTCTATGTACTTTGGACTACGACAGCTCAGTTTACTCTAATCAAACTGGATCATGACGGCAATGAACTTTGGAACAAGGAGTATGGGCCCATTAATTCAAAACACGGCCCCTGTATCTCACCCATGCTATACCGGGACATTATCATCTTCACTCAGGAGAGCCGGGACAATACGAAGGGGCTGGGTAGCCGCTGGCTTGCAGTCAATAAAAAAGGCGGTGTTATTCGCTGGCAAATCAAACGAGATCCAACCAACGTCAAAAACGACTATATGACTCCCTGTATCTACATCGATCCTACGGGCAAGGAACAACTCATCTTTTCCAGCCAGTGCAACGGTGTCACCGGAGTAGATCCCATAAGCGGCAACATTCTTTGGGAAGTTCCCCTCTCTTTCACGGGGCGCACTATCAGTTCCCCGATACTGGCCGGAGACATAGTGATCGCATCAGATGGGGCAGGATCGAGTGGTAAAGTGCTCGCTATAGTTAAGGCAGGCACCGCAGATCAAGCTGGTGAAATTCTCCACCGTATTGAAACCAAATTGGCACCCTTTATCCCAACTCCCATCGTGATCAACAATCGTCTGTATACATTTCATGATGCGGGCACAATTGCCTGCTGGGATATTCAAAGCGGAAAAACTGTTTGGCAAGAAAAAACGAAGAACAGATTTTACGGCTCTCCAATTGCCATGGGTGATCGCATCTACTGCATCAATGCCAAAGGCGATGTGCTGGTGCTCCAGGCAGGCGAAAAATTTAAACTATTGGCCACCAATCCCTTAGGCGAAAAGAGCCAGGCTACACCGGCGGTGGCCAATAGCAAGCTCTACCTGAGAACACTGACGTCCTTGGTCTGTGTGTCGAAAACAAAGGAATGAGCTGAATCCCAAGGATACAGATGCACGTGAGGCTATTTGTCTGGCCACAGATTTAGGTGGTTATGCCATTATGATCGGCGGTATCAATAGTGGCTAGCTCACCAGTTTCTCATTGATAGATGTGCTAACACATGAGTGTGCTTGTGTCATGATGAATCCCTATTGTGGTCGGCGTGAGAAGATTCTTAAAAATACGTGCTAAACGAAATAGAAGAACAAATATTGAAATATAAAATATAATTATAAAATAATTGAAACAAGAGATAAGATAATCTCCTAATCTTAGCTAATTTTGTTACATTATTGCTAAAGGTATGCACGGAAAACAATATTGGGGTCAGATTTAACCTATTCTTTGATTCACTTTAGAAGTAATACTTAGAGTTCAAGAATTGGAGAAGATTTATGTTACAAAGATTTATGAATAGGCGAAGTTTTATTAGACAAACAATAATAACTTCTTCGGTAGTTATAGCTAAGTATAAACCATGTTTTTCCATGAATATACCTCTTCAAGAGACTCCCAATCACAAGACTTACAAAGATAAAGCAATTGGGTGTTGGCTGGGAGCTGCAATTGCGGATGCCATGGGTGGGCCGGTGGAGTGTCAGCACTACAAACGGATTTCCAGGGAGTTTCCAGATTTCGAGGATTTCCTGCCTTATCGCAAGCCACCGGGTTTGATTGATTTTCATCCAGGATATGCACTGGATGACGGACCAGGCAATGTTACAGACGACACGTACATTCGCATGGATCTGGCCAGATTTGTGCTCGCCAACAATCCACCTTACACGGCAAGACGATTTGCTTCCTGGTTGTTGGAACATGCGGATTTTTCAAATTGGTGGAAGGTGGCTGTACGACCGCTACGGCACATCGAGTCAGGGGAAACGACCGCCGAGAAGGCGGGACTGAATCACAAGCGGGGTGGAGGCGGAGGGTGGTGGCAACCCATCGCTATACTTTATGCTGGCGATCCTAAGGGAGCGTCTACAGTGACGGCGGATCTATGCCGCATCTGGAAAGCGCCGTTGGAACAGGACATCTTGTCCTCAGTGGTGGCCGGCCAGGCAGCAGCTTTCAAGGCCAACGCAACAATTGATTCGGTTGTGGATGCGGTCTTGGAGGACTCAGGCCCATTGACAAAGAAGCTCTTCACCAGGGCAATAGAGATTGCCCGGAAGGCCAAGACTCGAAATCAACTCTATGAAATGCTCTATCAACATTGCCTGGTTAAGGAGTGCAGCAAGGACATTGACGGCCCCATGCCACGTCAAGTCGAACCGAAGGACTATGCAGACGGATTCTACAGCGGCATTCTATTTGCGGAGCAGCAACCGCTGGCGCTGGCCTACTTTGTGTATGGACAAGGTGATCCGAAAAAAACAGTTCTTACAGCCGTCAAAGGTGGGCGTGATGCCGACAGTATCGCGACGAACAGTGCCAGTTGGCTGGGAGCTATGGCGGGCAAATCGGTGTGGCCCAAGAAATGGCTTCAAACGGTTCAACAGGCCAATATCGCCCGCGTAAATCTGGAGCAGACTGCCCATGATCTTGTCGAGCGAGCTCTCAAGAATGGAACCGTGCGCTTTGATCAGATGTAAACATAAGGGAGGCGAAATGAAACAGTACATGTTAATCCTCTTAGCTTTGGTATGTGGGCTCCTTGTACGAACCAAAGCCCAAACAACAGCATGGAAGCCGGTCTGGAAACCTGACGCCTCCTCAGAATTTGAAGTGGGGACGCAGATTCGGGACTGGACCATCCAGGACGAGGGCATGACATATATCCTTGATAATATGCAGTCCATGGCCTGTGTGAATAACCTATATATGGTAGTGGTTATGCACCAGGAGCACCGTCCTTTTAATGCCCCTGAATTCCCGCATAATCCTGCGCGGGATGCATGGGAGGCCGAAGATTCCCGAGTTACATTTTTTCCTGAGATAAAACGCTACGGTGTCATCAAGCCGCTTCTGTCGGATCATCAATGGATAAGGGATACGGATTGGCTGCGATTGATGGTGGATGCCTGTCGGGCCAGGGGACTGGCTGTGGGAGCGGAGGTATCCCATTATCCCATTCCCAAATCGCTTATTAAAAGCCACCCGGATTGGCAACAAAGGAAGATCGATGGAAGCAGTTGGAATACTGGCAGGTTCTGCCCCAACAATCCGGACGTTCGTGACTATTTAATTGCCCTTTTCGGGGATCTGGCCGCCAACTATGACCTGGACTATATCCAGACCTGTCAGTACCTGTTTAATAACCTGGATATTGACAAGGGAGGAACCTGTTTTTGTGAACACTGTATTGTGGAAGCTAAAAAGACAGGCTTTGATATAGAGGCTGCTATACCTGTTCTTAAAAAAGACAGAAATGCCCAACCCCAAAGGAATCAATGGCTTGCCCTCAGACGTCACTCAACCACTAAAATGTATCGCCTGATAACGGAAAAAATACAGACGGAAAATCCCACGTGCCACCTGCGTTTGAATGATGTTTTCCCATGGAGTGGGGTGGAAGCCATTGATTACGGTTTGGATGTCAATGCCGTGGGACACTACCTCGGTTCCATCGTCAACCAGGATCATACAGAGCAAAAAGGCAAAAAGAACGAAACCTTTGAGTTACGCAAAAAATGGTTGACAACAAACCGGAAGCTACTTGGTCTGGATAAGCCCTTGGTGTGTGGTATCGCTCCCCGTATGGAGGCTTCACCAGAACTCGTGTTGGCGGGTATCAAAGTGGCTCTTGAGCATCCAGCCTGTGTGAATGGAGTGGCCTTAAAGCATTATGACGGTGCCTCGTTTTCCCTTATGCGAGCCTTCAAGCAGGGCATGATTGAGGCGGGCGTTCAGGGACTTGCTCCGACGCTTGGAAAAGAGGTCGAGGAAATGGAGCTTGAGAACTATACACCGTTCAAGGAAGAACTTGTGGAAGAGTGGGGCGTGGAGACCAATGGAACAGGCAAAGCCACCTATACCTTTAATGAGCCCTCCGGCACCTATAATATCAGAATAACTTATTTCGATGAAGAAAACGGCAAGAGCCGGATAACACTTCTCATAGCAGGAGAAGAAAGGGTGGCCTTCAAGCTGGATGAGGACACAGACTGCTGGCGCTGGCGCATATTCGAAAACATCCAGATGAATAAAGGCGATGAAATAACACTGGTGGGCAAGTCCGATCAAAAGGAAAAGGCCAAGCTTGATTATATCGAGTTTATTCGTCACGTAGACTAAAAAAAGGAGATCAATATGAAAAGACGGTGCCGTGCAAATACCGGAAGGTCCGGGATGGTGTGTGGAGATCAATAAGGAATGGCTGGCCAATACCAATTACCAGAAAAGTGAAGTCTAAAGTAAACATTGAGATTAATTGAGAGATTTGCCGATTTGGTGAATGACTGTATATTTCATTTTCAGAGTAGATTCGGTTATAGACTGGATTTTTATGTAGGGCATCAGACCCTGTGAAGAAGACTGGTCAAGGATTGAGAATACATGCTCTATTGACCAACACTTATAGTGGTATTCTTAGATGCCGACTCATATATAGCTTCTTGCACCGCTAATGTCTTGAGGTATTCATGTCCGTTCGTTTCGAAGGGTTTGTCATCGAGCATTCTGTCAATAAAATGACGCTGGGTTGTATAGCAACAATCTCCGGAAAAAGCGCGATCTTCATGGTGATAATTGTGCAATCGCTCTTTTTTGCCGAGTTTCTGTATTGTAATTCGACCGTCCAGATATAGCCGTATGGAACCTTTGTTTGTATCGAGAAGAAGCTCCCCGAATGTGTAGCGAGGATTCTCGAAGTTGCATTCGTTGTATCGATTGGCGTCCCAGATTCCGGTGGCCCCGCTTTCGAAGTTGAAAATGACGGCTGCATAATCTTCGCCGGCGATTACCGGATTAAGTTTCTTCAGAACAGCGTAAACTCCTTTAATCTCTCCGCAGAGATAGCGATAAGTATCTATAAAATGGACGCCATTTTCATAAACCAGCAGACGCGGATAATCCCGGAAATACGGCTGGCGGGGTATATATGCATCCTCACCCCAGCCGTCTCCCATACGCGAGCGAAAATATATAGAGTGGATCTTATCACCAACGACTTTGGCATCAAGTAACTTTCTAATTTCCCGATACCACGGCTGGAAACGCCAATTCTCGTGCACCATAAAACGAACGCCAGCCTTGTCGGTATAGTCCACGATCTGCTTCGCCTCATCGAACGTCGGGGCCAGCGGTTTCTGGCACATAACATGAATACCCAGGTCAGCGGCGATTTTGCACATTTCCAAATGCGTCGGCGGGGGCGTAATAATATCCACAAAATCAGGCGTTTCCTTTACCAGCATTTCCCGGTAGTCCGTATAGTGACGCTCGACGCCGTACTTCTCAATGATCGGCTTTGCCCGCTCGGCGTTGCGATTACAGAAAGCTGTCACTGTAACTTCCGGAATCCGCTCCCATGCCTCATACTGAAAGTAACTGAAATACCCCGCCCCCACCGCTACTGCTTTGAAAGAATTCATCAGTATCCCTCAATTATCTTTCTTCTTGGATTGTTGTGTTATTACCATCATCCACATCGTTTGGATCGACCTGAGTTTTTTGATCTGCGGCCGCCGGTTTCTTACGAGTTGATTTATAAATATTATAACCCACCGTGCCGAGAGTTAACAGGACCAGAGATGTAAGCATGGCAATAAACCGATTTCGTATAGCTGCCGGAGAAAGCTTCTTATCTGAAGTCCGGTTAGGATTCATAAAGCACCATGTCGCAATAGCAACAAAATTAAGCCCCGCAGCCAGCACAAAGAAGGTATTCGCACTTCCTGTCTCTTCGTTCAATAGAAGCGGGAATATGATAGCACTCAAGGCCGCCCCGATATTGCCTACCATATTCATCGAGCCTGAGACAGCGCCAGAATTACTGCCGCCAATATCATTACAGAAGGCCCAGCTCGGGCTAAGTGTCATGTCTACTCCAAATGTCGCAAGACCGAAGCAGAAAACGAACCAATAAAGCTGGGCCTTATCAGTGGTTAGAAAATCCATGTTCTTGGTTTGTGTTGCAAGAATCAAACCGATAACTCCAAGAGAAAAGCCAATAATGGCCGTGATGCGTCTTGAGCCCACATGGTATCCTTTCTTAAACAATCCTGTTACCATGGAACCGGCAATCCAGTTCGCGAAGGCGGCAAAAATCAGAGGAACAGCCGAATAATAGATGGCGTTGGGGTCATCGGGCCATTGGTTCCTTATGTATGAGGGCAGCCAGGTCAGGCTTATGAAAAAAGTGACATTGCTGGCGAAATACTGCAGCATCGCCAGCGACATGTTCAGGGATGTGAAAATCTCGGCAAAAGAGGCTCTAATTGTCGTCGTAAAGTCACTTACCCTACCCTGCTCGATATAGTCCAATTCCGCTTTATTGATTTTCTTGTTGTCTTTGGGATTGTCGCGGAACCATACGAGCCAGACCGCGGCCCAGATAATGCCTATCAATCCGTTGACGGCAAAGGTCCAGCGCCAGCCGATCTTCATTATCAACCAGGGCATTAGAAACAATGAAAACGCGGCCCCCAAGCGGCTGCCTGAGAAATTAATGCCGTGGGCGAGGCCGCGTTCCTTTACGGGGAGCCAGCGGAAAAAGGCTTGCGTAGCGCCGGGAAACGCCCCCGCTTCACCTGCACCGAATAAAAACCTGAGGACCAGCATTTGCAGGGCGCTTCGAGCTACACCGGTAAGGGCCGTAAATATACTCCAGACGGACACCACGATTGTCAGTGCTTTGCGAGGGCCAAAACGATCGGCAATCCATCCGGAGGGGACTTGAAATAATGCGTATCCAACGGCAAAGATACCAAGAATCAGACCCAGCATCTCTTTGGAGATGGAGAGATCTTTGATAATATAATCCGCGGCAGAGGCGATACATGCACGATCCATGTAAGTGTTGAAGCTATGGAAAAAGAGAATCGAAATAAGGACAAAACGCTGGCGACTCATAATATTTCGTGATTTTTCCATATAATACTCATAAACCTTTACTGATTTATTGTTTCTCTAAAGCGACGAATAACCTCTGAAATTGCATCGATTGAACCGACGTTCCCGGGAAAAACTATGTATGGCATACCCGGAAATCTACTTTCAGAACCGATCTGCCAAACCGGAACACCCGGTAATATCTGTCCGAGCACCTTTGCCCGCACTATCCCCAATGCCTGGGTGGCAATATCACTTGAAGTAATTCCCCCTTTGGCCAGGATATAGCGAGGACGGACGTTCATCGAACGAATAATCTTCACAAGTCCCTGCGAAATCTGGCTACTAATAGACAGCGAACTCTCAGGATCTCTCCCAGTCTTAAGCTTGCGGCTCGTATAAACTACAACATCCTGTCCCTGTGACAAACAATGATCTACAAACTCAACGGATATCCTAATTTCTCTATCGATATCATCCGGAGAAAGAATCTTATCGACACGGACTTCGATGCTTTGTGCATTTTCATGCTGCAGCAGGTGATCCAACTGTTGAGATGATTTTGGGACATGAGAGCCTACGACTACCAAGCCACCGGCATGGGCGGAGTCGCTAATTTTATCAGCGGTCAATAGCGGCCAGTTTGTCATGCCTGCTCTAACACGAACAAAAGAAGCGGCGGCTCGAAACAGAAAACGTTGCCCTTTCCGCTGGGCCCGAAGAAAACTCAAGGTTGCCACTTCCAGATCCCGGTAATCGGCGGCATTGACGACGCAGACACTGCCCGGTTTGAATCCGGCTATTATCTCTGCAATATAGTCCGGTCCCTTTTGCCGGATATCCTCGATAGACAGAGCCTGTACCGACGAACCGGATATTCGGCCTCTCGTTTTCTCCTCGACCCAATATTTAAGATCCGAGTTGCTGTAGCCAAAAACAACATCCTTTGCAAAGTCCGTGTTAGCGGCAGGGATTAGCTGCTGTCCGTCTCTGACATAATGTATATCGTTAATAGTATATCTGCCCCCCTCCTGAAAAAAGGGCACGATTACGTAAACGGCTTGCTCCATTCCAAGTATTTCAGCAAGGGCATCAACTTCTGCTGGGAAATGACCGCGTAGGGTCGAATCGCTTCGGCTGATAATATCAAAGGCCTGATTCGTCTTACGTGAAGCCTCCCGGATATTCGCCCCTGCCTCCAAAGCTAAGTCAACTGCACGTATTGTCGGCAAGCTTCGTGAATTTGTTAGTAGATAGAATAACGGTGTTTTTCTCTTGAATTCATCGGTTATAGCCTGCAAGTTCCAGTTTGTAAGGACAGGTATATCGTGCACTGTCTGGGTCCCGGTCGGATCGTCATCCAGAACAACAACCGAGGTTGGATTTTGTGCGATTTCGTGTTGTATTGCCGGAAGCAGATTTTCAGGCCAAATGGAAGGCAGAGAATTTAGGATTTCCTGTAATTTTATTGGCATCGTCTATTCTGTGTTATGACAAATTTAATCGTCATCCTCAATAGCAATAGCACGGGCCGGAGCGCCGTCGCCATTGGCGATTTTCAGCGGAAGCGCAATGAAAGTCACTTGCTGTTTTGATAAAGACGTCAGATTAGCCAAACCTTCTACCACAATTACGCCGCCTTTGAAAAGAATTTGATGTATCGTAGTTAATTCCTCTATGTTATTGACATCGGCAACCGAGGGCGGTTCCACTCCAAGCATCCGCACTTTCTTCTCCACACACCAACGTGCTAATTTTGCGCTGATTCGTGGAAGTTCATCCCGGTATTGTTCCCGGCCATAGAACGCACTCCAGCCGGTGCAGATTAAGAGACTCTCGCCGGACATAAATTGATTGGCAATGGCTCCGAGATGTTCGGGTTCAATAAGTGCACGAGGCTCGACCGAACGTATGTCGGCTACCCAGGCCGGCCCAATCAAATTCTCCACAGGAATGGTGTCAATCGTTTGTGCTCCCACACCGAAGTGGACTGGGGCGTCGATATGTGTTCCGCAGTGAGAATAAAGAGACATGGTTGTAGCATTCCAGCCATCCTGCTCCAGACGCTGGGCCGGCTCGATATAAATCCCCTTCTCGCCGGAGACAAGCGGCAGTGTTAAGTCAACGACTCGGGACATTGTCTTCCATGGCAGATTCAAGATTTTTTATAATCGTATCGGTGATCTGGCAGGTCTTGGCCGAACCGCCCAGGTCAACGGGCAGCACTCCCTGCTCCACTGTCATTTCAATCGCGCGGACAATACTCTCGGCTGCCTCCTTGCGGCCCAGATGTTCGAGCATAATAGCTCCCGACCAGATCGTTCCGATTGGATTAGCAATTCCCTGCCCGGCGATATCCGGTGCCGAACCGTGAATCGGCTCGAACATTGACGGATAGATTTTCTCCGGATTAATATTGCCGCTGGGCCCAAGGCCAAGGCTGCCCGTGATTGCCCCGCCAATATCGCTGAGGATGTCGCCGATAAAGTTTGTCGTCACGATTACATCAAACCGCTCCGGGTGCAGCACGAAATTTGCTGAAGCATTATCAACGTACATCTTGCGGTACTCCACATCCGGATAATTAGTGCTTACTTGCCCGACAATCCTATCCCAGTAGGCCAGGCTGTGAATCAATGTATTGGACTTAGTAATGTTCGTGATATGCTTGCGGCGGCTGCGGGCTAATTGAAACGAATAATGAGCGATTCGCTCGATTCCTTTGCGTGTAAAGATACTCATGTCTGTCGCCATACCCTCTGGAAACTCCGGCCGAACGATGCCGCCGGACTGAACGAACTCCCCCTCGGTGTTCTCGCGAATGACGACAAAGTCAATGTCCTGAGGTGTCTTGTTGCAAAGCGGCCCCTCGATTCCCGGCAGGAGCCTTGCGGGACGGTAGTTAACGTATTGATCGAAGCTGGTTCGTACCTTGAATGTAAATAATTTGGCCGGTAGCGTGTCATCGACGTCCGGCAGTCCAACCGCTCCGAAGTAAAGCGCATCAAAAGCCCGCAACTCTCCCAGAGCATCTTCAGGCATGAATGTTCCGGTCTGTTTGTAGTAGCCGGCTCCATAAGGAAATTCTTCGTATTGAAGTTTAAATCCTAAGCCTGCAGCCGCAGCGTTAAGAACCTTAATGCCGGCAGGTACTATCTCCAGACCGATACCATCACCGGGAATAACTGCTATTTTGTATGTGTTTTTGTTTGCCATATTTATTCCGGATTATAAGCATAATTCTACAATGTTCAAGGTAAAAACAGATATGTATACCTTATGATTAAATAGCATAGTTATGATGCTATCGATTCTATTCGCTTTGTGCGCGATGACGTTCCGCAGGGCCGGGGCCTGCCGGGCGGGCGAAGTCTCGGTCTTTTGTCATCAGCCACTTGTCGAATTCGAAGCCGTCCTCTCGCATGGAGAACTCGATCGTATGCAGGCCGGGCTGTTCGATTTCCAGGTAGATTTTGTAGGGCTCGCCGCAATGCTCGGCTTCGGTTCGCTGCTTGCTCTCCCACCGCCATGAGTCCTTGGCCTCGCACCACTGTAGGCGCTGGCCTGAGTCCGGCCATGTTCCGTCAAGTCCCACATGAAGGCCATTATCTTCGCTGCCGGTCGAGTACGCGCGGACCCAGACGTAGTATCGTCCAGTTGTGTTGAAGTGGACCGGATATACGAGCACAGCCAGTTTGCCCGGTTCGTTAGAGAAGTTTTCGCCCTGGATGAGTTTGTTGCTGTTGTTTCGCCGCGTATCCGGCAGGATTTCAATGTAGGCGCCGCCGCTGGCCGAATCGGCGTGACTCTCATCGCCATCGGGAGAAATCTCCTGCGTCTGCGTTGCTGAAGTAATGTACCATTTTCTCGTTTCCGTCTCGGTCTGGACGGCGAAATGCTCTGCCTCGACCGCAACAAGACCGCCCGTTTCTTCGAAAATCCCGGTTTCGATGCTGTCGGATGAGACTGTATCTCGCGTCTCAGCTTTTGCCTTCTTTGCGCCAGGAGGAATTAATGAAAGTGCAACCCAGCGTCCGCGAGCATAAGGTATCTGGCCGCTCTTCTGATTGCTGTTAGTCGCTGTGTTGAACTCGACCCTGATGATTGCGCCTTTGGCGACTGAGACGTTATTCCACGTTTTCGCTGTCGGTTTATAGTCATCGTAACTTTTGGGGTTGGTGAATTGCCCTACCTGTTTGCCTGCTACCAAGACTTTATAGGTGGATTCGCCGTCAGTCTCAGTCATCGTGGTTAGTGTGATGTCGTAGGCGCCGGTCTTTCCGGTGAATTTGGTCTCGGTGGCGGCAAACTTGTCTTTGTATTTACCCGGATCGACGGCAAGGGCATCATGACCGTTGTCTTTGTATGCCGGCACAAAGTTGTTTTCCGTGACAATATCAAAGTCACGAATTGCTTTTAGAACGATTGCTCCTTCTGCATTAGGTATCACTTTGGGTCGAGGAGGCTGATCGGATGCAAGTTCCAGCTTGCCGGAGCCTTTTATCACGAGCAGCCAATCGTTCTTGTCGGGCGCAGCCACTTCGATCTTTCGGCCGGCACTGACCGAGCCGGTGTTGAGCAGGCCGTCGAGACCGTCACCTGTGCGTGGATTGAACCAGCCATAGGTGAACTTGCCCGTCAGTGCGCCGAGTTCGACCTTTCCTCCATTCTTGAGATAAACCAAGTAAATCTCACCGGGTTTGCACAGGACGTAATCGTCGGTGTTCTCGGTCATCTCATCTTCGCACTTCATGTCCCAGAATGGGATTTTGTGCTTGTTAAAAAATTCCAGCGCGTAACGGCATTGGGTCCACACCTTTTCCCGTGTGCGGTAGTCCTGACAGGTCAGGTCGCTGTGAGGATGCTTATAGCCGAAGTACCATTCGACGCCCGCGCCGCCGGCCATGATGTTACCCCACAGGGCATTCTTGCGGGCGTTGTCGCGAGTAGGGTCTTCTGCATCTGTAATCAGGCCATGAGTCGCATCGCCCGGCTCATCGCAGGCTACTACCCAAGGTTTATCTGCCGCCACAGAGCGATCGATATAGTCGCGGCTCCGGCGATGGACCTGGCTGAAATCGGGCTTGCTGGTCTGGAGGGAGAAACCCGTCAGTTTCGAGGCATCACCCAGCAAGTCGTAGTGCGGATCGCCCATGTTGTGAATCACAATGTGGTGCTGATACGGATCATGTGTCCAGAAATAATTCGCCCAGGCGACTTTCTGATCGTGAGAAGCATCGTTTATCTCCTCGCCGAGGTTCCAGTTGAGCGCCAGGTGGTGGCTGAATCGCGCGATCAGCTCGCGGTAGTAAAGTTTACGCTGCGGGCCGAGGTCTCCTTTGTCCAGCAGAAGCTCGTTTTCGGTCTCCAACGTTTTGAAGTGCAGGTACATTCCGATTGAGGTACCGTGGGCGAAGACTATCTCCCACTGATCGAGCCGGGAGCAGTCAAGGCGTTCTCGTTCATCGTAAGTAAGGTAAGGAAAGACGTTCTTATCGTCGCCTTCGATATTAAGTGGAAGGAACGAGAATACGTTCATACCCTGCGAGGCCAGGTAATTGACAGCTCCAATCATGCCCTTACCTTTGCCGTTTTGCCATGTCGGATCGCTGGGTTTCCAGTCTTTTATATGCGGTCCCCAGGTCTTGATAAGATCGTCTTTGCGGCCATCGGTCTTGAAGTCGCCGTCGAAATCGGCATAAGCCAGGAAGTTTTCGGGGGCATCGGCTCCGCATTTTAGGAAGTACTCTGAAGTTTCGGCGAAGCGTAGATGATGCTTGCCGACATATTGCAGTAGCCCCTTTCCCCGAAAGTCTCTGCCGGTCTTGTCGGTAGGCTCGATGTCAAAAGAACCGCTCTGCCCATCCATAAATCCTGCACTTTCGCCGGCATTTTGCCTTTCACTGACGGCGACATTCGGTCCCTTTCTAAACGAGACGTTGTACTTCCAGGTACCGACCTGATCGGGCGCGAAATGGACGCGCCACTTGTTGCCGGAATCTGCGCTTGTGTTTGCAGCATTACCGTCCGCAGCATAATAGCCCGGCACAAGGTAGGACTTGCCACTCTGCTGGTGTTTGAAGGTGACATTAAGACAGTAGTACAAAAATGGATTGGGATCAGCCGTCTCGCTCGTCTCGGGCCCGTCGAACGTCAACGTGACCTTGTGCCATTTCTTGAGTTCTCCGCTGATTTGCGCACTAAGTGCAATCTGACTCCATATGACCGCTACCAATGTAAAACAAACAGCACATTTTAGCATTTTGAAATGCGTAACCATACGAAACTCCTTACCTGAAAAGATGAATAATTTTACAATTTTGGATTAGTATACTAAATAGAATCTGCTATGCAAGAAGCTTCATATCTTTTTATGGATATGAATAGATTAATTGCTGTGGTGAGAAGAAATTTCTTGTTTCAATGACAAAGGGCCCATACCATAAATCATGGCATGGACCCTTTCAAGCTGAATTTCCCCAATCGGCCTGGTAGCATCGTTAATATTTGATAGAATACCAAATTAGCAATGAATGCCCAACCGCTTTGTCGTCGGTGATAAGTTAAAACCTCCTTATCCATGACCTTCCAGTCCTTTTTTCCAAACCGAGTCCCGATTTGCATAAAAACAGCCGCTTATGTAATGGGGTACTTCTGGCAATATACATGGGCAAGTATTCAAGCCCACGAGTGCCCCAAAAGGCTGAAACGCTCAAGTTCGAATTCTTGGTGAATTGCATCAAGATCGCTGGCATGATCATCCGGACCATAGCATCCATTTGTACAGGTCGACTGGCCACAACCTCTCTAATCATAGCGGATAACCACCTGGCAAAGACTGCCCTGACACCGGCCTCGGTTCGGTCATCAATATGGCCAAAACTGACCTGGATTCTCTTTCCTTCCGTATAATCGGGACGCTTCTATTCTACGTTCCTGGCAATATTGATATCCTCCCGGACTTCAATTTCTATTTTGTCCCAGTCAAATACCCTCTGAATTGCGATATTCATCTTGATGTATTGGGCATCAAGAATCCTTGCGTATGCCTGCCAGTGGGTTAAAGCTTCCTCCAGGCTGGCAATGGCCGCGGTTTTATATTTATCCTCTTTTGAAGCTTGGTACAACCTGAGATTGGTACCCCCTCTGATCTTGGCCGCATAGTAATTGCCCAGGTGCGCCATGGCCCGGATATCGCCGATGGTTTCGGACAGCTCATTATTCCCATCACCCTTCATGCCTGCAGTTTTCTCCAGGGCCGTTTTTGCCGAGGCTTCTATCATGCCCGCCACCTCCAGGGGTGTTTTCCCCTGTATAGTCTTGTTATGAAGGAGTGCATCTGCATAATCTGTAATATTGATAAAACCGCTTCCGTCCATGACCGGGGCATTGATGAAAGCATTGATGTCGTGATAACCGGCGATGGCCTTTCCGGAACCGGAACTAATACCTGCTTCAGGCCACCACAGGTAATCCCAGGCGAACCAGTGAAATTGATTGACCAGCGGAATAACTTCAGAAGCCGCCTGCCAGGCCACAAAAAGATCTTCACCGGATACGGCTGGAAATCTTCTTTCGATAAGCCCCTTAAACAGGCCAACCGGTGTTTCCGGATCGTAGCCCAGCCGACCCCAGAGTAAGAAGCTGTACCAGTGTTTTTCATTCTCGAGCATGCGCGGTGAAAGGGGATTTTTACTGATGCTTTCCCTGCCCCAGGCATATCGGTCCGATCCCATATAATAGCTGGCGGTCTTTTCGCCTTTGGGGAAGTTCAGGATGAAATGCTTTACATATTTCGGATCTCCCCACCTCAGGTTATATATATCATCATTTCGAAGATTCCACCAGGTTGCCATATTTTCCGGAATATGCGGGAAATATTCCTTTTCTGCAAAAGGTGGTGCAGGCGAGGAGTAGATTCTGGCTTTGGCGTACTTGAAGCTCATATCATAGCCGTCTTTGAGCTGGTTAAACCGGCTATCGATTTCATCAAAATCAGTCCACCAGAACCGGTGTATAAATCGTATATGCCTGCCGGGTTGTACAGTATGGACATCCTGAATGCCCTTGCCATAGGTTTCCCAGAGCCAGGCCTCCTTTTGTTCATCCGGGATGTCCTGCATATTTTCCCCGGCCGTAACGCCTATACCTGCCAGCCTGGGATAGGTGAGAAACAGTTCCTTTACCGACTTGCGAAGATAATTTATGTCCTCCTCATTGTGTGCACTTTCCCTGATCCCGTGTTTCCCCCTGGCAGTACCCATATGAACATTCCAGGTAATGATGTAAATTTCTATCCCCCTGTCATGGGCATAATCCATTATTCTCTTCCACAGGACAATCTTCTGATCAATGGAGATATCCAGGACTTTACCACTCATGGCGTAAACATCATCCGTGGCAACCCTTGGATACTCTTTCAATTTTACCATAGCAGGAAACGGATGCTTGTTCCAGAGGGAGAGAACATTATAGCGCTGTCTTGCAAGGACATCCAGGTATTCAGTCCAGAAATTAAAATCCCACATGTGCACGATATTCGTCTGGGCGGCCGTACCCCTGTCGTCATGACTTGGCAGTCGGTCATCCAATGGAATATTGAACTTGATCCCCCTTTTGGCAATGTAAGGGGACTGGTCCTCATCTTTTACGGCTTCAAGACCGAATGCCTTGACAATTTCACCAATATGGATCCCCCCATACATTGCTCCTGTCCGGTCCCCTCCAATGGCCCAGATAGCTTTATTGTCTCTTGCGGCGGTCACTCTGAGCACATAATCCTGTTCCCCTAAAGTCTTAAGAGCAGCTCCACCTGCTGCATTCAGAGCAGCAAGAACCTGTGGATCATTTTTAGCAATTACAATTTGACTACCGCCGGAATTTGAAGGTAGATCAGCAAGAGGTTTCATGCTCACTGTAATTGCCTCTTCAGACAATATATCTTTCAGGTCTTTTGCAGCAAAGGCAATGGCGGGTTCCGAATCATCGAAAAACAAGTTTACCTGTACGATTTTACCCTCAGGCTGATCCGCTTTAGCTGAAGCTTCATCGACAGGGACACCATTGGCAAAAGTCTCATTAGGCACAACCATTGCGGTCAGGACCGAGAAAAAAAGTACATGAATATATTTCACTTTCATTGATCACCTATTTTATACTGGGTGTTAAAATTGATCCGGGATTTACCATATAGGGTTCCTCTAATAATTAACGAAATTATGTGCAATTAATTGCACCTTTAAATATAGTAAGCTCATTGACAATTAAATCATAGTATTTCAATTTACGGAGATTATTTCCATGATGCAGGCAGGACTTTTTAACTGGCAAACACGCTTTGAACAACTGGACAACGGTGGCGATCCTCTGGTAAAGCTCAATAAACTCGTCAACTGGCAAATGTTTCGCAGCGACCTTCAAACCGTCCGTGAAGCAGAACGAAAGTCCAACGCTGGACGCAAACCGTTTGATGTCATTTTGATGTTCAAAATCCTGATTCTGCAATCGCTGTACAATCTTTCGGATGACCAACTGGAGTTTCAGATTCGTGATCGGCTGTCGTTTATGCGGTTTCTGGGCCTGTCGCTGTCGGATATAGTTCCGGACGCCAAAACCATCTGGCTGTTCCGTGAGCAGTTGACCGAAGCAGGATTGATTAAAACCGTCTTTGACCGATTTGACTGTTTTCTTCGGGATAACGGTTTTGCCGCTCAAAAGGGCCAAATTGTCGATGCCAGCATTGTTGCAGCTCCGCGTCAGCGTAACAGCCGGGATGAAAATCAGCAGATCAAAAACGGACAGGTTCCCAAAGACTGGACAGACAATAAGAAACGCCAGAAGGACGCAGATGCCCGCTGGCTCAAGAAAAACGGCCAGAACCATTACGGCTACAAGAACCACATTAATGTGGATGTCAAGCACAAGTTGATACGCAACTATGAGGTTACGCCTGCTTCGGTGCATGACAGCGAGGTCTTTGAAGAACTGCTTGATGAGCATAACAGCAGCCGGGATGTGTGGGGTGATTCGGCGTATGGCGGTCATGCCAAGCGAAGGATGTTGTCGGAGCGTGATTTTCGCGAACACCTTCAGCGAAAAGGTAGCCGTCATAAGAAGTTGACCGAGCGTGAAAAGCAAGGCAACTACACACGGTCGAAAACTCGCAGCCGGGTCGAACATGTCTTCGGCGTACAGGCCCAACGAGCGGGCCGATTGATTGTTCGAACGATTGGGCTGATTCGAGCCAAAGTCAAGATTGGCTTGCGGAACCTAGCGTATAATATGGACCGGTACAGTCTGCTTTCGATTCAGTAGCTGCCGTGCGTGTGGCGATTGGGTAAAAAAGCCAAACGCAAGTACCCACGTGCTGATGCCAAGGCTGCTTATAAGAGCCGAATGACCAAATTGTTGAGATACTGTGTTCAAATTTAACTCAAAAAAGTAAATCGAATTTGCGAGCCTCGAAAAACGAATTCTTAGAGGTTCCCTAAATCTTAATATTGCAATTTCAAGTTATTGGCATTGGTGGGAAAGATCATGAAGGAAGAACACGATCGCAGGGATTTTCTGAAGATTGGGGTGGCAGCAGTGGCAGGGTTGTCCATTGGCAAGGAATCACTGGCGGCTGTAGTCCCCAATGTGGAGGCTCAAGCTATGGGCAAAGTGCGTATCGGAATGGTGGGCATTGGCTCACGAGGGACTGTGCTGCTGAAGGTCTTACTGGATCTGGAAGAAGTTGAGGTCAAGGCGGTCTGTGACATTATCGAGAATCGTGTTGTGAAGGCGCAGGACATGGTGATCGCCGCCGGACAGCCCAAGCCAAATGGGTACTCTCGTGGCGAGACCGACTTCAAACGCCTTTGTGAGACCGAGGAGTTGGACCTGGTCATCAATGCGGTGCGGCCCTGGAAATGGCATGTGCCTATCTCTGTGGCGGCCATGATGGCCGGCAAGCACGCGGCTACCGAGGTCCCGGCCGCAGAGACAGTCGAGGAGTGTTGGCAATTGGTCGAGACGGCAGAGACAACGCAGAGGTATTGCGTGATATTGGAGAACTGCTGCTACTTCCGTAACGTAATGCTGGTTCATAACATGCTTCGAAGGGGTCTGTTCGGCGAGCTTCGCCACTGCGAGGCGGGATACCAGCATTACATCGGGTCCGATCCCGGCACGGCTGCCCGGATACGGGACGACAAGGTCCGCCTTGCCAACGCCTATCCGACGCACCCCATAGGCCCGGTTGCCCAGTGGATGGACATCAACCGCGGAAATCGCTTCGACTACCTCGTCTCCATGAGCGCCGACGGTACGCGGGGCAACCATGACGCTGACATCAACACCAGCCTCATTCGGACCGTCAGCGGGCAGACCATCACACTCTACTATGACACTAAGCTGCCCAGGCCCTACGATCTGATCTACCGCGTACAAGGCACCGGGGGCATCTACTCGGCCACCCTGGACCAGATCTACATCGATGGACGCAGTCCCAAGAGCGTTACTTGGGAGCCGATGGACGACTACTACAAGCAGTTCGAGAATCCGCTCTGGAAGGCATGGGGCGAGAAGGCCCTGACTCGAGGTGGACACGGTGGCGCCGACTGGATGACGCTGTACCGCCTGATCAAGGCACTCCGGACCGGCTCGGCCCCGGACATCGACGTGTATGACGCCGCCACATGGAGTTGTATCACGGAATTGAGTGAGAAATCGGTTGCCAGCCGAAGCAGTCCGATGGACTTCCCCGATTTCACCCGTGGCCGCTGGAAAACAAATTCACCCATTGGCATCATTGGTCTTTGAGGCCGTCTTTCAGACTACGTATCCTGTGGTCTTACATGTGAGACCGCAGAGAATAATGACGAAAGGAAAGTGCAGTTCTTCATGGTTATTTACTGAGGTAGAGCGGCAGGGGGGCTGGATGAGATGATCACTTGAGGGAGTGTCTATGTGTAAATAGGCATTTGATGTTCAAAATGGGTAGGGTGATCGAACCACCAATACTCCATTTCTGCAGAAGTCACCCGGGAAATGTCACTACAACCAAACTACAACCAAAAGATGCAATATCTACGATTATTGCGATATTTACCATTTGCTAAGTACTGAAATCATCGATATTTGTGAAAACAGAAGTTTCTTGACAAGTCTCCGTAGACCGACGCTCTATCCAATTGAGCTACAGGCGCAGGAGCTTTTAAGCTTTGACAGTATAATAAGTTGGCAAAGATGGTGTCAACGTAAATATCGCCCGTATGGCGAAAAAATCGTCTATCGCTCTTAAATGGCTGCGATGTGGGGCTTTGAAAAGCTGTTCGATGCCGGCTGGGCCTGATATAATGAGACGCAGAAAACGATGACCGGCTCCGCGTACCGGCGATGACTGTGTTATCCCCCGCGAGGCTGATGAACGTTACGGTCACAATAACTGACAGGCGCATAATCATAAGAAGGAAAGAGTCTATGAAGAATCGAACAGCAAATTCCGTACATACGAAGAAGAGGATTACCCGAAGGGATTTCATTGTGGGCGCAGCGGCAACCACGGCTTTCACTATTGTTCCTCGCCACGTCCTCGGCGGCAGCGGCAACACTGCACCCAGCGAAAAAATCAACGTCGCAGTTATAGGCACAGGCGGCCAGGGCATTGTCAACATGAAGCAGCTCTTCAACGAGCCCGACGTGCGCATCACTGCCTTATGCGACGTTAATGAAGTCAGCGATTACAGCATGTTTTACTATGGCGATACTGCGGGACTGAAACCGGCCGTCGAACTGGTACGCCAGCAGTACGGCCAGCCCTGCCCGGCATATCGCGATTACAATCAAATGCTCGACACAGAAGATATCGACGCCGTCCTGCTCGCCACGCCGGACCATTCTCATGCCGTGATTTCCCTGGCCGCCATCGCCAAAGGTAAGCACGTCTACTGTGAAAAGCCCCTCTGCCGCACCGTTTACGAGACCCGTGTTGTCACAGAAGCCGCCCGCAAGGCCGGCGTCGCTACCCAACTCGGAAACTACGGTCATTCCAGCGAGGATATCCGCCTTGCCTGCGAATGGATATGGGACGGCGCTATTGGAGATGTGCACGATGTGTATTCATGGACGAGCACCGGCGCTCGCCGCTGGACCAGTCTCACTGATCTGCCCAAAGATACGCCGCCCGTGCCGGCAGGTTTCGATTGGCAGCGATGGCTCGGACCGGTGCCCGCTCGCCCATATCACCCCGACTATGCACCGGTTCGCTGGCGCGCCTGGTGGCAGTTCGGCTCCGGCACGATAGGGGACTTTGCCTGCCACCACCTTGACCCGGCTTTCTGGGCGCTCAAACTGGACCAGAGCGATACATTCAGCGTCGAGGCAAGCTCCTACGGCACAACCGAAGAGACATGTCCGGCAGCGTCGCTGATGTATTTCGATTTCCCTGCTCGGGCCGGAATGGGGCCGGTTCGCATCACCTGGTACGAAGGAGGAGTTATGCCGCCGCGTCCTGCGGAGCTGGAAGAGGGCAGAAGCCTCGGCGAGCACGGCATCCTGTTCGTCGGAACCAAAGGTTCCATCCTGGGCGGCGGCTGGTCGAGGTCCCCGCGCATAATTCCCGAAACCAAAATGCGGGCCTACCGCAAGCCGCCCAAGAGCCTGCCGCGGGTCAAGGGGCATCATCGCGACTGGCTCGACGCCTGCCGGGGCAAAGGCAGGCCGAGCACGCATTTCGACTATGCCGGGCCACTTACCGAATTTGTCCTGATGGGTAATGTCGCGCTGCGTGCCGGTAAAAAGCTGAACTTGGACTGGAAGAACATGAACATTACGAACGTCCCCGAAGCCAACAAATTTATCAAGCCTCACTACCGTGAAGGCTGGACAATATAGATAAGATTAAGTATATGGGAGTAAGCTTATGAAACGGCGGGATTTCATCGCCGGCGCGGCCTTCGGCCTGTCTACATTGGCTGTGGGGCGATCGGGCCGTGCCGGGGCCAAAGCGGCAAGGTACAAAGTTGCTGTTATTGGCAGGACCGGGCGAGGAAACTACGGGCACGGGCTGGACGTAGTGTGGAACGATATCGAGCAAGCTCAAGTGGTGGCTGTGGCCGACCCGGATCCGAAAGGACGCGCCGAAGCCGCGAAACGGCTCAAAGCACCAAAGAGCTATGCTGATTACCGCTGGATGCTTGAGAAAGAGCGTCCGCAAATCGTAAGCGTGGCCCCTCGCTGGCTCGACTGTCATCACGATATGGTGCTGGCATGCGCGGAATTCGGCTGCCACATATTTCTTGAGAAGCCCATGTGCCAGAATCTCGAACAGGCTGACGCGATGATTGCCGCCCTTGAAAAAAGGAACTTGAAACTGGCAATTGCTCATCAAACGCGCTACAGCCCGGCACTGGCCCATGCTCAGAAAGCGATTGCCGAAGGCATGCTCGGCGACATTATCGAGCTGCGCGGCCGGGGCAAAGAAGACCGTCGCGGCGGCGGCGAGGACCTTATGGTGCTCGGCACACACGTAATGGACCTGATGCGTTGTTTTGCCGGGGATGCGCGGTGGTGCTTTGCAAGCATCAGAGATAATCGAGAGCCTGTTACTGGAAAGCATATACGTGACGGGACGGAGGGAATCGGCCCGCTTGCCGGTGATGAGATTCATGCCGTATATCGTTTTGACGGGATAACTATGGGTTATTTCTCGACGCACCGCAGCCAACATGGGGCCGCCGAACGTTTTGGTCTGCAGGTATATGGTAGCAGGGGGATTCTGACAATGACAACGGGTGGCGTGCCCGAGATATGGTTTGTGGAGGATCCATCGTGGCAGCCCGGGCGCAGCAAGGCCCAATGGAAGCGGATATCGAGCGCCGGCATTGACAAACCGGAACCTCTCAAGTATCCTGGCCTCGATTACGGCAACCGGCTCATCGCGCTCGATTTGATACGGGCAATTGAGACCGACACCCAGCCAAAGGGTGGCATGTATGACGGGCGAGCGGCGCTGGAAATGATACTGGCAGTATACGAATCTCACCGGCTCAATGCACCGGTTGAGTTACCGTTGAAGAATCGCAAGCATCCGCTGAGTATGCTGTCTTCGAGAGGATAGATTCCACCGAAGCGGCAGTTGGAATATAGTGATTTGATTTCTTTCGGGAGATGACCATGTTTCTTAAAAAACGAGAAATCGCTCTTACGGTTTTAGTATTGCTTGCCGGTCTTGTAATCGGTAGCAATGCCCAGCAAGTAAATCAAGGCGAAGTTCGCGGCTTCGGCGCCGCCGGCGACGGCGTAACCGATGACACCATCGCGATCCAGAAAGCGGTCGACTCCGGCCTCGCTGCGATCACGCTCTCTAAGGGCGTATACCGTATCACGCGACCGATTGTGATTGACCTGGACAAAACGGGCTACACATCGCTGAGCGGCGGGGGAGTTGCGCGAATCGTTATGGCCGGGCCGGGGCCTGCCCTGAAGTTTGCCGGTACACATTTCAAGTCGGCCGACCCGAAGAGCTTCGCAGAGAACGTCTGGCAGCGACAACGCATGCCGCTCGTGCACGCAATCGGAATCGACGGCGGCCATCCGGAGGCGGTCGGTATCGAGGCCGTCGGGACCATGGAGTTGACGATTACGCGGGTTCACATCCGCGGCGCACTGCACGGCATCCATCTTACAGGCAACAACCGCAACCTGATAATTTCCAACTGTCACCTGTACGAGAACCGCGGCATCGGCATTTTCTACGACAACGTCAACCTGCACCAGTCGAACATAACCGGCTGCCACATAAGCTATAATCGCCGGGGCGGCATCGTGTCGCGAGCCGGCAACGTCCGCAACATTCACATCACCGGCTGCGATATCGAAAGCAATATGAGCCCCGAAACGCCGCCAACCGCAAACGTCCTGATCGACTCTGCGGGCAGCTCTTACGGGACCGGCGAAGTGGCCATAACCGGCTGTACGATTCAGCATAACAGCCCTTCGGCCGACTCGGCCAACATTCGCATAATCGGCCGAAGCAAGCCCGACCGCAACGGCAAGCCCGTTCGTGAAGGCAACGTGACCATCACCGGCAATGTCCTCAGCGACGTCAAGGTCAACGTTCATCTAAAAGACTGCCGGGGCGTTATCCTCACCGGCAACACTTTTTGGATGGGCTACACTCATAACCTTCTGATTGAAAATTGTTCGAATATTATTGTCGGCGCCAACAACTTCGACCGGAATCCGCGCTACGATTACGGCAACAGCCTCGAAGCCCGAAACAGCCTTCTCGTGCGCAACAGCCAGGATTGTACGTTTTCGGGCCTGCATGTCACCAATGTCTGGCGGGCCCCGGCAGGGCTGACGATCGAAAGCTGCAAACGGATGAATGTCACCAACTGCACTATTCTCGACTGCGACAACATCGGTCTGCTGCTAAAAGACGTAGCTGACAGTAGAATCTCCGGCTGCCTAATCAGTGACAATCGCCCGGATGCCGAATCGACTTCGCTCAAAGTTATTGGCGGCAGGGGCAATATGATTGTCAATAACCTGCTGGCTACGGCACCGCGGATTCCTGAGAACTCTGCGCATGTTTCGGGGAACGTTCACCCTTAGTATTACGAATCGGCGTTCCTTATCGATTACTTGCCTTTGACAAGCCAGATATTACGATATTGAATCGGGTGACTATGATCCTGCAGGTGGATCGGCCCGGTAGCCTCGCTCTTTCCTTTCCATCTGTTCCCGGAATACGGAATCTCAACATTGTCCTGTACTTTGATACCGTTCTGATAGACGGTAATACGTGCATTCTCTTTGATACTGCCGTCGGCATTAAGTCTCGGAGTGCGGAATTTGACGTCGTAAGTCTGCCACGTATCAGGCGGCAGGCACGCGTTGACTCTGGCCCGTGCAATATTGTACAGACCAGCGCAGTCGCCGGAAGTATGCACCAGGCCGAATGAATCCAGCACCTGCACTTCGAACTGGCCAGCGAAGTACACTCCGCTGTTGGCGCGTCCCTGTCCGCGATTGTTCGGCTCCAGCGGCAGTTTGAATTCCAGGTGAAAATGCTCTATATCACCGAATTGCTCTTTAGTATTGTTGCCTCCCTTGTTTACCTGCATTGCTCCGTTGTCGAGCCTTTTCCATTCGGAATTCGTCCACGCACTGGTGTCCGGCTTAACGCCGTCCTTGAAAGGCAGCAGTACGATTGCTCCCTGGGGCGGCTTCAAACCTTCCTTCGGTGACTTCCGCACGAACTTGTCCAGCTCGAAGTGCTGCCCGTACTCGGAGCGCACAGATAGATGCCCGTTTTGAATCTGTCCGGCCCAGTGCTTTCCACCCGATCTGTCGCCGATGTGCACGGTCGAACCCTGCCTGTTGCCGTGAATCTCGATATATGCACCATCTTGGTTTTTCTCATTCGGAGCCGCCTTGATCACGATGCGGTAATACACATCGTCGCCCTCTGCAATTACTTGTGCAGATGCCTGCATCGTATTCTTTCCGTCCGGATGATATGTCCCCTTGTATTCACCCATATAAGGATTTGCCCATACGGCCGATGTAAATGCCATAAGTGCAACTATAGCGACAAAATATCCGATGTGTCTCTGTGCTTTCATTCTAATCACTCCTTATTCGATTGCTGTTAATGTTTCAACGACAGCACGATACTATCACTTTAAGCAATAATATCAAGCCTTTTCTCAGCGAGAACTTCGAATCCTGTAAATTGCCGTAACTTTATTTCCGGCACTTTTCCCTCCAGTCTTCCCACATGCCGGTCATTATTTTGACTTTCTGCGGATGCTGTGAAGCTAAGTTATTCAATTCCGTCCGGTCCTTATCAAGGTCGTAGAGTTCCCAGTCGGCGTTGCCTAAGCGAACGAGTTTCCAATTGCCTGCCCGAACGGCCTTGGCCTTTCCATACTGCCAGTACAGCACATCATGGCCCAGCCTTTGTTTGCCCCGGAAGATCGGAAGCAATGATTTACCTGCAAGGGGTTTGAGTTTTCTGCTGTCGATTCGGCCGGGATATTCAGCGCCGGCTACTTCCATGAACGTCGGCATGATATCAATTATGTGTCCCACCTGGCCGGTTATAGTGCCCGGTTTGATGACGCCGGGCCAATAGGCAATGAAAGGAGTGCAGTTGCCTCCCTCGTAGTCTGTTGACTTATATTTTCTGTACGGCGTATTGCTGGCATTGGCCCACTCAGGACCAATCGGGCGATAACTTTCAACAGGCCCCGGTGGTATGTCCGGCGTCTTGTCGGGTGTCTCGGGGCAGCCGCCGTTGTCGGCGAGAAACAGGATAAGCGTGTTCTTCCATTTGCCGATTTCTTTTACCTTGGCAAAGACCCTGCCTATCGCCTGATCCATGCGGTCGATCATCGCGGCGTAAACCGCCATTTTCAGATCGGCCTGGTCTTTCTCCGATGCACTAAGCGAATCCCAGCTCGGGACACGCTCATCGCGCGGTGACATCTCGTATTTAGGATCGAACATGCCTATTTCTATCTGCCGCTTGTAGCGTTGCCGGCGAAGTTTGTCCCAGCCTGTTTTGTATTTGCCCCGATACCTGGCGATATCCTCGGGCCAGGCGTGCAGCGGATAATGCGGCGCCGTTTGAGGCAGATACAGCAGGAACGGCTTGGTCTCTCTCTTATATTCTTCGAGCCGAGCAATGGCATAATCGGCGAAGGCATCGGTCGTATAGAAGTTTTTGTCTTCGGGAGTGTATCCCATAATCGCTTTGCCTTCGATAGCCCAGCGGCGTGGCTCGGCTCTCTTGCGGCCGGGCTTTGGCTCTCCCGGTCTGGCTTTGATGCCGGGATTCCAGTAATTGCAGCATCCGTCCGCAAGACCATAGTATCTGTCGAATCCGCGGGTAGTTGGCAGAGGTTGTTGGTGCCATTTGCCGGAGATAATTGTGCGGTAGCCGGCGGGGCGCAGGACCTCGGCGAAAGTAACGCCGTGCTCCATGTTTTTTTGCCCTACGGCCTGGTCGTACTGGCCGGTCAGAAGAGTTGCTCGCGTGGGGCTGCATTTGGCGCAATTATAAAATTGAGTAAACCGCATTCCGCCAGCCGCCAGTGCATCAAGGTTCGGCGTCCTGATTTCTCCGCCGTAGCAGCCGATATCGGAATACCCCAGGTCGTCGGCCATGATAAGAATAATGTTCGGCGCCGAAACGCTGCTCTCGGCAGCTTTCAAGTATCCCGGCAAGGCCAGCGATGCGGCTCCCAGCCCCAGGGTTTTCAAAAAATCACGCCTTGTCTGATTACCCATATTTATCCCGCTTCTTTTCGTCTGTGCAAAAGGTTGTGTTCGAGATTAGTATCAAGCTGCTTATTTGATACTTAGCGAATCCTTATCCGGCAGTTTCGGAAAAGCCGCGTGCGGCTCGGTTTGATACCAGAACGCCACCGAAGAAAGGTCGTCCTTCAGGTGCAGATATCTTCCTTCGCTTTGCCATCCCAGCGACTGCATGGTGACTTTCAGGTCCTTTTCGAATCGTATGGGATCCATAATATGCCAGCGGTACAGACTGAATCGCGGCTGTTCTTTCGAGTTGATCGCCTGGGGCATACCGGCATAAGGCGTGACAAACTCCTGATACTCACTCGTTCCCGGTTTTTGAAAACCGTACGAGCCGCAGAAATAATCCTCGGTTCCGGTGCCGCAGATCGTCGGGAATTCCTTGTCACCATCCATGAAGAACTTAATCTCGCCTTCGCCCCACCAGCCCGGGCTGTTCGAGCCCCATGTCATATAGGTTCCGACGTACTGTCCCTGTCCGCGCACGCCGTCGAGAATCGTATAATCCTGTTTATCCGGGACCGGGTTGACACGCCTGAATTGCGCATGCAGGTAGCCCATGTCTGCAGGAATATCAGTCAACGTGTAATCGATCTGATAGTACAGGACCATCGCCTTTTCATCGATATTGGTCATTGTAATTTTGTAGCCTTTTCGAAACGGCATTTGCCAATAGCAGTTGAATCCGCTGCCGGGATTCACGCAAACGGCCAGGGAGGTCACTTTCGTATATTGTCCCATACCGCACGCGAAGAAATCGCCCGCCGGGCATTCGACCGAGGGAGTCTTCTCGCCGTCCCAGTAGATTCGCAGGATATTGAACCGGTTGTTCCCCGTCGGAGTCATCCAGATGTGCTGGATCGCCCCGGAACCTTTCATGTCGGCCATGATAAAAGTTTGGCCGGCTTTGATTACAACCGAAGGAGAGACTTTCCATTTTTGCCCAAGCTCGCGGGCAGCCCTCGCTCCGGTGCCTTCGGTTGCCATGCCTCCCTTGCCTTTTTCACCTGTGAAATTCTCGGGGCTGACAGAGCGTGTCTTGGCGTTCGACAGGCGTGGCAGATTCGCCATGCTCATATTCAGGCCGTCGAAATCCAGCTTCTGGCCGTATAGCCCGGTCGAGGATAAAGCGACAAACAAGAAGATGCAAAGCATCCAGATGCCGAGCTTTTTCTTCGTATTTGCCGCCCCGGATTGTGCTGGGAATTTTGCTGCAAGTTTCATAATCTGTCCTTTCCTAATTGTTTAACCTTATTGCTTTTTCTGGATTCTTACTTCAATCTGCTACCAAATATTGCTGTCCTCAGGCCAGATTGCAAGGAAAAAATGAGACAAGGGAATTCCGGGGGCAATTTTACAAGAAATTTTCTTGACCTGAGATGGTTGATTTAGTATATATTAAGATTGGTAAAGTATGAGCCCGTATCGGTCTCTATCTGAAGAGTTGTAGCTTTCCGACGGGTGATATTCCTGAAGTCTTTATTGTGATTTAGAAAAAAGACACAGAACAGCAGAATACAAAAAAGGCAACCGGATTCATATACTTTGTTGATAGGATCTTTGCCTTATAAGTAAACTGCCGACCTTAAAAGGAAGGAGGTGGTCTCAAGTCAAAGATGTTCTGAGCAGATGAGGATAAAATACAGCAAACGTGAAATAATTATTCGCCGTTTTATTATCTCAACTTTCAATAAGGAGGATCATTATGTTTAGAAAATTGTTTTATCCGGTTTCTTTTCTTTTGGTATTTGTCCTGAGTACCAACACCTTTGCCGACCTTCTTGCCGACCCTGACCTGGTCATATACTATTCATTCGACGAAGTCAGCGATATCGTTGCCGACCAGTCCGGGAACGGCCACGACGGTGTTGTAAATGGCGATATTACGGCAGACCCCGGCGGCAAACGGAATGGGGCCGCCAAATTCGCAACCGGCAGTTACATTGATGTGGATGGGCCCAGTATACCTCCGGAGCACATTCCGACTACCGGTATCACACTTTCCGCCTGGGTAAAATGCGAGAACACAGGCGGAGATCATGCTATATTCAATGCCAGAGCATCCGATTCGACATGGCTCGTTCATCCCGAACTCAAGAGCGGAGGCGATTTTCGATGGCTGCTCCGGGGTGCCGGCGGAGCAGGAATCATGGATATACGTGCAGGTGTTGTAACGTGGGATGAATGGCAGCACTACTGCGGCATATACGACCAGGCCTCCGGCAGGGCCGCTCTCTACATCGATGGGGAGCTGGTCAGCGAACAAACCGTTTCAAATGCTTTGGAAATCGCCGGCGACTGGGATTCTGGCGCTCGTGTTGGTTATAATATCGACAACGCAAGGCCTTTCACGGGACTGATGGACATGCTCTGGATCTTCAAGCGGGCGCTGTCAGAAGACGAGATTTTTAAGGCTATGCAGGGTGAAGCATACGCCAAAGCCCTTAGTCCCAGTCCGGAAGATGGCGCCTACTATCCGGATACATGGGTGACACTTGGCTGGTCGCCCGGTGATTTTGCCGTATCACACGATGTCTATTTAGGGAACAATTTCGAGGATGTTGACAACGGCACTGCCGATACGTTCCGGGGTAACCAGGCTCTGACTATGACTTTTTATATTGCCGGTTTTCCGGGGTATGCCTACCCCGACGGTCTGGTCCCGGGAACAACGTACTATTGGCGAATCGACGAGGTCAACGAAGCTGATCCGAACAGTCCCTGGAAAGGCGATATCTGGAGCTTTATGGTTCCGCCCAAGACAGCCTATAATCCCATTCCTGCCGATGGTGCCGAGTTCGTCGATCCGAATATGGTCTTTGGCTGGACGTCGGGATTCGGCTCCAAGCTTCATACCGTATATCTTGGTGATGATTTTGACCAGGTTAACAATGCCGAAGGAGGAGCCACACAGGGGCTTACAATCTATAGCCCCGAATCTCTCGAATCAGGGAAGGTTTATTACTGGAGGGTTGATGAATTCGACGCTTTCAACACGTATAAAGGCGATATCTGGAGCTTTACAACTCCGGGCGCTGTCGGCAGTCCGATACCGGCTAACGGAGCTATGGATGTGAAGTTGACGGCGTCTCTTGGCTGGACTCCAGCCGATAGTGCCGCATCGCATGAGGTATACTTTGGCAAAGATAAAGACGCCGTACGCAATGCCGATAAGAATTCACCGGAATACAAAGGCCCCAAGGCGCTGGATGCCGAGAGCTATGATCCCGGAAAACTTGCATGGTATGCCACATATTACTGGCGAGTGGATGAAGTCGATAATCTCGGGGATTCTTTGAAAGGGCCTGTCTGGAGCTTTACGACGGCTGATTTCATTACGATAGATGATTTTGAAGATTACGACACAGGAGATAACCAGATCTGGTATGCGTGGCTTGATGGGCTGGGCTTCGGTACGCTGGAGAATCCACCTTACTCTGCGGGTAACGGTACCGGTTCGGCCGTAGGCGACGAGACGACAGCTTCTTATTGTGAAGAAAAAATCGTTCATGGCGGCGGTAAATCCATGCCGGTGCTGTACGACAACAATAAGCAGGACTACGCGATGTATTCGGAAGTTGAAATGACATTAAGCGAAGCGCGTAACTGGACAGATGAAGATGTTAATGAATTGTCACTGTGGTTCCGTGGCGGTTCGGACAATTCCGCTGATCCGCTGTATGTGGCGATAGCCAACAAAACAGGTACGCCTGTGGTGGTAGTATACGACAATCCGGCTGCGGCCCAGATCGGGGCCTGGACGGAGTGGATCATGCCATTGCAGGACTTTGCCGACCAGGGCATTGATCTGGCCGACGTTGACAAGATCATGATTGGCCTGGGGACAAGAGGTAACCTGACGACACCGGGCGGAGCAGGGAAAATGTTTTTTGATGACATTCGGCTGTACCAATTGATGGAGGTTGCTGAATAGGTTCTGTTTCGAGGGCGTCCCGCCCTCGAAACGCGGGCTGGAAGCCCGCGACACTTGTATGAATTCGGGGCTTATACCATTCGGCATAGGTATAGGCCCCGATTATTTAGCTGCCGGCTTGGTATAGAAGTAGCCGCTGGATGAGATTGTAACGGGAAATAATGGCTAATGTAGAAGGGCAACGATGAGTTTTAACGGCGCCATTCGGCCTTGCGGACCATTAAGGGCGGCATTTGTTGAGGACTGATTGTTCTGCTGCCCGGATGCACGCAGCTTCTGCGGCTTGGATACCAGCGAAGGGAGAACAGCTTTGGCTTCAAAGGTAATATTTGTTTTTTGAATCTGGCAAACGTCATATTTGATTTTCCATTAACTTCAGCTACAGTGGCTGCACCCATCCCCTATCGGCAAATTGCAGTACCAACTTTGCTATATTACAGTCAAATTGACCGGTTGTTTTATGAATGCTGCATTCGCTGGGTTGCTTTGGTATTGTCTCTTGCTTATCTAATACTGTTCCATTTGGTCGGCAGCCGGTCAAGTTCGAGTATTTCGATGCGGTTGATAAGCCATTTTTTATCAGGTTGTTTCCGGAGGGATAGCCTGGCCTTTACCAGGAGAAACGATTTGTAGTTTTGGGAGATGTAACTATTTTTATCAAAAATTATCACAGCAAATAAGATTGCAGTTGCATTCGAGTCCGATATGTCTATCAGCAGGCCCGTCTTTTTGCCTTTATCGACTAAAGGTTTTGACAGCTCCCTCCTGCAGTGGTCCAGTAAGTGTTTTTTTGTGCTGTGATATGAGTCGCTGTAATTATTGGCAATAGTAGCCTCAATTGCGCTGCAATCCTCCTGTTGGACGGCTTTTATTGCGACTTTAATTACGGAATTGATTTTCTCTGTGTCGGTTTGGACAAGCATATCGGCGCCGAAAGCAGCGACAGTCAAAAAGATCGGCACAAGCAACTGCCACCAACGGCGTTTTTCAGGACAAAAGCTGCGGAAGGTCAACATGCCGAATAAAACAAGGACCGCTGCACCCACCAATGTCCATGGCTGCTCGAAAATGTCGAACATGTCCTGACCTCTTATCTTGAGCAGATACCGAGGGTTAGTTTAGGCTTTTGTATGGGAAGCCCTTCGCCATATATTCAATGTCTTCGCGCTCATTAGCCGGAGGGGTCAAGTTGAAAGAGAATGGCGTGCCGGGATCCATGGCCTGGAGGTTCCACTCAATAAAGTGATCGTCGATCCATCTGTGCATCTCCGCGTGACCGTCGGCGAATCCAAGGGTGCTTTGTTTATTATGCCACATGGCGACCGGATCAACCCATGTTTTCGGTCCGGGATTCATCTGCCAGGAACCAACGTTGTATCCTCTGGGATCAATCTCCTCAACGAAGATATACCTCGTCGCAGGTCTGTATAATTCGGCATATTTCTTGGCCATGTCGTACCCGCTCCATTCCTCTCCATTAGCGCCGCCGGCAATCGAGTAGCTTCGAAAGGTGTATTGTTCTGGATTCTTGTCTCTATCGTCGGCGGGGCATGCATACACATCCACCGCCTTGCCAACGTAAGAAAAAAGAAGGCCGTCCCGGATAGCTTGTTTCTTTTGCTCGACAGTACTGCCATCCGCCGGACGCAGAACCCAGTTGCCGGGATCGGTATCGCCCGGCACCAGATTATCGTCGTTCTCGTCCTTGTACATGAACCACGCCAGGGAGAGGGTTTTCACATTACTGACGCAATGTACGCGCTTGGCTTGATCTCTGACTGCTCTCAAGGAAGGCATGATAATTGCCATCAGGACAGCGATAATAGCGATGACGACCAGCAGCTCGATTAATGTAAAAGCTTTTGTTTTCATTACTTCCTTCCCTATAAAAAGTGCATCAAAAAGACTATTAGAGAAAAATTAACATCAGTGGCGATTTTTTTATATCTACTCTCAACAAAACAAGATGCGCAAAAACAGGATTGTGTTCCATTTATTCCATTTTTTCGTGTTCTTGAGTCTAACTTCCCATATTATACTGAGTTTGTGTTGTTATGTCAAGCCGGGCATGTCAATAATTATCGGGTTTTTTACTACGAGCCGGCCCTATTGAAGAGTTTTGTACGCATAACCGTTCAGTGCGAACTCGAAATCACCAAGCTCTTCGTCCGAATTGGGTGTTCTGTAGAACTGGAAGGTTAACGGCTCGTAAAGCGACTGCTCATTCCATGTAATCAGGTCCTCGCTGAGCTATTTATGCGTTTCGACACGGCGTCATATTCCGAGCTCTTGTTTGACCTCGTCGATTTTCTCGATGGCGAAGTCCAGGTCGTCGGTGCTGTGTGCGGCGGATATTTGCGTTCGAATCCGTGCGGCTCCTTTGGGAACCACGGGGTATGAAAAACCTATGACGTAAATGCCTTTTTTTAGGAGTTTCTCTGCCATTTTCTGTGCTAAGACGGCATCGCCAAGCATAATAGGGACGATGGGATGCTCGCCGGGGATGACGTCTAAACCGAGTCCGGCGATTTGCCGCCTGAAATAGCGGGTGTTCTCAGCGAGCTTATCGCGCAGTTCCGTCGATGCCATTAACATTTCCAGGACCTTGAGCGAGGTCGCGGCGATGGCCGGCGCTAGTGTATTGCTGAATAGATAAGGACGTGATCTCTGGCGGAGCAGCTCGATAATTTCTTTTCTTCCGCTGGTGAAGCCGCCGCTGGCTCCGCCGAGAGCCTTGCCGAGTGTGCCGGTGATGATATCGATACGTCCCATCACGCCGCAGTGCTCGGTAGCCCCGCGACCGCGTTTACCCAGCACGCCGGTTGCGTGCGAGTCGTCCACCATGACCAGTGCATCGTACTTCTCGGCAAGCTCGCATATCCGGTCCAGCTTCGCTATCGTCCCATCCATTGAGAATACGCCGTCGGTTGCAATCATGCGAAATCGCGCCGATTGGGCTTCTTTCAATTTGTCTTCCAGATCCTGCATGTCAGAGTTTTTGAACCGCAGGCGCTGGGCCTTGCAGAGGCGGATGCCGTCGATAATGCTGGCGTGATTGAGCTGGTCGCTGATGATGGCATCCTCGGCTGAAAGTAAGGTCTCGAACAATCCCGTGTTGGCGTCGAAGCAGCAGGAGTACAGAATCGTATCCTCGGTGCCGAGAAATTCGGAGATTTTCTTTTCTAATTCTTTGTGTATTTCCTGCGTGCCGCAGATAAAGCGAACTGAAGACAGGCCGTATCCCCATTTGGTATAGCTTTCCCGGGCGGCCCGAATAACATCGGGATGGTCGGCCAGGCCCAGATAATTGTTCGCGCACAAGTTGAGGACTTTTTGACCGGTCTGTATCGTAATCATAGCATCCTGTGGGCTTGTAATGATGCGTTCGGCCTTATAGAGTCCGCCGTCACTGATTTGTTTGAGTTCTTCTGCTATATGAGATTTCATCCGGCCAAGCATAACTTTTCCTCGCTATTGTAATTTTATTGCGTCCAGTCCAAAATCACCTTTCCCGATTCACCCGATCGCATAACTTCAAAGGCCTTTGGGTATTCTGTGTAGTCGAAGCGGTGGGTAATCAGGGGCGTCAGATCCATTCCTCCCTGAATCATCATCGTGGCCTTGTACCATGTCTCGAACATTTCCCTGCCGTAGATACCCTTGATTGTCAGGCCGTTGAAGACGACATAATCCCAGTCGATGGCTGTCTCCGGCATGATTCCCAGCAGTGCGATTTTGCCGCCGTGGCACATGTTTGCGAGCATGTCCTTAAACGCCTGCGGATTTCCCGACATTTCCAGGCCGACGTCGAATCCTTCTTTCATTTTAAGCTTTTTGGCGGCCTCTTCAATGCTCTGGCTTCGGACATCCAGCGTCAAAGTAGGCCCCATTTTCTTAGCCAGCTCAAGACGGTACGGATTTACATCGGTAATCACGACGTAGCGCGCTCCGGCATGTTTAGCCACAGCGACGGCCATGCACCCGATAGGGCCGGCCCCGGTTATCAGCACGTCCTCGCCAACCAGATCGTACGAGAGCGTCGTGTGCACCGCGTTTCCAAACGGATCGAAGCAGGCCAGCACGTCTTTCGGGATGCTGGTGTCGCAATGCCAGACGTTGGAGACCGGAATGGACAAGTATTCGGCGAATGCGCCGTTTCGATTTACGCCGATACAATTCGGGTCCGTGCAGAGATGCCTTCGTCCGGCCAGGCAATTCCGGCAGCGACCGCAGACGATATGTCCTTCGCCGCTGACGAGTTCACCAAGCTCAACGTCGTGCACGTTGGCGCCGATTTTCTCGACAGTGCCGACGAATTCGTGGCCTATGACCAGTGGTGTCTTGATGGTCTTTTGGGCCCAGCGGTCCCAGTTGAAAATATGAATGTCGGTGCCGCAGATCGCCGCTTTTTGAATCTTAATCAGAACGTCGTTGCCGCCGACTTCGGGGACTTCGACATCTTCCATCCACAGCCCTGGTTCGGGCTTCTTTTTCGTTAATGCTTTCATATAGTTCACCACTTTATTTTCTGAAGCTCGCTTGTTTTCCGGTGGTCGGTCATATCGGGAATCAGTGCCGTAACTGTAATGAAACCTTCCGCCAAAGATGTCGTATCGGTCGGACTCTCGTCGAGCAGATGGGAGCCGCCGGCCAGTTGAAAGACGGTCTGTCCCTGCTCGTTTGTCTGCCGGATGTAATACTCTTCGAATCCTTTGCTGGAATGCGGCACGACTCTCACGCCTTTCGGTTGGCCTTTCGACAGTTCAGGAATATTGATATTGAACACATTGCCCTTTTTGGCCGGCATGAGCTTCTTGAGGACTTCGACACAGTTCCTGGCGGCCTGCTCGTAATCCATATTATCTTCCCTGGAGAGACTCATCGCGACAGCCGGGATTTTCAAAAACGCGCCTTCCATCGCGGCGGCGACCGTGCCGGAATAGTAGACGTTTATTCCCGCGTTGGCACCGTTGTTTATGCCGGCAACGACCAGGTCTATCGGCTCGGCGTGGAGCTGCATTACCGCCAGCTTGACGCAATCGGCGGGGGAGCCCTGGATGCTGAAACCTGTGAACAGGCCGTTGATGTCAACCTTGTTGCAAACCAGAGGTTCGGCGAAAGTAATGCTGTGGCTGGCGCCGGACTGGCTGTCGAAAGGCGCAACTACCGTAACATTCCCGATCTCGACCAGCTCTTTATAAATAGCGGCAAGGCCCGGCGCGAAAATGCCATCGTCATTTGTCAATAATATGTTCATATAGATTACTTTACACTTTTTTTAAACCGGCAGCAATACAGGCTACAATGCCAACAGCCGGGAATTGTAAACGGCTTCCGGGATTTTGTCAATTGACAGTTCCATTCTGTGGTGTATAATGCTCAACTATGGAAAGATATTCACCGGATAAGAAATGTGTTGTAATGACCAGAGACGAGGTTCGCGCATTCGATGCATGGGCGATCAATACCCTCGGCATAGCGGGTGTAGTCCTGATGGAAAATGCCGGACGCAGTTGTGCCGAGCTGATCGAAGACAAGCTTAAAGATGTTGTCCAGCCGAAGGTCTGTATATTCTGCGGGACCGGAAACAACGGCGGCGACGGCTATGTTATTGCCCGGCACCTGATCAATCACGGCATTCAAGTGGCTGTGGTCGTCTGTGGAGACCGCAACAAAATCAAAGGCGATGCAAAGATAAACCTGGACATTTTGGAGCGGATGGGCCGGCCCGTCGAACTTCTTAATCCGTCTGGCGGGGATATCGCCGGCGAGGTAGAGCGTTTTAGCAACGGCGCCGGCGTAATTGTTGACAGCATTTTCGGCACGGGATTAAGAGGACAATTGAGCGATGAGTACAGACGATTAATAGAAAGCATCAACGCCTGCAACAGCCCCGTTCTGGCTGTGGATATTCCGTCCGGGCTGGATTGTGATGCCGGTGAGCCGCTCGGCGGGGCGATTCGGGCCGCATGGACGGTGACTTTTGCCGCAGTCAAGAAGGGCTTTGTCTCTGCAAACGCACCTCAATACACAGGCGAGATTTTTGTTGCCTCGATTGGGATAGCCACCCGCTAAAAGGCGCCGGCCTGGCCGATATGTCCTTTATAACCGATAAAATACAGGAACCTCTCGTATGTGAATACCGGGATCCATAGCGTCTGTGCCTGGTCCCGAAGCCCATTGTAGCGGTTGAGCCGTTGTAGCGAGGCGTTGTATACATCCATTGCCCTTGGGTCTATGTCCAGTTCGTCAAGGGTCGGTCTTTGGAGAACTTGTGGCTGCTTGCCGAGTACGAGGAAGTCCGTGTCAATGGAGATGGCGTTGTCAACTTTGCCGCCCCATTTTTCGATTAGTGTTCTTATCTTGTCGGCGCCGTTGTAATCAATTATTCCATCATTATCGAGGTCGAAGTCACCGGCGATCACAAATACATTTGTCCTGTCAGTGTCCCAAATTAGATTTGCAACAATATCTCCCTGCAAGATAGGTTTTTTTAGTTCCGATTGGGTGATTCTTGCTGCTGAATAAGTTTTTGCCACATCGAATACTTCAATTTCGGCTTTTCCCTTGCCGTCCTCCGGGATAGATGTACCTCGGTCATAAACGGTAAGTGTTAATCCCTGATAAACGTGGTCATCGATGCCGATATTCAGATGAACTACCTGGGCCTGGTCGTCAATTAATATTATATGTCCATCGGGCTCATAAGCGAGCACTTCACGGTTTGGCCCCGGTTCAATCTTGCTTAGCTTTTCCTTTTCGCTCTTCAGGTCATCCTGAGCGACTTTCAATTGTTCCCGGGTCTTCAACAGATCATCATTTGATGCATTCAGTTCATCACTGGCCTGCTGTAAGTCATCCCTGAGAGTTTTAACCTGCTCTCCTGTTGTTTGTTCCAATAGTGCTGAAAGCTCCTCACGTCTTTGTTTATCCTCAGCAAGCTGCAGTAGTAATGTATCTTTTTCAGCTAACAATGTTTGTTCTTTTTCGAAATTGGCTTTGTCCGCGTTTTCAAATCTTGTTTGCAGATCAGCGAGTTGCTTCTGGGTTTCAAGTTTTGCACTTATGGTTTTGTCCAGCTCAGCTTTTAATCCCCGGACTATTTGGATGAGACCTGTTGTGTTTGGGTCCCCAATTGTAATATGCTGCTTAGCCAGTTCGAGGACATTGGTAACTACCGTATTACTGTTGTTGACTTTGACTTCGGCCGATGTTGGCTCAGCCACTCCGCCTGCGACCAGAGAAACGGTTTTATCAAAATAATCGACCATTGTCCCGAGCCATGTTTTATTTGGTAGTTTTGTTCCTACTATTGTTCCCCATGCATCACGTTCTCTTTTGGTGGCTATATTGTTCATTTCTCGATCCAGGTCGGCCTCCGCTGTCCTATACTCTTCAGCTTTGACATAGTAGATAACCGCAACCGTTGTCGTAGCAATAAAAAGCCCGACAAAGGTTATTAGAGTGTAGAGCATAGCGTTGCTCTGCTTTCTCCTGCGTGCTGGCATAATAAAAACTCCTTAGAAATATTGAAAATCACCCTAAAAGCTTGTTTAGATAACATATTATCGCCGGAAACGGTATCAAAGTCAACAAAAAAAGCCCGCATAGAAGCCTTTTTCAGCAGAATGATTGTTTGGAGATTGTCAGCGTGGATTTTGGGCGTGGCATACGATACGAACGAAAGCCTCAAAGTCCGTCTAAAAGGGCGGGTAATTGGCTGATTTTGTGTATTACGCATTGTGCTTTAGCTCCGGATTGGGCGGAGATTGATGTGTGTATACGTGCCGAACGAATTAGCTGAACGGTTAAAAATCCCAATTTATTCGGCGCGATAAAATCCTTTTTTTCGTTATCAGCGATATAAACCATATTTTCCGGCTCTTTCTTGAGGATTTGAATTATTTTTTCGAAGCCGGCTGGCGACGGTTTCCAGAATTCCCTGCCGAGCTGTTCGGAATAGACAATGCACTTAAAATATTTTTCGATTCCCAGCGATTGTACTTTCAATTTTTGGGCCGGCAGAAAACCGTCTGTCAGTAAAGCCAGCGTATATTTCACTCCCAGTTCGCAAAGGATGTCCCTGCTGTCCTGGGGCAGTGTTATCTTCGGGATATGGCTGCGATAAACGTTTACCAGTTCCCCAATACGCTTATCATCATAGCTTATGTCAAGCTCGTCGAGAACAGCGTTAAAAGTCTTCGTTTGGTTACCGGAAGTGAATTGTTTCCATAGAGTGCCAAAAATATGCTCGGCAGGAGGGGCCTCAGGCAGCTCGGCGAGAAACTCAGCTACGGCACTAAAACCGCTTTTGCAATACTCGATTTCATCGTAAAGCGTGTCGTCAAGATCAAAAACAACAGTCGTTATCATAATTCAAGCCTCGTAATTCTCGCCCCATCCTACACAAATTTTCACGATATGCTATGCAGTACGCACTTATTACCATATAATTTTATTTTACGCCTTATCGGCCTGAATGTCGATATTTTCAATAAGTCAATAGCATCGAGTAAATGGATTCCTGTTTTTGTGGGAATGGCATATTGACTCTGATGTGTTTTAAATAGTGAAAGGTAGATGCATGAAACTGTTGCGAATAATGCGTCCGCAGCACTGGACCAAAAATGGGTTTGTATTTGCGGCCCTGATATTTGGACAAAAAATTACCGTCCCTCTTGCTGTCGGCAGGGCGATTGGCGCTTTTTTCTGCTTCTGTTTAGCTGCTTCGGCTATTTACATTTTTAATGATATTATTGACCGCAAGGCGGACTACCTTCATCCCGAAAAACGCAAACGGCCAATCGCGGCGGGAAGTGTTAGTATCGGCACGGCCGCCTTGGTGTCCGCTCTATGTGCAGCGGCGGCAATCGTCGGCAGTTTCGCGCTCGCTCGAAGCTTTGCAACCGTCATCCTGGCCTATATTGTGCTGATGATTATCTATTCGCTCTTGTTCAAGAGAATGATGATTCTGGACTGCGTGGTCATATCAATAGGTTTCTGTCTGCGGGCTATCGCCGGGGCAATCGTTGTGGGCGTATTTATCTCGCCCTGGCTGATCATTTGCACCTTTGCTCTGTGCCTGTTTTTGGCGTTCAGCAAACGCCGGGGCGAAATAATCCTGCTTCGTGAAAACAGCGAATCATTTCGCGAAACCTTGGCCGGCTATACGCCCGAGCTGCTCGCTCACATGCTTGATGTCACAAGTGGCCTGGCAGTGGTATGTTTTCTGCTATATACGATGGATGACAGGACACTGCGGATTTTCGGTACGAATAATCTTGTATATACTACGCCGCTGGTCCTGTACTGCATTTTTCGTTTCAGTTTGTTAATACAACAGGGCAGATTCTCTGACCCGCTGCAGCTTATGTATAAGGATTTACCGTTTCAGATCGGCCTTGTTCTTTGGGTTTTATCTTGTATCATAATTATTTACGCCGACAAACTCGGCTTCGGCGGCACTTAAGATATGAATTCATATTTTTACCTCAACGACTCATTGAAAATTTCTGACAGGGTGAATTCAGTATGAAACGAATCGTGTTTTTATTTATTTTTTTTGGCCTTATCCTGGTCGCTTTGGCTGGAAGTTCGACAAGTAAATCATCCATGGAACAACTGGGCATCCTTGTAAGGGACGTAACCGGATTAAAGTCATTGCGGCCCGTAACGGGAGGCGTCCCTTTGGTCGAAGGTGCGGCTCCCGATGGTGCCAACTTTGTCCTGTATAATGAGAATGGTGAGCCCGCACCTTGTCAGAGTTCGATTCTCGCTCGATGGAAGGACGGTAGTGCCCGCTGGGTACTGCTTGATTTCCAGGCCGAACCTCCCGCTAACAGGACGGCGAATTTCAAACTGTCCTGGGGCAAGACGCCCGGGACTATTAATCCTGAATTTCCCGTCAAGATAACCGGGCGGGAAAAACCGTCTATTGGAACCGGTGGAATTTCGCTTTCGCCGGTGAAAGATGCTCTTCTGCGGATTTCCGATCGAGTCGACCTCAAATTCTCACTGACAGACGGCGAAGGGCAAGCCTGCAATGGAATCGTTGAATCGATAGAAGTGCAAACAGCGGGCAAAATCCGCTCCACATTGCTCTTGAAGGGTGCATTTCGCAGACCGGACGGCCTGCGTGTTTTCGGTTTTCAAATGCGGGCTTCTGTTTTTGCAGGCCTGTCTAAAGTCTATCTCGAACCGCAGATTCTGATCGATTCGCAGGAAGGCATGATGCAGAATATCTGTGATTTAACCCTTGAGATGATTCCCCTTGGCATGTTTCGCTTGGCGGCCATTGGTGGAAGGCCTGGGTGGAGCGCCAAGCCGGCTTCTCCGTTGCGGCTTTTTCAGGTCGATGACAAAAACTACCGGTTCGAAGGCGCGGAGGCAAAAGGTTCAAAAGCCCCGGGATGGGGACAGATAGAAGATGAAAAAGGTACCATAGCAATTGCCCTGAGAGACTTCTGGCAGCAGTGGCCTAAAAGTATCGGGGTTGATTCGGAGAAAATAAAAATCGGTTTGTTCCCTGAATTCGAAAAAGGCACTTACGACCATATGAAGCCCTGGTACAAGTATCAATATTTGTTTGAGGACAATTGCTACCGTCTGAGAATGGGCCAGGCACCTCGCTGGCAAATCTGGCTGGATTTTTCAGGAGATGGTGCGTCGCTGGCAAAATTTGCCAACTCTCCACTGATCCCGTCAGCAGATCCCGCTGCGGCATTTGCGAGCGGGGTATGGGGTTATACCGCCCCGGCCGGAGGGGCGGGTATGGCCGAATACGATAATTGGGCTGAAAACCTTTTCGACAACGGCTATTGTCACTCCATCAAAGTACAGCGAGACTACGGACAGATGAACTGGGGAGACTGGTTCGGCGAGCGTGGCTGTAACTGGGGCAATCACGAGTACGATACAGCCAAACATATTTTGCTGCAATTCGCACGAACCGGCGATCCCAAGTACTTCTATGTGGGCGATGCGGCGGCCCGCCACACCAGCGAGGTCGATGTAATTCAATTTGTCAACGACGACCTGAAAGAACACTTCATTTCCGATGTGGGCAGGAACTCTTCCTATCCGATTCGTCCCGGGATGGTGCATGAGCATTGCGTCGGGCACGTCAGCGGTTTTTACAGCGTCGAGCGCATCCGCGAACTTTATGTTTCCCTGCGGATTGGCAGCGGAAAGAGACCATACCTTTGCCTGGACCCTTATAACCTGGGACATATCTGGACGCAGGGCATGGTTTACAATTATTTTCTGACGGGCGACCCGTGGATGAAAGAGACCGTCGAAAAGATCGGTGATAATCTTGCCGGCCTTGTCGAGCAGCGCAAGTTCAACTTCGCAACCGGCACGCACGTCGGGCGGGTAAATGGCTGGACAATGCTGGCGATTGCCGGCGCCTATGAGCTTGACTTCGACGAACGCTATCGCAAGGCGATGAAATTGCTGGCCGACGATGCTCTCTCGGCCCAGGATCCCCATTGCGGCGGCTGGCTTTGGAAGCTGCCGGCGGGACATTGTGATTGCGAAACCAAACACGTTGGTGAAGCCGGATTCATCAGTTCGGTCAGAGTAAACGGGTTGAGCCGGTATTACCAGCTATCAGGGGATCAACGCATTCCCGAAGCAGTCAGAAGGGCGGTGACGTATATTAACAGGGATACCTGGCTGGAACAATATAGCGACTGGCGATATACATCCTGCCCGGCGACAAATCCAATCGGCCAGACGGGTGTTACAATTGCAGCGCTGGTAAATAGTGTTAGAATTAATGGAGAGCCCGAACACCTCAGGATTCTACAAAAAGCATGGGATGCAAAGTTTGAGCGTCTTCTGAAGGCGCCCACCTCGCGGCCGGGTCTGGGCAAGACTTACTCGACTATCATGTATGGAAGCCCGGAGGCAATGAATCTTTTCGTTAATGGTTTGGAACAGGCGAATTGACGCCGTTCGAGGCTTCATTTATATTAACAGATCGAATGTGGGACGATATATTATGGCCGAACAGAGATTACAAAAAGTTTTGGCGGCGGCGGGTATCGATTCGCGGAGAAAGTGCGAGGAGCTGATACTCAGCGGAGAGGTCAGGGTGAACCGCAAAGTCGTGGACGAGCTGCCTGCCTTCGTTGATCCGGAAAAAGATATTATCACTGTGTACGGGAAAAAGATTCGTGCTGCACAGAAGGTCTATTTCCTTTTGAACAAGTCCAAGGGTGTCATCTGCACAAACCGCGATCCCCGTGGAAGGAAAAAGGCAATTGACCTTGTCCACACTAATGAGCGTATCTTTTGTGTCGGCAGACTCGATGCCGATACAACGGGCCTGATTATTCTGACCAACGACAGCGAGTTGACGAACAGGCTGACACATCCCAGATATGGAATTGCAAAGACCTATGTCGTCAGGATTAATGGTGGGATTTCCGGAGAACAAGTTGAAAAGTTGAAAAAAGGAGTCTGGCTGGCGGAGGGCAAAACCGGCAGGGCGTCAGTAAAAATATTAAAACGCAGACATAACGAATCTTCAATTGAAATTACCATCAGACAAGGCCTGAACCGTCAGGTTCGCAGAATGTTGGCAAACGTCGGCTTGCCTGTTAAATCGCTGACGAGAACGAGCTTCGGCAAGCTTACCGTCCGAGGCCTTGGCGTTGGCAAATTCAGAACATTAACCAGGGCCGAAGTCACACACCTGAAAAAGATTACCGCCGACTAAACTGTTTTTGAGAGAAAAACGCGCTTGCAGAAACTAACCAATGCCTGACAAACACAGAAAAAAGGGCAGGAAATCCTCATCGCGTACTAAACAAAACGTCCTGCGGCGCAAAAGCAAAAATCACTTGCCGGCGAAGAAAAAAACCGCCACTTCCTCCAAAAAGAAAGATAAACAAAAGAGCGGGGAAAAAGTGATGCCGCCTTTAGTGACCGGCCGGCGCCTCTGGCTATTTCGCATAATTGCAGTTATCGTCATACCGGCTCTTCTGTTCTTGTTCCTGGAGATTTTTCTGCGTCTCGTCGGTTACGGTTTTCCCACAACCATAACCATCAAAGACAAAATTAATGATGGACCTTGTTACTATAACAACACTAAATTTGCCTGGCGGTTCTTTCATCCGAACATCGCACGGACAACCGAGCCGTTTGTTTTTCCTGCGAATAAATCGGAAGATACCTATCGTATCTTTGTAATGGGAGCTTCCGCCGCGGCGGGCACGCCGGATGGGGCGTTTTGTTTCGGACGGATGCTGGAAGTTATGTTGCGCCGGCAGTATCCGAAAGCGAATTTCGAAGTTATTACCGCTGCCATGCCGGCCATAAATTCTCATGTTGTTCTTGAAATCGCCGACGATTGCACGCGATATCAGGGCGACCTGTTTATCGTATATCTCGGAAACAACGAAGTGGTCGGTCCCTACGGGGCCGGAACCGTCTTTTCGACGATGAGCTCCAGCATGTCTGCCATCCGCCTGAGGATTGCGCTTAAAGCTACAAAGCTGGGCCAGCTCGTGACGAATCTGCTGAAATCGGCAGGCGCTGGTGATGCCCCGAAGATTTGGCGCGGCCTGGAAATGTTTCTCGATAAGCAGGTAAGAGCGGGGGACACCAGCCTGGAAATCGTGTACGAGCACTTCCAGAGGAACCTGCAGGATATTCGCCGTCTTGCCTGCGGGAGCGGTATAAATATAATTTTTTCCACGGTGCCCTGCAACCTGAAAGACAGCCCTCCGTTTGCGTCGCTTCACAGGCCGAACCTGACGGATGCCGAAAAGAAAAGCTGGGATGAGATTTATCAGCGGGGCGTTACGCATGAGACGGACGGAAATTATGCCGAGTCAGTTGAGCTTTACCTTCAAGCCGCCAAGATCGATGATAGCTACGCGGATTTGCAGTTTCGCCTGGGGCGATGTTACTGGGCGATGGGCGAGTATGAAAAAGCCCGGGCCGGATATGTCCGGGCGCGTGAATTGGACACGCTGAGGTTTCGCGCCGACACGCGGATAAACGAGATTGTGCGCGACACGGCCGGCAATAAGATCGCTGACGGCGTTTACCTGGTGGATGCTGCTGAAGTTTTCGAAGAGAACAGTCCCCACCGGACCCCGGGCGAAGAACTGTTTTATGAGCACGTCCACATGAATTTCAAAGGCAATTATCTTTTGGCCGGAGCAATTTTCGAGCAGGTAGAAAAGATACTTCCCGAGCGGATAAAAAGTTACAGGGTCGATGATCGTTCTTTCCCGACCGAGGCGGAATGTGCTCATGATTTGGCGTACACGGATTGGGACCGGTACAACATCACCGAGAAGGTTCTGAATGATTATATAAAGCAGGCGCCTTTCACGAATCAGCTCTACCATAATCAGCGGGTCAAGCAAATGGAGCTTCAAATCGATGCTTATAAGGCAGCTATTTCCCCGGAGGTTGTTAATGAAGTTGAAGTTCAGTATCGCCGGGCGATTGAGCAAACGCCATCGGACTGGTGGCTGCATTGGAAATACGGCCAATTGCTTGAAGATTTGGGTAAATCCAACGCTGCCGCCGGTCAGTATCGTTTGGTTCTGAATTCTTTGCCGCATCATTATGAAGCTCTCGCCGTATTAGGTTTATTATGCGGCAAAGGAGGTGACCTTGATGCGGCTATCGCTAATAATTTGGAGTCGGTACGAATCTATCCCACCTTTCCCGAATCACATTTCAACCTTGGCTTTGCATATCACCTTAAGAAAGACTATGACAAGGCTGTTGAGCATTATTCCAGAACGGTCCAATTAGTGCCGGACAGGGCCGAAGCACACAACAATCTGGGTTTAGTGCTGTTCCAGCAGGGCAAGGTCGACAAGGCACTGAAAGCGTATCGCAACGGCCTGAAATTCGTGCCGGACAGCCTGGATCTGCATTACAATCTGGGAATTGTGCTGCAAGAACAAGGGCAAAGAGACCAGGCCCTTAAGGAGCTTGAGACTGCTTTGCAGATAGACCCAAATTCCGCGAAGGTGCGTAAAATATTAACTGCCATTAAAAGAGCGGGTATATAAATGGTGCTATTGCAGTTCCGCCAAGCAGTATAATCAAGCTTAAAAGCAACAGGACAATCAGTATCGGCAACAGCCACCATTTTTTATTGTGTTTGAGAAAAAACCAGAATTCTGCAAGTAGAGATGGACGCTTTTGGCCGGCAAGTTCATCAAACTTGTCGGTTTCTTTCTGTTGAGTATTTTTAGGCATCTATGCTCTCCAATTTTAGAACTGGTGGAAATACCGATCGGGACCGTCGGGTTGACAATGAGTTTCCCAATAACTGCTCGTATCAGGATCAAACTTGCGGTTGAGCGAATCACGGCCTATTAAGCGAAATATAAGCGACAGAGGCGTGATTAGCAAATAATAGAAAACCGCCATTAATAGAAAGCTGATTACGAATCCTATCGGGCTCGTCACTGCCGTTAAGGCCAGATAAAACACCTTTGTTAGTCTAAGATATAGCCTGCTGCTTAGAAAGATAATAAAACCAAAGACAAATATGACCGCCGCCCAATAAATCGGCAAATCTTTTATAAAATAAAGCAATAGCGAGATAGCGGTTGTTGCAATCAAGGCAGCAAAACCAAAGCCGCATAGCTGCTTCCGATCAGGATGCCAGTTTATTTCAATTAACGACATATCATACTACCCCGAGATATAAATCAGTCCAATTCGAATTGAGCTTTATACTCATCTATTTCATGTTGCCTGGTATTTGGTTGCTTTTCTTTGTACAGCAACTGGTCTTCCATAACCAAAACGTCCATATTTGTAGCCATAAAACATCGATAAGCATGCTCCGGAGAGCAGACAATCGGTTCACCGCGGATATTGAAACTGGTGTTAATAATCACCGGACATCCGGTCTTTTCATTGAATCGACTCATCAGACTATGAAGTTTCGGGTTACGCCCGGCATCAACAGTCTGGATACGTGCCGAGTAATCCACGTGCGTAATCGCCGGTACGACGCTGCGTTTGGCTTTCAGTTTGTCCAGACCTTTGAGCTTGGCCGGCGGTGTATTGACCTTCAGGCGCTTAGCTTCTCTGAGAGGGGCGACCAGCAGCATGTAAGGACTGTCCTGCCCGGACTGCATCTCAAAATAATCCTGAACGTGCTCGCGAAGCACACAGGGAGCAAAGGGCCGAAACGATTCGCGAAACTTGATCTTGAGATTCATGACCGACTGCATTTTCTCGCTGCGGGCATCCCCGATAATGCTGCGGTTGCCCAGAGCGCGGGGTCCAAATTCCATACGATCCTGAAACCAGCCCACGACTTTTCCCTTATCAATAAGATCTGCTACTTTGTCAATCAGTTGCTCGTGGTCCGCATAGAAGTGATATTTAGCACCCACGGAATCGAGAAACTTACAAATCTGCTCGTTACTATAAGCCGGCCCCAGCAGTGAAGCACGCTGCATGTCCCGGCCGTCGACTTTGCGCTCGTTTCCCAGCAGTTGATACCAGACAAATAAGGCCGCTCCCAGTGCTCCGCCTGCATCTCCCGCAGCCGGCTGAATCCAGATATTCTCGAACGGCCCCTCCCGCAGGATCCGGCCGTTACCGACACAATTCAGTGCCACGCCGCCGGCCAGGACGAGATTCTTCATACGCGTCTGTTTATAAACGTGCCGGGCCGCAAGCAGCATTATCTCTTCAGTAACCTTCTGAATTGAGGCGGCAATATCCATTTCACGCTGGGTCAGGGCGGACTCAGACCTTCGCGGCGGCCCGTCAAAAAGTTTTTCGAACTTTTTGTTCGTCATGACGGTCTTGTGGCAATAGGGGAAATATGACATATTCAGACGAAAGGAGCCGTCCAGCTTGACGTCGATTAGATTGTCCTTGATGGCGTCGTAGTAAACAGGATCGCCGTAAGGGGCAAGGCCCATGAGTTTGTATTCGCCGGAATTGACGCGAAATCCTGTGAAGTACGTAAACGCCGAATAAAGCAGGCCTAACGAGTGCGGGAAGTGGATAACGTTTGTCAGTTGGATTCGGTTGCCCTTGCCCGTGCCGAAGCTGGCAGTCGCCCATTCTCCGACGCCATCCATTGTGAGAATTGCCGCCTCGTCGAATCCGGAAGGGAAAAAAGCACTGGCGGCGTGGGATTCGTGATGTTCGACGAAGACATACCGGCCTTTGTACCGTCCCTTCAGGGCCTTGTCCATTTCCCGCGGCAGATGTAGTTTTTGCCGCAGCCACAGAGGGATTGCCATGAGAAACTGCCGGAATCCGCGAGGGGCGTAAGCGATATATGTTTCCAGCAATCTTTCGAATTTGACAAGGGGCTTTTCATAGAACACGACGTAATCGAGCTGCTGGCTTCTCAGCCCCCCGGCTTCAAGGCAATAATCAACTGCATTCGTGGGAAATCGGTTGTCGTGCTTTTTGCGAGTGAAACGCTCCTCCTGAGCGGCGGCGATAATTTCACCGTCGCGAACAAGTGCTGCAGCACTGTCATGATAAAATGCAGATATACCCAAAATATTCATATAATATCTTTTGTTAAAATCACTTAGGAAAATTTACATCTGTTAAGGACGCCAAACCACAACTCAATTATAAAATATATCGGCCAATTTAGAATTCCGGTCAAAGCAAAAGTGGCGTACCCGAAAAAAACGCTTCATCCGGTTAATCAGTTGATGCCCCGTTTGAAATTGGCTTTGTTTGGCTTTGTTTTTTAGCTGCCTCGGCCCATTAAAATCTCCATAAACCATTGTTAACATTGACTTAACGTCATTTTGCACCTTAAAAAATTGGCTTTGTTTTTTCAAATCGTCACTAATGTCATTGCGAAGGAGCTTGCCCCTTAGGGGCGGGCGACTGTGGCAATCTCAATCCTTCGGCACCCATTCGTCTTGTTTAGGATTTAGAGTTTAGTGCTTAGTATTTCCGGCCAATGCCCGGCAGATTGGCTTTGTTTGGCTTTGAATTGGGTTTGTTTTCTATCAGCCCAAAACCTCAAAAACTCTCATATCGCCCTTTCATATAGATACTTACGCTCATTTCACCCTCCGGAAAATTGGGTTTGTTTTTTCAATTTGTGCTCGATTTTTCGTCGTTTTTTACTCTTTTTCACCCGTTTTTTTCATTATTTTGGATTGTTTATGCAAATTAACCACGAATTACAACGAATAAACACCAATAACCTGGACAAAATTGGCATTATTTTTTCAACTTAGCCTATTAACCACGAAGAACACGAAGATCACGAAGAAATAATCAATAATAATTAATAAATCATAAATAACAACGTCTTCTGTCTCCTGACTCCTGTATTCTGTATTCTATTCGTTAATCATTATACGAATCTAAACGCAAAAGGGCGGGCAAAATCGAAATAAATCTCCGATACACAGCGTTCATTATTCAGCCACAGAGACCCTGGAGCAGCCTCGGGCTTCGCCCTTGGCCGCAACCAAAAGATTGAAGGTCGGCTCTTGCAGATCCGGCGAATGTTTTTCGCCTTCGCCTTTCTTTTCACCGCCTCAGTTCCTTGTGAAGGCGGCGAAAAGCGGACTACGGCGAAAAACAAAAGCCGAAAGTTCCTTTTTGAAAAAAATCCCATAAAACATTATAAAAAAATGGGTTACAGTTGGCCGTTACAAAAAACACGCACAAAAAACAACGTTTTGAAAGATTGTATTACCGATGAACACTGTTGTTTGAGCCACAGAGCCACAGAGGCACAGAGGCCACAGAGAAATAATCAATAATCATTTTCATAAACCGCGGATAAACGCAGATTAAAATAGTCGTAAATCGTAAATAATCAATGACAATGCCTTTTTACTTCAATCATTTATCAGTAATCATTAATCATTTTGTTAAGTATTATACGAACATTATCACAAAAGGTCGATTCAATTCCAAAATAAATCTCCTTGAGACGGCGTCCTTTGTTCTGCCACAGAGGTCACAGAGGACGCAGAGCAATAGTCAATAGTAAATCGTAAATAGTCAATTTCAAGGGCTTTGGATTAAATCTTTTTAAGTTTTTATCCAAAAAAGAGTATAATTATGATATGCGTACATTAGAAGTCGCGGACTTCGTTTCTATCCGAGGCGGTATTCCTTGTATTTGTGTGTTTGATTTATGGCTAAGTCGAAACGAAAAGGTACACTCAACGCAGCGTTAAAAGCCCTGCTTGCAGGGGCGCAAACCTCTGCCGCCATAAAAATCCCGGCAACCTTCATTTCGGAAATGGCCTCGTTACCGGATAATGAGAAAAAGGTCCTGGCAGAACTTTCACAGGATCAATTTAATGAATTATTGACCCAGGCGGAACTTGCGACAATAAATGCTGCTGACTCGGCCGCAACAGGTAAAGAGGTTAAGGGACTCGTACAGAAACTGCTTGTTAAAGTTGATACACTTGTTCCAACGAAACCTGCTTCTGCCGAGCGTTTGGTTCATAATCTCCCGTATCTTTCGATAGGCAATCTTTTCAAGGGCCGGGATGACGAACTTTCAAAGCTCACGTCACAGCTTACTGGCGACAAGCCCGTAGCCATTACGCAGGCGATAGAAGGCCTCGGGGGCATCGGCAAGACCCGTCTTGCGATAGAGTTCGGCTGGTGGGTGTGGGAAAATAAGAAATGCGTGGACGTGTTTTTCGTCAGTGCTGAAACGCCGGAAAAACTAAGAGCTTCACTTGCAAGCCTGGCCGACGAGAAAATGCTCGGTCTTACAGGGCAAAAGGAAGATGAACAGTTCGACTCTGTTAACAAATGGCTCATGGGCAATTCCCGATGGCTGATGATTCTTGATAACGCCGATACCGAGGATGCCGCCTGCGCGGTCGAGGATATTCTGCCGTCCCTGGCCAGCGGCTCAGTAATAATCACTTCGCGCTACTCGCGCTGGAGCGGGGCAGTTAGATCGCAGCAACTCGGGCTTCTTGAGCCGCAACAGGCAAAGCAGTTCCTGCTGGAGCGAACAGCAGCCCATCGCGTCGAAACCGATTCCGATGAAGAGATGGCCGAAAGGCTGGCAAAAGAATTGGGCTATCTTCCCCTGGCCCTGGAACAAGCGGCCGCTTATATCGCCGGCAATCAATACAGCCTGGCCGAATATGTCGAAGAATGGGAAAACGAGCGGCAGAAGGTGCTGGAATGGTATGACCCGCGCACGATGAAATATCCCGTATCGGTGGCGGCGACCTGGCAGAGGACATTCGATGAGCTTAAACCGTCGGCCCGGACGCTTTTGCGTTTATCCGCCTTTTTGTCGCCGGAGATGATACCGGACGCTATGTTTCGAAAGGGCATCGAGATTGCGAACAAGGCGGCGGAACTTCAGTGCAAAGAAATGAATGTGACAAAAGCCGGATTCGAATTAAAAGAAGCCCTCTCGGAGCTGGCCGCATACTCTATGATAACAAGGCAGCAAAAAGGATTCACGGTTCATCGAATCGTTCAGGAAGTGATACGGCCGCGTATACCTGAAGCGGACCAGCAATCCTGGCTGGAACTTGCCCTTAAAATTGTGGACAATTTCGCACCAACGAAATCTTCTGATGTCCGAACCTGGCTTATATGGGATGATCTTCGGCCACATGCCGAGCTTATTGCCCAAACAGCAGACCATGCAAAGATTACAGAGCCTACTTCGCGACTGATGAGTGTGCTGGATTGTTACCTTTCCGCTAAAGGTATATATAATAAAGCAGAATATTGGTCACGACGAGCATTGGAGATAAATGAATCCACCTTCGGCCCGAACCACCCGAATGTAGCTTTCGGGCTTAACAATCTGGCTCTCTTGCTTCGGGCTACCAACCGTCTTGATCAGGCCGAGCCCTTGATGAGAAGGGCCTTGAAGATAGATGATGCCACCTTCGGCCCGAACCACCCGAATGTAGCCATCATGCTGAACAATCTGGCTCAGTTGCTTAAGGATACTAACCGTCTTGATAAGGCCGAGCCTTTGATGAGAAGGGCCTTGAAGATAGATGAATCCTCCTTCGGCCCGGACCACCCGGATGTAGCCAGAGACCTGAACAATCTGGCTCAATTATTTGGCGCTACTAACCGTCTTGATCAGGCCGAGCCTTTGATGAGAAGGGCCTTGAAGATAGATGAATCCTCCTTCGGCCCGGACCACCCGAAGGTAGCCATCCGGCTCAACAATCTGGCTCAATTGCTTAAGGCTACTAACCGTCTTGATCAGGCCGAGCCTTTGATGAGAAGGGCGTTGAAGATAGATGAATCCTCCTTCGGCCCGGACCACCCGGATGTAGCCATAGACCTGAGCAATCTGGCTGGATTGCTTGCCGATACCAACCGTCTTGATCAGGCCGAGCCTTTGATGAGAAGGGCATTGAAGATATTCGAGGATAGTTTAGGCCGCGACCACCCTAATACTCAAACAGTCCGTAATAACCTTAAGAACCTCAAATAGTTTTGTAGGATTGACTCCCTAGGGGATACCTGACGGTACTGGCCCACCTATCAATCATGGTGGGGCAAGCCCCACCCTACGATTTCGCCTAATAATACCAATTGTGATTAGGATTTGCGCCTTAGTCATTCCGACCGAAGGGCCACACAGTGGCCTGAAGTGGAGGAATCTATTTAAAACAGATTCCTCGACTCCGCTTCGCTACGCTCGGAATGACACGTACGATAAAAGTCAAGCTGAAGAGGAAATTATATGCTATCGAACCGTCTTTTAGAATTCTATTATTGATATTTATGACTTTAATCTGTGTAAATCCGCGTAAATCCGTGTCTGAAAGACTACCGTCGGCAAGAAAATTGCGTTACCGGGGCTTTTTTGCAGTAAAATTCCGGTTTGGGCTTGCAATTATTGTGCGAAATCGTATATTTAGTGATTCTGTTGGGATTAGTCCCGGCAAAATTTGTTCGTTTTGCGTTCCGAGTCGCGGAACGCTGAACGCCGAACTCTGAACGATTATAGGAGCTTTTTGAATGTCAAGAGTATGTTATTTTACGGGTAAGCGGACAATATCCGGCCAGAGTATATCCAGGCGCGGTAAAGCGAAATATCTTGGCGGTGTCGGTAGGAAAGTGACCGGTGTGACGAAAAGGAAGTTTAAGCCGAATATACAGAAAGTCCGCGCTGTTATTGACGGCAAGGTTTGCAGGATCAGGGTTTCCGCTAAAGCAATCCGGATGGGATTGGTTGAAAAACCGCCCAAACGTGATTACAAACCCGCCGAGAAGGCAACTGACTGAAAAATATGTTTCAATATGTGATTTAAAGCGGGGCGGGTTCTGCCTCGCTTTTTATTTAGGCAGGCAAATGCACTATGGCAGAAAAAATCGACGAATCCCAGGTAAGGAATGTTGCCAAATTAGCCCGGCTGGAGCTAACCGAGACGGAAATTACAGAATTTACCGGCCAACTCAGTGCGATCCTTGCCTATGTGGAGAAAATGAACGAGCTGGATACAGACGATGTTGAGCCGTTGGCGCATTGTTTGCCGCTCAGCAACGTTTTCCGCCGGGATTGTGTGAAAGAATCGCTCGGAACCGAAAAAACGCTGGCTAACGCACCGCAGCGGGATGGCGATTTTTTCAAAGTGCCGAAAATACTCGATGACAGCTCCGGCGCCTGAAAGCTGCCGGGAACAAACTGGGAGGTATTGAACAATGAAGGCGGCTTATCTGTTAAGTTTGACATTCGTAGTTTCATTTCTGATTGGTTGTGCGCAAACGGAGAAAAGTGAGATGGCATTCGATTTACTCGAACGGGGCGGCCAGCATTCCAAGACGTTTGAAAAAGAAATAACGAAGAATTTAAGCTGTAAGTACCTGCTCTTTTTGCCTGAGGATTACGGGCGGGAGCAGAAACACTGGCCTCTGATTTTATTTCTGCACGGCGCAGGCGAACGGGGCGATGATTTGAATAAGGTCAAGGTGCATGGTCCGGCCAAGATTGCCGAAAAACAAAAGGATTTCCCTTTCATTGTTGTCTCGCCGCAGTGTCCTGAAAGGGATTGGTGGACCAGGAAAACAGAAGTATTGATTAATCTGCTCGATGATATTGTGGCGAAATACGAGGTGGACACCGAGAGAATATATCTAACGGGCCTGAGCATGGGCGGGTACGGTTCATGGGCGCTGGCTTCTGAGTATCCCGACCGGTTCGCTGCCGTGGTGCCCATTTGCGGCGGCGGCAGTCGCATCACGTCTCGTACACTCAGGGACATGCCGATCTGGGCGTTCCACGGGGCAAAAGACAGCGTTGTCCCGGTCGAAGAGTCAAAAGAATTAGTCGAAGCAATCAACGCTCGCGGCGGAAACGCAAAATTGACCATTTATCCCGATGCGAACCATGATTCATGGACCGAAACGTACAATAATCAGGAACTCTACGACTGGCTTCTCAAACACCGCCGGGCAAGCCGGGAGAAATAGCAGGTGACTTTTCGTAATGGAAAACCTTAGTGCAAAGGAACTGCGTGATAAGATTGTAGCCGGTCAGGCCAGCAGTCTCGATGCGACCAAGGCTGTTTTCGAGCGGATCCGCAAATTCGAGCCGACGATAGGCGCCTATATCAGCACGTTTGAAGAAATGGCGCTGGAAGTCGCGGCGGATGTCGATCGACGAGTCGCTGCCGGCGAGCCGGTGGGGCAGTTGGCGGGCGTGCCGATAGCGATTAAAGATAATATGTGCACCACGTTCGGGGCGACGACCTGCGCTTCAAAAATACTGGAGAACTTCCACGCTCCATACAACGCGACAGCGGTGGAAAAACTCCTGGCCGCCGATGCGGTCATCATTGGCAAAGCGAACCTGGATGAGTTTGCGATGGGTTCGAGCACGGAAAACTCGGGCTTAAAGCAGACTGTCAATCCGTGGGATACCAGCCGGGTCCCCGGGGGAAGCAGCGGGGGGCCTGCAGCAGCGGTGTCGGGACGGCTGTGTTTTGCTGCGCTTGGTTCCGACACGGGCGGCTCGATTCGCCAGCCGGCGAGTTTCTGCGGGGTGGTGGGCCTAAAGCCGACATACGGAAGGGTCTCACGCTACGGACTTGTCGCGTACGGTTCGAGCCTGGACCAGATCGGGCCAATCACACAGAACGTCGCCGATACGGCGTTGATGATGAATGTCATCGCCGGCCACGACCCTGCCGACAGCACCAGTATTGACGAGACAACCGCACCTGTCCGTGATTACCTGGAAAAACTCGATGAGCCGATAGAGAAACTAAGAATAGCAATCGTGCCGGAATTTGCCGCCGGTGCCGACGAGCAGGTGCAAAAGGCCCTGAGCGAGGCGATAGATTTATATATGAAGCTCGGAGCCGAAATTACGGAAATCGATATGCCTCATCTGGACTATGCGATTGCCGCTTATTATATTATCGCTACCGCGGAGGCATCGAGCAACCTGGCCCGGTACGACGGCGTGCATTACGGCCACCGGACGGAAAATCCGGCGGATTACGTCGAGGTCTACTCGAAATCCCGTGCCGAGGCATTCGGCGAAGAAGTCAAAAGGCGAATCATGCTCGGCACGTATGCGCTTTCGAGCGGTTATTACGACGCCTATTATTTGAAAGCCCTGAAGGTCAGAAACTTAATCCGCGGTAATTTCACCGATGCTTTTGAGAAATGCGATTGCATTATGATGCCCGTTGCACCTACGACCGCTTTTAAGATCGGCGAAAAAGTCGACGACCCGCTGCAAATGTATCTGTCGGATATTTATACGATCGCGGTTAATCTGGCCGGCGTCCCGGGGATCAGCATCCCCTGTGGATTCGACGAAAAAAATCTGCCGATCGGCCTGCAGATATTAGCCCCGACTTTCGCCGAAGATAAATTGCTGCGAATCGCAAGAATGTTCGAAAAAGAAACGGGCTGGCACAAGAAAAAACCTTTATTAGAAAATGAGTGAACTGCAATACAAAGTTATAGTCGGTCTTGAAATTCACGTGCAGCTCTGCACTAAGAGCAAGATGTTCTGCGGCTGCGCTCTGGAATTCGGCGCTGAGCCCAACAGCAGAGTTTGCCCGGTTTGTCTCGGAATGCCGGGCGTTCTGCCGGTAATGAATAAGAAGGCATACGAATACGCGGTTCTGACGGCGCTGGCACTTGACTGCCGGATACCGATGTTCACCAAGTGGGACAGGAAAAGCTATTACTATCCCGATTTACCAAAGAATTACCAAATAAGCCAGTATGATCTGCCGCTCGGTGCCGATGGCTTTGTCGAAATACCGCTTGAATCAGGCGGAATTAAAAAGATCGGGATAATAAGGGCGCACCTCGAAGAAGATGCGGGCAAGAATCTGCACACGGCCAGCAATTACTCGCAGGTGGATTTGAACCGGACCGGCACGCCGCTGCTGGAAATTGTAACAGAGCCCGATATGAACAGCGGAGCTGAAGTCCGGGCGCTCGCGGTCGAATTGCAGCGGATGGTACGATTCCTCGGCGTCTCCGAAGCGGATATGCAGAAGGGTCACATGCGATTCGAGCCGAATATCAATCTGGCAATCACCAAAGACGGCAAGGAATACAGAACGCCAATCGTCGAAATCAAAAACCTCAACAGCTTCCGGGCGCTTGAAAGAAGCGTGAGCTACGAAGAGCAAAGGCAACTCGACAAATTTCTCGATACCGGCATAGTGATAGAGATGGGCAATAAAACCACGCGAGGCTGGGACGATGAACGAGAAGCGACCGTCCTGCAAAGGGAAAAGGAGGAGGCTCATGATTACAGATATTTTCCCGAGCCCGACCTTGTGCCGGTGGAGCTGACGGAAGAATGGCTGGATGATATCCGGTCACGTTTGTGCGAGCTGCCGCTAAAAAGGCAAGTGCGATATGTACATGAGTATCAGCTCAGTGACTATGATGCGGGAGTTCTGACGGCTGACCGCTCGATTTCAGAATTTTTTGAAGAAGCGGTTAAAGCCGGCGCCGAGCCAAAGCGGATTTGCAACCTGCTTACACAAACCGGCCTGAAAATAGCAAAGGAAAAGAACTGCGGTATCAACGACATGGGCATCAAGCCGGAGAGTCTCGCAAGACTGGCGGAAATGATCGAGGCCGGTCAAATCAGCGCCAGTTCCTCGGTCCCTGTCTTCGAGGCAATGGTTCAGACCGGTAAAGAGCCGGATGTTTTAGCCCAGGAGCTCAACCTGATACAGAAAAGCGATGCCGGCGAACTCGAGCGCATCGTCGATAAGGTTCTGGCAGAGAATCCGCAAGCGATCGAAGATGTCACCAGCGGCGGCAAAAAAAGCAAAAAGGCCAAAGGATTCCTGCTCGGTCAGGTAATGCAGGAAACAAAAGGCCAGGCAAATCCGAAGGTCGCTTCCGAAATCCTCGCTAAGAAGCTCGGTTGAGACCTTCTCATCGATAAGTGGAGATAAAAGATGAAGATCGAGAAAAGCAGCAATATCAGCAAGAGTCCGGTAGACATCGAGGGAGCGAAAGATGTGTCAATAAGATGGCTTATTTCCAAGGATGATGGAGCGGAGAACTTTGCGATGCGTATGTTCGAGCTTCAGCCCGGCGGTCATACACCTTTGCATACGCATTCTCATGAGCACGAAGTATTCGTCCTGGAAGGAGAAGGAAGTTTTGTCTTCGAGGGGCAGAATCATCCGTTCGGCGCCGAATACGTGGTATTTGTTCCTCCGAATAAAGAGCACCGATTTATAAACACGGGCGATTCGGTTCTGAGAATGCTCTGCATTATTGCGACCGGCTCGGCATAAGATCGGCACAATTCTGGCTGGAATTCACTATTTCCCGGAATCCACGCCTAGAATGCATCTGTTTTATTGCACGGAGTTTATCAGATAAAACGCATATTTTGTCATATGAGTATTAACGCCTTAATTGAGCAGTATGTTTATGATTGAGACGCAATCATTGCAACATCCGTGATGGATGGGAATGGGTCATCTGGAGATTTAGTCATGCCGAATTCCGAAGGCAAAAAAAGACCGCCTGGGCAGGATAAAACAACGCAAAAGCGCAAGCGAAAGCCGGAGTACGCAAGGGTGAATGCTGCCGGAGTAGAATCGATGAAAGGCCGTGAAAGCACACAAGAGGAAAAATACAGGATACTGGTCCAGAATATCCCGTGCGCCGTTTACTCCGCCTATCCTGGAAAGGCCGGCCCGACGACCTTTATGTCGAACAAATGGAAAGAATGGACAGGATATTCCCCCGAGGAGCTTTACCATGATCCCGAATCCTGGCCGGGATGTATTCATCGTGATGACAGAGAACACACTGTGAATACCTATATTGAAGCGTGTCGTGACAGGATGGCATACAATCTTGAGTACAGGGTGGTTCATAAAGACACAGGGCAAATACGTTATGTAAGAGACCAGGGTCATCTAAGTAAAGATGAGAAAGGTGCCGTTGTCAGGGTTGATGGGATAGTCACGGATATCACGGAGCTTAAAGGGGCAAACAATGAATTAGATAAATACAGGGATAGTCTTGAGGAGCTGGTTAAGAAACGTACGTCCGAACTGACAAGTGCCTATGAAACTCTCAAGGTGGAAAACAAGGAGCGTAAAAAAGCCGATCAGGCGTTGCGGCAAAGCGAAGAGAAGTACAGGAAGCTCTTTGAAGGAGCCCAGGACGGTATCGTACTGGCCGACGCGGAAACCGGCATCATCGTTGACTGTAACCGTGCGATAACTGAAATGCTCGATATGGACAAATCGGAACTTGTCGGACAGCACCAGAGTATCATCCATCCACCCGATAGGATTGACGATGGATTCTCTGTGAGCTTCAGAAAGCATGTGCGGCAGAGCGAGGAACAGGTCCTGGAAGAGCAGGTTATGACCCGTACGGGCCGAATCAGGGATGTTGCAATTAAAGCCAAATGCGTTCAGTTGAGTGACAGGAAACTTCTTCAAGGGGTATTCCACGATATTACCGAGCGAAAGCAATCCGAGGAGACGCTGCACGAAACAACGGACTTGCTTGAGACGATCTTCGAACATACTCACATGCTGGTAGCATGCCTTGATCCGAATTACAATTTTGTCCGGGTCAACCGCGCATACGCTGATGCCGATGAATACCAAGTATCTTTTTTCCCCGGTAAGAACCATTTTGATTTATATCCAAACGAAGAAAACGAGGTAATCTTTCGCCGTGTTGTAGAAACCGGTATTCCCTACTTCGCGTACGCCAGGCCGTTTGAATACGCTGAACATCCTGAGCGCGGGGGCAGTTATTGGGATTGGGGCTTGGTGCCGATCAAGAATCAGCAAGGGATTGTCTCAGGTTTGGTCCTGACCCTTGCGGATGTGACGGCTCGCAAACACGCAGAGGAAGCGCTGAAAGCCAGTGAAGGAAAACTCAGTGCCATGTTGCAGTCTATTGCTGACCCGATGAGCATGATGGATGGAGACTTAAACATCATCTGGGCCAATGAAAAGGCTATGAATATTTTTGGCGACGATATTGTTGGCAGGAAATGTTACGAAGCGTACCACGGTAGGGAGAAGCCTTGTGAGCCATATCCCTGTCTTAGTCTAATGGCGCTTCAGGATGGCAACGTTCATGAGCATGATACCCAGGTGGTTGATAAGGACGGCAAAAGCAGGTACTTTCATTGTAGTGCCAACGTGGCGTTAAGAGATGAACAGGGAAAACCCGCAGCAGTGCTGGAAATTTCCAAAGACATCACCAACCAAAATCTCGCTGAGCAGGCCCTGCGTGAAAGCGAGGACAGCTATCGGGCGGTTGTAGAAAACGCCGTGGAAGGCATCGTCGTAGCGCAGGACAAATTGCTGAAATTCGTTAATCCCGCGTTATTGTCTATGGTTGGCTATTCGAAAGAGGATTTATTGACTCGATCCTTCATAGAATTTGTCCACCCCGACCATAGGGATCGGGTGATGGGAATTCACATCAAACGCCTTAAAGGCGAGGAAGTTCCACCAGTCTATGAGTTCAAAGTTATCGACAAAAAAGGTAATGTAAAGTGGCTGGAGAACAATGGGATATTGATCGAATGGCGCGATAAACCTGCTACATTGAATTTCTTGAGAGATGTCACCGAACGCAAGAAGGCCGAACAGGCAATTTGGGCGTCCGAAAGCGAGAAAAGGAGCATCTTGAATGCCATCTCGGATCATATTATATTTCACGATACAGATCTGCTTATTCGATGGGGCAACGAGACGGCGGCAAGGTCCATAGGCATGACTCAGCGGGAGTTGATCGGTCGCTACTGCTATGAATTGTGGCAGGGCCGAAGTGAACCCTGCGAACGGTGTCCGGTAATCAGAGCTGTAGAAACGGGTTCGCATACCCAGGCCATTATGACAACACCGGACGGGAAATGCTGGGAGATCATAGGAGAGCCCGTGCTCGACAGGGAGGGGCAAATCAGGGGAGCAATAGAGATCAGCAGAGACATTACCGAGCGAAAAAAGGCCGAGGAGAGTCTTAAATGCCGTATGGAATTTGAACGGCTGCTCACTATGCTGTCCAAGAGGTTCATTGATCCCGGCGGTATCGACGGAAAGATTATAGAGGCTCTAAAATCCATCGGTGAGTTCGCGGGCGTCGACCGCGCTTACGTCTTTCAACTGAGCGACGATGGGAGAACGGTCGACAACACGCATGAGTGGTGCGCCGAGGGTATAAAGCCGCAAATTAAAAATCTCAAAGGAATCACGCTGGATAAAGAACTACCGTGGTTTTGGGAGAAAATGAAAGCTAACGAGACTTTTCATGTTCCCGCGGTGGCCGAGCTGCCCCCGGAGGCGCAGCTCGAAAAGAAACATTTCGAAATGCAGGACATTCAGGCCCTCGTGGTTGTGCCAATGCTCAGCAAGGGCATATTAAAGGGATTTCTCGGCTTCGATTCGATACGTTCTCGGAAAACCTGGCCGGATGACATTATCACTCTGCTGAGAATCAGCGGCGAAAGCATCTCGCTGGCTTTGGACCGTGAGCATGCCGAGCAGCGGGCCAGGTTTCTCTCGTCCACAGTAGAGCAGAGCAGTGAAGGTATGTGTGTTGTTGATCTTCAAGGAAGTATTCTTTTTTTGAACAATGCCTTCGCCGCCATGCACGGGTATACACCTGGAGAATTGGTCGGCAAACATATGTCGATTTTTCACACGCCGGAGCAGATGCCATCCGTTGAGGCGGCCAACCGCCGGACAAAAGAAATGGGCGATTTCAATGGGGAAATTTGGCATTTACGACGGGATGGCACATTTTTCACCGGTCTCATGCACAATTCGCTACTTCGAGATGATGAGGGCAACCCCATCGGTCTGATAGGCACACTACGAGATATTACAGAAAGCAAGAAAGCTGAGCAGTCTCTGAAAGAATCGGAAATCAAGTTTAGGAGTATAACTGAGGAGTCCTTAGTCGGCGTTTACGTTATCCAGGATGGCGTATTAAAATACATCAATCCCAAATTTGCAGAGATATTCGGTTACTCGGTGGATGAGTTAATAAACAAGAAGAGGCCGGATGAGCTCGTTCATCCAGACGACTGGCCCGCTTCTAAAGAGAACCTGCGGAAAAGGATAGCTGGAGAGCTTAAATCTATTCAATACGCTTTTAGAGGAATCACCAAGAATAAAGAGGTAATTCACTTAGAGGTTTACGGCTCAGGAGCTGAATATGAAGGTCGACCTGCAGTTATAGGGACATTACGTGATATCACGGAGCATAAGCAGGCAGAGAAAAAACTTCTTGAACATCAGGCAAAGCTTAAATCTTTGGCATCTCAGTTGTCGCTTACGGAGGAGCATGAGAGATATCGTCTCGCTACGGATTTGCACGACCAGATCAGCCAGTCTCTGGTGATCTCCAAGATCAAGCTGGACCAGCTTCGCAAATCCTCGACTTCGGATGAATTCGACGAGCCCTTAGAGGATGTCTGTAACTGCCTTGGGCAGATTATAGACGACACGAGAACATTGACATTTGATTTGAGCTATCCTATACTCTATGAGTTGGGTTTTGAGGCGGCGGTAGCTGAATGGCTTACCGATCAAATTCAGGAAAAGCACGGAATCAGAACTGAATTTTTGGATGATGGGCACCAAAAACCGCTGGATGACGACATTCGCGTGCTTCTGTTCCGTAACGTGCGGGAACTGCTTATTAATGTCGTCAAGCACGCACAGGCAAACAAGGTAAGAGTTTCGATTCGTAAGGTTAAGGATAATATACGCGTCAGCGTTGAGGATGACGGCGTCGGATTTGACCCGGTCGAAGTGACGTCAATGGCGGCAAAAAGGGCTGAATTTGGGCTTTTTAGTATCCGGGAGCGTCTGGAACAATTGGGAGGACTGATCGAGATTGATTCCAAGAGGCGCCGAGGCAGTAAGATTACGATGATAGCGCCGCTGAAAAATGGGGATGAAGCTGATAGGGAATAATTATGAGCATAAAAGTTTTATTAGCTGATGACCACGCGATTATACGCGAGGGTCTGCGTTCATTACTCGAGAAGCAACCTGAGATGGAAGTAATAGCCGACACCGACGACGGCCGGAAAGCCGTCGAGCTTGTGCGGGAGCTATTGCCGGACATTGTTATTATGGATATTACTATGCCGGGGCTCAATGGAATCGAGGCGACACGCCAGATTACAGCCGAATTCCCGGATGTCAAGGTGATTGCCTTATCGATACACTCCAAAAGGAGGTTTGTGGCTGACATGCTTAGTGCCGGAGCTACAGGCTATATCTTGAAGGAATGTTTGTTCGACGAGCTTGTTCAGGCAATCAAAGCAGTAGCCGCCGGGGGGCGATACCTTAGTCCCAGAATAACCGATGTAGTAGTCAGCGACTACGTAAAGCGTCTGTCTGCAACTGCTTATTCGCCGTTTGAAGCTCTTAAAACCAGGGAACGCGAGGTGCTACAGCTTGTGGCTGAAGGAAAGTCCACGAAACAAATCGCTTTAGAGCTGCATGTAAGTTCTAAGACCATTGAGGCAAATCGCCGTCAAATTATGGAAAAGCTCAACATTCACAGCGTCGCAGAACTCACTAAATACGCTGTTCGTGAAGGATTGACCACTCTTGAGATGTGAGCGTTCCGAACTAAGTGCTGGATAAGCCCATAGCCCCGGCTTCCACAACGGGCGGACACCATATCGTGCGCCAAATTAAAAATAGGATTTTCGCTATTAATATTGAGGAATATCCTATTTGCCTTTACTTGCAATTTGTCGATAGAATCTCATGGGTAAGGCTTTATCATTAGATAAATCCGGAATGAAGTAGTGCCGATGAATGGACACTTAATAGGTTGCTTTTTGGATTGCCGGCAGTTAGATATATTCGGTAGTCCAATTCGCCGAGGATTATAGGGACAGATAGTGAACATAAGCCGAATAGCGAGTTGACCGTTGCTTTGAGATTGGCATGCATCTTGAGAGATTTAAATCACAGCTATTCGGTGGGGGGCTGTCCTTATTTTATTGCGGTTTATCTTTCTATTATTCTTGTATTCCTCCTTGCATTCAACTTTCTATTTTCTCTCCCGTCCTTACAATAAGCAAACATAGCGAAAAACAGCATGAATATTATTGATAGCAATATAGGAATGAGCTATCCTGACTACCGCCAACTTCTTGGGCAGATAATTTGAATTATAGTTCAATGCTAACAGAAAGGCAAAAAACCTATGGACGACAAATTTCCTCCGGATCCGGCGTCAATTAAGCGGGCCGTCGATGAAATATGGGCAGGCCAGTCCGCAAACTGCCACACGCAAAAACGTATAATGGATAGGAAAACCGGCAACAGAAAATCGCTTTGTTTGATACACTTCTGATTTTACTAAAATGCTGGATTTCAGGAGGTTTTTCGTGAGATATTTGACATATTGTTTTTTGATGTTGGTGCTGGTTGGGGCATCTATTATTCTGATAAGCTGTAAGGAACAAATCAGCCAGGAGCCTCCACAGTTGCTTGCCGAAGGAGTCGATGAGGAACCGCTGCTGCTTTTAGAAGACAACAATGGCGACGAAAATCCGGGCCTGGATACCAGCCCGTTAGCCGATAACAGCCGGTGCTATGTATGCCATATAAATTTTGGGGAAGATAAGCTCACATCCATGCACGCGAAGGCTGATATCGGCTGCGAGCGTTGCCACGGTGCGTCGGATGCCCATTGCTCCGATGAAGACAATATCACGCCGCCTGATATTATGTATCCCGCCGAAAAGATCAATTCTTTCTGCAAGAGTTGCCATCCAAATGCCACGCTCGGCGGCAACAAAAAGTACTGCACCGAATGCCACGGCGAGCATCGCCTGAGTCATCGCACAAGAAAATGGGACAAGACCACGGGCAAGCTGATAGAGGACGACAAGGTGCGCATGCTGACAGACGAGATGCTCGAACAGCAGTAATTGGTCCTTATACCAATTGTGATTAAAATCTACGCCTCTGTCATCTCGACCGGAGGGCCACGGAGCGGCCTTCAAGCGGAGTGCCTCGTCTCCGCTCGGCATGAAGGTTATCTTCACCCTGAGCGAAGACGAATGCGCTCGAAATGACACGAACAAGCGCATTGATTATTCACAATTAGTATTAGTCGCTGCTCACCCAGACTTTTCATATTCTGTTCCTCGAATGTTGAGTTTTCTAAGAAGGAAAGGATTCTAACCGACAGAGAACCGATTTTTAATCGATTTAATTCCGAACGTTATGTTGTTATGTTGTGGACGGATTGGTAAAAAGTCTTTTTTCCTTTGAAAAAGACGCAGGAAATGTTATAATACTCGTATGATGCGGTCTTTTTCGGAGGAGTAATAGTGGAATCTGCCGGTCATGTTAATAAGTATAGGGCATTGCTTGCGATAGTAATAGTGGTCTGCTGTCTTTGCTTGATGCCATCGGCCTTCGCTGGTTCTATTGTGGGTTGGGGTGGCAACATTTATGTCGAGGGTACACCCCCCGATGGTAACGACTTTGTGGCAATAGCTGCCGGAGACGGTCATAGCCTGGCTCTAAAATCAGACGGCTCTATTGTCGGTTGGGGTCAAGGTTGTAGTGCGCCTCCGGACGGTAATGACTATGTGGCTATAGCTGCAGGGGAACGTGAGGCTTTAAAGATGTATCTCGAGGGGCATGGTCTTGCACTGAAGTCCGATGGTTCTATTGTTGGTTGGGGCGTGAACGAAAAGGGTCAAGCCACACCTCCTGTTGGCAATGACTTTGTGGCAATAACCACAGGCGGGGATCACTGCCTGGCTTTGAAATCTGACGGTTCTATCGTCGGTTGGGGTAATAATAACAAGGATCAAGCCACACCACCAGGGGGCAATGACTTTGTAGCAATCGCTGCTGGTTGGGTTCACAGTCTTGCTCTGAAATCAGACGGTTCTATAGTCGGCTGGGGTGGGCGCAATTATTATGGAGAAACCACACCTCCTGGCGGCAACGATTTCGTGGCAATAGCCGCGGGCGGGCAACATAGTTTGGCGCTCAAGTCGGATGGCTCTATCGTCGCATGGGGTGACAACCGTCGTGGTCAGGCTACACCTCCTGATGGCAATGACTTTGTGGCAATAGCTGCTGGGAAATTTCATAGTCTTGCCCTGAAATCTGACGGTTCTATCGTTGGTTGGGGTGAGAATAGAAAGGGGGAAGCCACACCACCTGACGGCAACGATTTTGTGGCGATAGCTGCTGGATATAATCACAGTCTCGCTATAAAGATAAGATGCGAATATGAACTTGCAGGCGACCTGAATGACGATTGCAAAGTCGATTTCTCTGATTTTGAAATTCTGGCAGCTAACTGGCTTATCGATTGCAATCTGAACCCCTCGGACCCGGCCTGCGTGCCTAAATAGATATTGTACAAAATGATGAGACATATACACTTATCAGCGTTATCGACGGCAGGATTGGCAGTTATCTGCTGTCTTTGCATGATGCAGTCTGCCTTCGCAGGTTCCATCGTCGGCTGGGGTGGCAACCAGGGTGGTGAGGCTATTCCTCCTGACGGTAACGACTTTGTGGTAATAGCCGCTGGACCGGGGATAAGCCTGGCTCTGAAATCAGACGGCTCTATCGTCGGCTGGGGGTACAATGGCTATGGACAGGCTACACCTCCTAACGGTAACGACTTTGTGGCCATATCCGCGGGTGGAGTTTCCCCTCAACCGATAATACCAAGCGGTTATGGTCTGGCACTGAAATTAGACGGTTCTATTATTAGCTGGGGCTCCTTCTCCAGACCGTATGGTTATAAAGGTAACGAATTTACAGCAATAGCCGCGGGAAACGGTTACTGTCTGGCATTAAAGACCGATGGTTCTATCGTCGGATGGGGTGACAACGATTATGGTGAAGTCATGCCTCCTGACGGCAACGACTTTGTGGCGATAGCCGCTGGATCGAGTCACTGTCTGGCTTTGAAATCAGATGGCTCTATCGTCGGCTGGGGCAACAACTATTCTGGTCAGGCTACGCCTCCTGACGGTAACGATTTTGTGGCCATATCCGCTGGATACGGTCACAGTCTGGCTTTGAAATCTGGCGGCTCCATCGTCGGCTGGGGATATAATTCCTACGGTCAGGCTACACCTCCTGATGGTAATGATTTCGTTTCCGTAGTCGCTGGCGGACGCCATAGTCTGGCGCTAAAGTCCGACGGCTCTATCGTCGGCTGGGGTTGGGATGACAGAGGTCAGGCCTCGCCTCCTGCCGGCAATGATTTTGTGGCGATAGCCTCTGGATTTAGTCATGGTCTGGCCATCAGGAGGAATTGTGAATATGTACTCGCCGGCGACTTGAATGACGATTGCAAGGTAGATTTCTCTGATTTCGAAATTCTAGCAGCCCACTGGCTTATCGATTGCAACCTGAATCCCTCAGACCCGGCCTGCGTGCCTAAATAGATGATATCTATAGGCATAGAACTGCGAAGTTTATGAGTCCTTTTTTTGCCTGATCTTGCTCTCTGTCCCCGCGAGCAGTCTTTTAACGTTTTCAAGATGCCGGATAATGACCATTACTGGTATCGCAACCGCTACGATTAGTACCGGCCAAAGGTTGCCGAAACTCCATCCCGGCGTTAGAATTATCGCCACAATCAAAACGAGGGGAATAGTAACCGAAGCGGTGATTGATGCTAAGGAGACGTACCGCCAGATCAGGACGACTACGATCCACGTCACCGCGAAAAACAAGGCACAAACTGTAAAGTAGGGCCAAAGGCCCAGTGCTACGCCAAAACTGGTTGCGACGCCCTTGCCACCTTTGAATTTGACGTATATTGGGAAGATATGGCCCAGAATAGCGGCGCAGCCGACGGCGAGCCACAACCAGAGCGTAAGAACGCTGTCAGGTTCGGCTATGAGCATCGTCGCGAGCATCGGGATCAGGCCTTTGAGCACGTCGAGGACAAAACAGAAATATGCCCATTTTCTGCCGAGGGCGCGGGAGACGTTTGTCGCGCCGATATTGCCCGAGCCTATCGAGCGTAAATCCTTGCCGTGTGCTTTGGCAATGAGCAGCCCGAAAGGGATCGAGCCGAGCAGATACGCTGCAATAATAGCGAGCGGGAAAAATACGTGCGTCATTTCCGGCCCTTCCTTTGGAGAATGGATTCATAAACGTCTATCAACTGCCGGGCGGCTCGGCCGATTGAGATATTCTCTTTGAGATTGTCCTCGATAATCGCCTGTGATGCGTTTTCGATATTCTTCGTATCCGTGAAATAGCGAATCGCTTCGGCCAGTGCATCTATGTTCTCGGGAGTATCGATGACCTTGCCGTGCCGGTTATTGACAAAGAAATCGGATGCACCGTTGAATTTCGTGGTTATCACGGGCTTGCAGGCTGCCAGGGCTTCGAGAATGTATCGAGAACAGGGGTCATAGAAAGTCGGCAACACGGCCACATCGGATATCGACATGGCATTTTGTATATTTGGAAGATGCCCGAGAAAAACTATTCTTTTGTCGATGTTGAGTTTTTCAGCTAATGAGCGGAATTTATTTATTTTCCCACTGCCGGCTACTAACAGATATGGGGTCCGAGGCGTTGGTGATTTCTCAAGAAGCGTCATCGCTTCGGTTAGCACATTAAAACCCTTAAGGCGGAAATTATTCGCGCCGAATAAAAAAAATACCGGATTGGCGGAGCTTTCTATTGCAAGCTGCTGAAATATTTTAGTTTTAAGCTTTTCGGCGATTTCGGCATCTACCTGGTTATCGACTTTGACGCCGTTGGGAACCAGGGCTATGCGTTCGCTGTCCAGATTATAATGGTTTATGAACTGATCTTTTACGTAGTTTGAAAGGGCGGCGATAATTGGGCCGTTCGGGTCTCTGCAAAGTTTTTTTTCCGCCCACAGCATCTCCGTCCTGCGCCAGTTTGTCAAAGCTGTAGCTTTTTTATAAGAAAACACAAGCCTGTTCCTGTAGCTTGCAGCATTACGGATTATTGTTTCGGCAAAGCTTCCGCCCGGAGGTTGATATATATCGGCAAAAGTTAAAGGAATAAGACTGTGAATAATATCGTAGTGATTCCGGCCGATATAATTCGAGATCAACTTCGCAAAAGAAGCCAACGAAATGTGTTTGCTATGGCCGGCAGGGCAAAGGAATTGGACATTGGCGTCAGAACTATCACCCTGTGCGGCCAGTATGTCAACGTCAACGCCGAGTTGGGAAAGCGCGGAAGCCAATTCGAAAACAAGCCACTCGGCTCCACCAAGAGAGATATCGAAACGCTCTATTATTATCGCAACTTTCATTTTGTACCAGGCACTATAATCGGGGAAAATCAGTTTGTAAAGGGGACAAGCCTGCCGTATTTAATCTCGCGTCTGGCTATCCGATTGACTTTTCTGACCACTTTGCGAATGAACGCCTTGTCGCGTCCGTTCAGGGGCATCTTTCCGGCGTAACTTTTATAAAAGCGAAGGCGGTCGGTCTTTGAGAAAGCACTGCCCGGGGCCGAATAATATAGCTGGGCGATGTCCTTGATACGAAACCTCTCGGCGAGAATTCGCGGCTTGAATGCCCGCTGCAGGTCGATCAGGTAAAAGGTGCCGTTGTCCGAATAAAATATATGCGCGAGATAAAAATCTCTGTGACGATAGCCCGTATCGTGGAATCTTCTGGCGAATTGACCGAGCCGTTCTATGAAATTTCTTTGCTGCCTAAGACTTTCAGTTTGTGAACGATCATTGAAACAGTCCGGCAGTTTTTGCTCCAGCGATTCGGCGTTGGGAAGTTCTTCGGTTATTATAAAGCTTCTTTTTTCAAGAAGGATGCCCCATTGCTCGCCGTAAGAAATCGTTTTGGGCGTATTTATGCCTGCCCGGGCCAGGTCATCCACCGGGTCAAAATCGAAAGACATCGTACTGTTACGGGTATTATGCCAGAACCAGTTTTTGATTTGGGTCAGAGCGCCGGGGTGGTTGTAACGTTTCAAAAAAAGTGTTTTCTCAGGATCGGATATTTTAAACTCCAGGCGGCTTCGATATTCAGGCAGGCTGGATCCGCCGGGGTCTTTTCCGGAATTGAAAGAAAAGAGAGCGTCAAAAGATGTCAGGCCGAGTTTTTCAAAAGCCGTTACGTAGCCGCTGTCTAAGAAAAACGATTGTGTGGTTTCTATAAATCTCTGTTCGGTCATTGCTCAGAGCCAATTATTGATCACTTGGATCATTATCCTGCAAAAAATAGTCTGAGATAACGCCCATGAAACGATTATATTTTATGGCGTAATGGGACAATCCTTTTTCGGAGAAGAGCAGAGAATATTTTTTATCCTCGGCTTGTAAATTCGGAGATACTTTAGTCCACTGATCTTTATCCATAGCCAATATTTCTTTGATGCGTTCGGCGTAAAAATCGGATACGGGAAGATCTGAAAAGGCGTTGACGAACCAGGGCATAACGTGCCCGATTTTTTTAAGCAGCAGATCGTGCTCCGGGCCGAATTCTAAACAAGACTCGTCTGTGAAATTTTTAAGTTTTTCCATTTTTTCAGAATTAATGTATCCACCGTCGAGACTTATCTGGTGCGACTTTGTTCCCTGGAAAGGGAAAAAATAAGTCCAGCGAAATCGTCCGGGTTTTGCTGCCGCCATAAGCTTAATTGTTTCGAACAGGTCATCACGGTCTTCGTGCGGAAAGCCGATGATCAGGAAGACGGAACTATGCATCCCGTAATCGGCGACCATTTTAATTGCCTCGATGATTTTTTCATTGCTCATGTGGCGATTCAGGATCCTGTTTCGAATTTTCGTGCTGCCTGACTCCACGCCGAACTTGACAATTTTGCAGTTGGCCCGGGCCAGAGCTTTAGCGCATTCGTCATCGAAAAAGCCAACATGTGCATTGACAACAAAGGGAATCCTGGAGACCTTCTTGTAGGCCCGGCAAAATTCCTTTACATAGGCCATGTCAAATGTGAACAGGTCATCGTCGAATATAAACATTTTAATATTACGGTAGTTTTGTTGCAGGTACTCGATCTCCCGGATCATCTGCTTTACACTGAATCTTCGTATATAGTTAAGCTGTTTGAAACTGCATTTCAGGTCGTCCTTGTATGCCTTGACCATCACGTGATTGAAGCAGTAAGTGCAAGAGAATGGGCAGCCTCGCGAGGCCATCAATCCGACCCAGCCATTTTTGGCATCTATCAATCTCTGGAAATCCATGCTCTCGTAGTCTTTGGGAGGCAGTTTCGTTAAATCCGGCATGGGTCGTACAGGATTGATTTTGATTTTACCGGCGTGCACCAGAGCGAGATTGCGCAGGTTTTCCACGCTCTGCCCCCGCTTTAGTTTTTCGACGAATTCCAGGAAGGCTTCTTCGCACTCGCCCCGAAAAACATAGTCGAACAGGCTTGTATCCAGGATTTCGCGGGTGTTAACCAGGGCGTGTATGCCGCCGATTACGAATGGGATCGAGAGCTTTTTCCTCGCCCAGGAAGCAAGCTTTTGTGTATATGGCCATTGATTCGTTACTACTGAAAAGGCAATTATATCCGGCTTTTGACTAATAACTCGCCGGATGAATTCTTCTTCGTCAGGCAGCGGCTCAATATCCTCGCAAAGCTGCCAAAACCCAACCTGATGCCCGGCATCCTTCAGGATCGAGGCCATGTGTGCCACACCGTAATTGAAACCCAACTGTGACTCTGTCGAAGGATAGATAAATAATATTTTCATAATACTTATGATTTTCCGTTAGGCGTATTCACAATTACGTGCGAATCAATTATCCACAGTTCTTTTTGCGGGCTTGCCGTGGCGCTGAGATGTTTGTATTTCCTGGATTTTCTGCCGGCGCTCCGGTGGCTCTTGTTTTGCCAAGGTTCGTTCTTCCATTATCCGCAAGATAGCCTCGTCCGTATTAATGTGCTGTGGATCCGTTAAAGTGTTGACATGTACGATTTTACATTGCGTATTGCCGCACGCGCTCCACCTTCGGATAAAGTTCATATTATTGCTGCCTGCGAAAATAGTAAGAGTAGGTGTTTGCGCTGCGGCCGCGATATGCTGACACGCTGAGTCGTAGCCGATAAATTCATTACATTCGGCAATAAGTGCTGCGATTTCGCCGATTTTGCACTCGACGCCCAGGATTCCGTGTGACATGCCGGGTATTTCGGAGTCCCCAAAGCGGACACTGGCAGTTTCGAAACCCTGATCTCTAAGTTCCGCAATCAGAGAGTCGGAGCGGGAAAGTTCGTCTACGCCGAAACCTCTGTCGAGAAGCACTACGGTTTGCGGGCTTTTCAAAATTTCCTGCAGCAGTTTTTTCTCGAAATCCGTGCTTAGTCTTTTTCGTAAATTTTCTCCTACGCCAAAATTTACTGTGATGAGTTTTCTGCATCCTGCGGTGCTAAGGCGGGAAGTTATATTCCGGGCCTGGTGTGTGATAGGTAACGGTATCCAAACCTTCGGATAGCAAAAGTCGGATATCCCAAAAACAGTATCCATCCAATGATTTGCCAGCTCGGCCATACCTGTGTTTTTCGCCGACGAAGGAAATTTACGGCTGTTGAAAAACAGATAGTTTTCGTGATGGGTCAGCGGCAGAACACCCAGTTGAGAAATTCGTGAGTCCGGATCGATCAAAAGAATATTCTCTTCACAGTCGGGCGGCATTTCTTCGGCGAGAATATCCAGAGTTTCATGCCAGCTTGAAAAACGCTCCAAGAGTCCGCCGCGGCGAGCGTAATTAAGCTGTTGGATTCGAATTCCCGGATTGCCCCCAAAGACGCCGGAGAGTTTTTTGTTGCCGATGATAACAATTTCCGTTTGAGGAAAAAGCTTGGCGAGGCGTTGAATCATAACGCTCAAAATGGCGACGTCGGCACCGATCGTCACACGAGACAGCAAAATGATTTTATCCGGAGATTTGTTTATATCCCAGCTATATTCGCGGCTATGTATGTAATTGGCCCGATGATAGAGACTTTCAAAGGAAGAAATTCTAAACTCGGTCAGTCGTTTATCCAGCGCTATTCCCGCAGAGACGTTACGGCAGTAAGTAATCACCTGAGACATGAGACGGCTGTAGATTTCCACGGGCATATCTTCATAATCGTCGCATAATTTTTCCACGATGATTTCAAAAAGAGCAGATGCGGCCCTGTTATTCAACTGCATATCTGAAAAAGATGTGGCCATTTCACAGAGCAAATCGATGTACTCAGGTTCGAAAGAGCCGTTTTGGTAGTATCGGTCGACGAACGAAAAGGCAACCTGGCGCGATAACCGGGACAGTTCATCGTTGGGGCAGGAGATCTTTTTCAGGCCAATCCACTTGTTTCGGTATACAGATGGTTCCATTTTAATTTTGCTCTTTCAGAAGTTTTGTTGCTGCTGTAAACACTTCGGCCGCAGTTATCTCCGTCATGCATTGATGTTCCCTTGGGCAGATCTTTTTGTGGCAGGGAGAGCAGTCCATCTCTTTTCTAATCACGGTAGTCTTGTCCAAATTCGTAGCAGTGTAACGGGGGTTTGTAGGCCCCATGATAACCACCACCGGAATGTCCAGAGCCACCGCATAATGCCGGGGACCTGTATCATTCGTGATTAAGAGATTACACCTTCGGACCACGGGTTTCAATAGCTCGAGATCGACTTTGTCGTCATAGGTGTTGATGATGTCGGCACGGCTTTTTTTCAGAATGGCCTGCGCAATAGGCTCTTCACCAGGGCCGGATAAAAGCAGAATTTTTGCTCCAAGTTCTTTTTCGCACAGTTCGGCCAGTTCGGCAAAGTATTCCGGCGGCCAGCATTTAGACGCACCGAAACTTGCACCGGGATTAAGCCCGATCACAAGATCATTTTTCCGAATCCCGTACTTTTCAAATAGTGATTCTGCGCGTTTGAGAATCTCTTGCCTGATAAAAAGCCTTGGTTGCATTGTCTCGGGAACATTCAGGCCCAGCCAGCGGCAGATTCCCAGGTAATATTCGGCCGTAGGCATAGGTACAATTCGGTAATTATTACGAACAGGTTTAGGGCCGCCCCTTAGAAAAATCCCCCTAAAATTCCGTCGATAACCGTAAATATTTTTTACTCTACCCAACCATACACTAAGAGCCGAACGGACAGAGTTGGCCAGCAAAACGGCCATATCCGCTTTGTAATCACGTATCTGTTCAGTCATGCGCCAGAATCCTGCCCAGGATTTATCATCACAATCAATGAAATCGTCAAACCAGGGCCCGTCCCTGAGTATACCCTGAGCATTCTTTTTAACTATGCCGATAATTTTCGTCCCGGGAAAACTATCACGAAAGCAATCCAGCGCAGGGATTGCCATAACAATATCACCCACCCAGTTTGGGCAGCGGATAATCAGTGTATCAATGTGGTTTACGGATTTTTCTATCATATACGTTTAGCCGGAACTTCCGGTCTAACTTCGCTCTAACCGGCATTTTGGAGACGACTTAAAATTGGCTCCTTACCATTGTTGATTCTTTAAATCATTTCACTCCATGAATTACGAATACTTTCTTAAAATGTTTGTAACCATGCACAATACCAGATTTTAACCTGTTTTTACAGATTTAATTGGTAATTCCGCGTGCTTTATTGCCGTCCTATCCTCGCTTCGTGCTTTGCTCATGACCTATTTTTTGCCCTGCATTATGTAGAATGTCAGCGTCATAAGCTGGAAAACGATAGCAAAGCCAAGCGCAATGAAAACCGAATTATCCTGCCTCTCCGGGCTCATCAGGAACCACACGGTGACGAGCAGGCAGAACAGAACAATAATTTGCACTATGCCTGCCATTAGCCTCATGATGGAAAACTCACCGAACATCTCCGCCCGCTGCATATTTTTAAGCTGTCCCAGAATACTGCTCAGGAGAGCTTCGGTTTTGTCCGCGGGAATTTGCTGCTCAGCGGGCGGCTGTGTTTGTGGTTCGAGCGTCTGCTTTGGCGATTCGGGTGGCTGTTTTGGGGGCTCTGTCTGCTGTATCTCCGGCTCTTGAGACTCTGGGGCGGGTTGTTGGACCTCAATTCGCTCAGGCGATTCGGCGAGATCGGATACCTCTTCGGCAACCTGCGAAGCGGATTCGGTTTGACTCGTGGGAATTGGCTGGGCTTGCTTTTGCTGATCGGCGGGAGAACGCAGATACTTCTTGACGATATTGACTGCCTCCTTAATGTTTACAGCTTTGTAGTCGGGATTTACTCCGGCCAGCGACAAGGATGAGGCGGGCTGTTTCTGATGGGCAGGCGGCATATCGATCAATATTGTTTTGCAGCCGGCCCGCAGACCGGCCTCGATGTCCCGGCTGCTGTTGCCAACGCACCAGGACTGCCCCAGGTCGATATCCATTTCATCAGCGGCTTTCAAAAGCATTCCCGGGCTCGGCTTTCTGGAGTTGCTCTCTTTGCAGTATTTCGGGATAACACCTTCCGGGTGGTATGGGCAATAATATATCCGGTCCAATGATGCGTTCTTATCAGTGAGCAACTGTTTCAATCGTTCATGAATCTCGCCAAGGACTTTCTCGGTGACAATCCCGTGCGCGACTGCCGACTGGTTGGTCACGACAATCAGCTTATAGCCGAGGGCTTTGAGCTGGATGAGTGCCTCCGGGACGCCATCCAGCAGCTTGACCTGCTTAGGATCATTGATATAGCCCGGGTCCTCGATTAGGGTGTCGTCACGATCTAAAAATATAGCTTTTTCAGACATTTTTCGAAATCCGTTTCTTGTTTAACTGTTCGCAAAATCACGCTCTACAAGGTCGCAGATTATATGATAAGCGAGCTGATGAATCTCCTGGCTCCGTGCCGTTGATTCGGCGTCGGCACAAAAGCAAATATCGGCCATGTGCTCCAGCTTGCTGCTTTTTCTGCCTGTAAACGCAATAACGCGAGCGCCTTTTTCCCGGGCGACCTGAACGGCGGCAATAACATTTGCCGATGTGCCGCTGGTCGAGAATGCCCAGAGAATATCATCTTTTTTAACCAGTGCCTCGGCCTGGCGGGCGAAGACTTTCTCATAGGAATAGTCATTGGCAATGCACGTAAGAATCGAAGTGTCGGTCGAAAGGGCCACGGCGGCCAGTGCTTTGCGCTCCCTTGCGAATCGACCCATAAACTCGCCGGCAATGTGCTGGGCATCCGCCGCCGAGCCTCCGTTGCCGCACAGATAGATCGTGCCGCCTTGCTTCAATGCGCTCGTGATTACCTCGGCGACTGCGGCGATCGTCTCGACGCCGACTTTCTCGAAATCAGCAGTCATCTTCTTATGAGTTTCAATGGCCTCAATGACGTGTTTCTTTGTGTCGGGATTCATTAGGATTCCGTTTCCAGTGACTTTATCTTTTCAATCGTTGAGCTCGTGCTTTTGCTTTCAACGAGCGGGGCGAGAGCCACCTTGCCGCCATACGATTCGACGAATTCCCGCCCGACGACACCTTTTACCGCCCAGTCCTCACCTTTGACCAAAACATCCGGCCTGACTTTCTTTATCAGGTTCATTGGATCCGGCTCATTGAAGACCGTGATATAATCGACCATCTCGAGCACGGACAGCAGATAAGCCCGGTCGTGCTGGCTGTTAATCGGCCGGTCCGAACCCTTGATCATCTTCACCGAACTGTCACTGTTTAGCCCGACAACAACGACGTCACCCTGTTGCCTGCAGAATTGCAGGTATTTTACGTGTCCTATGTGCAGCACGTCGAAGCAGCCGTTCGTAAAGACTATGGTCTTTTTTTGTCGGCGGTGCTTGGTAAGTTCGCTGAGCAAAGAATCTGCAGTGCGGATTTTGCCGCCCGGGCCTCGATTCTGTCTATTAATTTCATCTGTTATTTCTTCGATGGTGACCGTTGCCGTGCCGAATTTCTTCACTTCGATTCCGCCGGCGATATTAGAGAGCTGAACCGCGGTTTCGTAATCACGGCCTGCTGCCAATACCGTCGCGAGCGTTGCCAGGACCATGTCACCGGCCCCGGTCACGTCATAGACGCTTCGTGGCCGGGTCGGGATCATCAGGCTCTTGCTATCGGTCTTCAGATACGCACCCTGCTTATCGAGCGTAATAACCACCGCTTCAAGCTGCAGCTTTTGCAACAGATAATCCGCCGCTTTAGCTGCCGTCTCTGCATCGGTGACTTCGAAACCGACCGCTGCGGAAGATTCTTTTCGGTTTGGTGTTATAGCCGTGGCGCCGATATATTTTGAATAATCACTTGTCAGACAGGGATCGACCAGCACCTTTTTGTTTGCCTCGTTTGCCAGCCGGATCATCTGCCGGCAGAGCGAATCACTCAGTAGTCCTTTGTTGTAATCCTGCAGGCAGACCATATCGACCTGAGGCAGATTGTCTTTGTATGCGGCCAAAATCGCCTCGTTCATCTCTTCGGAAAGTGGTTCGGCGGATTCCCGGTCAATTCTGATCAATTGCTGCCGATGAAGATGTTGCGCAAGACCGATCAGCCTCTGCTTGCTGATGGTATGGCGGTTTGCCGCCGTAAACAGCTCGTCGATGTCGGCTCCGGCCTCAATTAGCTTGGTCTTGAGGATTTCGCTGTCACGGTCGTCTCCTATTGCTCCGAGGCAGTAAGCCTTCACCCCTAACGCGGTGAGATTGGCAGCGACAGAGCCTGCTCCGCCGCATCGGTGCTCGGTTTCGGCAATTTTCAGGACCGGAACAGGTGCCTCGGGGCTGATTTTCACGGCGTCGCCATAGATATAGACGTCGAGCATGAAATCGCCCACAACCATAATTTTCGGCGAGCCGAGATTCTTTATAGTTTTCAGCAGGTTTTCGTACATATCATTGCAAATCAATATATAATTACTTCTGAGAGATTTTATCCGCTAACGTATCTTTTATCAAGGCTGTTAATTTATCCTCTCCGGCCAGGAATTTTATCTCAATAGCCAGATAAGCAAAGGGCAGAGGCAATTTGAAATCTGAAATCTGAGATTTGAAATTTGATATAACCTTCGTCCAGTCTTTCTGCGTCGTCAGTATCAAATCCGCCCCAAGTTCTTCTGCTCGCTCTGAAATTTCGCTTAAACAGGCATCCGTGTAGTGATAGTGGTCGTCATAGATTTTCGAGCCGGATAATTCAGCCCCGAGGTTCTTGATAGTGTTCAAAAAGGCATCCGGATTGCCGATACCACAAAAGGCAAATACTTTTTTACCCTTTAACTGCTCAAGGCTGATTTCTTTGTTTTTCATCGATTTTGCGTAAACCGGCGCATGTATCGACCGTGCAATTATCATGCCGGGATTGATTGCTTGCAGTTTTTGCTCGAGTTTGCTCAATTGGGCCTCAGTGACCTGGTCGCATCGGGTAACAACTACAGCTCCCGCTCGATTCAGCGACGAAACAGACTCTCGCAGAAGCCCTGCCGGCAACATCTTGCCGTAACCGAATGGCTGCGTCGCATCAATCGCTGCGATGTCAAGGTCTCTGGCCAGCCGGCGATGTTGAAAGCCGTCATCCATAATCAAAACTTTAGCGGCGTATTTATCGATGGCTTCGGCCGCGCCGGCGAGACGATCAGGATTGACAATTACTTCGGCTTCCGGACAACTCTTAGCAAGAATCGCAATTTCATCTTTGAAGTCTGCGTTTTCCTGTGCTCTTGCTTTATATCCGCGTGTAAGAATTGCGCACTTGCAGTTTTGAGTTATCAGATTACACAACCAGACCACGAGCGGGGTTTTACCCGTCCCGCCGACCGTTATATTGCCAATGCATATGACCGCTGAATCGACATGATGCACCTTGAGCAATCCTTTAGAATACAGGAGATTCCGCAGCCGGACAACAAGCGAGTAAAAAATTGCCGCGACTGCCAGAAGCAACCTCAGCGTGCTCGCACCGAAGCCGCTGCTTTGGCCTGAAATAAGTCTGCGGTAACTTTGTTCGTAGTTCATAGTTTCTTTACTATAAACTTCTGAACGCACAACTACGACTTGCCAATCTTTTCTATAATGGCATCGGCCATCTGGCTTGTGCCTACCGCAGTCGGGTCGTCACGGTGCGGCTTCATGTCGTAAGTGACACTCTTGCCCTCGGCGATTACCGCTGCGACTGCGTTCTCGAGCTTATCAGCCTCGGCCATTTTGCCTATGTGTCTCAGCATCAGCACGCCGCTGAGTATCAGCGCCGTTGGATTGACCTTGTTCAGACCTTTGTATTTCGGTGCGCTGCCGTGCGTTGCCTCGAAGACAGCACGTTTTTCGCCTATATTTGCACCCGGCGCTACGCCAAGCCCGCCGACCAGTCCGGCACACAAATCGCTCAATATGTCACCGTAAAGGTTCGGCAGCACGAGCACATCGTAAAGCTCCGGCTTCTGGATCAACTGCATGCACATATTATCGACGATGCGGTCCTCAAATTCGATATTGGGATATTTCTTCGCGACCTGCCGGCTTACATCGAGCCAGAGTCCGTCCGTGAACTTCATGATGTTGGCCTTGTGAACACTCGTGACCTTCTTGCGTCCCATCTTGCGGGCATATTCGAATGCGTAGCGGACTATTTGCTCGGTGGCTTTGACCGATATTGGCTTGATGGTTATACCGGATTTTTCCCTGACCTTTTTCTCGCTGTGCTTGTTTATCCAGCTTATCAACTCATCAGTGTCGTCTTTGCCGGTTTGAAACTCGACACCCGCATAGCAATCTTCGGTATTCTCGCGAACAATCACAAGGTCGATATCGGTATAACGGCTACGCACGCCTTCGTAGCTCTTGCAGGGCCTGAGGCATGCGTACAAATCCAGCGACTGGCGAAGATGGACGTTTATGCTCCTAAAGCCTTTTCCGACCGGGGTTGTGATCGGGGCTTTTAACGCAACGCCGGTTTTCTTAATCATCTCGACGGTTTCGTCCGGCAGGGGAGTCCCAAGCCGTTCCATTACATCTAAACCCGCTTCAGCAATGCTCCAATTGATGTCCGCACCTGTTGCGTCGATACAGCGACGTGTTGCTTCCGCGATTTCCGGCCCAATCCCGTCGCCGGTTACTAATGTTACATCAGTCATTTCAAATACTCCAAAAATCAACAAAAGCAAAATTCTAACTGCTTAAAGCGATATTGTCAACCAGCGGCTGCAAAATTGTTCTCCGAGTGCATCTGTCTTCATATTCAGCCTGCAAATTACCAATTTACCGGCGGTTATTCCGCTTAAGCAATAATTGTACAACTGTCTGTTTGTGTTATAATCACGATCAATGGAAAATTTAACAGGAGTTCGAAAATGAAGGTCTACCTCGTCCGGCATGGAGAAGCGGTCTCTTCGCAGTTTGATCCTCAAAGACCTCTGAGTGAGCATGGTCTTGCCGATATCCGAAAGGTCGTTTCGTTCATTAAACCTCTGGAAATATCAGTTGAGCATATCTGGCACAGCGGCAAGTTACGGGCGGCACAGACGGCGGAAAAGCTGGCTGAGTCTGTGTCGGTGGAAAAGGATTGCTCTGAACATAAAAACCTGATGCCGAATGACGATGTCACAATCATCGCTGACGAACTGGAGGCTTACGATACGGATTTGATGATAGTAGGTCACCTGCCATTTTTGGCATATCTAACTTCGCTGCTTGTGGCCGGCACGCAGACCGCCAACGTCGCCGCATTCGACGCCGGCGCAATCGCCTGCCTCAACCGCAGCGATCCCGGCCGGTGGCAAATTGAATGGATGATAACACCAGAACTCCTGGCTTGAGGTCATATGCAGCAACGTGGACCGACTAATTCGCTGCATTGATTATGTCATAAAGCTCCGTTAAGCCAAAGCCTTCTGCTCGAACAATGTGCTTGTTGTTCGTCAGAATCAGCCAGGGCAGCGACTGGGCTGGCCGTTCATTGCTATCATCGAGATTCCCTGCTCGTCTGGCTCGCCGCAATTGGGATTGCCGGAAATAAAATTCTCGTATTCCGTAACCGGCAGCAAAACGCCGATTCCTGCTTACGCAAAGCCCGCCCCGTACTTGATACGGGGAATGCCTGGAATTAATTCCGGGTATTATGAACACGGAGCGAGAATCTCTTCGGACAAGAAATACATGTTCTTCACCCGGAGTACCGGATGTAATCTGGGCCCGGTTTGTGATACGGGTGACATCTACTGGGTGGAACTCAAGGAATACCTTGCTGAAGCTAAAACCTGGTAGATGGTAAGAGCGGGCACTGGGATCCACCCCTACATAATGCCTTTTGTTCAGGAGTACAATGATGAGAACACTGTTTATAAGCTTAATGATTGGTCTGGGAGTGGTCCACACAGGTTTAGGCGACACCGAAGTTAAGACACTGGTTCACGGGGGAAGAACGCGGTCCTACCGTGTGCATCTCCCGCCGTCGTATCGGGAAGGTCGATGAACAACCGGTCCCACTTTCCCTGTTCGCTCGTACGATCCAGGGCTATCCACAGCCGGCCGCTCTTCACCATAGGAGTTGCCCAATCAATGAAAAACTGCTGATTAGTTTTGAATTCCGGCAGCTTAACATCCTGCGGCTTATCAGGGGTTACTGTCCGGCTCGATGACATGCCGCCTATGATCCGCTGCGCCTCCCGCTCGGTGTGATATTGAAGCCACTGCTCATCTTGTGCTCCGGCCGTTAATGTAAGAACAAGCATGCTAATTCCCACGGCGAGCAAAATGCAGGTTCTATTTCTCATTTTACGATACCTCCATATACAGTTAATAAAATAAGCCGGCCCAGGGACCCGTTTTTACCTGCGATGTAAGACAAGACGTGGATGCAGTTCTAATGCTACACTTTTTTTCGTACTCTTGTCAATATTATTTCTGTGCATCCTTGCTGCTTGCTGCTCGGCATTATTCAAACAGAATCAATGTTATAAGCGTTTTGCAAGCCTATTTACCCAAATTCCCCTGGGCAAGGTGGATTAGCCATCGGATACCGGGGCTTTGTTGGGTGGCCGGCTGTGAGTCGGCGGATATAGCCGGCTCATTGAAGTGATTGGCGAGCTGGTCTATGTCCTGGAGGTATGAGAATATCAGCGAGCCTCGGGCCTGGCCGTTCACGTCGAAGGTGATGGTCTTGATGATGTCATTTTCCATGTCGATTGTATAGATTAAATCCGTGCTGTTTTGCTGCTCTTCGTGGGAGATCACGACAAATACATCCGTTTCGTTTTGAGCCCGTTCGCTCTGGAACCATATCCGCTGTTCGGCAGCGTCCCGGCGTACGATATGGGCTGCGTGCATCCCCATCCACGGCCGGGCCAGGCCCTTGAAGAACGTTCCGGGTGGGTATGCTTCGAGCACCTTTCCCTCGGCGAGACATACTTGTGCTCCTTTGCAGGAGTCGGTGATTACAAGTTCGTTCCCCACTTGCAGGATCAGCCATGCCGGATGTTCTTTCGCCGCGTCATAGACAAACGGGATGCATCCCCGGCCGGTGATCTCCTGTTCGCCTACGATGCCGTTAATGCGAAAATAGGTCCAGCCTCTTTTGTGCATCGGATCGCGGTCGTCCACGATAGGAATATCCGCCGGCCAATTGTACTGAAACCGCTCCGGGCCTACGGTGTTGTAAAGATAGTCCGTCTGGAAGTCCGGCGCGTTATTGAAACGATAATCCACAAAGCTCGTCAAGAATCCCGTATTCGGGTCGCGCACGTAACTGCCGAGGCCTTTGACATTGTCTTCCACGTTTGATAGAAACTCGGAGAATTCCGCGGTATCGGTCGGCAGTCGGCGAACCTTAAGGTTGCTCCAGCATACGCGGCAATTGGTGATATGAACGAGGTTGTTGCCGCTGTCGAAATAATAGTTGGCCCGGCCGTCCTCAAGCCAGGCGCAGAGTTTATTTATTTGCTGTGGGTCCCACCGCTGCATTCGCATGAACACCGGACCATCGGCGCCGTCCGGGAAATATAACCACTGCTCGTATGCTCCTTTACTGAGACTGCCGCGGGATTCCGGATTGTTGTCCCTAAGTTGAGTCGTAAAATGCATGCTATTGACGTCGGATCTGGAGGTCAAGGGTGGTTCGAGCAAAGGTTCTTCCGGCCGGAGCGACATGCCGCCTATACCGATCAGCACCACTGCTATGGTCGCTAATATTGTCAGGCCGAGTCTCGAACTGGCGGTGGCAAGGGCCGCCGCGGTCAGGCCGACCTGCGTGGTGTTCGCGGCGACTGCCACAACTGACGCGCTCCCCTCCGCCGGGGCCGTCAGTCTGCCGAATAGACCCAAGCTCATCAATAGTAAGCTCTTGCTCAGACCTTGGTGATCCAGCTCTTTTTTGAGAGCATTTTTAGCGCGGAAGAATAAAACACGTGCCTTTACCTCGCTGCACTGCATGGTCACGGCGATATCCGAGTACGATAAATCCTCGAAGCAGCGCAGCGACAGAACCGCCCGGTATTGCTGCCTGACTTGTTTCATCGCAGCCATTACTTTTTTTGATAAATCCTTGTGGACTAATTGCTGGAGTCCTTCGTCCTTTTGATAATCGCCACGGTGAGAAAGAAAATCCTGATAAAAGGCCGGTTCGGAAGTCGGTGCCATTTTACGCTTGGTCTTGTAATACTGCTGTATTTTGCTCTGTGCAATCCGGTACATCCAGGGCCAGAAACTCTCCGCTTTTTTGAGACCATCAAGAGATTTAAGCATTTGTAGTAATACCTCCTGAGACAGGTCTTCGGTTAATTCGTAATCCAAAGTCACACGATAAACGTACGCGCGCAACCTCCCCTGAGCTTTTTGGGCCAGTAAATCGACACTATTACCGTGACCCTGTTGCGCCAGCTTAACCAGCTCGGTCCATTTTTGTTCTTCACTCATAAAAATCGTTCGCCTACATGATATAGACGATAGAAGCAGAAATTCGTTACGATTGTTTTCAAAAAATGTGAATAAAATCCAACAATTTCCTTTAGTTAACCACTTTAAGGCTCATTTTGACTGTTTTTGAGGGATGAGAATTTTCACTGTAAATTCCGGCTTGTGGTATGCCGAACATGCTCTGTGCACCAAAAAAGCCCTTGTTCGAAGACAGGGCTTTTGAATCGAGGCCGGTTATATCTTGCTGCGAAAGGTTTTTATTCGTGCCGATTGGCTTTGGCTCTCTTTCTTCTTCTTTTTTTCCAGAAGATAAGGCCGGCAGGGGCAATGCCCAAACCGGCAAAGCCCGCCTTGGCCTCTATTGGAATGAACGGAAGAATATCGCTGAGCGTTATTTCCGTATAACCTTCGGGTGGATTGGTGTCGAAGATGTCTTCATCAAGCTCGATATTATAGTCCCCAAACGTATTGACTTCGTGGAGGTTCAGTTCCTGGAACATGGTCATAAAGCTTTTGCCAATGGCCAGGTCACCTTCTACGCGGACCGGTATTTGCTCTTTAATTGCAATCCAGACTTTACCTTTTATATTCTGTATATCAGCAATTACCTTGGGCAAGAGTTCCTTGAAGGTACCGGGATCTTGATACTCAAAAACCTCCGCTTCGACGCCGTTGATATTTTCTCGTCCCAATTCCTTATAATCGCCCGCCATAAGCAAGTTGATAATACCTTTGGGAGTCCCGTTCTCCAGTAGTAGCATTTGTTTGTCCGTAGATGCAAATATCCCATACTTTTTATAAAGAGGAAGAATAAGAAGGGTTTGTCGCTTCGGCCGATTGAAAGTGAAACGGTAGATCAATTTGTCCCCAATGTATCCTTCCTCAACTAAGCCATGTTGCTGTGAAAAATATTTCACGAGGTCAAATTCCCATTTCATCCCGTTGAATTCTAAAACGCTGCCGGGCTCGCCCGGACGCGTAAAGGTTTTTGTGCCTCGTATTATCAATGTCTCAATTTCATCGACATTTTGCTGAACATCTGCGAGAACTACGTTGCCGTTTCCCGGCGCCCAGAAGGGGCCGAATAAAACCAATGTCATTGCCAATGCGATAACTGCCGCGGCTGAATATCGTGTTATTTTACTTTCCATGATAAATCTCCATAAATTCTGAACTGTGGTTTTTGCATTCCGGCTGGAATCAGCATATCCGCTTTGTAACAACCGGGCCTCGTTCGGATGCTTGTGGGCCCACTTCTGGAAATCGAAGTTCGCCGGCTCGCGGTGCACATGCTTTGACAGCAGGGGGTCCAGCCATTTATTGTTCTTGTCGTGCTTCATGGTATTTATTGCCTTCTGAAGCCTTTCTTCATTAAATACGCAGCGATTTTTTTCTTTGCCCTGCGAAGCCTGCCGTCAATCATCTGTTCCGTGGCTCCGAGGACTCTGGCCATCTGCTCGTAGCTCATTTCGTTGTAATATCTCAGGAATATCGCTTCTCGAAGATGCTGCGGCAGTTGCTGCAAAGCCTGGTCTAAAATCGCCTTACGATCATCTTCCTGGTAATCCGGCTCATTCCCGGCGTTAGCCTCGGTACGTTCCTGCTGTTTCCGGAGCTGACGGAGCATATCCTTCGCCACGTTTCTGCAGATCGCCCCGGCCCAGGGGCCGAAACGCTCGGGCTTTTTTAGTTTAGCAAGATCCCTGCATGCCGCCGCTAATGCTTCCTGAGCGGCATCTTCCGCCAAGTGACGATCCGGCAGAATCGAACGGGCCACGGCAACCAGCGAATCATAATAACGCCGGCACAATTCGCCAAAGCTCTCCGGATCCGACTGCAAAGCTCGCTGAACGAGAATTTGGTCCTCAAGGTCTCTCATTTATCAAATATCATACTTATCAGAGCTGCTCTGTACTTCTATAAATAAGTCTCGATTAGAAGGCAAAATCGGCGCTCAAACCGCCGAAAACCGCGGTCGTACAAAGAAATTAAAAAAAAATCGAAAAAATCCGCTGACTTTGGGCCACTTATGACACTAATATAGTAGAATAGTAATAGTACTGCAACGGTCGATCCGCGGCGGAAAGAGCTTGACTATAGTAGTTGGTCGTTGGTATTTAGTCGTTAGAAGAATAATAGATTGTGCCGTTTGACGGGCAACTTTGGAATAAGCGGCAGGGACAGACACACGGCGAGAGATTGAGTTCAGGATGAATAAGGGAATTTTTGTGCGCATGATATAGCCGGTACGCTGGGAAGCAAAACCATGGGCCGTCACAAAGTAAAAATAGTAAATAGTCATTCATCAATCGTAAATCCAAAGGCCTTCACGCTCATTGAGCTGTTAGTGGTGATTGCCATCATTGCTCTGCTAATGGCGATCCTGGTTCCCGTGCTGCGCAGCGCAAGAGAGCAAGGCCACCGTATGGTCTGTCTGAGCAATCTCAGGCAACTCACCCTCGCGTGGGTTGCCTATGCCACCGAACATGATGATAAGATCGTTTGGGGCACAGCCTTCATTGAGTCGGGGAAGGCGGGCAATGTTAATTTAAGCTGGGTAGGCATGGCCTTTTTCTTGCCAGAGAGCCGTGATGCATTGATAGAGAATCCAAAAAAAGGCACCTTGTGGCCATACCTCAAGGACGTCGACATCTACCGCTGCCCACGGGGCCATGCCGGCCACGCAGTTACATACACCACTGTCGCCTCCGCAAATGGCTGCTACATGGAAGGAACGCAATTGCCGAATGGCGCGGGCTTGCGCGTCGGCAGAACAGTGCTGCGATTGACCAGACAGACGGATATCATAAGTCCCGGTGCGGGCCAGCGCGCGGTCTTTATGGATAATGGCTATACGCCGGGCAATGAGGATTTCAGCGTTCCTTATCTTTATCCCCATTGGTATAATGGCAGCCCCCCTCCGATACACCATAATGACGGTGTGACTCTTTCAATGGCGGACGGGCACGCCGAGTGCTGGAAATGGAAAGGTCGCGAGACTGTGAACATGCCTCGACAGCTATTGCTTAGGCCTAATGGTCTGTTCTTTGAAATCCTGGAAGTCAGGAACTACGAACCGCAAACCGAGGACGGTATGTATGACCTGCAGAGGTTGCAAAAGGCGATCTGGGGCAGACTTGGATATACGTTAGAGGGTGAGGGTGAGCCATAGCAGAGAAAATGCTGTAGCTTGTCATTCTCCGTAAGGAGTCATAGACTTGGTAGGGTATGCACGGCACACCAACATTAGAATCAAATGGTGTGCATTGCACACCTTACATGGAGAATCCTATATCATCCAGCATGATGCTGCCCTTATCAGAGCGGTCGAAAAGAAACCGGATGCTCTCAAGCTCGGACGGCTCGAATGAAAAGTTGCTTTCAATAAAGCTATGAATCGGCATTTCATAGGTCTGGAGGATTCGTTCCGAGAACTTCTCGATGCGTTTTTTCTCCAGCCACTTCCATTTTGCCAGCCTGACCTTCAGGGCCGGATGGACAGGCCCTACGTAACTGAGCGGCAGGGCGGTACAATTTCCGCCGCTGTCCCGAAGTTCGATCGTCAAATCGAGAGGTTCACGCTGGTCTTCTTTTTCCGTTCCGACAGAAAAGACAAACCTCATATCTCGATTCAAATCAAAGTCACCTGCGACTTCAGAACTCAGTGCGATAGTATATGTTGCAGGCTCGACCGAATTTGGGTCTTGTCCATTCTCATTGTCCCATTCAAGAACCACGGTGGAGTTTTCCTGAGTCGAGCCGCCTTTGGTGCGGTAGGGGATGTGGGCTTCCTTCCACGTCTTGAGATTTTCGCCCAGCAGCCTTCCGCCGGGGATAGTCGTGGTTGTGACATCGTAATCTTCTTCGAAATCGGCAATGACTTTGAAATTGGAGTCTTCGTATCTGTTTACGTAAATATCCTCCGGCAGCCAGGGGCCGGCTTTACGGATGTCTTTGAACATTGGTAGATACTCATCTCTGCTATTAAGGGTTGCTTCGAGAAATGCGGAAATGAGTACTTTCGCGACTTTACGCTGGCTTTCCATGTCCATTATCGGTTTGTCATTGATGAGCCAGCCCACCGGAGGGCCAGCTTCCAAACTGCCCCAGGCCGTGTTGAATCGACTGTGATTCGCCCGATATACATAGACTGCTGTTTTGAACCAGAAGTTATCATCCGTAAAATGTACGCGTTTGAACTGTCGCAGTCCCATGAATGTTGCCACGTCAGCGTCGTGCCCGCCTTGTATTACAAGGTAGTTCACATTTTCTAACGCTGTAGGATGTCCCGCCGGTTTGTATTGCCCGTCGCAGGGTGCGATTGCTATGACCGACCTGATAGCGAAATTATAATCGAGCTTTACATTGGCATCGTCGGGGTAGCGTTCGAGCCGGTTGAACGCCGCGGCGTGAGCGGCTGATTCTCCGCCGCGGGAATGCCCGATCAGCGCGATTCTGTCCATATCAACCTTGCCTTCGAATATGTGGCCTTCAGTCTGGTTCCATGTGTCCCAGACATTGAGATGCTCCAGTAAGACAAATGCGCGGGCGTCGTTTTCGCCGCCGAATTTCTGATTCAGAAAATTCTCATCCACAGACACGGCGATAAAACCCCGCCCGGCGAGCAGCTTGCCAAGGTACTCATAGCCGGGATCGGAAAAGTCCTTCATGTTGTGGTTGCCGTGCACTATCAGAACGAGCGGAAAAGGCCCGGCGCCATCCGGAAACCATACCCGGCCATTGAGCGGCAGCTTGTTAAAGTCGAATCCCCAGTATCGCGGAATTTTATCGAAGAAATCCATGAACGGGTTTGCGTCCACTGGCTCCGTTTTGAAATCGACGCCCTTACCATATTCCTTGCGACGTTTGTCGTCACCACTTCCGTAGAAATATGTGCGATATGAATAAGGGCCGTCCAGAGAAGGATCCGGCGCATCTATCGGCTCGACGCAATACTCATCCATATAGGAGATGTCCGCCAGATATGATGTCGTGCCGCAGCCTGCCATAGCGATGGATACGAGAATGAGAAGCAACGAACGCCGAAGAGACACTATGATTGTTCCCCGGGAAATAGCTTCTATACTTTTATTTTGAACCATCAGCTTCTACCTTTATATGTAACCGTATCGTTTACCATGAAGGTGGAATCAGAATAGTGAATCCATGGTGCTGTGTCAAACAGGATATTTTTCGCAGTCAACTTCATATGTAATCCGCTGTAGGGAATGTGATATTCTCTTGCTTTTAAATTCACTCTTGGGATAATATTTCCAGCCGGACAAAACCGGAAATTGCTTTTCTCAATAATACTTGGAACTTTTCAAGTATGCCATTAAACGTTAACTACGATTAACACAGGGACAAACAATGAAACCAGCTTCCAAAACACGCTTGAGAGTCGAAAAACTTACTCGACTGCTGAAGGGCAAAAGGCATTTGCTCATCGTGATGCAGGATAATCCCGATCCGGACTCCATTGCCGCGGCGGTTGCTCTTCGCAGATTCGCCAACAGTACCTCTGGCGTTCAATGCTCAATTGCCCACAGCGGAACAGTCGGACGTGGCGAAAACAGGGCTCTGGTTAACTATCTGGGCTTCAATCTACATCAGCTTAACGATATTAAATTTCAGAAGTTTGATCTTATCGCCATGGTCGATACACAACCGGGCACCGGTAATAATTCTTTGCCCGAAACACAGGCGCCCGATATCGTTATTGATCACCACCCTTGTCGCCGCTCCACCAGAAGCGCACAACTGACTGATATTCGTAGTGGACTTGGTGCGACATCGACCATACTTTCCGAGTATCTGCATGAGGCTCAGATTATACCCGATACGCCTTTGGCGACGGCCTTACTTTACGGGATTCGTTCCGATACACAGGACCTCGGCAGAGAAGCAACCCAGGCAGATATCGAAGCGATTGAGTGGCTCTATCCGTTAGCCAATAAAAGAATGCTCAGTGAGATTCAACGCGGTAGTGTGCCAAAGGAGTACTTTCAGATGCTTGCCGAAGCTTTGAAAAACGCCCGAATCTACGGAAATGCCATTGTCACGTCAATAGGCCAAATCGACAATCCGGACATGATCGGTGAGGTGGCAGACCTACTGTTGCGCGAGGACAAGACAACGTGGACTATGTGCATGGGCCTATTCAAAGGTAAAATATTGATATCCCTGCGTACGTCTGATGAGGCCAATAAAGCTGAGACGATTGTGAAACATCTTGTTGCTAGGAGAGGAACCGGTGGAGGCCACCAAACCTATGCCGGCGGTCAGATACCTTTAAAGCAGAACACCCAGGCGGAATTTACGCGGATGGAAAAGCAGCTCCGGCGGAAGTTTGTTTGTTTGATCGGTGCCGACGAGCATCAAGCCGTCAAATTAATCGTCGAGGCAAAATAAGGAGATGACGTTCACATGATACGCATGGTTCTCATCAGACACGGACAGAGCACGTGGAATAAGGAAAACCGTTTCACGGGATGGACCGATGTGGACTTAACCGAACAGGGAGTACGCGAAGCCCGTAACGCCGGAGTCATCCTTAAGCAGGAGCATTTCACCTTTGACATGGCCTTTACATCCGTATTAAAAAGGGCAATCAGGACGCTCTGGATTGTGCTCGAACAGATGGATTTAATGTGGATTCCCGTCGTGAACTCCTGGCGTCTGAATGAACGACACTACGGGGCCTTGCAGGGCTTTAATAAAGCGGAGACAGCAAAAAAATTTGGAGAGGAACAAGTCCATATCTGGAGGCGCAGCTATGATGTCAGACCTCCCATACTGGAGAAGACGGATCAACGCTATCCCGGCAAGGATGCGAAATACAAAGACTTAGACCCCAAAGACATTCCAGTGGCTGAATGCCTGAAGGACACTGTCAATAGATTCTTGCCTTACTGGCACGAATCAATGGTGCCTGAATTGAAGAAGGGAAAATTTTTTTTGGTCTCCGCCCATGGTAATAGCATAAGGGCCTTGGTTAAATATCTGGACAATATACGTGATGACGAGATCACTCAGCTTAATATCCCAACCGGTGTACCATTGATATACGAGCTCAGTGATGATTTAAAACCGCAGAAACATTATTATCTTGGTGATACCAATGAAATCGCCAGGGCAATACAAACCGTTGCCGAGCAGGGCAAGATCAAAGCTGAATGAAAAATAACAGACACCCGATTTCCTCAAATTGTATGCGGCTTAGTCACTGCAACATCAAGTATTCATGAATAATGGCGGAAACTGGACGCCACGTCTGATGAATTCCTAAAACCAGGCTTCCTAAGAAAAAACGAACATGCTACGGTTTGTCTGTAGCGCTATTGGTAGTTTTACGTTCTATACTGTAGAGAGGGTACTAACTCAGGTGCCGAAGCGATGAAGGAAATTAAACGCGGGCCGACCACCATTCTTAAAGATCCCAAATACTATGATATGGAAGGTAACTTAATACCGTTTGATCTGGAAAAGATTGATGCTCGTAGTGGTATTTATACACTGCATATGTCCAAAGCCATTCAGCCCGGAGAGCAGATAAAATATATTGGTGTCAGTGAGATTGACAACGCTGTGTTCTCGAAGGATGGTCCGTTGTGGATATTAAGGCTTAACTATAGCTCATCGGCAAACAATCTGGTTTATTATCGTTTCATCTTGCCCGAATCGGCGATCTTTATCGATTCCAGCCAGTCTGCTACGATGATAGATAATGTCGATGGGAGAGTCGCGGTTACTATCAGGATTTACACCAGTTCAGGCGGTGACGGCGTGACAATTGCTTATCTTTGGCCGGATAAGGACGGAACTACTGTTGCGGACATTCCGCCCCAGTACCGGGGCTTGCGAGACCAGGCCGAGCAGGAGATTGTACAGGAAGGCCGACTTGAAGTTGCGAAAATCCTTTCGGGTGCAACCTACGATGAACAGAATACTCCATTGCAGACTTTGCTGAGCCTATACAGCGCTGCAACCCATGAGGACTCTGAACAGTTTGTGAATCTGATTTCTCCCGATCTGAGGGAATATGTTGTCGGCGAGATGGATCAGGTCATGGGCTTGACGGGGCGGGTAGTTAATTACGGATTTCTCGGATCACCGAAATGGCCGGATGAACCTGAGAACGGATATGAGCACCCGGTCTATTTGTGCAGAGAGGGATCACTAATCTGCGAGGCAACCATAGTCATGGTCTATCAGGATGGCAAATGGTATTTGGCAAACCTTGAAGCCGGACGAAAGAAAACAGAGAACACAGAAAACGCTGAAAGTAAGGCTGCAGGCGGTGTGACGATATCGAAAACTAAACCGGATTTGAGCACGGCAACATACGAGGGCCTCAAGCCGGGTCAGTTCATGCGAAAATGGCTGTTTCTTGGGCTCATCCAAATTCCCTGGGAAGGTGAGACTTATTTCCCGGATGAAGAAGCTTCGAATAAGTTCTTCGATACCGAGTCACTCAATCTTGAGCAGTTCGAGCCCAAAGTCAGAATTGGCGAAAATGATTTCGAATGGGCAACTCTACGCTCAGAGTATGGTGTTGTGGATCTAACACAAGTGTACGACGATTGGTTTGTAGTCGCCTATGCTTGGGCGCAGATTAATATGGCCGAGGAAACGCATGGTGTTCTGGGTATCGGTTCCGATGACAGCGTCAAGATCTGGCTCAACGGCAAGCTCGTCCACAAAAATCTGGTAACCCGGGGCGTCATAGCGGACAACGACCGTGTCCCTGTGACCTTCAAAAAAGGCAAAAACCAGCTTGTGCTGAAAATCCTGAACACCGGCGGGCCGTGGGGATTTGCCTGCAGGTTGCTGGAATCCAGGTGAGAACCGGCCAAAGTAGCAATAATACAACCCAGCGTATGTTTTCAAAGATTCCGTTATCATGATATCGGAATCTTTGATATTTTCACACGAAACGAACATTTTAATCGCTCAGAAAAGGACCTGTCGGGCAAAGGGAATGTCGTCTCAAGCAACAATTAATCGTTGAGGTATTCGGCTTAGGTTCGTTTAGAATTGCAATCTGCTCCGGCGACGACGTGAAGACCCGGTTTGTTCACGGACATCGGAAGATCTGTGGCCAGGGACTTGATAACGATCATGTCCCCTGAATCAGTTTTCACCCGGGAAAGCTGGAATAAAGGTGGAATCCATCATTTATTATGTGAGAAACCCGTAGTCAGATGACTATGCCGAACGGCGGCGTACGTTTGGCCGGCAGAGCCTACATCGCCCATCTTAGCCGTGACAGACGGGTAGTCAGATGACTACGCCGAACGGCGGCGTTCACTTGACTGTCTTTGATACATTCCGATCCGGCAGTAGGTCAAACCGCAAATGCCAGCGGGTGGCTAGCTCACTTACGAGCGAGGCAAGAGCCGGGTTCGTAGCCGAGGGCCAAATCACGATTATGTCACGAAAACACATTTACGCACCCGCAAGCCTTACGCAGAGCCGACATCGACCATCCGAGCAGTGACAGTCACGTAGTCAGATGACTACGACGTATGGTGATCATGTTACGGGGTTTGCGTTTACACATCTAAAAGCCTTCGCAAGCACGACATCCAGCACATGGGCCGTGACAGGTGCGTAGTCAGATGACTACTCCGAACGGTGATCGTGTCACGGGTTTTGCGTTTACACATCTAAAAGCCTTTGCAAGCACGACATCCAACGTCTGAGCGGTGACATGCGCGTAGTCAGATGACTATGACGTATGGTGATCATGTTACGGGTTTTGCGTTTACACATCTAAAAGCCTTCGCAAGCACGCCATCCAGCACATGGGCCGTGACAGGTGCGTAGTCAGATGACTACGCCAAACGCTGATCGTGTCACGGGTTTTGCGTTTACACATCTAAAAGCCTTCGCAAGCACACCATCCAGCACATGGG
>Ga0307433_1000039_pt1 | contig 115226 bp, 86 predicted proteins | sample SalMarWE160210MG_FD_202166 | JGI IMG/M metagenome (GOLD analysis project Ga0307433, IMG submission 202166) | Salt marsh sediment microbial communities from the Plum Island Ecosystem LTER, Massachusetts, United States - WE1603-210 | ecosystem: Environmental > Aquatic > Marine > Intertidal zone >...
CCAAACAGCGAACAGCTTAACCAGCCGAACCGCCGTGGTACGGACCCGTATGCCCGGTGGTGTGACAGGGAAAGCCCGTGAGGGCATACCTATGTCGATTTATTCCCACCAAAATCGACGTCCAGGTATAAGTGCTGCAATAAGACGCACAACGAAGCTGCCCGATGGGAGGAAAAATTTCTAACGGGGGGTAAACCCGAGGGTCTATTTGACCGATACTCATATAGATTTATCTCTGACAGGGAGGCAATCGTCCTATAACTCAGGAGGTGAGGTAAAAACCCAATTTGCCCTTATGGCCGGAGTCGAGAGGCTTTTCGGCTGGGCGGGAGTGAGCTATCGCATTTGACATTACTATAAAAGAATATCTCAAAGAGATCGACGCCGCTTCACTGCTGACAATGGAAGAGGAACGTGACCTGGGCAGGCTGATCGTTAAGGAAAACGACCAGCGGGCCAGAGAGCAATTGGTGCGAAGCAATCTCAGGCTGGTGGTCAACATAGCGAAGAAATATGGCGACCGGGGAATGAGTCTCGGGGACTTGATTGAAGAGGGCAATCTCGGACTGATAAGAGCCGTCGATTACTTTGATCCCGAGCGGGGCGTTCGCTTCAGCACGTATGCGGCATGGTGGATAAAACAAAGCATCAAACGTGCACTGCTGGAAAATGTTCAGCCGGTGCATATTCCCACTTATATGGTAGCCTTGATAAATCAATGGCGGCATATGGCTACGGAGTTGGAAAGCACGCTCGGCAGGTCGCCAAAAGTCGAAGAAATGGCCGATATTATGCAAGTGCCGCTGCGGAAGGCAAAAGTTATACATCGTATCGTCGAGATTCTCAGCTCTACAGGGGAATCCTGTAGCGGCGATGAGACAGATGAGGATCAAATGCTCGAAGCGATTTTGGAGGATCCAAGCGGCGGCAGGCCGGAAGATGCATTAATTGCCGTTGAAGAAAAACTGAAAGCTTTGAGATTGCTCAATGAAATCGACCCGAGAGAAGCGGATGTTTTGAGATTGCATTACGGTCTCGATGGAAAAAAGCCGATGTCGCTCAAGGAGATCGGTAAAAAAATGGACCTCACGCGAGAGAGAATCAGGCAGATTAGGCGCGATGCGCTTACCAATCTTTATGAATACATGAACGAAGAATAGCATCAAATATCATCTCGATTAATACTTGCATTTCCCTGGTAATATATTAATAATAAACAATTGTAGAGTGTGCGATGCACACTCTACCGAGTGCTCGTTTGGACTATTGGAATATCGACATCAACCATGGAAGGCAGGTAAATGAAGGACGAAGGAATTGACCTGAAAAGATATATTCGCGACATACCCGACTGGCCTAAAAAGGGAATTTTATTTCGTGACATCACTCCATTATTAATCAATCCGAAGGCGTTTGCAGCAGCAGTGGAAGCACTATGCGCCGATTTTACAGATGCCGGCATCGAATATGTCGCCGCCGTGGAAGCCAGAGGTTTTATTTTTGGCTCCGTTGTGGCGGAAAAACTCGGCGCCGGCTTTGTGCCCATCCGCAAAAAAGGCAAGCTGCCCTGGCAGACCGAGAGCGTCAGCTACGATCTGGAATACGGGACGGATACTTTGGAAGTACATAGCGATGCCATAGAGAGCGGCGGGAAAGTTTTAATGGTGGACGATCTGCTGGCGACAGGGGGGACAATGGCCGCGGCATGTGAACTTATCGAAAAAATAGGTGGAAAAGTTGCCGGCATTGCGTTTCTTATAGAGCTTGCGGGTTTGCAGGGCAGAGATAAAATAGCCGGTTATAAGGTGACATCTATTATTTCATGCGAATGAAATCTACTTACTTCTGCTGAAAAGGGAGCCAATGGTGACAATGAGTAAAGACGGCCAAGATTGGATTATCCGCAGAGGACCTTATCCGGAGCTGACGTTGACCGCGGTGCTCGTGGGCTACGGATTGGGAATTCTCATCGCACTGAGCATTGGCTACGCCAGCCTGGTCCTGGGATTTTCCATCGAAGGCTCGGAGGTGGCTGCAATTCTGGGATTCGGGATTCTCAGAGGCATCATGCGGCGCACCAGCATCGTCGAGAACAACATCAACCAGACGATTGCAAGCTCAGTCAACGGCGCCTCGGCCGGCATGATGTTTACGGTGCCGGCTCTATTCATTCTGGGTGAAACCGAATTCAGCGCCGTCCTGATGGTTTTCTCGTGCATCGCCGGCGGCATTCTTGGCATCGCATTTATCATCCCGCTCCGCAAGCAGATGATCGACTACGAGCGGCTCGCCTATCCGGGCGGTGTCGCCGTTGCGACGATTCTAAAATCCCCCGGCGCCGGGGTCCACAAAGCCATTCTGCTGCTGTCCGGCCTGACATTGAGCGGTGTCGTTTACTTCTTGAGCCAGTACATGGCGCAGATAAAAGGAATCTCCGCTTTCGAGAACTGGAACCTCGGCGGGTTGATAGGGATGCCGGAATATATGAACGGTATCTGGTATATCTCCCTTATGACGGTGGGCGTCGGCTTCATTTCAGGCAGAGGCGGCTTCTCCTTTGTCATCGGAGGTTTCGTCTGCTATTGGATTCTGGCTCCTTGCCTGGCCGGAATGAATCTCTTGCCCTCGGCTGAGGCCCTTGGGGAATTGGAGATGAGTATGCCGGGGTATTTGCGATTGACTCTATTCAGGCCGGCCGGTATCGGCATGCTAATCGGGGGGGCCCTGACCGGCATTGTTCTGGCGCTGCCGCTGATTGTCAGCGCCGTTCGCAGCATGCAAAGCGCTGCGAAGATGAAGACAACGGTCTCGAAAGACGAAATGCCGATCCGTCTGCTCTATGTTGCAATCGCCGGGGCGACTATTCTGCTGTTCGTGATTGCCGTTACCTCCGTCGAGAATATGGGTCTGCTCCGCGGGGCGCTGATGGCTCTGCTTGGCACCCTTTGGATATGGGTTGCCGGTGTGATTCTCTCGGAATGTATAGGCCGGACCAATTGGTCGCCGCTCAGTGGAATGACACTAATCGCGGTCACTATCCTGATTGTTATTTGCAGCGGATTGCCCGCCTCTGCGGCCACAATCGCATCGGTGATGGTCGGGGCTGCCGCATGTGTCGCAATGGCCCAGGCGTGCGACCTGATGCTTGACCTCAAGACCGGGTATCTGGTGGGTGCCTCACCGAAGAAGCAGCAGATTGGGCAATTCCTTGCTACCTGGTTGGGACCTGTCGTAATCATCTGTCTTATCTTTGTACTTCACAAAGCCTATGGTCTGGGCAGCGACCGGCTTCCGGCGCCTCAGGGCCAGGCACTCGCCAGCACGATTAATGGAATCCTGGGTGGAGATGTCCCGCTTAAGAAATACATCGCCGGCGCCGGTCTCGGCGCTTTACTTAGTGCAAGCGGCATCGGCGGACTTGGCATCCTGGTCGGTCTCGGCTTTTATCTGCCGTTCAGTATTGTACTGACCTACAGCATCGGAATGGCGATCCGTATGCTCTTAGATCGAATAAAGGGGACTGCGTTCAGCGAAGAAGTGGGGATTCCCGTAGCGGCCGGCCTGATCGTCGGGGAAGCCCTCGTCGGTGTCGGCTTCGCTTTGTACTTTATTATCGCCGGCGCAATGAGCGGATAGGAAGAAATCATGATGAAAAAACTCGGATACTTAATGATAACTCTTGGCTTCCTTGCAGGTGCTCTCACGGCGGTTGTGGACAAAGAGCAAATCCGCTGGGACTATTTTGCTCTTGCTCTTATCCTCGGCGTCGCGGGCGTCGCATTTGTTCGGATCAGTGACAGGCGGGAAAGCCGGCAGGAAGGAAAACTCGCCTCCAACATGCAGTCAGTCGAAGCCAGCCTCGATCGAATTGTCAAAAACATGAACGGTCTCAACGCCGAGAAGGAATCTATCAATACCTATGATGTTCGCCACCGGATCGACGAGCTTTTTACCGACGATTTGAACACATTTGTCGAGGCCCGGGAGAGCATCGCACACATACATAGCCTGAATGCTTACGCCGACGTGATGACTTCGTTTGCGGCGGGCGAACGGTATCTGAACCGCGTCTGGTCGGCATCCGCCGATGGATATATCGATGAGGTCAATGCTTATCTGGAAAAAGCCCAGGCGCAATTTGCTGATAGTCTTGCTAAAATACGTAATCTGGCGGTCAAAGGGCCGTAGAATCGAAACTACTATTTCCGCCGGTAAGACGGAAGAGCCGGTAGATGAAAATGGACTGAGAAATCTCGGAATGAAATTTGGCGATTTCTCCATCAACAGAAATGAAAGGAGATAAGATGGCAGATTATATTCGGGTAATAGATATCGGCGGTGACGGTTTCCGGAGGGTTGATATTAAAAGCAGTGCCTTTGAGAAGATTAAAACAGAAGATGCTGATATGGTCAGGGCACAGATTACGGAAAAAATAAAAGACACTGATATCATTATAAAGAACAAGGAATCTATCCCCGACCTCGATTCTCTTATGCAGTTTGTCGCCGATGGCCTTGACGGTAGTAAAATCGGGGGGATTGCCTATTCTGTAGCCGGAGTGATTGAAGACCACGGATTGATAAAAAATTCACCGAATGCTCATTTTCTGGATGATATTAATTTGAAGAAAAAGACCGAAGGTTATGTGAAAAAAGCCGGGCTCAAGTCCTTCGTTTTCAACGATATGGAAACCGCAGTGACCGGTATGGCGACACTTCTCGGAAGGCCTCGGTATTTTATGGGCATAACCTGGAGCACCGGAATCGGGCTCAGGATTTGGAGTGACGGAAAAATCCTGTCGGTGGCCGAAGGCGGCCATATGGTTATTGAGCCCTCGCCTTTTGCTCCTCTGTGCGGTTGCGGCAAAAGGGGGCATGCCGAAGCGATTATGGGAGGCGCTTCTATCGAACGCCGAGTGGTTGCCGAGGCGAATGCTCTCGGCCTGCCGAAAGAATTTAATATTACCTTCGGCAAGGAAAAAGGCCAAATCCGCCCCGCGGTATTCCTGGATAAAGCCTATCTTGGGCAATATTCCGGCCAGGCTAAAATCTGGGCGACAGATTTTTACGGCAGGATCGTCCGGGGCATGGGAATATTTCTCGCTAATATTCAAAGCCTTCTCAATTTGCCTTTGATTGCCTGGAAGGGGACTGTCGCACGCGAGGTATTGTGGGGCAAACTTAAGCTTGAATCAGAAGTCCGCGCGGTGATGAAAGAATACCTGATCGATCCTTCCTGGGCCGACAAGAAAAATCTGAGCCTGGTTGAAACTCCGGGCCCGGGTGACAGAGACGCCTTTATAGGGGCGGCCGCCGCCTTCAAGGCGATTTCCAAAGGATAAAATGGCCTGAGAAATATGCCGGATAGACATGTCCCTATAGAAAATGTGCGCTTGTTCATTGGCTGAAATTAAGCCGTTGGGAAGCATGGAAGTGGCGAGGAAGAGAATTCTATATGTGAGCGGCTCAATCGGCTTGGGGCATGTCACCAGGGACCTGGCGATTGCCCGTCAACTGCGCAAGCAATATCCCGAGGTTGAGTTGTCCTGGCTGGCTGCTCATCCTGCAACGATCCCGCTCAAAGAGGCCGGTGAAAAGCTCCTGCCGGAAGCCGACATGTACGCCAATGACAGCGTTGCCGCTGAAAAAGCCGCCAGGGGCTTCGGGATGGACATAATGAAGTACGCTTCTAAAATACGGAGAGAGTGGATACACAATTTGAAAATATTCAAGCGGATAATCAGCAAGGGACTGTTTGATGTTGTTATCGGCGATGAGACCTATGAAATCAGCACTGGTTTGTCGATGAAACTTGTCCGGTTAAAGGTTCCCTTTGTCATGATTTACGATTTTTTCGGGCTGGATTCTGTTAGCAGGAATCCCATTGAAAAGCTGGGAGTTTATTCATGGAACAGGATATGGGCAAAGTCCGATCGTAAGCTTTTTTCTAACCAGAAGAATCTAGCCCTTTTCGCAGGCGAGCTGGAAGACATTCCCGATAAAGAGCTTGGCATTCTTCTTCCCAGCCGCCGGGACCATGCTAAAACATACTATAAGTTCACAGGCTACGTTTTACCTTTCGAGCCGGCAGATTATGCTGACAAGGCCGGTATTCGCAGGAGGCTGGGCTACGGCAAAGAGCCGCTGGTTGTGTGCTCCATTGGCGGCACTGCTATCGGCAGGGATCTGCTGGAACTCTGCGGACGGGCGTACCCGATTATCAAGCGGAAAGTCCCCGACCTGCGTATGGTTCTGATATGCGGCCCTCGCCTTTCTGTCGATTCCCTAAAAGTTCCGGATGGTGTTGAAGTCAAGGGATATGTCCCTGCTCTTTACGAGCATTTTGCCGCGAGCGACCTGGCCATAGTTCAGGCAGGCGGCACGACGACGCTTGAATTGACCGCGCTGAGACGGCCGTTCCTATACTTTCCGCTCGCGCTTCATTGCGAACAGCAGGTTCATGTCGCAGGGCGGTTAGCAAGACATCAGGCCGGCGTCAAAATGGTGTATTCGCAAACGACACCGGAAATTCTTGCCGAGAAGGTGATTGCCAATCTTGGCAAAAATGTAGACTATCCACCGATCCCTGTGCAAGGTGCTCAAAAGGCCGCCCAACTAATTTGCGAGCTTCTTTGATGCCGGAAGCTTTCGCTTACCTGCCGATTTCTTCGCTGTGACTGCTTAGCTACTGCTTATCCTGCCGCGGGCAACGCGATAGAGCCAATAGGCCACAGCAAGCAGCAGAATACTGCCGCCGATCTGCCCGATGGGCGGCGTGAAAGGCAGCTCAATATTGGCTAAGGCCAGGAGCTTGACGATAATGGCGTTAATGTTAAGAAATGGCAGATCAATCTGAAACTGTTTAAGGATAATGATGGGGATGGCTAATAGAATACCCATGAGTGCTTCGCCCGTGATCAGGCCGGACGCGAAAAGAAGTCCATTGCGACCCGATTTTTCTATCTGTTCTTTTGCAGTCTGCTGTCGTGTGTGAAATCGCTTGGTGGCGTAATGAATCAGCCCGCCGAGGAAGATGGGCACGGCCAGCTCCAGCGGCAGATAGATTCCGATTGTGACAGCCAGAACCGGCGTGCGGAACGTGCTGCCGATGTGCTTGAGATATTCATCCAGGGCAATTACCGCTGCTGCGATACCCATCCCGATAAAGATATAAGTCCAGGGCAGGTCGCCTTTAAAGACGCCCTGGGCGACCGATGCCATCAGGTTCGCCTGGACGGCCGAAAGTGCATCGGGCCCGGCGCCGGGCTGGCCGCGAAATCCGTAAGCCTTGTAAAGCAGCATCAGAACCGGCGCGATGACCAGTGCGCCTGCAGCAGTGCCGACGAGTTGCATGACCTGCTGCTTCCAGGGGGTGGCGCCGACGATCTGGCCGGCCTTAAGGTCCTGCATGTTGTCACCGGCGATTGCTGCGGCGCAGCAGACAACGCTGCCGATTATGATGGCGGCCGCCGGCCCGTTGATATTGTCGCGGCCCATCAGGACGACCAGCAGCAGCGCCGAGACGGTGACGGTTGCAATGGTGACACCTGAGATCGGATTATTTGAGGAGCCGACGAGACCGGCCATGTAAGCCGCTACCGCCGAGAAGACAAAGCCTGCGACCAGCATAACCGCGGCCATCGGCAGCGAGACCGTGACATCTTTGACGAAATACTGGTAGACCAGAAAGAGCGGAATAATCGAGGCGATGATGAGAATGAGCACCCACTTCATGGACATGTCTTTTTCGGTCCTTGCGACGCTTTTCTCGCTGTCGGTGACCTGCCGGTAGGCGCGCAGACCGCTGGCGATACCGCTGAACAGCGATCTTCGCATGGCGAAGATGGTCCACAAACCTCCGAGCAGCATTCCGCCGACTCCAAGGTACCGAGTCCGTTTCGACCAGATTCGCCCGGCGTAATCCACTGCTTCGACGGCAGTTCCAAGCTGAGCATCGACGTCGGCATTATGTATTATTGCCGCTTCGATCTGGGCCGTCGTTGTGTCCGGATCAATGTTTTCGTATGCCAGGGTGAACACGTTCCACCCATCCGGATTTTCCGTTTCACTTTCGAGCTGGTATACGGGCCATTGGTCCTGGGCGGCCACAATTGGAATAGCGGCGTACCAGTTCAGGGCGCCGCCGAGAAAAATCAGCACGGCGATGTTCAGCCCGACGATGTAACCTACCGAGAGCAGGGCGGGACTGAGATTGGAGCCGAAATAGGCAATAGAGCCTTTGACACGGCCGGCCACCTCGACCAACTCGGGCCAGAAGCCGACACCTTTTGCCCCAACCTTGAACAGGGCGCCGGCAATGGATGCTACGGCGATATAAACAACGCCGGAGCCACCCTGCTGGCCCGTTTCGAGTACTTCTGCGGTGGCGATTCCTTCGGGGAACTTCAAGTCACCTTCGACAATCAGAGAACGCCTGAGCGGGATTGTAAAGAGCACACCGAGCGTCCCGCCGAACCCGGCAATAATCGTTACCCAGAAGAAGTTGAAATCTTCCCAGAAGCCCATGATGACCAGCGCCGGCAGCGTGAAAATCACGCCGGCAGCCAACGATTCTCCCGCCGAGGCCGCCGTCTGTACGATATTGTTCTCCAGGATGTTGCTCTTTCGAAACATTCGTAATACGCCCATCGAGATAACCGCCGCCGGTATCGAAGCCGAGACTGTCATCCCGGCAAACAATCCCAGATAGGCGTTTGCCGCCGCTAAGATCATCGAAAGAAGTACACCCAGGATGAGTGCTTTGATTGTAATTTCAGGTAATGACGGTCCTTGTGAATTCATATCTCACCTATTCCATATAGTAAGAAAATAGCAATTTCCGAGTCAACTGCCGGCGCATACGAGAACTCCCGCCATCATTTTACAAACTGGGTGACAAAATATTTCGGCGTCAGCGGCTCGCCTGTTGCGCGTTCGATCATCTTGTTCCAGTGATAGACCGCGCCGACTTCGAAAACCTTTTTACGTAGAAAATTACCAACCTTTTTTTGCCCGACGTAACCGACGTTCTCGTCCGATTCGAGCTTTAGCACCTTATGCACTATATGATTATGCAGTTGAGACGCCAGCAGTTCGCCCAACAAATAATTGTGATAATAGCAGGGATAAAGGGGCACATGAATCTTGGCTGCCCAATCCGGCATGTCGCGACCCTGCGGCTTTTTCACAAGCTGATACTTCTCGACCAGCCGCCACCAGAGCGCGTTGAGATCCTGGTCGGGATTCGCGTAAAGCTGCTTCTCGAAGTTATACATTACCATTGCCCAGCGGGCAAAAATGAGCTGCTTGAGCTGTGCGTATTTGTCGCTGACTTTTCCGATCTCCAATCGCTGCTCGTCCGACAAATCCAGCATCTGCTGCATCCATGCGGGGTGACGGCTCAGGCGGCCGAAAAACATCGCGATCGCTTCGGTTGTAAAAATATGTGCCGGCTCTCTGAGCAGATACGGCGCTTCCGGATTGTAATATTTGAAATAAACGCCGTGGCCCAATTCGTGCAGTATCACCTCCATCCAGTATTCGTTATTCTTGATATTGCAGAGAACTCGCACATCCCCCTGACGATCCATATCCTCACAGAAAGCGTGCGGATTCTTGCCTTCTCGCTCATAAAGGTCGCTGTTGGCAAGGATGGATTCGACCGGCAGATCAATGCCGGCGTAGAACCTTGCCGCAAGCTCCTTGATGTCCTTATCTTCGTAATAGGTATCCAAATCCAGGTCGTACACCATTGGGGTTTCCTGGAAGAACGGATCGTGATAATGCCAGGGCATGAGATCCGCAACTGCAACATCGTATTTAGCCGCCAATATACGGTCCAGGTCGGCTTTTAATCTGGCAAAAGGCTCGTTGGTCAATTCGTAGAGTTCGTCGAAGATCCGGTCCAGCTCTTTGACATCCTGCTCAACGGCTGCAAGAGAAAGAGTATGGAAATTGTCAAATTTGAGTTTTCGGGCCGCCTGGTTGCGCAGTTTGACCAGACGGATGACATCTTCTGCGACTACTGTTCCGACCTGCTTGCTCGCCAGCCATGCACGCTTTCTCTTAAGCGAATCTGTCTGTGTTTTCAGAACCTCCCTGATTTCATTGCCGGTGACTTCCTGCCCTTCGATTTTGCCGCGATGTGTATTGAAGGTCCTTTCGATCTGAGAGCTCAGATCGACAATTTGCTTGAGCAGCTCGGGCTCTATCTGGTTCTCAAGGTAACGATTGTACAGCAAATCCGATTGCCGCGCCAGAATCACATTGCTAACCTTGCCGGACTTTCTCACTTCCTCAAGAAATGCGAACTCCCGAGGGTTGCTGTAAACCTGGCGAATCTTCAGCGTCAGGCTGCCGGCTCTTTCATAATCCTCGGATTTGCCGGTAGTTGCCGCGTTCCAGGAAGCAAGATTTCTTTCCTTCTGCAGCGGCTTGATTTTCTCGGTGTGTGCCGTAATGAATCCTTCCAGTTCATTTTGCCTGGCCCTGGGCGCGCAGCCGAAAAGGAAAATACCTATTGTTAACATCATAATCAGGATCAATAATGTTTTCATTGCTTCATACTCCTAATCCAATGTCGCGTTGCCATTTTGTCACCAACACCTCTCTTGAGGCAGGATATTATCATGTCTGACTTTCGAAATCAAGCAGGTTCTGAATTTGTCCGGATGTAATCTCGATCTATTTTCAATGTTCCGGAATTTCTTCTTTGAAATTGGACGGTAACCTCAGTAATATATGCGATTATGGCTAAAAATAAATATCTGACAGCACCGGTTCCATCGAAGAAGATGCCTGCCGGTATTCCCTCCATCCTCACTACCGAGGCAACTGAACGCTTTGCCTTTTACGGCATGAGTTCCATACTGGTGGTATTCATGACAAGGCATCTGGTGGGATCAAACGGCGCGCTTGATGTCATGGCAGATGAACCCGCAAAGGCATGGTTCCACTACTTTACTGCCGCAGTTTATTTCATGCCGCTGATCGGAGCGATCATTTCCGATGTCTGGCTGGGCAAGTACAAGACCATCATCGTCTTCTCGATGGTCTATTGTGCTGGATTTGCCATTCTGGTATTGGACCACACCCGGCTCGGATTGACTGCCGGACTGTTACTAATCGCTGTGGCTTCGGGAACGATCAAGCCATGCCTGTCAGCCAACGTGGGCGATCAATTTGGGACATCCAACAGGCACTTGATAGAGAGGGTCTATAGCTGGTTCTACTTCTCGGTCAATCTTGGTGCAGCCATTTCGATGTACAAATGTCCGGATCTGCTCGAAAAATACGGTCCCGCAGTCGGATTCGGCGTTCCGGGAGCTTTCATGTTTGTCGCGATGTTCGCTTACTGGTTGGGCCGATACAAGCTTGTGCACATTCCTCCGGCCGGCAAGACAGGTTGGCGGGAAATGCTCGACAAAGAGGGAGTCAGGGCGCTGGGCAGGCTCTGTGTCGTCTTTTTGTTTATATCTATGTTCTTCGCATTGTTCTATCAGTCGGAATCGGCCTGGGTACTCCAGGCCAAGAGTTTGAATCTTAGATGGCTCGGCAAGGATTGGCTGCCGGCTCAGATGCAATCGGCCAACCCGGTCCTTATAATGATCCTGATCCCATTATTCTCGTATGTCATCTACCCTGCCCTCAACCGGATATGGACAATGACTCCACTGCGCAAGATCGGTATTGGAATGTTCCTAACGGCTGGAAGCTTCCTGGTGCCCGTGTGGATCGAGACCCAGCTCGGAAATGGGCTCCAGCCATCTATTGGGTGGCAATTCGTCGCATATATCTTTTTGACGAGTGCGGAAGTCATGGTATCCATTACGGCTCTTGAGTTCGCATACACACAGGCCCCTAAGAAAATGAAGTCCATGATCCAGTCGATTCAACTTCTTGCTATCTCGCTCGGAAACATGTTTGCAGCCGTGGTTAATGACGTCATAAAGAACGAGGACGGCACAAGCAAACTACCGGGGGCCAGCTATTACTGGTTCTTTATGATTGCTATGCTGGTAACAACCGTGCTTTTCATACCCATGGCCCGTTGGTACAAACCGAGAGAGTATATCCAGGACGAAGCCGCGGCAGAATCCTCAGCTTGACCGAAGTTAAATCATGTCTTGTCCCGGGTGGCACCCTCAAACTTGTTTGGGGGTGGCCGGACTGCTCTCTTAAAGCGGCCTGAGCGATAATTCGCGTACGATAATCTTCATCGGCCCGAATTCCGCGCCCGGGTGTACCTGGAATCCCAGCTTTCCCGAATCGGTGGAATCATCGTGTACGTCGGCAGTCTTGCGGCCGTTAAGCCATACCTGGACGTGGTCGCCCTTGGCACGCACTATTATCGTATTCCAGTCGTCACGATTCACGATTGTCTTGTCCTCGTTAATCGCAAGGAACATCTTGCCGGGGCAATATAGCGTGCCGGACCAGGCCACGGGATTCTTGTATTCGAGGATATCCGCCTGGTACGCTTTATTCGGCGACTGGAAACGGAACCACAGGCCGCTGTTGCAGGGCCACTCCGTCCGGTAAGTGAGGGTTGCCACGAAGTCTTTATAACTTTCCTTGGTGAACAAATCACCCGGGGCGTTGTTCTCGCCCTGCGTTCCGACGAGCATTCCGTCCTGTACGGCCCACCTGGCGTCGCCGCTCGTTTCCCAGCCGGTCAGGTCCTTGCCGTTGAAGAGTTTGACAATGCCCTTCTGATCGGACCAGATATTGACCGTCCGTAGCGTGACGTCGGGCATTTCCGGCAGGGCGGCACTTGGCACCGGCTCATACCAGAACGTCGCGCTCGACCAGTCGTCCTGCGTCTCAGCCAGGCCGTTCTTCCAGGCGATTTGCTGGATTGTAATGCGGCATTCCTTCTGCCACGAAATCGGGTCGGGAAGATGCCAGCGATACATCGAGACGAAATTGTTCTGGTCCAGGCTGCATCCGTTGTAGAGATACGGCGTCTGCTGCATGCCGTAGGACAGGCCCACATAATCCTCGCTCCCAGTGCCGCAGATGGTGGGAAATTCAGTATCGCCATCCATATAAACTTTTATCTCGCCTTCACCCCACCATTGTCCGGGCGTAAGGTTGCGGATGCCGATAACGGCGCCTATAAAGCGGCCTTTATTTTTTCGCTGCGGCAGCATGACAAAGTCGCTTTTGGTTGTCGTGGGATTCTCCCTGCGGAACAGTACGTGCAGCCGGCCAACACCAGCCGGGTGCTTGTCATTAATTGTATAGTCGATCTGATAGAACAACGGCACGTTTTTTTCACCTTCGTTGGTCAGCGTAATTTTCGCACGTTTGTTGAACGGCATGGGTAGCCAGATATTCATGCCGGCATTCCTACCCAGCGAGTGCACCGCGGAGTGATACGGCATGACCTTGCCATGCGCAAAGCCCATAAGGTCGCCGATAGGGCATTCGATGCTCGGATGTCCCTGGCCTTCCCACGAGGCACGCAGCACGAGGCTCCGCAGGTTGAGCGGATTATTGCTGGTGGTCATCCAGATATGGCGGATCGTACCCGGGCCTTCGATGTCACAGAGCTGAACTTCCTGCCCGGCGTTGAGCGTCATTGCCGGCGAGCCTTTTCTTCCGGCACCGAGATTACTGGCCGTTTTGCCGCCCTGGCCCGGGGCGCCGGTGGGATTCTCGAACGAGATAGAACGTGAGAGAAGCCCCGTATCGAGCAGATAGGGCTCGGCAACGACGTCAACCGCTGCTATACAAACTCCCGAGCCTGACGCAGCAACAAAGAGCGCCAGAAAAAGCACTGTTGCGAACTTATTCCTGTTAACCATGATGCCTCCTTTGAATAAAAATTATTATATATTGTTAATGCATTACAATTTTGCCTCGAATGTGTATTGTCCCGGCTGAACTTCCAGCACGCAGCGGCCTTTTTCGTCTTCGCGCAAACGCCTGACTCCGCTTGTCTTCGACAAGGGGACATTGCCTTCTTTAACGGATTGCGAATCTCCGGTCGGCAGGTAAACCGTGGCGGTTGTATTGGGCGGGACGGCAACGTTGAGTACGAGCGTCCCATTCTCAATCTTCCACTCGCTCCGTATTGTTCCATACGGAGATTCGAATTTTGCTTTGACCCAATCGAGAGACTGGTTCTTTAGCACGCCCGGCTTGATGATGAAACGCTTGTATCCCGGGCCGGCCGGGTCGGGCATGATGCCGCCCAGGCCCTCGATGAACCATGCTCCGATGTGCAGATAAGAGCTGTGCAGCAGGGAATTGCGGCCGTCCCAGGCCTCCCACATGGTCGTCGCTCCTCGCCGGAGCATGTCACCCCAACCCGGATAGTCCTCTTTGCTGGCCATCTCGAACATCAGGTCCGGGCGGTCGAACTCCAGCAGGTTCTTGACGATGAAATAACCGCCGGTGATACCTCCCCAGAAGTGTCCCTTGCGATGAATGAGAATCTCGTCCTCGAAGCGTTTCCACACCGCCGGCTGAAGCTCCTTTGGAGGCAGCTCGATCAGAAGTGAGGCGGCAAGATAGGCCTGGAAGTTGTTCACATAGCCGTTCTCCGCAGGATCGAAGAACTCCTTATGAACGGCTGTGCGTACCGTTTCCGCCCGCCGCCGATACTTAGCGGCGAGATCCTTTTTGCCCAGGGCATCTGTAATTTTCGCGGCGGTTTGCAGATTGTATATCCAGTAGCAGTTGTTAAAGAAAAGAGTCTCCCGCGTGTCACCGTTGACACCTTTGGCACCCGGCCAGAGCCAGTCGCCCAAAAAGTCCCACTCACCGCCCCAGCGAACCAGCATATTATCCTTTGACTTTCTTTCGAGAAAAGCCAGCCACTGCTGAATCGTATCGAGATTTTCCTCCAGGATACGAACGTCGCCATAGTGGCGATACATATACCAGGGCAGGGTGACACAGTAGCCGCTCCATGCCGGTCCGCCGCCGCCCCAGTACGTCGGAGCGGTATAAGGCAGATTGCCGGCTGCCGACGGAGCGTCCTGATTCGTGGCCTTGTCGCCGAGTCCCCATGCCGTCTCTTTGCCCTGGGTGTCACGCCAGTCCTGAGACCATTTCGTGTAGAACGCCCCGAGATTGTAGTTGTTCATCGCCGTCTGCGTCGTGGCGTGGGCATCGCCGCCGTAGCCCATCCGCTCGCGCTGGGGACAGTCGACCACATAAGCGCCGATGCTGAGATTCTCGTAGGTCCAAAGCACGATGTCGTAAATATCATTCAGCAATTTGTTGGATGACTCAAATCCCCCGGCCCGCTTATAGTCGGTCCGCACGAGATAGCCGCGAATGTCCGCTAAGGCGGGTTTGTATCCCAATCCCTTAATGAGAATCCACCGCCCCGATCCGTAATTGAAGCGATTGCGGAAGGTGCCTTTGCCGCTCGGCCCGATTCTGTAGGCACTGTGGAGCTTGTGCGTCATCATCTTCTTTTCGTCTTCGGAGCATTGTAATTCGACAATGTCACCCGGCTGGCCTTTGACATCGAGCTCGACGAAGCCGGCATAATTTACGCCCATATCCACGCGATAGCCCTGGCCCTCGACCTGCGTTACAGCGACAGGTTTGATTTCGAGGATTCGGCGGTTCGGCTCGACCATTTCGGCCGAAAGCACCAGTTTGGGATGATATACCGTGACCTGCTTCCAGTCGCTATCGTCCAGATCGGGGCTGCACCAGTCAGGCAATTCTTTGCCGGCATCGTAATATTCGCCGCCGAAGTTCATGAACATCCACGTGCCTAACAGGACGTTGGGGCTGGGGTGCGTTTTCCAAGTTTCATCCGTGATTATACGCTGAATTTTCCCGTCCGGCATTTCGATGTTCGCCTGGGCAATGACGATTGGCGTTTGCGGCTTGTCGTCGCTCTTGTACAGCGGATAGACCGACCACGATGTCCCCAGCCACAAACCAATCACGTTCCGGCCGGCTCGCAGATGGTCTGCAATTTCATACGTCACGTAACGCGCCCGCTTCGTATGGTCGGCTACATTCGGACTCAGGACATCATCCGTCACCTTCTTTCCATTCACGTACAACTCATGGTAGCCGACGGATGCGATAGATATAGCCGCCCAGCGGGGTTTTTCTTTTAATGTCACTACCTTGCGAAGCCAGGGGTCGGACAAATAATTTCCCTCCGGCGGCAGTTTCCTGATCTCGACAAACTTCTGCTCTGCGCCGATCCATTTAGCCGACCATTCCGACGAATCCATGATACCCATCGACCATCGAGCCGGCTTGCTCCATCCTGAAAGGGCCCGGCTTTCGTCCCGAACTCGCACTTTCCAATAGCAGCGCATGCCGGATGACAGCGGTTTTCCGCCGTAATTGACGAGTTGTGACTGGCCGGACTTGACCTGGCCCGAATCCCACAGGTCGCCTTTATCCCCGGCAAGCAATTCCTCCGAGCTGGCCACTAATATTCTGTAAGCAGTTTGGACCTGCCCCCGCTCGATCGAGTTTGTTGCCGTAAGTTTCCAGCTCAGCCTCGGCTGCTCGACCTCAATACCCAAAGGCTCGGCAAGATACTCACATCGCAATTCGGCCGGTGCGATACTCGAAGCGTTATTCTGGTTCTGTGCAGTCGCACAGCCGAGAAGGAGCAGCAGCGCAATGGCCATGAATTTGCCGTGCAATAGGTTCTTAAGATGGAATATCCCGCGCCTTGTTAATCTCTGACTTTTCATTTGTGCATCTCCTTTTATAGAAATCTATGAATAGTTCCTAATGAGTTAAGAGAACATTATAGAAGCTTGGCTGAATTTTGCACCAAATATTCTATATTTAACCGCAGATGAACGCCGAGGACGCAGATAAAATAGTAAATAGAAAATAGTAAATCATAAATCGTAAATGACAAGGGCCGCGAGATATTTTTAGCCTGCTTAGAGAGTAATTGAAGGGGGAGTGAGAAGCAGGTAAAGAATTCAACAGATTTATCCCCCTTATTCGTTTTCGGTCATGCAATATTGACCTTAACAGAATAGTTAATATTTAAGATGTGACCCGAATGGCACTTCCATAAGCAATTCTTCACGTTGGCGACCGGCGTTCTTGGCTCAGAAACGCGGATTTGACCCTTACCGATAGCCTTAAGGAAGCACCATTCAGATGTGACCCCTATTTCCCCCCAATGCCTTAGTGGCGGCCGGTTTTCTTCTAAGCGGCTCTCAATCATGACCTTTTTTTTAAAGTTAAAAAAACATTTTTTCTGTTGACAATTGCTACAGATGTAGTAGAATTTTGGTACATTTGTAGTAAGGAGAAAATATTATGAAGCTGACCGAACCGGAATGGATAATTACGAACGCATTGTGGGACAAGCATCCGGCAAAGGCAAGAGATGTGGTCGAACGGCTGCCGTCTTCTGTCGGCTGGGCTTATACAACCGTCAAGACAATGCTGGACCGCCTGGTCGAGAAGAGGGCGGTCAAGAAGAGCAAGAGCGGCAAGCAAAAGAAGGTGGAAGTCGAAGGCAGACAAGCCATATGTATGTAATTTGAGAAAGATTGTAACGTTTGGCAACTATGTTCGTCAATAACGTATGCAGCGCTATTGCGACCAATCTAATATCTCTATCAACCTTAACTCGGAGGTGTAAAACATGGGAACTCCAACCAAAACGACAGTGAACGTGGTTAATTCATTCTTTGTGGGACTGTTTATATTTGGCGGGTATGTCCAGGCCCAACCGTTTGCCGGCGGGACGGGAGAAGCCGGCGATCCCTATCGGATTGAAGCAGCAGAGCAACTGATGGCCATCGGTAGTGATCCAAATCTCCTGGACAAACACTTTATGCTGGTAGCGGATATTGATCTGGATCCAGATCTGCCGAACGGGCGTGTGTTTGATACGGCCCTGATTGCACCGGACATTGAAGATGTCAATGGGCTGGATGCGCCAGGTGTTCCTTTTACCGGAAGCTTTGATGGATGGAATCATGTGATTCGCAATCTGGTGATCTCGGCCCCGAACCGAGACGCGGTCGGTCTGTTTGGCCGGATTGGCATCCGGGACGTCGGCAAGTGGGGGACGCCGGGTGTGGTGCAGAACGTGCGATTGGAAGGGGTGACCGTTGCCGGCCACGAATCGGTGGGCGCCCTGGCCGGGATCAACGAGGGCACGATCCTCAACTGCTCGGCAAACGGCAGTATCACCGGCGAGCATGATATCATCGGTGGACTGGTCGGATACAACACCGGTACGGTCACCGTCTGTCACACGGAAGGAGAAGTCCGCGGCAGTGATTATGTGGGCGGACTGGTGGGGTTCAATCCCACGGGGGTCGTTACTCAGTGTTCGTCGGCCTGCACGGTCCGTGGCAGCGAAGAGATTGCTGGACTGGTGGGGTCAAGTTCGGGACATATTGCGGCCTGTAGCGCCACCGGAGTCGTGAATGCCAGCCGTTGGGCGGGCGGCCTGGTGGCTTTGAACACCGGCAGCGTGGTTTTGAGTCATTCAACAAGTGAGATACACAGTGGTGACGTGACGGGCGGTCTTCTGGCCAGCAATTCCGGTCCCATTCGTGGTTGCAGCGCCGCCGGCAACGTGGATGGGGCAGAAACGACAGGAGGGCTGATTGGCATCAATTCAGGGGCTGTTAGCGAATGTTCTGCCAGTGGCAATGTGCGCGGTTCCGAGGATGCGGGCGGTCTCGTGGGGTCGAATAGCGGTACCATTGCCAATTCGCATGCCACAGGGATGGTCGATTCAGGCCAGCGTGGTGACGATATCGGCGGTTTGGTGGGAGACAACACCGGTGCCATTTACGATTCACATGCCACGGGCCCCGTCAACGGCGGTGAGAGCGTCGGCGGTTTGGTTGGGAGGAGTAGCAGTACGGTCGTGCGTTGCTACGCCACCGGAGATGCGACCTCCGATGAAGAAGTCGGGGGCCTCGTCGGTGTGAATCGCGGCCGCATTGAAGCATGCTATGCCACGGGCAACGTCACCAATGGCGATGACGAGGCCGGTGGGCTGGTAGGGTCCAATGGTGGATCCATTGCCCAATGTTATGCCCGCGGGGATGTGACGTCCCATGAGACGTCTGGCGGGCTGGTGGGCTACAACACCGCCTCGATCACGGCCTGCTATGCTGTCGGCCGTGTCCAGGTCACGGGTGATGAAGGCGTCGGCGGCCTGGTCGGTGGCGCCCATGGAACCCCCTCGACGGACAGTTCGTTTTGGGATGTGGACACGACCGGCTTTGCCACCAGGAGCAATGGCGGCACCGGACTGCCTACCGCCGACCTTCAGATGGCCCAAACCTACCTGGATGCCGGCTGGGATTTCGTGAATACCTGGATGATCTGCGAAGGCGTCGACTATCCGAGGCTGCAGTGGGAACAGCACAGTTGTGAGGACGAACAGTAGAGGGACAAGCCTATCGTAGGGTATGGGCACACTCACGGGATCATGCTAAATAATATACTCACAGCGACGTACGTCCAAAGGCCTTCAGAAAGATCGGGGTCGTATCTTAAATATTAACTGTTCTGTTCAGGTCGACATCGCAAGGTCTAAAACGAATAATGAATAATTAAGATGTGACCCTATTGATGTCCCAAAGACTAATATACCAAATAATCACCCCCAAAGCAAGAAAATATAGGATTTTTTACGCTGTTATTTGTCATGCTGAGCCCAGCGCAACGGAGTCGAAGCATCTGATCAACGAATAAAACACCCCCAAATGATGATACAGAATCCTAAACGATTGAAAAATCAAAAAAGGGCTGCAAGCATTTGCTCACAGCCCTTTTTAACATGTGAATCTGAGTTTCTATTATTCGTCTTATGCTGAGTTCTCACGCATGTTTGCGCAATTTCACTCCAGCCACACTCAAACCCAACATACCAAGCAAAACAGCGCCAGGAACCGGGACCTGTGTTACAACACGCATCCAATCGCCTGGCTCGGTGACGTACATGTTGACTTCCAGCGTATATGGCGTAAGTATGGTGTACCAGTCTTGGGGATAAGCCTCCAAACCCCGATTGCTAAATGGCGCAGCAGGTCCGCTGCCGGCAAAGGTCACCGTATAGTTGGTTAGTGGATTGCCGAGTTCGAAACTTGATGCCGCTTCCATTGTTCCACCTATATCGGACATGACACCAATAATAGGATTATCGAAGGTCCACACCACGCTGTAGTGTTTTAATGCATTGGAGCCTAGCGAGTTTAGGAAGATCATGTGGCTGTCGACGAGAGTGCCAGCCGCAATCGAGCCACCATCAACAGCGTGCGCGACCGTGGTCAATACCCCCTGGGCCTCATTGAATCCTCGCATCTGTGTAGTGGTGACAAAGTTATCAAGCGCGTCAGTTGGGGCTGCCCAAATCGCCGCCAGACCGCCGCCGCCGCTGCCCGCGCCCGTACTCGGCGGACCTGACACCCCTATCAAGGCCCCGTTTGCCTGCCCTGCCATGAAAGACATGGCTACCAGCACAGCAAAAGTTATATAAATTATTTTCAATTTGTTCATCTTTTTAACCTCCTCTTAAAACACAATGTTTCTGGTCGTCCAAAAAATTCATCGCACTGGCGTCCTGACTAACCTCCTTCCCGCGCAAGTCCCAACTCTATTCTTGGACTGAAAAAAACAAGTTATCTGGGGGTGAAAGCTATAGTGGCAAATAAGACAAGTTTATTCACCCTCATCCTTTCACAGCAATATATTGCAATAGATAGATGATGTCAAGCAAAATCCCGTCTTTTTTCTTCTCAAATGCAAAAATATGTATTTACCACAATAAACAATCTGTCCTGAAGGGCATCCAAAGCTGTTTTAATCAAAATTCCCGTTTGATATTCCTCATAGCCGGATGGTTATATTTTGGGCACATATTTCTTATGAATGCTACTTATTAAGATTCTGTAGGGCTGGATTAGGTGGATAAAAAAGGGCTGCAAGTGTCGATTCTCACAGCCCCATTGAACCGCAGAGCTTCGTTTCTTAAGTTTCGAGCCCTGTTTACTTATTAACGATCCAACACGACTACTCTTCCGGCGGGCTACGTATTTTACTTGAGACATTGTTGTTTAGGCTGAGCTTGATTGGCGTACAGGTGGGTTCAAAATAGGCAAAATAGCAGCTTGTTATCGACCAAAAGCGATGGCAAAATTAGGTTTTAGTTTTGAGTGTTGAGTTTTAAGTTGGGCGGAATATTTGACCAAAAGCGATGGTAGTTGGAAACAAAAATGGAAAGAGTTAATATTTTTTTTATTCTTTTCTATACAAGCACTTATGGTGAAATTGCCGCCTACAATTTTGTAGATTCTCGTATCAAACGCGCATATCGGGCCAATTATAGAGGCGCTTATAAATGATTATTGATTATTGACTATTGATTATTGGGAATCGGCGGGCAAAAGACGACCCAAATACTAATATCTAAATCCGAAACAATATCGAATGTCGAAGGGTGAATTCATGCTTTTATGGTTAATCTCAATCCGTGTTCACCCCGTGAGATAGGCAACGCCGATATCTCACGGGGTGAATCTGCGTTTATCTGCGTTTATCTGCGGTTAATTTGTATGTAGTATGTCGTGAATTGAGAATTGAGAAATAACGGGTCAGAATACAGTTTAGCCCGCACCTTTGTCATTGATTATTTACTATTGACGATTGATTATTTCTCGGTGTTTATTCGTGTTCATTTGTGGTTAATTTGAAAAAACAAGCCAAAATAATGAAAAAAACAGGTGAAAAAGAGAAGAAAACGACGAAAAATGGAGCCTATTTGAAAAAACAAAACCAATTTGCGGTAAGGTGAAATTTGCGCAAACTCTTATATGAAAGGTGATTATGAAGAATTTACGCTTTGGAGGCGGCCAAAAAACAAACCCAATTCAAAGCCAAACACAATCTTATTTAGCCCCCAGATTGCTCTGGGGGTTGAGAAATCAGGCTCAGCAGCGTAGCTGGACTGATATACCTGGGCGAACTTGGGTTAAATAGGAAACACTGGTAAATACGCTGAAGTACTTAGAAGATTATGATTTCTACAACAAATTCAATGAAAGGAAAGCCGATACACATTCAAATGACCTTTTTTAGAAACGAATAGGGAAGTTCTGTCTATACAAATCCCCTGCCTTTCGGAGGATTAGGGGGGGTAGTAAGGCAGGGGCTTAGAAAGGTTGCAAATTTAGAACTCGTTTTATACCGGCATTAGCTTGATACAAATGACAAAAATCTTTTCCACCGCTCCTCCAGGTATCAAGCGTTAAATGATTATGCCATGTTGTTCAAAGCTCGTCAATGAAAAAGTCCTATAAAAACGCATATATTTCAAAATATATCTATTATGCTTGTTATATTTAGCGAAACAATGCCCTCTTTATTCCTGGGTGAATTGGTTCATCATCAGATTCGGTCGGATTCCAGCCGGCTTTTCAAATTGTTGAGCAATAGCTTATTAGGTAAAAAGGGATATGTATTAGGATATTACTATTCGCAGGAATCGGGGAGACAAGATTTGAACTTGCGACCTTCCCTAAGGGACGCTCCGGCCAAACAGAGCTACTCTCCAGTTAACCATATTATCAATCTAATCGGGGAGACAAGATTTGAACTTGCGACCTTCCCTAAGGGACGCTCTGGCCAAACTGAGCTACTCTCCAGTTAACCATATTATCAATCTAATCGGGGAGACAAGATTTGAACTTGCGACCTCTGCGTCCCGAACGCAGCGCTCTGGCCAAACTGAGCTACTCCCCGGCCAAACAACAATCAAGAATATACTATAACAATTTCTGAATTACAGTCAACTTCCTTTTTAATATGCTTAGAATTATATTTCACTTTAAAATACCAGCCAATTTCTTCTTCTCCTGGGACCCCCTTGTGCTTTTGAGGTATCGTTCCCGGTTTATTGCAGAGGGTCGGTCCGGATGATTCTCGCTGTAAACCAAAATCCACGGACCATTATGTCGAGTATACGTCCCGCCCCGACTGGTATTATGCTCCTCAAGCCGACGAGACAGATTATCAGTATGCCCGATGTAAAGTTTACCTGTCTTAAGGCTTTGAAGAATATAAACGTAATACATGAATACAATCTATTCAAATAGCCATTTTTATTCCGCTTGCAGCGATAGATTTTCAGAGGTCCAAGGATTATCTGTAGAAGACGTTCGCCAATGTAACCAGCGATCTTCCCTAAGGGACGCTCTGGCCAAACTGAGCTACTCCCCGGTCAAACCGGATTGTAAATATAACAAATGTATAGTTACATTGCAAGCTATAATAAATTTATCGGATCGATATCTATCGCGACTTTCACGGCAGGGCGGATGGGCGGCTCGGCCCGCAGGCGGGAAAACAGCCGCTGTATGGTTGTCGCTTCGGGGGCCTGGATGATTATTTGCATTCTGTGGAAACGCTGGATTCGGCTGATCACGGCCGGCATCGGGCCGCGAACGGTTACTTCCAGAGCTTCCCGCTCGATGATCCGGTCTATTCTATTACGCATTTGTTTGCACGCTGCATCGAGCTTGTCAAACTTCATGTCACGCAATCCGACCACGGCCAACCGCCAGAAGGGCGGCAGGTTGCAGGCCCTGCGATGCTTCAATTCCTCCCTGACAAAACCATCGAAGTCCCCGGCGACGGCAAATCTTATCGCCGGCTGGTTTGCTAAAAATGTCTGGACGAAGACCGTCCCCTTTTTCGCGGAACGTCCCGCCCGCCCGGCAACCTGGGAAATTAACTGGAAGGTCCGTTCGTTCGCCCTGAAATCCGGCAGGTACAGGCAGGTATCCGCACTGATTATGCCGACCAGGGTGACATTAGGAAAATGCAGACCCTTGGCCAGGATTTGCGTGCCGGCTAATACATCGATTCTGCCCTCGCCGAAATCCTGGAGGAGCCGGTAGTAGTTCTTGCTCGCCATCGAATCGCTGTCAATTCGCGAGATGCGGGCATCGGGGAATTTCTTAGCCAGTTCCTCTTCGAGCCGTTGCGAGCCAAGGCCGATCATGGCGAATCTTTTGCCGCACAGGGGACATTTTTCGGGCACCAGCGTTTGCGCCAGGCAATAGTGGCAGATTGCGTAGCCGTAATTCATGTGCTCGCCTGTGACCGTTCGCATCCGCTTATAGCGGGGGGCTTTAGATTTGTGAAAGGTCAGGGTGACATCGCAGTTGCGGCAGTGCAGCGTGTGCTTGCAGGAAGGGCAGAACACAAAATTGCTGTAGCCGCGCCGGTTCAAGAGCAAAATTGCCTGCTCCTTTTTCGCGAGGGTCTCCTTCAGATGCCTGGCCAGCGGTTCACTGATCAGGTTCATGCCCTTTTGCGTAATTTCTCCCTGCCGTAAATCGACAAGCCTCATCTGCGGCATCGGCAGGTCCATCACTCTTCTGGGCAGATTCAGCAGGGTAAAATGTTTTTTGCTCTGGCAATTCGTCAGCATTTCCAGTGAGGGGGTGGCACTGCCTAAAATGCAATGTGCATTCGCCAGTTGTGCTCGCTTGATCGCCACGTCTCTGCCGTTGTATCGCGGAGCTGTGTCCTGCTTGTAGCTCGGCTCATGCTCTTCATCAACGACGATCAGGCCGAGTTTCGCCAGGGGAGCGAATACCGCCGAGCGAGCGCCGATAACAACTTTCGCTTCGCCCGATTTGATTTTTTGCCACTGCACGTTGCGTTGGGCAGCGGTGAGTCCCGAATGCATTACAGCGATTTTCTCGAACCGTTCATTAAATCGCTGAACCGTCTGTGCCGTAAGAGCAATCTCGGGAAGCAGCACGATGGCACCTTTGCCTTTTTGAAGAACCTTTTGGATGGCCCTTATGTATAGCTCGGTTTTGCCGCTGTCGGTGACACCATACAGAAGCGTGACACCAAATTTATCCGAGGCGATCTGAGCTTTAATCGAGTCGAGTGCTTTTTGCTGGTCCTCGTTTAGCAGGATGTGACCTTCCGCTTTGATGGATATCCCTTTCGGGATGGCGGGCAGGGATTTTAATATTGTCTTATGGGTGATTTTGAGCAGGTGCTTTTCAGCCAGTCTTTTGAGCGGTTCCCTGCCGCAGCCGACCACATCCAATAGACCTTGCAGCTCCACCGCCGAATCCGGGCCGAGAGCCTGCCGTTCCAGAAGATATTTAATGATATGCTTTTGTTTTTTGCCCCTCAATTCGTCGATTGTTTTTTCGACCTGAGCGGCACGGATTTTCAGAAAAACGTATTGCAGTGTTTTAACGCCGGCCCCTTTCTTGACCGCCGCCGGCACCATCGCTGCCAGGACCTGGCCGAGAGGGCAGACATAATAGCCGCTGATCCATCGGGCCAAATCCATCAGCTCGGCATTCAACAACGGCTCTTTATCTATCACACTGATTACTGTTTTTAGCCTATGCTTTTTGTCGTGTGCGGCGAAAGAATTTTCAAAGGGGATATCGGCTTCGACACAGAATCCCTTTTCCAGCTTGTTTTTTCTACCGAACGGAACCTCGACTCTCTGTCCGATCCGGATCGGCCATATCTTATCCGGCACCCCATAGTCAAATTCCGTATCGGCCGCCGACTCGAACGCCACTCGAATGACGTGACTGAAAATCGTTACATCCTCCTTTTCTGTTGCGAACAAGCTGTCCATTTGGTGTTTGCTCATTTGCTAATTACTGGCACTGTACAATCCTTCCTTACGACGTTTCTCAGACTTCTCGTCTATATAGGTGTCATCGTATACGTCCAGCCCGAGTTTTGCTATCAGGCTCTTGAGATAATCAAGGTGCGGGCACGGTGTCGAATGGAAATTATCTTTGGTTATGCAGGAGGACAGTTGCACGACGATTCGATCTTTTGTTATTCCTTCGGCCTTATCGATCCGGCGGATTAAATTGCTCAGCTTACGGTGGGTCGCCCGGCCACAGCAGCCGCCGCAGGTCAGACTGAGCATGCGATACGCCTTGTCTTTGGGGTATTCGGCAAAACCGCCGGTGCGTTCGTTAAATGCTCTCTCGCAGTTGTAGCCGGAGCAGCGTTCTTTGACAATATGGCATTGAACTACAACGATATAATCTTTGTCTTTCAAATCTATCATATTTCAACTTTCTTCTGACTTTTATCGCTGTCAATCAGCTCTAATCTTTGAGCTTAAAATAATCCGTGGCGATTTCGTTAATATAATCACTGATGTGGAGGCAGTAAATTATCGATCCATAACATCGTTGCTAAGCGTTTGTTTAATTTTTTGCCGGACATCTCCCGCAATCCTCACAGAATCTTCTGCTTCCTGGCGTGTGATTATTTCCCATTCTCCGGGATAGCGAGTGTCAACGGCATAGCGATTAATTATCGCTAAATCATATATTGATAAGTCAGGTCGATAATTTTCGGGGACAAGATTCAAAAGCTCTACTACATCATGACTCTTAGGGAATTGTATCGAGCAGTATACAAGCAGAGCTTTTATGTATTTTTCTACGCATTGCTGGCTATGAAAACAAACAGGATTCAGAGGGCAATCTTCTTTTAAGACCAATAGATACTCAGCGGTCCTGAAATCCTCTTCAGCTTTTTCTACCCATTGTTTTACGAGTTTATGCTGTTCAGGCCGAATGTTCATAAAGAATCCTGCCCTGCCTGACTGCCGGATATAAAATATGCCCGGCTATATCATGATATTGTTCGAACTCCTGCGGCGTAACAACTATCAGGTCTAATGGAATGTCTCTATCAGCCAAAGAGGCGTCAATTTTTGCTGCCTGTTTTCTTTTGGAACCTTTCGTGTCCATAACAATAAGCAAATCCACATCGCTGTCAAAATTGGCTGACCCGCAAGCGTGTGAGCCAAAAAGAATTATTTTTAGCGGATGGAACTCGGAGACTATTCGTTTCACCATCGTATCAATTTTCTGATGCACATTTTCCATAATCACCAATCGATTATACAACTGTATTATTTTGTTAGTGTACTCTAAAAAAATCGGCCTTACAAATTATTTCAATTTAAAATAATCCGTGGCGATTTGATTTATAGTATCGCCGATGGCAAGCGATGCCGTCGCGGCCGGTGACGGTGCGTTCAGAACGTGAATGGAATTGCCTTTCCTTTCTATCTTGAAATCGTCGATCGGCCGGCCGTTCGGCTCAATCGCCTGGGCCCGCACGCCCGCCTTACAGGGCTTGATATCTTCGTCCTGCAGCGACGGAATCAGCATTTGCAGTTGCCTGAGAAAAAGTTTTCTGGAGAATGCCCTGGCATACTCGCCCAATCCGTATCTCCAGTATCTTAAGAACATTTTCCAGAGCCCGGGGTAAGACAGTGAATCCCATGAATCGGCCAGGTTAAAATCGGTTTTGCCGTAACCTTCCCTCTTGAATGAGAAGACGGCGTTCGGCCCGCACTCGACGCTGCCGGCAATCATTCGCGTAAAATGAACGCCGAGGAAGGGCAGGGCGGGATCCGGAACGGGATAGATCAGCCCTTTGACTTTCTCCTGCACCTTTTCCGTCAGCTCGTAATAATCACCGCGGAAGGGGACGATCCTCATCCCCGGTGCGATGCTGTCCATTTTTGCCACTCTGTCACACTGAAGGCCCGCACAGTTAATAATATACTTCGCGCTGAAAGATTCTTGATTTGTCACAACCTTTGTAAAGAAGTCGTGCTTATCAAGTGCTGTGACTCTGTGCGAAGTCAGAACCTTATTGCCGTTGCCTTTTTTCTCTATAAGCCGGCTAAGCTTCTCTGCAACTTTGGTAAAATCAATAATTCCCGTGCCGGGCACGTGTATGCCTGCGATGCCCTCGCAGGAAGGCTCAATTTCTTTGATTTGCTCCGGCCCGATTTGCTCAATGCCCTCTATATTACTTTCAAGGCCGTTCTGGAAAATCACTTCAAGGTTGGCTAATTCCCTTTCCTTCGTTGCGACGATTATTTTTCCGCAAATCTTGTAGGGGATTTTATGCTTTTTGGCAAAGGCGATAAGTTCTTTACCTCCTTTGATGCAGGTCTCGGCCTTATTTGAGCCAGGCTCGTAATACAGCCCGGAGTGGATAACGCCGGAATTGTAGCCCGTCTGATGTGTAGCGACTTTTTCCTCTTTTTCCAGCACGGCGATGCGAATATCTGGGTGGCTCAGCATGATCTTATAGGCCGATGCCAAACCGATAATCCCGCCGCCGATGACGACAATATCAAAATCATTGCTTCCGTTCATTACATCAGGTTCCAAAATTACAAATCATATTGTTGTCCGATACAATAACCGAAGCATCGTTGAGCGTCAATTGAGAACCACGCATCGGTTGAGTTGATGAAGTGTATGAAACTTGTTAAGGTGCCAAGTGTGGCTTGAGCGTAAGTTTAGAAAACCGTGGCAGATACAGTTATAAATCCGGCACGATTTCCGGGTAGACCTGGCCTGACGAGTTGATTTTGAAGACGTAAATCAGCCCTTCTCTTAGCTTCCAATAGACGGCATTGCCATAGATTGCTTCGATATCGTATTCGGCAAGCTTCTCCGTGTCGTTCGCCAGTTCCCAGATTTCAGACCAGAACATTTTTCTGTGCTCTATCGGCAATGCTTCAAGCAGGTCCTTATATCTTTGCGGTTCGGCTCCCGGCTCCTCGATGGCAAAGCCTTCTGCCGGCGTCATTTTCTCGCCGTAAACCCTTCTCCACAGGTATAGCGCCCTTGTCCTGCCGTCCATGACCATTTTGCTGCCGAACTTCACGATCAGGGCGTCGAAATGGATTATATCGCCCGTGATTGTGTACTGCTTCTCCAGAATCTTATTGAGTTTATCGTCTCTGGCCGTCTCGACAAACCGTATCGTCGTGAAAAGTTCCCCATCCTTCATTTCCTTGCCGATCACCTTGGCATAACCGATCTGGTCCTCACGGCTAAGGTTGGTTAGCGCCTGCTTAAGCTCCTTATTCTCGGCCAGTAATTCCTGGATAGTCGCAATCACCTTATACGGTGTCCGGCCAAGATAAGCCATCCCGGCAATCGCTGCCACAATAATAATCAGCGGCAATATCTTCAGTTTTTTTCGCTCTTCAGCCATCTATTCCTTTTTCACCGGCAAAGCAAAATTCTCGTACCAAAATCTTCCTTTCCTACTGTATCATCGGCTCTGCTGCCCGATTTTCTAAACTTTTCGTAGTCAGGTTAGGTCCTGCAATAAAAAAGCCGAAGGTGCGAGAGTACTTGCCCTGCACCTTCGGTTTTAGATTTTTCGTATATCTTCTATCGCTTCTGCGGCTACTCGTCGGCCATGTATGGGTAGCGGAAGTTTCTGGGCGGCAGGAAGGTTTCCTTGATGGCGCGGGGTGAGACCCAACGCTCCAGGTTGAGCCAGCTACCGGCCTTGTCGTTTGTGCCGGATGCGCGTGTGCCGCCGAACGGCTGCTGGGCTACGACGGCGCCTGTGGGCTTGTCGTTGACGTAGAAATTGCCCGCGGCGTGACGTAGCGTGTTCATCGCCTTGACAATCGCACTGCGGTCCAAGCCAAATATCGCCCCGGTCAAAGCGTACGGCGACGTCTGGTCGCAGGTGTCCAGAGCCTGTTCATATTCGCCCTCCGGATATACATAAATCGTCAGGACCGGCCCGAAGATTTCTTCGGCCATGAGCTTGGACTTCGGGTCGTTACTGACCACGACGGTCGGCTCGATGAAGTATCCGACCGAGTCGTCGCATCCGCCGCCGACGATAACTTCCATATCGGGAGAATTCTTGGCGTATTCGATATACTCGCTGATGGTTTTGAAGGAGTTCTTATCGATAACCGCGCCCATGTAGTTCTTAAAGTCGCATACGTCGCCCATTTTAATCTCGCCGATCGTGCTTAACAGCAGGTCTTTGACCTCGGGCCAGTTTGAGTCGGGGATATACGCCCGCGAAGCAGCCGAGCACTTCTGTCCCTGGTACTCGAATGAGCCGCGCACCATAGCGGTTACAAGTGCCTCGGTATCGGCGCTGGCGTGCGCGAAGATAAAGTCTTTTCCGCCGGTCTCGCCGACGATTCGAGGATACGAGACATACTTGCGAATATCTTGACCAATGGCCCGCCAGATCGTGGAGAACACATAAGTGCTTCCTGTAAAGTGGATGCCGCCGAGTCTGACGTCGTCCAGTGCCGGCGGGGCGACTACAGGGCCTGGTCCCGGCACCATATTGATCACGCCGGGCGGCATGCCGGCTTCTTCCAGGATTTTGATAATAAAATATGCCGGAAGTACCGCAGCCGATGCCGGCTTCCAGACCACCGTGTTGCCCATCAACGCCGGAGCGGTCGGAAGATTGCCCGCGATAGATGCAAAGTTGAATGGTGTTATCGCCAAAACATAGCCATCCAGAGGTCGATGCTCCATATAGTTCAATATGCCGGGCGAGGACATTGGCTGGTCGCCGTATACCTCCTCCATAAAGTGCGGATTGAACCGCCAGAAATCTATCAGCTCGCACGCGGCGTCGATTTCCGCCTGGTGCGGCGTCTTGCTCGTATTGAGCATGGTTGCGGCATTGAGCGTCTGGCGATATTTGCCAGCCAAAAGCTCCGCTGCCTTGAGCAGCACAACCGCCCTTGATTCCCAGGGCATCTGGCCCCACTGTTTCTTGGCCTTTTGAGCCGCATCGATAGCCTTGATGGCGTATTCTCCGTCGGCCTGGTGATATCTGCCCAATACTTGCTGGTGATTGTGAGGGCAGCGAATGTCCGCGAGATTGCCGTTGCGAACTTCCTCGCCGCCGATTATCATCGGAACTTCTATTTGCCCGTTAAGCATCTCCTGGAGTCTGGATGACAATTCTGCTCGTTCCGGACTGCCCGGAGAGTACTGCAGGCACGGTTCGTTGACCGGTTGTGGGATTCGAAAAATACCATTGAACATTTTTGTCTCCTTAAGATGATTTCTAAGAGTTCTTTCCGCAGCATTTTTTGTATTTTTTTCCGCTGCCGCAGGGACAGGGATCGTTTCGACCTACTTTGGGCTGTTCGAGTTTGATCTGTTTGACCTTCACCTCGCCCTGCGGTGCCTGGGCGGCGGCCCGCTGGCGTTCGGCCATGGCAAACTGACCAACTTCATCGTGGCTCGTCTGGCTTACATTCCAGACGTTTCTGGCCCTGGCCCCGGCTTCGAGGTGTACTTTGAATATTATATCCGTCACGCGGTCCTCGATGGTTTCGAGCATCTCCTCGAACATTCGTGAACCTTCACGTTTAAATTCGGTTTTGGGATCTTTCTCCGCCCATGATCGCATCCAGATGCTGCTCTTGAGATGGTCCATTGAATAGAGATGGTCTTTCCATGTGCTGTCGTAAACCTGGACCAGTACGTATTTTTCAAGATCGCTAAGCTCGGCGCGCAAAAATTGTGTAGCTATTTCTGATAAACGGTCTTTGAGTTCCGGGTTGTCGCCGGGCAAATCATCTTCGGTTAGAGATGCCCCGAATCTCTCGTTGGCCCAACTTACTAAATCAGCTTTATTTAAGCCGGCAATTTTATCGGAGAGTTCTCGATCCAGTTCGCCATCGTTAAAGCTTTGGCTTAGTTCAAGCAATTGTTTCTGCAATGTTCGAGGTTTGGTGTTCTGTATTTGCTCCACCGACAGACCGGCGTTATATTTTTTATTGGCCCACTCGGCAAGCGATTCGAACGCATACACGTTCGCACCCTGCGGGCCGTAAACCATGTTCATTGCAAATTCGACGGGATACTCAATCTCCCGTTGTTTGTATTTGGCCGCGGTGATCTCACTGATTTTCTGACGGATTTGTTTGGCATTGAGGTCTGCCAGCTCGCCGATCTCCAGTTTGATATCGAATTTGGCTCGGGCCCATTCGGCGAATCGGCGAAGCGAGAAATCTCCCTTGAGAAATTCGATGAGCGGTGAACAGTCTTTCTTTTCGATTTGCTCGCCGGCCGCGGAAGTCAACTGCTCCTGGATCTCGTCCGGCGACTGGTGCTTGATTTTACCGGGGCTAAGATTAACCTGGAAGGCGCTCATGGCCCATTTGCACAGGCCCGTAATGTCCCAGCTTTGAGTGTCGTTGTAGTCCTCTAAATATTCCCCCATGGAAAGGGATATATTATTGGCGGCGTCGTCTTTGGCCTTTTGTTTTATTGTTCTTTCAATATCCTCCACTTTGTTGTCGATGATATCTGATGGCTTCAGGTCGACGCCGAAGTTGGTTCTTGACCATTCGATAATGCATTTGATGGGATAGTCGTCACGGAGTATTGTGCTGCAACTTTGTTCAATGGCAGAGTCGATCATCTCGGCGATGACATCTTTGAGCTTTTTGCCGGCTAAAATCTGGCGCCTGCGAGAATAGAAGATTTTTCGCTGGTAATCCATTACCTCGTCATATTCGAGCAGGCTCTTGCGTACGTCGAAGTTTTTCTCTTCGACTTTCTTCTGTGCTTTTTCGATGCCCTTGCTTATCCTCTTGTGGTAGATTGGTTGTCCCTCTTCCCAGCCGATCCAGGAAAGTGCCTTGACGGTCCAGTCGGGAGCAAAGATACTCATCAGGTCGTCGTCAAAGCTCAGGAAGAACTGGCTTGAGCCGGCGTCACCTTGTCTGCCGCAACGGCCGCGAAGCTGATTGTCGATTCGTCGTGCCTCGTGTCGTTCGGTGCCGAGTATATGCAATCCGCCTATTTTGGCGACGCCGGGGCCGAGCTTGATATCGGTGCCTCGACCCGCCATGTTCGTAGCGATGGTGACATTGCCCCGCATTCGACCGTCCCGGCCTTTGTGCTGCTCTCCGGCTTTGGCGACGATGACGGCCTCTCTTGTGTGCTGTTTTGCGTTGAGAACCTCATGATCGAGACCGTATCTTTTTTGGAGGGCTTCTGAAAGTGCCTCGCTCTTTTCGATACTGATCGTGCCGATAAGAAGGGGTTTGCCGGACTGGCTGATTTCGTTTATCTCTTCCACTATCGCATTGAACTTTTCTCGCATCGATTTATATATTGCATCCTCCCGGTCGTCCCTTATGCAGGGCTTATTGGTAGGTATTACAATAACTTCGAGCTTGTAGATATTCATGAACTCTTCGCTCTCGGTAGCGGCGGTGCCGGTCATTCCCGCTATCTGGTCGTAGAGTTTGAAGAAGTTCTGCAGCGTGATAGTCGCGAGTGTCTGGCTTTCTTCTTTTACTTTGACGGCTTCCTTTGCCTCGACCGCCTGATGCAGCCCGTCGGACCATTGCCTGCCGTGCATCAATCGGCCGGTAAACTCGTCGACGATAATGACCTTGCCCTCCATGACGACGTAGTCTTTTTCCCGCTCGAAGGTCACGTGGGCTCTCAGGGATTGTGATATCAGGTGCGGCCAATCCATGTTTGATCCGGTATAGAATGAGCCTAATCCCGCAATTTCCTGGGCAGCTCCCACACCTTCGTGTGTAAGATTTACTGCTTTCTTGTCGTATTCTACTTCATAGTATTGCGTGGTGTTTGCAAGCTTGGCCTGGGCGATGTCGATCTCAGTCTGGCTTTTCTCTATTGCTTTTTGAGCCTTTTCGATTCTATTGCTGTTCTTGTCTTTTTTCGCTTCGGCAAGTTCACCCTGGGCGTTGGCGACAGTACGCTCCGCTGAATCGATTTGTTTTTTAGTTCGGTCGTAGCCGCTTTGAAGACTGATCAATTTCCTTGCTACCTGGTCGGCCTTGCCGTATCTGGTGACGTCATCAAAGGCCGGGCCGGATATGATTAAGGGAGTTCTGGCCTCGTCAATCAGAATCGAGTCGACTTCGTCGATTATGGCGTATTGCAGCGGGCCCTGGACCATCTGCTCGATCGAGGTTTTCATGTTGTCGCGGAGATAATCGAAGCCGAACTCGTTATTTGTGCCGTATGTTATGTCACAGCCATATTGTGCTTTTCTATCGTCACCGGCGCTATCCATATCCGCCTGTATCGCGCCAACCGTCATCCCCAGAGACTGATAGACCGGTGCCATCCACTCGGCGTCTCGCTTGGCCAGGTAATCATTGACCGTAACGATATGGACCTTTCTTCCGGTCAGATGCACGAGGTACGCCGCCAGGGTTGCTACTAAGGTTTTGCCTTCACCGGTGGCCATCTCGGCGATCTTTCCCTCGTAGAGGACATTGCCGCCGATAAGCTGGACGTCGAAATGCCTCATCTCGACATTTCGCCTTGCCGTTTCCCGGACAACTGCGAAGACCTCGGGAAGAATCTCCTCCGGTTTTGTTCCAGCCTTTAGAGCAGCCTTGAACTCGGCAGTCTTTGCCTTCAGGGCCTCATCGTCGAGCTTTTTGGTCTGCTCTTCGAATTCGCTTGCCTGCTGAGCGATGACGGAATAGACCTTGACCAGTCGCTCATTGCGAGAGCCGAAGACTTTAACAAGTGTCTTGCTTACTTTATTTAATACCATTGCGTTTTCCTGTCATTCCCGCGTAAGCGGGAATGACATTAAAAGTGCCTTTATTTCACTCGTGTAACGTACTCGCCGGTACGAGTATCGATGCGGATGACCTCACCGAGCTTGATAAAAGGCGGCACCTGAACGATCAGACCGGTTTCGAGTGTTGCCGGCTTGTTTTGATTTGTCGCTGTGGCGCCCTTTATCTCCGGCGGCGTATCGGTTATCTCCAGATCCACCGTATTGGGCAGGATTACAATCACCGGCTTGCCTTCGTACAGACTGACCTGCAATGTGCTATTCGGCTTAAGATATTTCGCACTGTCACCGAACGCATCATCGTCGAGGGTAATCTGGTCGTAGTTTGTCGTATCCATCAGGACGTGCTCGCTTCCGGAGGAATAAAGGTATTCGTATGTTCTTTTGTCCAGATATGCATCTTCAACGATTTCCTCTGCTCGCAGGCGGATATTTTGAATTGTGCCGTCGGCCAGGCTTTTTAGCTTTGTCTGGTAAACCGCTCCGCCTTTGCCCAATTTTACGTGCTGATAATCCACAATTGAGTACAATTTATCGTCAATCTTAACGGTCTGACCTTTTCGCATCTCAGATGCTCTCATTTGTAACTCCAAATAACCAGGAATCAATCATTCATTAATTTATATGCCAAGAGCGAGCCAGTATGACAAAATTAACAACGAATGTCAATAAATGAATGAATTTGCTTACATTGGTTGCGAATTTGTTCATCTGTTCGCCCGGACCTGCCGGGCGAATTCTTCCCCGGCCTTGCGCGCTTTGCGCAAAGCTTTCTCGGATGACTGTGAATCTTCTCTGCCGGCAACCGGCCCAAAGTAGAGCGACTTTATTACCTTTGCCCCCATGACCTTCGCTGCCTTTTTCAATGTGCCTTTGGCACCTTCGAGGATTGCTGAAACTGCGCTGTCGATCGTTTTGCCTTTTCGATAACTGCCGACAATTCCAACAACTTTTATGGCCATGACCGTTTTTCCTGTTTTCTGAAAATCAGGCCTTTGAAATATGTGCTATGAAACTGTGGATTTATTTTCGATTTTTTCGTTTCTTTTTTGTCTGCTTTTTCCGGGTCTTGCTTTTGGTACGCTGCTTCGGCTCTTTCGCCAAAAGATCTACCGGACTGATATCGAGCTGGCGGCCCGGGACGTTCACTGAAACGATACGCACTTTCATGGCCTGGCCCAAACGTATACTGCATCCCGAACGCTCGCCGACAATGCACTGAGTTTTTTCGTTGTAATTCCAATGGTCGGGCCCCAAAGCATCCATCCGGATAAGTCCCTCGATGCCGAACTTCCTGCATTGTGCGAATACGCCGAAGCCAGTCAGGCCCGTAACGACACAGTCGAGCTGCTCGCCGATTTTTTTGCTGAGCATTTGCAGCGTCAGTACGGTCGTCAGCTCCCTTTCGGCATTCTCGGCCCGCTGCTCGGTGAAGGTTATGTGTTTGCCGTCCTCAGCCAGGTTCTGCTCTTGTGCCTTGGGGGCTGGCTTATTTTGCAGATAAAATTCCAGCATACGATGAACCATCAGGTCTGCATACCGCCGGATCGGGCTTGTAAAGTGACAATAGTTTGTCGAAGCCAGCGCATAATGGCCTATATGCAGCGGGGCGTACTGAGCCTTCTCGAAGCTTCGCAGCACCGCCATATTCACCGCGAAAGAACGGTCGGTGCCTTTTACGGCGGCCAATAAATCCTGAATGACCTTGCGGTCTGGATTCCGCGGCAGAGAAAATCCGAATGCCTTGACGAGCCTGGTGAGATTTTTCATGCTCATGGGATCCGGCTCCGGATGAATCCGCCGCATGAAAGCCACATTGAGCCTGTCCAGAAGCGAGGCGACGGAATCATTGGCCTCGACCATAAACATCTCGATGATCGTGTGCGGATAGCTGTCATCCGCTGGATGAGCATCCACGACCTGGCCTGATTTGTCGAACACTAACTCGGTCTCCGGCAGGTCCAGGTGTAACATTCCATTTTTTCTTCTTCGCTGTTCGATTGCCCGGCTGAGCGCCTCCATATCTTTGAGCAGCTCAATCACTTCGGGCTTGGTGTCTTTTGTGTGACCTTTCAAAATCCTATCGGCTTGCAGGTAGGTCAAACGCTGCTTTGAGCATATAACCGAGTCAGCGAAGCGGCGGGACAAAATATTTCCCTGCTGGTCATAAGTGATATACGCGCTTTTGGCGAAGCGCTTCTGGTCGGGCTGGAGACTGCAAATGCCGTTACTCAAAATCTCCGGCAGCATGGGAATCGTTTTCCCGGGCAGATAGGCGCTGTTTCCGCGAGCCTTTGCTTCTGCATCCAGCGGCGAATCCTGCGTTACGAAGTGACTGACATCGGCGATATGAACACCCAGCACCCGGTTGCCGTGGGAATCTTTCTCGATACTAATCGCATCGTCGAAATCCTTCGCATCCGGCGGATCGATCGTGATGATGACTTTATCCGTGATGTCCTGCCTGGTGCCTTGTTTTTCGGGATTGAAGCTGGCGGCGGCCTGGCGTGTCTGCTCGATACAGTCGGCGTCGAACTGGCCCGGCAGATGGTACTGGTAAATTATCGATTTAATTTCGGTGTCGTAACGTCCCGCTTTGCCGAGCACCTCGACGATAACGCCGCGGGCCAGATATTTATCAGTCGGATAGGAAAGTATCTCCACTACGACTTTATCTTTTTCCTTCGCCCCTTTTGCGCCGACGTCGTCGACGGAAATAGGGTCGAAAAAACTCTTTCCGTCCGGCTGGACGAGCCATGCTTCCGGATGTTTCACCAGTGTCCCGACGAATCTGTTCTGTGCTCGTTCGAGCACTTCGATGATTTCGCCGGTGTAACGCATTTCGCCGCCGCGTTTTCCCTGGCGTTTGACTTTTGCGATGACGATGTCGCCGGTCATTGCGTCGGCTTTAGCTGTTGGCGGTATGAATAAATCGCCGTGCGAGTTTGGTTCGAGAGGTATGATAAAGCCGAATCCCCTCGGATTGGCTCTGAACGTTCCTACGATCTGCCCTGCCAAGGCGGGCAGGCTAACCAGATTGCGCGCACCGACCACCACATGACCGGCTTGCCGGAGTTGGTCGAAAGCATCTTTGAACTCTTGATAATCGTCTGAGCTGACGTCTAATGTTTTGGCTAATTGTGCCAGCTTGAGCGGTTCGTAATCGGTGTGCTTCAACAGCTTGATTATTTGGTTTTTAAATATTTCAGGCATACTTTGTGAAGCTTATCCGCCGAACAGGGGCGGAGATGTCCGCTTCGTACCTTCCCTGGCGCTTGACATTTAGCGCTTCACGAAATCCGAGATGATTAGCCCTTTTTTGCCTTGAGGGCGTTAAGACGTTTGGTTAAGCGTGATTTCTTTCGGGCGGCGGTTTTCTTGTGCATTGTGCTCGTCGAGGCCGTTTTATCCAGCTTCTGTGTAACGAGTTTGAACTGTTCGCTTGCCGCCTCCACGTTGCCGTTTTCCATGGCTGTTTCAAAATGCTTAATTTGCGTCTTGACCTGGCTTTTGCGTGCGCGATTAATCGTTCTGCGTTTCGTGTTCTGTCTTGCTCTTTTTTTAGACTGTAACGATTGTGCCACTGTAATCTCCTAATAACCGTTGTTATTCTATTTACAAATACTTACTGTGAGTTTGGTTTCGTTTTTTCACTTCTTAGTTTATCTACCCGCTGGCTGACGTCTTTGTACGCAAAGTCGCTCTGGGCTATCTTGCGATATATCTCCAGTGCCTTATCCGTATCACCCTGCTGTTCGTGAGCGCGAGCCAAATTATACCGCAATTCTTTGCCGATTGCATCATCTTTTATTTCATGGGAATCTATCGCCTGGGAGTAAACATCGATTGCATCGGCAAGCCAGCCTTTCATGGAAAAGCAGAAGCCTATTTTATTCAGCGCTGCGATCTTCCGCCTCGGGTCTTTCTGTGCTTCCTGGAACAAAGGTATGGCTTCGTTGTATTGTTCATTCCTGACCAGACGAATGGCGTATTCGTATTTAGCTCCAATGTCGGTCGGATAGTTCTGCACACAAAGCTTGTAATGTTCCAATTCCATACTGTTTAATTGTGCCGATAGCTGTTCTTTTAAGGCCTTGGCCTGCGCATCGCCGGGATTAGTATCAAGAGCGGCTTTTGCTTCTTTTAATTTCCTCTTGAGCTGTTTAATCCTGAGCAGGCCCGCCCGCCGCTTGAAACTAAAATCGTTTCTGGCTTTATAGGTATTTTCCAGCAGCGATATAGCATCATTTTCGGCCTGGTCGGTTTCAAGGCCTGAAAGTGCGTCAGCCAATTCAAAAATATTCGCTGGCATATCCGGATTCTGAGCTATTTTTTTTCTCGCATCTTCAACTGCTTTGACGCGGTAATCCTCGGTTTTGACCACTCCGGCCTGAGCTTGAAGTTTCTCTTGGCCCTCGCGGTCCTTGATGGATTTCCTGAAATCGCCCTCGCCGTCATATTTGCCCCTGGCCATTGTCAGTTCGGCCGAGAGATTCTTGTACTCATCTGACAATGCCCCGTCATCAGGTCGAAGTCTAACGGCCCGCTGAAGCGCAGCGATGGCTTTATCGAATTGGCTAAGGGTACTATAGGCATCTTTTAAAAGGAGATATGTTTGAGCAGACGGATTTCTGGAAGCGTTGATGGTCTGAAAAATCAGGTTGGCAATCCAACCGGCTGTTTTGTCATAGCCGCCGGCCAGCGCTGCCTTCAGCATCGCCTCGGCGTACGGAATATGGCCGGGATCCTTCGTGAAAAGGTATTCGGCATTGAGCATCTGCTCCAGAGGCGTTTTCCCGTGAAGACGCTTGACTCGTTCCATCATCGAAGGCTTTTTGCTGCCGGATGCCTGCCGTTGTAGAGCCAATTCGGCCAGCGGCAGATGCCCCTCTTTAAGCGCCTCCGGGGCATATCGCAGACCCTGGAGGTACATATCGATGGCATAATCGAAATTTTTCGTCTCAGCTACCTTCCCGGCTTTATCAAAAAAAGCTCTGGCTTTGGCGGCTGCCTGGCTATCTTCTTCTGGCATAAGTTCTTACCAATTTCATGTTTCCATATATAATTCGACCGGCTTATGGTAGTCTTCGGCTAAAATTTGTCAACAAATAAATACTTGTATAAAAAGTTAAGCTGTGTTATAAAAATTCTAAGCTTAAGTTTTTGCGTTGGGAATCCAAAAACAACCTGAATAGAGGCCGATTACGGAGAAACAAAGATGATAAATGCTCTTGAACAGTATGATCCGCAGATTTGTGAGCTTATACGACAGGAAGCGGCACGCCAGAGCGGTTCAATCCGCCTGATTCCCTCGGAAAACTATGTATCCAAAGCAGTTATGCTGGCCAGTGGGAGCTGCCTGACCAATAAATACGCCGAGGGCTACCCCGGCAGACGATACTACGAAGGCCAGCAGGTGACCGACCTGATCGAAAGAATGGCTCAGGAGCGGGCGAAGAAATTATTCAAAGCCGATCACGCGAACGTCCAGCCCTATTCGGGCTCCGTAGCGAACCTGGCGGCCTATGCCGCCCTGATAAATCCCGGCGATACGATTATGGGAATGTCTCTTTCTCACGGCGGGCATCTGACACATGGCTGGAAGGTCTCGCTAACCAGCAAGTTCTACAATTCCGTGCCGTATCCTGTGAATACCGAGACCGGCATGCTGGACTTCGACCTGATTGAAGAGCTTGCGAAGAAACATCGTCCGAAAATAATTATCTCCGGTGCCACTGCGTATCCGAGGGAAATCGACTTTGAAATATTCAGTCAGATTGCCAAAAAAGTCGATGCGTACCTGGTCAGCGATATTGCCCACATTGCGGGTCTTGTGGTTGCCGGCATCCACAAAAGTCCGGTTCCCTACGCCGATGTTGTCTCAACTACGACACATAAAACGCTTCGGGGCCCTCGCGGCGGTATGCTGCTGTGTAAGGAAGAGCACGTAAAAAAGGTGGACAAGGCAGTTTTTCCCGGCCTGCAGGGAGGGCCGCATATGCATACAATGACCGCTATCGCCGTTGCGATGGCCGAAGCCGATACCCCGGAGTTTGTCGCCTACGCAGAGCAAATAGTCAAAAACGCAAAAGCCATGGCGGAAAAGCTGCTGGAATATGGTTTCGATCTCGTAACCGGCGGGACGGACAATCATCTAATCTTAATCGATTTGAGAAATAAGAACATACCCGGCAAGAAACTCGCGAAGGCCCTGGACAGGGCTCGAATTGTCTCGAATTACAACACAATACCCGGCGACCCGGCGCCTCCGATGAATCCGAACGGATTGCGTATAGGCACGCCGGCTATTACTACTCGCGGCTTTAAACAGGAGCAAGCGAAGCAAATTGCCGATTTCATAAATACAGTCGCTGAAAACATCGACAATGAATCGGTTATCGAAAAGGTCGGAAAAGAAGTCCTGCTGCTGTGCTCACAGTTTCCCGTGCCGGAGCATTTTATCATACCGAATAAAAATAACAAATAGCCTACAGCAATAAACAAAACCGGGACAGTAATGGAGCAACCAATTCGTTTGTAAGTTTTAAGCTTCATAAGTGAATGATTTGGGACATTTAAAAGCTCCAAGACTCATTCTGTTTTCGGCACTAATTCGATTTCCAGGTTGCTGGTACTATGTTGGGAGGATTTTTACTATTCGCTGTTATCGAGGATCGTCATGAATGCTTCCTGCGGTATCTGGACATTACCGACGCTTTTCATGCGTTTTTTGCCTTCTTTTTGTTTCTTGAGCAGCTTCATCTTTCGCGTTACATCTCCGCCGTAAAGCTTCTGTGTCACGTCCTTGCGGAAGCCTTTGATGGTTTCTCTTGCGATGATCTTGCCGCCTATGGTAACCTGCAGGGGGATTTCAAACTGGTGCCGGGGAATCGCTCTTCGAAGCCTTATAATAAGCTTGCGGCCTCGAGCCTCTGCTTTGCTGCGATGGACAATCAAACTCAACGCATCGACCGCAACCGTATTTACAAGAATATTAATTTTGACAAGGTCGCTGGTCTCGAAAGCGATAAACTCATAATCCATCGTTGCATAACCCCGGCTGATGCCTTTAAGAAGATCGTAAAAATCGTATACGATCTCGGCGAGCGGGGCTTTGTACTCAAGTATTACCCTGGTGGCGCTCAGGTAATCGGTCTTTACGAGCTTGCATCGTCTTGATTCCGTGAGTTTCATAATCGCCCCGATCGTTTCGGTACCGGTTATTATCTCAAGGCGAACGAAAGGTTCGCGAAGCTCTTCGATGTGATTCGGAGAAGGCAATTGACTGGGCGACTCTATTCTCTTGACGGCACCGTCCTTCGTCAGGATCTCATAACTTACCGTCGGGGCGGTCTGAACAACCTCTATATCATTCTCGCGTTCCAGCCGTTCCTGGATTATCTCCATGTGCAGCAGGCCAAGAAAACCGCAGCGGAAACCAAATCCCAGCGCCGGCGAGTTCTGAGGACTGAATGAGAAACTTGCGTCGTTAAGGGTAAGCTTGTCAAAGGCTTCCCTCAGTTTCGAATAATCCGTATTCGTGCCGGGATAAAAATCTGAAAATACCATCTGCATCGGTTTTTTATAGCCGGGCAAAGGTTGCGAAGCGGGTTCGGCCAGGTCTGTAATTGTGTCCCCTATTGTTACATCGGCCAGCTCGCGAATATTTGCGATAACATAACCGACCTCCCCGGTGACGAGCTTGTCAACTTTAGTCATCTCAGGGACAAATTTTCCCAGCTCGGTGATGATATGAGTTCTGCCGCCGCGCATAAAGCTGACCTTTTGCTTCATACTCAGGGAACCGGCGAAAACCCTTACGTAACATATCACGCCCTTGTACTGGTCGCAGTGACTGTCAAAAATTAATGCCGCCGTTGGCTCGTTGCTATTATCCTGGGGTGCCGGGAGGAATGTCACTATCGCTTCGAGAAGTTCACCAATTCCCAATCCGCTCTTTGCACTTATCTTGAAAGACTCATTGGCACGGATCCCGAAAACATGTTCGATCTCTTCTGCCACCCGGTCGGGATCTGCCGCTGGCAAGTCGATCTTGTTGATTACACTTAAAAGTTCGACGTTGTTTTCAATCGCCAGGTAGGCGTTAGCCACGGTCTGTGCCTCGACACCCTGGCTGGAATCGACTACGAGCAAAGCACCCTCGCAAGCGGCCAGTGCCCTTGAAACCTCATAATGAAAATCGACATGTCCCGGAGTGTCGATCAAATTCAGCATATATGTTTTGCCCTGGTGCCGGTAATTCATCGTTACCGCCGAGGCCTTTATGGTTATTCCTCGCTCACGCTCGAGATCCATGTTGTCAAGAAACTGATCGACCTTTTGACGGTTGGTAATCGTGCCGGTCAGTTCGAGCATTCGATCGGCCAGGGTGCTCTTGCCGTGATCAATATGTGCTATAATCGAAAAATTTCGTATATGTTCCGTACTCATCTCGAAATTTACTAAAGTTACCTCTTCAATCAATCCGGGTAAACTTGAGACTATTGCCGGTTATACGGGGATTAAATATTAAATTGAAAACGGGCTCCATTTTTTCAAGGAGCCCGTTAGTTTTCCGGTGTTTAGCTTTAAATTAGCCGGGGATGACGTTAGTCGCACAAGGCCCTTTTTTGCCCTGCCCGATCTCGAACTCCACCTTCTGGCCTTCATCAAGAGAGGCGTAGCCGCTCATCTTTACTTCCGAATGATGAACGAATAAATCCTCGCTGGCGTCGTCGGGGGTGATAAATCCAAAACCTTTGCTTCCGTTAAACCATTTTACTGTACCTGTACTCACTACGATGCTCCTTTGGCCTACTAACGACCATAAATTTTGTCTCTCGGTTTTTTTAGGGAGAATATTCTTGAGAGACGTGAGAATATACTACACTAAATGCTATTATACTACGGGAACCAGCCGGAGTTCAATAAAAATAAAAAAATAATTTAAAACTCGAGCGGTGAAATGGGTATACGGCGGATTATATGTCAAAGCGAAACGGGCTCCACTTTGAGCGGAGCCCGTTGGTTTTTCGGCGTGCTGCTTTGGATTAGCCAGGGATGACGTTCGTCGCACAAGGACCTTTTTTACCCTCTCCGATCTCGAACTCTACCTTCTGGCCTTCATCAAGAGTGGCGTAACCTTCAATCTTGATTTCCGAGTGATGAACGAATAAATCCTCGCCGCCATCGTCTGGAGTGATAAATCCGAAGCCTTTTTTTCCGTTAAACCATTTTACTGTACCTGTACTCACTTCTGTGCTCCTTTAGCCGTTTAAGGCCGTTTATTTTGTCTCTCGGTTTTCTTTATGGAGGATATTCTTGAGAGACGTAAGAATATTCTTCATTGGCAATAATACTACTATCATAACAGGCCAGTCACCAATAAAAATAAAAAAATACTGATAATCGAAAAAAAATAATTTGGTGTGAGGGGGAGGTTGGTTTTCTGCTTGCCTGGATGTTCTAACGGGCAGACATCCTGCAATTGCCTCATTATCACTGTAGATAACACCATTTCCGACAAATCCGGCTTTAATACATTTCTTGCTCCCAGGCCGTAAATAGTATAAAATATTTGTACGATTTACTTAATAAACCTGTCCCCAGTGCCATTATGAGCAAAGGAATCGGCTTTACTTTAATAGAGCTTCTGGTGGTAATCGCTATCATCGCGTTATTGATGGCCGTTCTGATCCCGGCTATGAACGGGGCACGGGAACAGGGCAAACGTGCAGTTTGCCTCAACAATCTCAAGGGTCTCGTTTTGGCCTGGCTGATGTATACCGATGATAATGACAGCCGGCTTGTCCGTGGCTTAGCCGGCGATGACGGATGGGTAAAGCTGCTGGGAACCCTGCCAAACGAAATGCCCGTCGAAGAACAGCTCGGTGCTATAGAAAAGGGCCTCTTATTCGAATATGCCAGGATGACCAAGCTGTATCGGTGTCCGGTCGCCGGGCGTGGTGAAATGCGGACGTACAGTATCGTCCATTCTATGAACGGAGCCGAATTCACCGGTAGCGGCGAAGTAAAAACGAAACTGTCGGAAATCAAAAGGCCCGGCGAAAGAATCGTTTTTCTCGATGATTACGGCGAAGACTGGGATGCCTGCTGGGCCATCTGGTATACGCAGCCGTCGTGGTGGAATCCGATCCCCATGCGTCACCATAAGGGCACGACCCTGGCCTTTGCCGAGGGACATTGTGAATCGTGGAGCTGGAGGGACCAGCGAACGATAGATTACGGCAACGAGCCCTGGGCCATTTCCGAAGCCGGAACGGGAATAGACAAAAATCAGCCGGGCAACGTCGATCTGATGAAATTCCAGAAAGCAGCCTGGGGGGCCCTGGGATACGAACCTTAAGGCGTACGAAGATTAGAGAAATATGAAAATGTCGCCAAGTCGATAAATATCCCGAATTAAGTTACTACACTATTTGTGTTTAAATCATAATGTAAAACTTGACTTTCCCGGATATATTTAATATCTTATTAAAACAAAGCTCAGTGACGTTTCTGAGCAGAAAGATAGTGAAATTCTAATGTATGGAGAAAGCAACATGAGTAGTATCCGAACAGCGACAGTTTTGGTCCTTTTGGCCGTCATTATCACCGGCATTTAGATGGCCAACAAACCCAATGTAGAAGACGGAATCAACATAACCGTTTCCCCAAGCACACTTATGTGAAGCCGTGACATTGCTTGTGTCACTGTTCATACCAATATTCCCATAGGATCGGTGGATAGAAGCTCGCTGCTGCTTTATGGAATAGAAGACACCGAGCCGATTGCCCCTTATTATACTAAGTCAGACTCCCTCGGCCATCTGGTCGCCAAGTTCGACGGTGACCTGGCGAGGACTATTGTTGAGCCGGGTCAGGTCATGTTGACATTAACAGGCATTACTGTTGGGGACGAAATTTTCTCCGCCTCAGATATAATTATGGTGAAGAAGTAATTCGTAACGTTGGGGCTGTTGAAAAAGTCCGGATTCACGGTATTCTCTGATGTGATATCGGACCAATCCGCATAAAAGTGTTCGTTTTCTGTGTAAATCTGAACTGTCATCAAAAATGACGGACTCAGATGAATTACGTCCTCATATTCGGCCGATATAGAGAACGCTAAATCAAGATAAAGCGAAAACGCAATTTTAACGGACTGCTTTTATGACGAGAAAAAAAACAATAATACTCATCTACGGTGTTTTAATTCTGCTTGCCGCAGCCTTCGTCGCATACGGGGCGTTAATTAATTCTAAAAAGGTCTCATCGCCGGAACAAGATTATGCCGAAAAGCTCGCCGATTTGGAAGCCGACCTTATCGATGCAGCCGCATCAGGCGGCGAACAACAACAAACACAAGGCAGCATTAAGTGAAAATCCACCAGAAAATCTCCCAAAAGTCGCTCTACGTGAGGCCGCCGTTAAGAATCGGATCATGGTGGCCATGGTCCAAAAAAACCTAAAAAAACGGCAGAGCAACCATTGCAAAGAGATTTCAATAAGTGTATAATATATATTATTAGGATAATATATAAGATTATATAAGTTCAGATTGCATCCTATACGATCCTGCGGCGGAGTTGAAAGCGAATGGACTTGCGATTAGTATAATGACAGAAGGTTGAAAAGATGACCTTAGAAGACATCGCAAACAGACTCAACTGGTATTATTTGTGGCTATCCTCAAGGCAATTGGAAAAATGGTGGCCATTGCTGATAGCCGTAGCAGCTCTGTTTATAGTTCTAATATTACTTCGCCTGAGATCACGACGAAAAGTTTTGCCCACTATTACTCAGTTACGAGATATCATCGATATCGAATTAGCCGACGACAAAACAAACGGCGGCCAAATTGATCGTACTGAAAATAATCGCTCAGCTCATATTCAAAACGAAGTCGAAGTCACCGATAGCAGGCAGGTCGAGCCCCCCATACAAAAAGTCTACGAGGTTGTGCCCGACAACGAACCATTTCAACTCGAAAAATCTGAACAGGGGCAATCTGAAAAGGTCCCGGAAGAAAGCTCAGAGCAAGACTTAAAATCAAAAAAGCAGGCCCGGCTGCTTGAAATTGCAGAATTCTGCAAGGCGGCAATAAGCAGACGGCAGAGACTGCGGTCCGGGATTTTTAACGAATACAGTGACCTCGACGAAGACTGAACCGTTGCCGGTCTGAAACTTCAATTTCTTCATATCTATAGTGCCCGTGAAAAAATCCCGCGAACGTCTTGACAAACGCTTGCTCATAGATATCCCCTGATATCCCTCTGATATCCCTAACAACATAAATCAGTAAATACTAATCGAACATCCACCCGTAAGAGTCACAAAACACGCCGTAAGTGAGGCCGTTAAGAATTAGACCATGGCGTCCATGGCCCAAAAAGCTAAAAATCTACGTTTGAAGGGCGAATTTTTTTACAACTTGACCGATTTTTTCGTAAGTGTAGTTTTGAGCAGAATATATGAAACTTGTCATTCCTTCGCCCGGCTCACGGACATGTCTGAGCACAGCGAAGAATCTCCAACGACAACCTGTCGTTAGTCCTGTTCCAATCCCAGATGCCAACAAGCTCAAGGTATTAGGCCGGGAGTGAGCTTTGCAACAGATTCCGGTTCAAAGACCGATTTTGGTAACGCTTCATGCCGCTACATTTTCGTAAAAAACCGGCGGAGCAACTGTTGCAAAGAGATTTTAAAAAGTGTATAATTGTAAATATTAACGATAATTAATTATAGGTAGAAGTGTACGAGTTTAAATTGCATCGAATACGACCCTACGGCAGAATTGAATGCGAATGGATTTGCGATTAGCACAAGGATAGGAGGCAGAAATGATGACCGTAGAAGACATCATAAACAGACTCAACCAGTATTTTTCGTGGCTATCCTCAAGACAATGGGAAGAATTGGCGATGCTGCTGGCAGCTATAGCAGCTCTGGTTATAGTTATAATAGTACTTGTCCTGAGATCACGGCGAAAAGTGTTGCCCGGCAATGCTCTATTACGAGATATCATCGGTATCAAATTGGCCGACCACAATACAAACAGCGGCCGAACCGATCATATTGAAAAGGGTCGCTCGACTCATGTTCCGAAAAATCCCGGAAGGCGAAAGAGGCGGAAGAATACAAAAAAAGGATTCAAAATAGCAATCAAGGAGCTTAAGCAACGCCATAATGAAATCATCAAAAGTCGGCAAACTGAGCTGCTCGGTCAGCAGGAGACCGTAAGGTTAGCAGCCGTCAACGAACAAATTCAAAACGAAGTCACCGACAGCAGGCAAGTCGAGGAACTCCCCGAACAAAAGGTCGCTGAGATTGCAGCCGTTATCGAACAATTTCAACATGAAATCACCTATAGTAAGCAGGCCGAGCAGCGCCCCCAAAAAAAGGTTTACGAGATTGTACCCGACAACGAACCATTTAAACTCAAAGTTACCGATAGCAGCCCCGTCAGGCCGCACCCAATACAAAAGGCCTCCGAGATCGCGGCCGTTAACGAAAAATTTCAACTCGTAAAATCCGAACAGGAAAAATCTGAAAAGGTTCCTGAAGAAAGCTCAGAGCAGGACTTAAAATCAAAAAAGCAGAGTCCACAGTTTGACATTGCAGAATTCAGCAAGGCGGCAATAAGCAGGCAGCAAAGATTGCGGTCCGGCATTTTTAACGAATACAGTGACCTCGACGAAGACTGAGCAGCTATCACTCTGAAACTTCAATCTCTTCATGTCTACAGTGTCCGTGAGAGCCGCCTTGTGAAATTCTCTGGGCAGTATTTATTCGTGCTGTAAAAAGCCGGGCTTTTCGGATTACCGGGAATTTTGTATAGTTGGCGGATATGATAGAAATTCGACTGATGACATTTGATGATCTTCGGCTTGGATTACGATTATCCCGGCAGGCGGGATGGAACCAGATCGAATCGGACTGGCTGCGTTTTATGAACATGGAGCCGGAAGGCTGTTTTGTGGCCGAACTTGACGAATGCTCCGTCGGGACCACCACCACCTGTATCTTTGAGAATGTGGCCTGGATTGCCATGGTCCTTGTTGATAAGCAATCGCGGGGCCGGGGTGTCGGCAAAACGCTTTTGAGACATTCTCTCGATTATCTTGACGGGCGAAAAGTTCAGACGGTTCGTCTTGACGCGACTGCCGCCGGCCGGCCCATCTACGAGAAATTGGGATTCGTGCCGGAATACGAATTAGTCCGGTTCCAGGGCATATCACGGCCGGGCAAGACGGGGCCCGTCTTAAGCGAAGCTGTGCCGGAGCTATTCGCGGATATGATTGAGTTCGACAGGCGGGTGACGGGGACAAATCGAGCGAAGATGCTCAGCCTGCTATTTGCGGGACTTCCGGAGAACGCCCGCATCCAGAGGCTCCACGACAAAATAGACGGTTTTATCACTATGCGTCCGGGAGCAAATGCGGTCCAGATCGGCCCGTGTATAGCGGCCATGAATGCCGGTCCGGCGTTGTTGTCCGATGCTTTGAACAGGTGTGCGGGAAAAGCCGTATTTGTCGATATGCCGACCTGCAACGTCCATGCCGTCAGAATCGCCGAGTCACACGGACTGCAAATTCAGCGGCGTTTCACGAGAATGTGCCGGGGCGAGAAAATCAAGGACAGTCCCAAAGCAATCTGGGCCGGCTCGGGCCCGGAGAAAGGGTGACAAAGCCCGCGAGCTATCTTACCAGCGAAACGAGATAATAGACTATACTGGTAATAGTCACGCCGATTGAAATAATCATGGCGATGTTCCAAAACAGCGCTTTGACGCCGGTTGGCTTGGCATCGCCGAGATACTTTTTGCTGTTGTTGAGAATGAAGAACGCGATGAAAGCGATCGGCAGCATCAGGCCGCAGATTGCCGAAGTCGGTATGGCGATCCAGGACCCTATATACTTCCAAAGGACCACGCCAACTACCGCCGGAGCGGGAATAAGGCACGCCAGCCGGTAGCGCCATCCACCCGGCTCTACACCGAATACCTCGCAAGCGGCAAAGCCGCAGATTAGCATGTGCATAGTAATCGAACTCAGCGCCATTCCCAGTATTCCCAGCCCGAAAACGATTCGCGAAAAGAACATGTTCAAGCCGGCCGATTCGAGCATTGCCGCCGCCGCCATTGGTGAGAGTTTCGTGGAGCCCGAAGCAAATTGCGCGGGATCATAGATCGTGCAGCCGGTAGCGATTACCATCAGTGAGGTCGCGATGCAAAACGGCAGAAGCATGCCGGTAATCAAATCGAACTTTGCCAAGCCCCGATGCTCCTTGCCCCAGCCTCTGGCAAGCAGGGTATAGGGAAACAGGAACGTGGCGTTTATTCCTGTCGCCGCACTGAACGCCGCCATTACAATCGAGACACCCCGCGCATCCGTCGGAATATACAGCGGCAGAAAACCTTTGAACAGCTTGCTCCACTGCACGCCGCCGTCGATTGTCCGCCGCACTATCACAATCGTGAAAGCGACAATAATCATCCAGACAAGGCCTTTCAGGGCACGTTCGTAAAACCTGATACCTCTATGCCCGCTGCTGTACGTCCATGCCGTCGCTGTCGATATAGTCAAAACGACCAGGCCGATCACAATCAATACGATTGTCTGCACCGCGGATGATGAGGGCACCCAGCCGGTCGTCGCCTTGATCATGTCGTCCGTCATTCCGGCTGCTAATGCGTACTGGGGCAAGTGCCAGATGACTGTCGCCAAAAGAGCCCCGATAGCCCAACTCCAGCCGACAACCGGATGAATATAGCGTTTCATAGCATGAAAAGGTCGCATGCCGGTCGACAAAGTTTGATAGGACATGGCCGAGAACATAACTATGCCCAGCACCATTGCCAACGGCTGAACCCAGAGTAATCTGTATTGGAGATATGCCCCGGCGAAAAGAGAGGCCATAGCGCTTCCACTTCCCAGCACCAAAGCGCTCTGCAGCCAGCCCGGTCCCGTCTTAGCGAAATACCCCCGCCACCGCTGGAAGGTACTTTTGCCTTCGAGTTCTGCAAGATCAGCTTTTTCTTTAGCAAGGATTTCGGGAGCCGATGCAGTGAACATCGGCAATCCCTTCACTGAATCGCCCTTGCCGGAACTCTGATCTTGTTGGTTCCTGGTCACTGTGATGTTTCTTCTCTTCTTATCACTGCCATACAGAAATCTCCAGCCGCACCTCGCCCCCAATGATTCGGCTCACACAAAATCCTTTATCGTTTGCCCTACGCTTGGATGACGATTGATCGACGATTGAATCAAGATGCGAACCTTAGCTTCAATGTCGTCCAGATACTGCTTGCTGACCCTGTTGGCCGACCAGCCCTTGCGGTTTTCCTGCGCCCAGCGAAGGGCGAATTTCTTACATTGTGCCCGATTAATAAGACCACCATTCGATGCCATATTCCCTCATCTCTAAGAAAAAGCGGCCAGGGCTTATGACGCTCATTAGGAAGCGCAGTCGTCCTTGCGGATAGACTCACCCTGACTATGATTACATTATTTGACATATTTGACCCTAATGATTTCATACTCGCAATTGTCGCCAGGACCGGCGCGATTGCAAGAGATTGTTGAGGTGACTTATGATTATTTGTTTATTTACCCCGAAAAAAATGAAAGGAAAAACAACGAATCGTGAGGCTATTCAGTAGTCCTTAAAGTTTCTCATCCATTCCGGCCATTCTTCGGGTTGCACTCTGCCGGCTCTGGTCCAGCGATTATGTGTATTGAACTCTTTGTGCCATTTTAGTGTCCATAATTCCTTAAGCCCGACCTTTCTTACAGACCAGTCCATAAACAGGCTGTTTTTGTCCCCGTTGTGTCGATTGATACAGTGAGGATTTAAATTATTACCTCGGACCTTTATAGTAGGTATAGCATCACATTCCGGAGGATCAGGTCCATATTCTGTCCACCACCACCATTCTCCCGGCCAGCCCCATGGAATGGTGCTATCCAATTGCAGCGGTATATTACTCGCACCCTTGACATGCGGTGTTCTCCAGGCATACGGATAAGGATAGGGATCATCTTCAGGCCAGTAGTTACAATAAATGTTGTTGATGCCGTAACTGCCGCAAGAGTTTTCCCATGAGCCGGGAGTTCCCGATGGCCACTGGTTTTTGCTCAAGAACCTGCCCCAGGCCAGGAACGTTCCACCTAACGGATAGTCCTCACCACCATTTGGATATGCCGGTTTTGCGGCCATCGGACAGAGGCGTATCCCCTTGGTTTCACGGTACCAATCCTGATCGCCGTATCCTCCCCAGCCCCCCCGACCCCATCCCGGACCCCATCCCCAACCCCATCTCCATCCCCAATGCCGATCTCGCCAGTCCTCAGGCAGCCGGTCGTCTGGGCCGGAGCCTGGAAAATAACCGTCATTATCATCCACAGACGTTGCCCAGAGAGTCCCCCATTGTTTCAGGTTTGATTGACAAACAACCGCCCTGGCATGTTTCCTGACGCGTTGCAATGTAGGCACTAATAATGCCAGCAACAGCGTAATGATGGCAATCACCACTAAAAGCTCTATTAGTGTAAATGCCTTTGGCTTGTTCATAATAGCTCGTTTCCTTTCTGCTTCTCAATAGAAGATACACAAGCGCAGTTTTACTTATGTTCTGTTAATCTTGTCGCATCCTATCATTTTCAGTAGTCTTTGAAGTTTCTCATCCATTTTGGCCAGTTTTCGGGCAGGGCACCGCCGGCTTTGGTCCATTCGTTTGCCGTGTCGAACTTGCGATGCCAGTTCAAAGTCCACAGCTCTTTGAGTCCAACTTTTCTGACCGACCAGTCCATAAACAGACTGTTGATTCCTTCATTGTGCCGGTTGATACAGAAAAAGGACATCCCTGAATCGGACGTGTGCAGATCATCATATTCCGGAGGAGCATCATACTGCTCGACAGGTATGTGCGTCCAGCAACAGTCCAGACACACGGGTATTTTGTTTGTACCTTTAATCGAACAAGTGCCCCAGTACCGGTCTAATCCTTCAGTGTCGGTCAGATCGAGAATACGTACATTAATGCCGTAGCTTCCGTAGAAGTCAGTGCCGGGCATTGACCAAAAATCTTCTTCGAGACCAATGGGCAACGTGTCGAACCATCTCACGCACCAACAGGAAAATTTGCTGCCGTTGCGGTTAGGGTTGTCGACGTACTTTCCGGCCATTGGGCATAAGAGCAAATCGTTGCTGTCGCTGTAGTAAGGGCGCAGTGTCCTGTACCAGAACATCTTGTCCAATACCGTATTAAAAAACCTGCCGTTGTTGTCATCGGTGTACATGTAAAACACAAGGCCCCACTGTTGCAGATTCGAATGACACGCAACTGCGTTTGCCTGCCTTTTGATCCGTTGAAGTGCCGGTAGCAATATCGCCAGCAACAGCGCGATGATGGCAATCACCACCAAAAGCTCTATTAGCGTAAATGCCTTTGGCTTGCTCATAATGGCTCGTTTCCTTTTTCCTTCTCAATAGAAGATACACAAGCGCAGTTTTACTTATGTTCTGTTAATCTTGTCGCATCCTATCATTTTCAGTAGTCTTTGAAGTTTCTCATCCATTTTGGCCAGTTTTCGGGCAGGGCGCCACCGGCTTTTGTCCAGACGCCCTCTGTATCGAACTTGCGATGCCAGTTCAAAGTCCACAGCTCTTTGAGTCCTATTTTTCTGACCGACCAGTCCATAAACAGATTGTTAATTCCTACATAGTGCCGGTTTATACAGCAAAAGGACATTCCCGAATCGGACGTGTGCAGATCATCATATTCCGGAGGAGCATCGTGATCTTCGACACTTGTGTACGGCCAGCAACAGTCAAAACAAACCGGTATATCGTTTGTACCTTGAATCAAATATCCGCCCCAGTACTGGTCAAATCCTATATTGTTGATCGGATCGAGAATATACATATTAATGCCATAGCTGCCGTAATAGAAGTTCTTAGGAGTCGGTTCCTCCGGACTGGTAGCCGTAGGTATGCGCCAGCTCGAAAATTTGTAGCCGTTCCATTTTGGATTATCAACATACCTGGCGGCCATCGGACATAGAAGCAAGTCATTACTGTCCCCCGTGTAGTCACGCAGTCTTTGGTACCAGAACATTTTGCCACCTACATTATCGAAGAATCGCATATTATTGTCTTCGGTATACATGTAAAAACATAGGCCCCACTGTCTAAGATTTGCCTGGCAGACAACGGCCCTGGCTTGGTGTTTGACCCGCTGCAGCGCCGGCAGCAATATCGCTACCAACAGCGCGATGATGGCAATCACTACCAAAAGCTCTATAAGCGTAAAACCTTTTACTCTGCGCATGACAGGTCTCCTTCTCTTAAAGAAAAAGTCCGTCCCGGCCAACGCTTCATTCTAAGTTGATGCACTGCTGATGAACTCTCGCTGCTAAATTTACCCGTAGCATTATAACACATAGGTCGTGGTAATACAACCTTTGATTTCAATTTTTCCTCAACATTCCCCTCGGTTGAGAGTCCGCCCCGTCCGAGAGCTTTTGCTTCATACTCTCAGCAGGGAGAAAAGTAAGTATATTGTGGATGTTAAAGAACCTATGGGCCAAGAAGTCTGTAACATTAGGGCTGATTTTTGTTGATGATGTGGCAGTCGAAGGTGTATAATAGTTTTGTACCGCCAATGGTTATCCGGCGGGTGAGAGTACAATTGCGATAAGGTGAATGTTCCCTCACAAAAAAAATATGTTTATTGCTGTAAGTGAAGGAGGCTAAAGACGGTTCAACGAAAAGGTTTTACACTCATCGAGCTTCTGGTCGTTATAGCAATTATTGCCATCTTAATGGCGATTCTCATGCCGGCGCTAAACATCGCTCGAGAACAGGCCAGGGGCATCGGATGCTCCTCTAACCAGAAGACCCTTGCCCTCAGCTACATAATGTATGCCGACGATAACGATGGTTCAGTATGTGGCGGCTGGGCGGCAGATAGAATTGCCAATGGTGTACCGCCGTGGGTCATGCCGCCGCTTGAGAACTCGTCAGGCTCAATTGTTTCCATGGGCGGTGCCGGTGTGCCGGTTACCCGCCGGCAAAGGTACAACGGGTTGAAGGAAGGCGCGCTGTACAAATACGTCAAGGATGTCAGGGCTTATCATTGTCCGGGCGATAATCGTGTTACTCGGGGGACGAGTCTTGGCATGGGACTGGAATATTTGATTTATCGCAGCTACTCTCTGACGGATTATATGCGGGCCACGGAACCTGCCGACCCAAAGAAATTGTTCACTTTCACAAACCAGGCCATAAAAATGCTTTTCGTCGAGGAGATATACGACGGCTCGGCGGGTAACCACAATCATGATGGATGGTCGTACAATCCGGGCGCGGGAAGTCTGTGGGACCCGCTGGGAATATTTCACAGCAATGCCTGCACATTCAGCTTCATGGATGGACACGCAGAACGCAAGAGGTGGGATGACCAGCGAACGGTTATCTACTGTATGAGCCGGACCGAAGCTGCTTCCAAGGGTTTCGGCAAAGGCCAGCAGTTCAATCCCCCTAATGTTGACCTGGCATGGCTCGATGAGAACACTACCCCGGCAAGCAGCACCAGGCACAATAGCCATGGCATTGCAGGATAATCGGTTCATAGCAATTTTTTACCCGAAGGCCAAATAGTAATCTTCTTATTTTCAGAAAGGATAAAAGGATGAGATATTTCAGGAACGACTTTTCATCAATGTTGGTTACTTCGGTGGTTATTATAGCACTCGCAGGTTGCAGCCCGAACGCCAATCAGGCCGGCCCAGCAATACAGAATCCTATCAACATATCCGAAACCGACCAGGGCTTCAGTATCACAGAGGGCGAAGAACAAGTAATGTTCTATCAGCGTCAGCACAAATCCATGGATGGAAAATACGCGCGCGCCAATTACATCCATCCGCTCTACGGCCTCGACGGCGAAATCCTGACCGAGGATTTCCCAGTCGACCATCCGCATCATCGCGGCGTATTCTGGGCATGGCACCAGGTATGGCTCGGCGATAAGAAACTCGGTGACGGTTGGGCGGCAATAGATTTTTTCTGGGATGTCTATGATGCCGAAATTTTGACGATAGATTCCCATTCGCGTGCCCTGAAGCTTGGTGTGTACTGGAAGTCGCCGCTTCTGACAGATGCAAGTGGAAAGCAGCAAGCGTTTGTCAAAGAGACAACGACCATCCGGGTTCATCGTGCCGAAGGTGACATCCGCAAGATCGATTTCCAGATCGAGCTGCTCGCGTTGAAAGATGACATGCATCTGGGCGGCTCCGAAGACGCCAAGGGCTACGGCGGTTTTACGACACGAATACCACTGCCCGACGGCCTTTCTTTCACCGGCACCAACGGTCCCGTGGAACCGACGAATCTGTCCGTGGAAGCCGGCCCATGGCTGGACTTCTCGGGCAATCTTGGCGCCGAAGGCAAAACAAGCGGGCTGGCGATACTATGTCACGACTCGTCGCCAGGATATCCCCAGCGATGGATACTGAGGAGAAAGGGCAGCGCTCAGAATCCGGTCTTTCCGGGCCGTCACCCGGTTCCGCTGTCGCGGGATAAACCGATTGTTTTGCGCTATCGCCTAATTATCCATCGCGGCGATGTCAACGACGTTAATCTTGACAGGTTACAGGCCGAATATAACAACATGCCTGACCCGATTTTCGACAAGGAATAAACACATGTTTATTAAGGATTGAATTGCATCGAGTAAAGATTGGCGTCCTTCAAAACGAATTTAAGTCGTACCGGCCGGCCGGAAAGCGAGCTTACATCGGTTCGGTTTCGCCATGCCGCGGGATGCTTGATGTAATTTCCTATCAGTTCATTTGCGTCTTTGAGGCAATAGCCGGCTATGGGTTCGCCTTCGGCATCCTGAAATTCAACTCGTATGAATCCCGGGGCGGAAGTGGCAAAGTTCAACAACAGCTTGTTGCCTGTAAAAGTGAATGGTTTGGTAGTAATACTTCCGCCTTCGTATGGAGCATAAATTGAAGCGAAACCATCGAGCCTCAGCGAGTAGCGGCGAAGGTGCGCGGTCGGCTGGGCGTAATCGTGCTGGACATAGAGCGACATTTCTGCAGGTCCGGTTTGAACGACGTTCAGAGCCGGATAATTGGAGCGGGAAACCCAGTTTTGCAAACCGATACCCGGCCGGATGAAGCCCTCCATGAAAGTCCGGCCATAGACATTGCCGCCGCGGGACGTCATTAAGACGGCGTCGGAGCAGTCTTTGAAATAGTCGGGATTCACATTCACCTGCTTTGCCTGCTCGTCGCTGAGGATTTGCCTGCCGGGCAGAAACCTCGCGGCAATCGATATGTAGATATGCGGCGCCCGGAAATACGGATGTGTCTGGTTTGTATAAATGTGCTCGCGCGGGGTATCGCCGAAACTCATTTGCTCCGGTTCGGTCCAGTTTAGAAAATCCATGGATGTTGTTCGGCCGACGCTGCGGAAACCGGAATAGCCCGTGCCGGTCCATGTCCGGAAGTAGCATAGATAACATTGTTCATTGTCGGACCAGAAGGCAACGTTCTGAGAATCGAACAGTCCCTTTGTGAAGACGGGTTCCGGGCGGAGTTTTCTCCAGTGGATACCGTCGGCGGAGATGTATGCAATCAGGCCGCTTTTTTGGGTTCCCCCCAGAGCTTTGTAACGCCGGTCTTTCGGTACGCCGGGCCTCGTATCGAGCAGCGGACTGAAATTGTGGTTGACCGGAGCGGCGTCGGCAAGGATTACGTTGTTCGATTTCGATCCTTTTACGGCGAAGAGATTGAGCCTGGGTTTGAAGATGTGGATGCCGTCCGGCGACTCGGCATAGCAGGTGACTTCCCGCTCGCTGCCGTCTCTGCCGGCTTCCGGGAGCCCCCGGTAGTAAAAGCGAAACTTATCCCCGTCCCTGATGACGGTACAGTATCCGCAGAAAGGCCCTTCCCATGGTTCGTCGAATCTTAGCACCGGCCCTTCGTCATTTGGGTGATGCAATGCCAGGTGGACTCCGTCAAGCCGGTCGATGAGATAATGGTCGACAAACAGCTCTCGGCGTGAAGCGATGTCTATCCATTTGGGCTCTTTTGCAGAAGAACGCGTCGCCGGCAAGAATTGGCCCAATGACCACTGGATTACAATTATTAATAGTAGAGATATTTTCCTATTCATTTCCGACTCTTACAAATTCATTATCTTGCTATTAAGTTGTGGACTTATAGTACCGGCGATTCCGCAGAAGGCAACACCCTTATGGGTGTATCATCCGGTTCCTTAAAAACTTGCTATGGCATAGATTTAACATAGAAGGCATATCCATGGGGGTAAAAATTGGTTTTTAATTGTTTCATTTTTGCATAATCGAAGTAAAATTAGCACCTTAACGGATTTATTTCGTACGACCTTTGACAGAGCGCAAATATAGGAGTTTTTGCGAATATGAGTGAAGGCAAATTGAACACGGCTATACTTGGTCTTAATTCGGGCGGGCAGCTTCTGCTGGAAGCCTCCGAGGCGGTGGATTGCCTTGAAGTTCAGGCGGTGGCCGACAAGGATACGAATCTCGCCGAAAAAATCGCCGGCCAGTACAAATGTGCCGCTTACGATGATTACAGGCAGTTGATTAAACAGAATCAACTCGATTGCCTGCTGGTGGCCGCGCCGATGCACAGTTGCGATGAATATGTGCGGATGGCGATGAAAAAGAAATTCAACATCTTGAAGCTGGCGCCGGCGGCGAGGGATTTCGAAGAGGCGGCGGAATTTGTCCGCCTGGCCGAAGAGCAGGAGATACAATTTGCCATTGGAAATCCGAGCCGGTTCGCCCGGAGCTTTGTGAAGTTGCGGCAATATCTTGAAGAAGGCAAAATCGAACATATTTTTCTCATGACTGCTTACTGTAATGTTGGCGATCAACCGCAGCCCGGCTGGCGGACCGACCCGAAACTGGCCGGCGGCGGTGTCCTGCTCCACGACTGCTACCGGATGATCGACCAGGTAGTTTCGAATTTCGACATACCGCAACAAATCTATTCCCTCAATACCAACCAGGCCCAGGACAAAAAGCAGCGATTGTATCTGACGGAAGATACGGCGATTGTCACAATGAAATTCAGCGATACTTTCATCGGCAACTTAGTCGCTTCGCGTCGCGTCGGGGCCGGGAACAAAGAAGAATTCCTGAAGCTGTACGGTAAGGACATAATACTGACCGCCGGCGACACGCTCCTGACCGTCAGCGATGGTCTTGGTAAGGTCGGCAAGAAATTTAAAAGCGACGGCGACGAGCTTGCCTGCACGACGGAGCTGCTCAAGAGTTTCGCCGGAAGTATTTTGTCGCCGGAAACGAACAAGCTCTGCAGCAGCGGCAGGGAAAACCTTAAAAATATGGCCGTCATCGAATCGGCATATCTTTCGGCCCGAACTGGTTTTCCGGAGGAGCCCGGCAGGATTCTGCAGATGGCATCGCCCGGCGTTGATAAAGCGGCAAGTGAATAACAATCCGGTAAATAATATATAAATAACCGTTTGACAAATAATACAACAAGTAATAGTTTATTAGTGAGAATTGATAACCATTTTTTGAGTAATTTGGAGATTTCAGCATGGAAGACAGTAAGAAAAAACCGGTTATGATCGGTGTTATCGTTGTGTGCATAATTGTAGCTGGCTTGATAACCCTTGCCAAGCGTGGCGGAGGAAGCGGCGGTATCGATAGCATTCCTGACGATAAGATGACATGGGTAAAATGCAGCAATCCGAGCTGCAACGCCGAATATGAGATGAGTGAGAAGCAATTCCACAAAGAAATGCAGGAGCGTTTCAATCCTATGGCACGGACTGCGCCGCCGCTGACTTGCGAAAAGTGCGGCAAAGACAGCCTTTTCCAGGCTATTAAATGTGCGAATCCATCTTGTGGGGCTGTCTTCATCAAGGGGATTGCAGGCCCGGGCGACCATCCTGACCGTTGTCCCAAGTGCGGTCACAGCGAAACGGAAGATATCCGCAAGAAACGGATGGCTGGGGGATAGTAAGCCGGGCCGACCGGCGGAATTCACGAACTGCCGGCCGATGTTCCGTGTGGTAATATGGGTAATTTCTATTGCCATTCTTTCGCTTTACTCAAACGATGTCTCTAAGCATAGTGTTGAAATAGGTAAAATAATCTTAACAAGCCCGACCAAGTAAGAGGTCGGGTTTTTTCGTGCTGATCCTTCCGGGCAGGGGGCGAATTCATGAAATTGGCTTTGAATTGGCTTTGTTTTTCGCCGCCTCTGCACATAGAAAACTCCGTAAACCATTGCCATTACTAATCTAACGTCATTCCGCCATCCCGAAAATTGGCTTTGTTTTTTCAAATCCCAGTGCAGGTCTGGGGGGTAAATAAGATTGGCTTTGTTTGGCTTTGTTTGGCTTTGAATTGGCTTTGTTTTTTCGCCGCCCAAAACCGCAAAAATCATCATAACCCCTATTCTTATAGATACTTGCATCCATTTCGGCCTTTTACAAATTGGGTTTGTTTTTTCAAATTAGCCACGGATTTTCGTTGTTTTCTACTCTTTTTCACCTGTTTTTTTCATTATTTTGGCTTTTTTTCTTCTATATTTCTCAATTCTACATTCTCAATTCTTTGGACCCGACACCAGTGGTGCGGGCTAAAATTTATTGTTTCGTTCTCCGTAAGGAGTCCCGGGGACTGCGTGATTGGACATATCATTTATCATTAATCAATAATCATTTAGTTTAGTATTATACGAAAAATCAAACTATAAGGCGGGGGAATTCCAGAAAAATCTCCGTGAGACGGAGCTTGCTAAGCGTGCCTTGTAACTTTTGATCCGGGCGTTGGAATACTGCTTTTGTGCTTTTTGGGATGGTTTTACTTTTCTTTTGGCAGCTTGCGGGGCTGCCAGTTCTTTTTGTAAGTATGCCGGACATAGACTTGCCAAAAAAAGCCCCTGCCTGGAGGAGAGGGTTGAGCAAAGCAGGGGCTTTTAGGTACAGCGTATATTCAATACACCATACATCCTCCTTCCTTCAGCCAGATCATCAAAGAGCTATAATTAAGTGCCACTATAGCATACGAATATAACGGTTTTTCTGTTTGTAACGATTATTTTCGGGCCCTGCAGGTAGCCGAGGAGGACATAACCGGCGTGCTGTAAAAAGGATTAAATCAGTTGAAAGGCAGGGATGAATTTGGTAATGTTACGGTATGAATAACCTGAATAGATTTCTAAATCTTATATATGAGGGATTCTGGTCATATACCGGCTGACTGATATACGAGCGTCTGCCCAGACGCCGCAGCATAAAAGCCGAATTAACACATTGAAAAAAGTGAATATAAAGAAACTCTAATTATTTTTGGCAGAAGTAAAAAAATGAAAGCTAAAATGACTTTGATAGCGGTAATTTTAATGGTGGCGGCTTGCAGCAGTCTGGCCGATTGGCCGCAGTATCTCGGGCCGGATAGAAATGCCATCTCGCCGGAGAAAGGGCTGATGCGGTCCTGGCCCGAGGCCGGTCCGGAAGTGCTCTGGACGATCCCTCTTGGTCCGGGCTATGGCGGCGCGGCCGTCAGTAAGGGCAAGGTCTATGTCCTGGATCGTATTCGCAGCAAGCAGGATGTGCTGCGGTGCCTCGATCTGGTCACGGGCAAAGAGCAGTGGTCACATATATACGATGCGTCGGGCAGGGTCCAGTACCCGGGATCGAGAAGCACCCCGGCGATAGACGGCAACTACGTTTACACGTGCGGATCGTTCGGCGATTTGTATTGCTTCGACAAGAACACACACAAGCCGGTCTGGAACAAGAACATCTGGAAGGACTACGATGGCGGCAGTTTCCCCATGTGGGCCATCAGCCAGAATCCGCTGATCTATGGCGACTCGGTAATTGTTGCGTCGCAGACATCGAAGGCCGGCGTCGTTTCCTATGACAAGCTGACCGGGCAGGTCAAGTGGGCCTCGGCAGCTCTTCCGGGCAGGGTCGGTTATGTCAGCCCGGCAATCGTGAAAATCGCCGGCGAAGACCATTTAATTATGATCACGGCCGGTCCCAGAGGTGGATCGGGCGGCCAGGTTTTGGGAATGGATCCTAAGACGGGAAAGATGCTCTGGGTCTATGGGGGCTGGAGTTGTCGGATTCCTTGTGCTAATGTGACCGAAATAGGTGACGGCCGACTGTTTGTCACTGGCGGATACAAGGCCGGCTCGGCGATGATTAAGGTCGAGAAGAAGGGCGATGCTTATTCCGTTAAAGAACTGTACAAAACCGACGACTTCGGCACGCACGTTCACCCTGCTATCCTTTACAAGGGACATCTGTACGCTCACTGCACGACGAACACCCGGCGGGATGGAATGGTGTGCATGGACCTTGACGGCAAGGTCAAGTGGAAGACGGGGCGTTCGCCTGTATTCGATAAGGGCGGCTTTATTCTGGCGGACGGGCTGATTCTCAGCGTCGACGGCAGGGAAGGGATTCTGTATCTTATCGAGCCTGACCCGGCGGGTTATAAAGAGCTGGCGAAGGCCAAGCTGCTCGATACTAATGAGTGCTGGGGACCGCTGGCACTGGTCGATGGAAAGCTGCTGATACGAGATCAGAAGCAAATGAGATGCGTTGTCGTTAAGTGATTTTACTTACCGAGTAGTTTTTTTATTTTTCCGATTTCAATACCGCCTGTTTTAACAGGTGGAAGGAAATAACCGCTGTCTTCTGCTACAATCGAGTATATGGAGTGTAAGTTTTTGCCGGCCAAAATCACTTTCTTGTAATAAAGCAGCATTCTCAGGCGTTTAAGAATAAAGTAATTAGTTGGCTTTGCCCGCTAACGTACCGGTTAGGGTCTATGTTATTTTAGTTGTAGAGATAAATTCTTTAGAAAGGAAAACAAAATGAAGACTAAAGTAATGTTGATAGCGGCGATTGTGGTGATAGTGACCGGCAGCGCTTTGGCTGATTGGCCACAATATCTCGGGCCCAACAGAAATAGTATATCAGACCAGAAAGGTATTTTACGCGCTTGGCCTGAGAATGGGCCGGAGGTTCTATGGACTGTTACTGTTGGCAAAGGATTTGGCGGACCAGTAATAAAAGATGGTAAAGTCTATTTACTCGACAGGGATGACAAGGTTGGTGATAATCTTCGGTGCTTTGATCTGTCAGACGGTAAAGAACTCTGGAATTTTGCATACGACGCTCCCGGACGTGTTATGTTTCCCGGCTCGCGAAGCGTAACGATCGTGGAAGGCAGTAATGTTTATTCATGTGGTCACAACGGCGATGTTTATTGCATAAACATAGATACACATAAACCCGTCTGGAACAAGAACGTTTGGACGGATTTCGGTGGCAAACGGCTGCCGATATGGGCAATTACTCAGTGCCCGTTGATTTACGGCGATCTGCTCATTCTGGCTTCGCAGGCTCCTGATGCTGGTGTGGTTGCTTATAATAAATTCACAGGTGATATTGTCTGGAAAACACCCAATCTTGGCAATGAATCATATGCCAGTCCTTCAGTTGTGAAAATAGACGGAAAAGACCATGTTGTAATGGTTATTTCATCTACTAATCCTTTTGGAAATAGAGGATCGCCTCAAACTCTGGGTAATATTGTTGGAATAGAACCCCTTACGGGAAAAATCCTTTGGGAGTACAAGAAGTGGAAATGTCATATTTCGGTACCGAGTGCTGTTGATGCCGGTGACAACAAAGTGCTTGTTGTTGGTGGATACGAACTCGGCGCAACTATGATAAAGGTCGAAAAAAAGGCGGATGGCAGCTATGGCACAACAGAACTTTTCACAACCGAAGAATTTGGCGATCAAACAAAACCGCCGATATTGCATAACGGCTATTTCTATGCTCAGTACGGAACCAATAGTCGGCGTGACGGCCTGGTGTGCATGAGCATGGATGGCCAGATCATGTGGAAAACAGGACGTTCAATTAATTTTAATAAGGGCAGTATGATTCTGGCCGACGGCCTGATTCTGGCTACCGACGGTGCGAAGACCTTGTATCTTATAGAGCCTGATCCATCTGGATTTAAGCCACTTGCATCGGCAGATTTGCTTGCAGAAGCAGGAACAGACAGTGAAGGTATAGCAGCACGAGTTGGAGGTTCAACTCAGAACTGGGCGCCGTTGGCACTTTCCGATGGTAAGCTGCTGATAAGAGACCAGAAGCGGATGAAATGTGTTGTCGTTAAGTAATTTTTCGTTCTTGACAGTGTTTCTAAGATTAGGCTGGATAGTGTTGATTTTGGGCTTGTTGCTGTAAACTTAAAGTCTGCTGTTAAGCAATTTCTGCAGCCTTTCGAACTCGCCCGATTTCATGTGGTAACTGTGCCCGTTGTCGGGGAATTGGCCTTTTTCCACTTCGTCGGCGTAGGCGTTAAATGCCTTAATTGTACGCTCGGCCAAATTATCGTAACTCTTCGCGAATTTCGGGCTCGGCCCCTGTGTCAGCCCTAAAATATCGGGTGCAATCAAAATTTGTCCGTCACAGTCCGGTCCCGAACCGCAGCTTATCACCGGCACTTCGAAGCGTTTGGTTATTATCCCGGCAACTTCGGCGGCAGTCCCTTCGATAAGCAGCGAGTTGGCGCCGTTGTTTATCATTTGTTCGGCAAGACTAATTAGTTCCGCTGCCATCTCTGCCGTGGTAGCTTCAGCCTTGAATCGACCAATCTTGCTAATTCTTTGCGGCCTTATACCGATGTGAGCCATCACTGCTATCCCAGCGTCACTGATTGCTTTAATCACATCGAGGTAAGGGCTGGCGGCTTCGATTTTAACCATTTGTGCCCCCGCCTGGCTGACGAACCGGCCGGCGTTCTTTATAGCCTCGGGTATTCCGACCTGATAAGACAAAAACGGCATATCGGCTACCAGAAAAACGTTCGGAGCCCCTCGCCGGACGGCCGCGGTGATAGTAACCATGAAATCCATCGTTGCCGGCAGGGTTGTGTCGAATCCCAGCACGGCCTGAGCAGCCGAATCGCCAACAAGTATCATCTGAACGCTGGTCTGAGATATAAGACTTGCCGTATTGTAGTCGTAACAGCTTATCGCCGTGATTTTCCGGTTCTCACGCTTGGCTGCAATTAGCTCTGAGATAGTAATCCGGGTATTCATAATCATTCCTTCAGGTATATATGTGCCAAAGAAATAACAGACAGGTAGTTAAAATATTGGAACAAAGTAAATTAATCAAGCGTAATCTAATTAGGATATTTGGGTGGATATGGATATTTTCCTGAAAAACGAAAAATTATTTGGGTTTTTTAAATTTTATCCTTGAATAATGTTAAATAAAGTGTAACTTTTGCTTGTTTTTGCACTTTTTCTTTAAAGAAAATTTTGGTATCTACTCGATAAAATAGTTAGGGAAGATTAAAACCAAATAAAAGGAGTTTTTGGGGCGCGCTATTATCAGCTTTTCATCACCCTCCTCCGAAGCCAGATTCTGTTTTACTAGGATCTGGCTTTTTTATTGACTATCTGTTTAGTATGGGCAATATATAAATAATTGAATATGTCAAGATGTGGGCTATATATAACGTAGGGGTGCATTTTTAATACTTTTATTCAATATGTGATACCAAAAAGTTCAATTCTCCTGGAACTTCGTGTGAGAAGAAATAAATTGTACATGAATTTCAAAGCGCAAATTTCTTCACTTTTGTATTACATTCACGGCTTTAACTCACTAACTATATAATCACAAACACTCCACGGCAATGATCTGCTGTGAGCACAGCAATTTTATTCATAAAATAATTTTAATTTATTTAAAATAATGTTGCATATAACTGCATATAGTGATATATTGCTGCATAATAAGAAAGGTTATACGTTATGCAATTGATGTCGATAGAAGATTTGGCTGTTTATCTGGGCGATTCGAAACGAACAATTTACAAATATATCGCGAGCGGTGATTGCCCTCCGTATATGCGGATTAGTGCCAAGAATATCAAATTTGACCGGGCGGATGTAGACGCATGGCTGGAATCGAAGAAGGTCCATACCGGACCGGGAGGTAAGAAAATTAGTAATCTTGACTTGGTTGAATATGCGAAGGGCATGGTCAATAAGATACTTCCGGGCAGCAAGCTGCTATGGACACCACGCGCGCATAACGTCTTGGAAGAGGCGCAGAAGAAGGCTTGCGAAGATGGGGCTAAGCTCATCGGCAGCGAACACATACTGTTTGGGATCATGTCAGTGAATGAGTGTCTCGGAGTGACAATTCTTGGGAATCTTGGTGTCACGACATCCAGCTTCTCTTATCGCTACGAGCAGTTGAGCAAACCTTCCGCAAAGAAAGGGGCAGGCGAGCCAAAGTTCTCCGGGGATATCGACAGGGTGATTCAATGTGCCGGCGAGCAAGCTGCCCGGTGGGGCCACGAGTACATAGGCGCCGAGCATCTGATTGTCGGAATACTTCTTGCAGGTGAAGGAGCGGGATTCCAAATGCTGACCGATCTGGGGATAACTCTGGAGCAGGTACGCCAGGAGACTGAAAGGCTTATTGTGTGCCGAAATATGAAGAATGAGAGGAAAGAGAAATGATTCTTCTTGCTACATTAGCAGAGGCAGAACAATACACTCCGCCTAATTCAACCTATTGGTTATTGTTTATCCAATGGATTGTACCCCTTATCGCTTTAATTGCTTTCTTTATTCCTCTCGTTGTCTGCATCTGGAGGGCTGCAAAGTATTTCGGCAGCGCTACAAGAGAAGAAACTGCTGCGAATGGAAATGGGCAAATTGGCGGAAGAAGTCCACCTCTTGCGGCAGGAGTTCAAGGGCGACAAAAGCCATGATGCGTCGACGTAAACGTTGAGGGATTCACTAACAAAAACCAGAAAGGAGCAGAAAATGTCAAACAACCTCTTGGCTATTTGGACTCCAGGCCCAATTGAGATACTTTTTACTCTTGTCTTTCTCGGCATACCAATTGTCCTCATTATAGTGTTCTTGCGATTGATTCTACGGAACAAGAATGAGAATATCAGACTCCGGCTGGAAGTCGGGAAGCTTGCCGATGAACTCGAAAAGGTGCGAAAACAGAAAAGTGCAGAGTCAGACGATTCAATAAACACATCAGGTTGATATTCTCTTTGCCATGACGATTCGGTCGTTGTCCTGGAAATCTTTTTCGATTTTTATTTCAGCGAATGCGCAGGTTTGTTCGAGCAGCTCTCTGACGGCGGGGCCCTGAGCGTAACCGATTTCCAGCATTAATGCGGCACCGGGCTTTAAGAACTCGTCCACTTTCTTTATGATCCTGCGGAAAACATCCATGCCATCGGCTCCCGCGAGCAGGGCCGAGACCGGCTCGTAATCTTTTACGTTTTTGTCAAGCTTCTCATACTCGGCGGTACTTACATAGGGAGGATTGCAGACAATCAAATCGAATTGGTTAACGTCTAATTGCTTGATGATAGGCTCGAATAAATCGCCGCACAGAAGCCGAACGTGTTCCGTAAGCCTATGCTTCTCAACGTTCCGAGCAGCGACTTCGAGGGCGGCGGCGGATATATCCGTTGCTGTCACGCGGGCTTCCGGGACGTTTTTTGCTATTGCAACGGCGATACAACCGCTGCCGGTGCACAAATCGCAGATGTATTGAACGCCGGAGCGTGTTCGAAGAAATTCTATCGCCCGTTGTACGAGCAGCTCCGTTTCCGGCCGGGGGATCAGGCAGTCAGCCGTTATATTAAGCTCCAGCGAATAAAACTCGGTTCTGCCGGTCAGGTACGCAACAGGCTCATGCAGGCCGGCACGCTTTACCAGGCCGTGCAGCAGGTCCAATTGCTGCTGGGGTACCTCTTTGTCGAATTGCGTATACAACTCGATCCGCTTAAGCCCCAATGCGTGAGACAGTAGCATCTCAGCGCTTAGTCTTGGAGAATCAACGCCCTTGTTCGTAAGATATTCGGAAGTCCAATTCAAGAGCTTTTGTATCGTCCAAATAGTCATGACGTTATTGAACAAAAATATTTAGCCCCACGTTTTACGTGGGGTTTAAGAATGACACGATTATATGTCTTTCTCAAATATACACCTTGTCCATCATTCTTGGGAACGGGATGCACTGGCGGATGTGCTTTTGGCCCGTGATCCATGCGACGGTTCTTTCGACGCCGAGACCGAAGCCGCCGTGCGGCACAGAGCCGTACTTTCGCAGGTCCAAATACCAGTCGTAATTTTCCTTCTTGAGTTCCTGCTGCTTGATCCGCTCAACCAGCCGGTCGTGGTCGTCTTCTCTGATGGATCCCCCGATGACTTCGCCGAAACCGGCGGGAGCGAGGCAATCGAAGTTCAACACTACGTCCTCGTTGTCCCTGTCGGTCTTCATATAAAAGGCCTTGGCCTGTTTAGGATAGTGCGTGACAAAAATCGGTTTATCGTGCATTTGCGAGATGATGGTTTCATCCGAGCCGCCTAAATCTTTGCCCCAGCGAAAATCGGCGGCTAATTGGGCGTGTTTGGGATTATTCTCGATCTTCGTATCGACTTCGGCAAGCTCGGAGCGCAGCTCGATAAGCTCCGCGGCGTTCTTGTCCCGCTTCCACTGTTTTATCTGGCCTTTCTGCTCTTCTTCGAGTTGGGCGATTCTGCTTTCGATTTGCTGCTTTTGATTCTTGAACTCTTCCAACTGCCCGGCGAGAAAATCCTTTGCCCTTTGACTGGTCAATATCTCACTGGCCTCGGTATAGGTGAGTCGATAGAAGGGCGGCTTGATTTTTTCCAGTGCCGGGATATCGGCGCCGATGGCTTCGAGCTGGCTCTTATTATCCCGAAGGACCCGGGTGACTATCGAGGATACGAAATTCTCGGCCAGTTCCAGCAGTCCATCCAGCTCGATAAACGCGACCTCCGGCTCGACCATCCAGAATTCGGTCAGATGCCGCCGGGTCTTGCTCTTTTCCGCCCTGAAGGTCGGCCCGAAGCAGTAAACTTTGCCGTAGCTCATCGCCGCCGATTCCAGATGCAACTGCCCGGTCTGCGTCAGGAACACGGGTTCTCCGAAATAATCGACCTCGAACAGCGACTGCTCCTCTTCGCCCGCCGCGGCTGTGAGAATTGGCGTATCGACTAATGTAAAGCCGTTGTCGTTGAAGAATCTCCGGATAGCGTCGATTACCGTGTGCCGGATTTTCCCGATGCACCACTGGCTCTGCGAGCGCAGGTGCAGGTGGCGGTGTTTGAGCAGAAAATCGATGCCGTGCGACTTCGGCGAAATCGGGTAATCCGTCGCCGGCGCGATTATTTTCGCATCGGTTACCGCTAACTCATATCCGCCCACGCTCCGCTCGTCGGCCCGCACAAGGCCGGTCACGGCCAGCGACGATTCCTGCCCCAGGTGCTTGAGCTGCTCGAATAGCTCATCGGAGACTTTGCCTTTCTCAACGATGCACTGGCAAAGCCCCGTCCCGTCCCGAATAATCAGAAACTGAACCTTCCCGCTCCCCCGGCTGTTATAAAGCCAGCCTGAAAGAGTTACTTCTTTGCCTTCGAATTGTCCTAAACAGTCGATGGTTGTTTTTGTCATTTTATGTTCCCGATTCCAAAAATCTGCTTATTTTGGCCAAATGTTCGCCGTTTCTCCATATAGCGAGAAACGTTCACCATGATTTTCGTATTCTAATTGATTACCAGTGACAGGGTCAATGAAAGCTTCGGCCGGTGCGGCAGATTTTATCGCATCGAGATTGGGCGGCCAGGTGCTGTTTTCATTGTGATACTGTTTTATTGCTATCAGAAGTCGCGAACCTCTACAAAGAGTTAATGTTCTTAAATATAAATCGTGTTTGCTGTAAAAGCCTTCCTCTGACATATCGGCGATGAGCTGGGCGAAATGCTTGTAGTTGAACCTGAGTAGATAAAAATTTCTCATCGTGAAAAGTGAAACAATTTTCTGTGGCTGCTGTGTCCAGTCAAAATCCGGCTGAGCCATCGCATAATATCTTTCAAAACACTTCTCAAGAATCTCTGCGGCTTTTTCTGGGTCGGAGGGCATTGTAAACCACCGAAGGATCGTTTCTGCTTTTATTCGTTTTTTCCGGAGATATGAAGGATATGCAATATATTCTAATGTAGCTTTGGTATTGTCGTTATCAATTTCCGTATCCTGTAGATATTCTGAAAAATTCAACCTCAATTCCGCCAGGGGGTCTCGGCTTAGTCTTGTCCTGCCTTTTGTATTTACTTCGTAATACTTGCTAAGCTCAGTTTTTAAGCACAGCTTATCATATTCAATAATTTTAGTGAAAATAGAGTTCCAGTCGTTCTTAATATCAGGAAGGGCCTTTTCGAGAATATTCAAATGCTTATCAACGGCTTCGCTCTCAACAATAATTCTATTTAAGTGTTGAAGTGCAAGGCTTTCGACTGCTATTCCAGTCAGAACATCTATTGATGTAGGCTGCTGATATTGATGCTTAGCTATTTGTAGATTGGTTACAATTTTTTTTGAGGCTTCATCGATACGACCTTCGGCGATATCGTTATTGATGGCTATAACCATCAATCTTGCCCAACGTCTTACGGCAGAATTTCTATCACTATGAGGATAAGGATCGCTTATTGGGAACACACATTGTTTTATTTCGGATATTTCTATCAAAGTTTCGATTGCTCTCTGGATATGTTTGAGCCTATCCGCAATTTCAGGATAATCTTTGCTTAGCCATGGATTTCGGAAAATTTTGTCAAAGGTATCGGAGTCGAAATCGACGATATCGAAAATATAATAATCGTTGGCATCATATTTTTCCATTAGTTGACTGTAGAATATAGCGGCGTTTTCTTCAGGCGGGATTGAGTATTTTGTTTGAAGCTTTTGCAATTCTTTATCAAAGTTGAACTGATATGGTTGCCAGCCTTCGTTATCTTCGGGCAGGAATATCCAGATAATCAATGCGAGAACCACAACGCCCACACCGAGCCAGAACCATTTTCTTGCCGGCTTGGGCAAAGTCGTAAAAGCAGCGAGAATTATCAGCAACAGGATGACAAGTTTTTTGGGTGCCTCGACAACAAGAGCCAGAAGAATTAAAAGTACTAATATGCTCAGGCCGATCCATTTGAAGATTCGTTTCACGAGACCTTGCTTTTTATTTTCCTCTTTTTTTTCGGCCATTATTTAGCTCTCCGCTTTTTATCCCGAATGGCTATGCTGTATCTCACTTAAACTTTAGGTGCTTTCGGAATGATTATCCATGCTATAAAATAGGTCAGTAACAGCGGCACTATCCCGGTTGACAGGCATAAGAAAATGGTGATGAGTCTCACGATTGTCGGATCGATGTCATAAGTCTCGCCGATACTGCCGCATACACCCAAAATCTTGCTGTTCTTTTTTGACAGGTAAAGTTTCTTCATTTTAAGCTCCTATTCTCCCTTAAACAAAGACGCTCAAGAAGGGCGTTTTCTTCAATATTATTTCTGGCCGGCAGGTTCACAGGGCTGGTTTTTCACGTGAGTAGTCGCCGTTATTGTTTTCCTGCCGGGCTTTTTTTGATTTTCAGCGGCCAGATGGGATAATCGTCTGCGGGCCTTGAAGCTATACCACTCTCGTCGATACCGTTGGGGCCCTTGCTGTAGAAGACGAAATCGTCGCCGTCGTGCTTGTAAACAAAGGGTCCGTTATTCTGAGGATCTATGAGCATCTGCTCGGGCAGCTTCGGTTCGATCTGTTCGAGCGTCTCGGGCCACGCGCCGGTCATTTCTTTATGGCGGCGAAGGGCGATGAGGATTGGTGTCGCCCGCCGGATGGCCTCAAGTCTCAGACGGCTCTTGTGCCGCGCCTGCTCTTGTTGCTTTCGAGTCTTACGCCCAAGCCACAAGTGCTTGAGTAGTTCGACTGTCGACATCTGCGACCGTTCTTTCTCATCAAGAAGACTATCAATCCTTGCTGCAATCCGGGCGTGTCCCTCCCCTCGATCCATGGGGATTTCCAGAATAGATTCAAGCGATCTCAGATGCTCTGGCGTTGTTTCATCTCGCATCAAAGCCATCCTGATGTTCTTGTACACAGTAGCCTCGAAAGCCATTGCAAAGATCTTGTGATATGTCCCCGGTTGTTGCGAAAAGTGACGGGCCAATTGCATCTGGCATTTGTATTTGCTGTGAGCGGCGTCGGCGCGATCCTCTGCCAGATCGTTGGCCCCGGCCCAGGAAAGAACAAAAATTACCTTTCGCATGTCCCTCGCCATCTGCCAGGAATCAGGACCGGGCGCGATATCAACCGGAAAACGGGCTTCCTGCATTTCGGAGATATCGAGCAGTGTTTGTATGAAGGCTCGGTTCTTTTTGAGTTCGGCGGCTAATTCTGGATGTTCAATGTCCGCCCAGGGCTCGCAATAGGCCGATGGAGTATAGTCGGAAAGATCATACAAAATAGCTTCGTTGTTAGGATCTGTGAAAAACCTTCTGTAGTAGACCGCGGCGTTTCCGGCATCGGGAATTGCCAGCTCGGCGTCAATCGCGGCAAGTTTATCATCCACCGACCGGAAATCCAGTAAACCGGCTTTCCACATAAGGCAGCAGACAATCGCTACGACCACGACACCGATCAGAATAAGCCTGAGATGCGAGAAACGGTGTCCGCCTTTGCCGGTCTCGTTGTTCTTCCGTTTTTCTTCGATCATTTTTTGCTTTGTACTTACTCGTTTCTTCGAGTCGCACTACACGGCTGCCCGTGTTATTGCTACATCGATTCCGTATCGTTTAATCTCCTGGGCCAGGGTACTGAAATTATCGTCCAGGTCCTCAGAGCAGAGCGGCACGGGCTCAATATGAGAATCGACTTTGATGGCTATCTTGCGCAGCGTCATCATTTCTTCTACGATATCTTGTCCGAATTGAGTGGAAACGACGGCAATGTCAATATCACTATCAGGATTCGCCTTGCCTTTGGCGTAGGAGCCGAAAAGGATAACCTTCGATACACTGATGCCTTGTTGTTCAATCGTCTGAACGAATTTAAGGATTTTATCCATTTCAGATCTGTTTAAACGTGTTTTGTTAGCCATTGCAGCATCTCCCGTGTCTTTTTGAGATATTTAAGGGAAAATTGTTTCTTTGCCTTTTTGCGGAAGCTGAGTTTGTAGTCGTCGTATCTGGCATCAATGTTGAATGTTGTTATTTCCGCAAGTTCATTCATTTGAGCTTCGCTAAGAGGCAACTTGGCTTTTTCTGCCAAGCGAATCAGATCGTGGATCAGAGGCGGTGCGGTTTTTGTCGACTTAACAATAATAGCCTTTAGCATCTTTTCGATACTCAGGTGGCAGAAGAACAACGCGTGGTGATATTTCTTGTTTTGAAAAAGAATTTCTGCACTGTCGAAGTCTTCTTTCGAGGCTGTTAACCAATATTTGACAACTTCTTGTACACTTTTCATTTTTCAGATCTCCAATTTCTCGCGCAGGTGGTTGCGGAGTTGGTCTGTTGAGATGCGTACCTGCTCCATAGAGTCCCGGTCGCGGATGGTGACGGTGTTGTCTTCTTTTGTCTGGCCGTCCACGGTGATGCAGAAGGGCGTTCCAGCTTCATCCTGTCGGCGATAGCGCCGGCCGACTGCGCCTTTCTGGTCGTAGAAGCAGTTGAAATATTTCTTGAGATCGTTGTAGATATTCGTTGCGATTTCCGGCATGCCGTCCTTCTTGACGAGCGGGAAGATGGCGGCTTTTACAGGCGCAAGGGCGTGATGGAACCGAAGCAGGTTTCTCGTTTCGCCGCGGACTTCTTCTTCATCGTAGGCATCGACCAGAAAGGCAAGCGCGCTGCGGTCGATGCCTGCGCTCGGCTCTATCACGTAAGGAATGTATCGCAGCTTTTTCTGGTCGTCGAAATATGAGAGCGGGCCTTTATGGTATTCTTCCGCCTCGCCGGCTAATTCGATTCCCGTCATGTCACCCTTGCTTTCGTACCATTTGTTGAGCGTTCTCATGCCCCGCTGGTGCTGGCGCAGGTCGAAGTCGGTGCGGTTGGCGATACCTTCGAGTTCCTGCCAGTCGCCGGAGCCGAACGGGAATTTGTACTCGACGTCCGCGCAGTCCTTGGCGTAATGGGCCAGCTCATCCGCATCGTGCTCGCGGAAGTGCAGATTTTCTTTCTTGAGGCCCAGATCGAGGTACCATTTGAAGCGGGCTTCTTTCCAGTGCTCGAACCACTGCTCATCCGTGCCGGGCTCGCAGAAGAATTCCAGCTCGGCCTGCTCGAACTCGCGCGTCCGGAAGATAAACGCCTTGGTGGTGACTTCGTTACGGAAGCTCTTGCCGATCTGGGCGATGCCGAACGGGATTTTCACTCGCGTCGTATCCAGCACGTTCCTGAAATTGGCGAAGATCCCCTGCGCCGTTTCCGGCCGAAGGTGCATCGTCATCGAATCGTCCACGTTGGCCCCCATCTGGGTCTCGAACATCAGCTTGAACGGCATCGGTTCGGTGAATTGGCCGACCGCACCGCAGTTGGGGCATACTTTTTTGCTCAAATCCTGCGCCCCGGCCGCTGCGGCGTCGATATCGACGTGCTCGGTATGTTCATCCGCCTGCCCGGCGGCGTCTTCTTTGAGATGGTCCACGCGGGTCCGGGTATTGCACTTCTTACATTCGGCGATCAAATCGGCAAACTTGTCGGCGTGCCCGCTCGCTTTCCACACCATGGGGTGCATCAAAATACTGCAATCAAGGCCCACGACATCATCGCGCATCTGGACGATGCTCTTCCACCAGGCCTTTTTTACGTTGTTCTTCAATTCTACGCCGAGCGGCCCGTAGTCGTAGCAGCTTGCTAGCCCGCCGTAAATTTCGCTCGATTGAAAGATAAAACCCCTTCGCTTACAAAGCGATACGATGTCTTCAAGTTTGGTAAGTTTTGCCATGTTCGGATTCCTAAATAATCTAAATTAACCGGCCCATTATACAGAAACGCAGGTCGATTACAAGGATTGAAGCTCAACAGTTGACAAAGTACGTGCCGGGATTTATACTTGGTTAAAATAAAACCCTCGGTGAAATCGGGGGCTAAATATTAGCGCAGTCGAAGGGAGAAACGGATTTTTTTTATGAGCCGGGAAATAGTCGCCATATTGGATTTTGGCAGTCAGTACGGTCAGTTGATCGCACGGCGGGTACGCGAGCAGAACGTATATTCGAGAATTTTCCCCGCCGGCGTATCGGCTAAGGAATTATCGAAATTGCCGCTCAAGGGCATAATCCTCTCCGGCGGGCCGGCCAGCGTCTACGATAAAAACGCCCCGCGTTGCGACGAGAAAATTTTCGATTTGGACGTGCCGACCCTCGGCATCTGCTACGGCATGCAGTTGGGCTGCCAGATATTAGGAGCGAAAATCTCGCCCGCCCAGAGACGCGAGTTCGGGCGGACAAATTTGGACATTCTCGACAAAAACGAGCTGTTAGCGAACCTGCCGGAGTCCATCACGGCGTGGGCCAGCCACGGCGACCAGATAGAGCAATTGGGCGACGATTTTAGCAAGCTGGCCAGCACCGGGACGTGTCCGTTCGCGGCGGTCCGGCATAAAAAGAAAAAATTCTACGGCGTCCAGTTCCACCCGGAAGTCTCGCACACGCCCAAAGGCTCGCAGATTTTAGAGAATTTCCTCTACGATATCTGCGGCTGCTCCGGCGACTGGAAGATGAGCGATTTCGCCGGCGAAACTGTCGAGGCCGTTCGTAAGCAGGTGGGCGATACGACCGTGATATGCGGCCTGAGCGGCGGCGTCGATTCCTCGGTTACCGCATCGCTCGTGCACAAGGCGATTGGCGAGCAGCTTATCTGCATCTTCGTCGATAACGGCTTGTTACGAAAGAACGAACGCGAGCAGGTCATCTCGACCTTCCGCAACCATTTTCACATGGACCTGCGCATCGTGGATTGGTCAAAACAGTTTCTCGCCGGATTGGCAGGCGTCGCCGAGCCGCAGCAGAAACGAAAAATCATCGGCGCCGAGTTCATCAAGGCCTTCGAGTCCGAGGCGGCGAAAATCCCCAACGCCAAATTCCTCGCCCAGGGCACGCTCTATCCCGATGTTATCGAGTCCGGCTCGAAACCTGCGGTAGAACCACAGGCTAAATATTTAGACCCGGGTTCTACCCGGGGTTTGGCAGCGAATATTAAGCTGCACCACAACGTCGGGGGCCTGCCAGCCGAGTTGGGCTTCGAGCTTATCGAGCCTTTGCGTGACCTGTTCAAGGACGAGGTCAGGCTTCTCGGTGAATATCTGGGACTACCAGAAGATATGGTATGGCGGCATCCGTTCCCCGGCCCGGGCCTGGCGGTTCGTGTCGTAGGGGATATTACGCCGGAGCGGCTGGAAATACTCCGCGCCGCCGATGAAATCCTGATAGATGAAATCAAGTCGGCGGGTCTTTACAGAAAAATATCCCAGGCCCTGGCCGTGCTGCTGCCAATCTCGACGGTAGGTGTTATGGGCGATGAGCGAAGCTACGAAAACGTCGTCGCTATCCGGGCGGTCGAGACTGTAGATTTCATGACCGCCGATTTCTCGCGGATCCCCTACGAAGTCCTCGCCGTAATATCCAATCGCATAATAAACGAAGTCCGAGGCGTCAACCGGGTAGTCTACGACATCTCCAGCAAACCCCCCGCAACTATCGAATGGGAATGACGTCCGTCACTATACTGGCGTCACCCCGAGCGCAGCCGAAGGGTCTATTCAAACAGATCGATCTGCCACAGAGGCCACAGAGGAAAAATCATAAATCGAAAATATTAAATCAGTTACTTAGCCCAGCGATCAAAGCTCGTGACATTTATTCTTTGGCTACGAATTCACCGCAACCTTGATGCTGTTTCGTCAATGGCCATCTGGTTACTTTATGTAATGTTTCCCTTTCGGGTTCGTGAATATATGGCAAAGGGGCTTTACAATGACATTCGCCTGTATTTTCTTCGAATGGTTTCCAAAATTTACAATCCGTACACATGTTATCCATTGCTTTCATCCTTAATTTGTTTATTTATTTTCAGTTCCGTCGGATGGGCAGGTTTTCCTGCCCATGCGGTTCATTATTCGCTTGTTATCAATTCTCTTATATTCAGGATGAGCAATCAAATGACCCATTCTACAATGATTATTCTAAATCGATTTGTTCGGACTGCTCGGTTCTCAAATCATCATTAGCGATACTCAATTGGTAACATTGCATAAATAAAGTGACAGAGCTTGATATTGAAATTGAGAGAAGGCATACCATGACAATTATCAATTTCTTTATACTCTCCGGCGTTTGTTTAAGCGATTTGAATCGGGATATAATTAAAGTGAGAAGGCCATAAATAAATATCATTTCAAATATTACAATAATCTGAGAAATCACATCCGGCGGAGTAATCAATGCGGCAACAATCGAGAAAACCAGTAAAATTATCCATGCTCTTGTTAATGTAGAGATCCTCATGGGCTATTTCTCCGAACTATGAATCTATATGCTTCACATACAAACTCTTTTACTTCAAAAAGGCGAATCCCGGACGTCCCACTTCGTCATTTATAAATAGTCAATTTATCATCATTGGAGGGCGATAAGCAAGAAGAAACTCTTTCTTACGTTCAAATCCCAGATTCTTCGCTTCGCTCAGAATGACAAACATGTGATACCGTAGTTTTGTTAGAGTGTCTTAAGAAGGGTGGCAGCCTCAAGCGCAGCTTGGGGATGGTCGCGAATGCCAGAAGCTTGCTAAACACATACTTCGCAGGAATGACAATACGTGATACGATGGACGAAGGACGATGGACGATTTAAGAATTCTGTTCCATCAATTTTATGAAGTCCTCGAACAGGTAGTTCGAGTCGTGTGGGCCGGGGGAGGCTTCGGGGTGGTACTGGACGGAGAAGGCCGGCTTGTCTTTGCAGCGGAGTCCTTCGTTTGTGCTGTCGTTGAGGTTCAGGTGCGTCAGCTCGACCTCTTTTTCTTTGAGCGAGTCCATGTCAACGCAGAAGCCGTGGTTCTGGCTGGTGATTTCAATCTTTCCGGTCTTGAGATTCTTAACCGGGTGGTTGGCTCCTCTGTGACCGAACTTCAGCTTGTAGGTTTTGGCGCCGAGCGCCAAAGCGAGAATCTGGTGGCCCAGGCAGATTCCGAATATGGGGACTTTGCCGAGCAGTTTGCGAACGGTTTCGATTGCGTAATCCACGGGCGCCGGGTCGCCGGGGCCGTTGCTTAAAAATACGCCGTCCGGTTTTCTCGCCAGGACTTGTTTAGCGGACGCCGTTGCGGGTACGACGTGAACATCGCAGCCGTGCGAGCGTAGCAGGTGTAGGATGTTCTGCTTGATGCCGTAATCGAAGGCGACGACCTTGTATTTCTTTTCGGGTGCGCATTCAGTGCTGCTCAATACATCGACGACGCCTTGCTCCCAACGGTAAGCTTTCTCGGTGGTGACATCTTTGACGATGTCCCTGCCGACAAGGCCGGGGTATTTGTCGAGCGTCTTTCTCATATTGGTTGTGCTGAATTCGGTCGAAGAAATGATGCCTCGCATTGCTCCTTTGGTGCGGATATGCCTGACCAGGGCGCGTGTGTCGATTCCTTCGAGTCCGATGACGTTGTTGGCATTGAGATAATCGCTCAGCGAGGCGGTGTTTCTCCAGTTGCTGGGATAATTGCAGTTTTCCTTGACGATAAAACCGGCGGCAAAAATCTTCCTCGATTCCCAATCGGCCTTGTTAGTGCCGTAGTTGCCGATAAGGGGGTAAGTCATGGTGATTATCTGCTCGTTGTAGGATGGGTCGGTGAGAATTTCCTGGTAGCCGGACATGGCCGTATTGAAGACAACTTCGCCGCACTTCTGGCCTGTGGCGCCGAAGGAGGTGCCTTCAAAAACAGTGCCGTCTTCCAATAACAAAATCGCTTTCACCTGCCGGTTTCCTTTATCGATAGTATAGTTGAATCGGTTTAACGTCTATTTTTCTTTGCTTCATGGCTTCGATAGCCTTTGCCACCGCCATGGCTCCCCTTATGGTCGTGACGTAGGGCACCTGCCTGTCGAGGGCAGTCCTTCTTATCGAAAACGAGTCCTTAATCGACTGCTTACCGATCGTCGTATTGATAATCAGGTCGATCTCGTCGTTGATGATGGAGTCCACGATGTTCGGTCTGCCCTCGGTCATTTTCAATGCGAACTGGGACGGGATATTATTGTTGATCATTGCGATGCACGTGCCCTTTGTCGCGATGATCTTAAAGCCCATTTCGTGCAACTTGCGAGCGACTTCGACGGCCCTTGCTTTGTCGCTGTCCCTGATGCTGAACAAGACGTTGCCGGAAGTTGGCAGGATATTTCCTGCTGCGATCTGAGATTTTGCGAACGCGATGCCGAAATCGTCCGAGATGCCCATGACCTCGCCGGTCGATAGCATCTCCGGGCCAAGCAGCGTGTCGATGCCGGGAAACTTCAGGAACGGAAAGACCGCTTCTTTGACGGAGAAGTGGCTGCGATGCACCTGCTCTGTGAAATTCAATTCGTCCAGCGTCATCCCGGTCATGACTTTTGCGGCGAGTTTTGCCAGGGGCACTCCGATAGCCTTGCTCACGAACGGAATCGTCCGGGATGCCCGCGGGTTGACTTCGAGGATATAAACCTTGCCGTCTTTGACTGCGAACTGGATGTTAATCAGGCCCTTGACTTTCAGTTCCAGCGCCAGCAGTTTGGCCTGCCTGGCAATCTCGGCCAGGATATCCTTACTTATAGTAATCGGGGGCAGTGAGCAGGCACTGTCACCGGAATGGACGCCGGCTTCCTCGATGTGTTCCATGATACCGCCGATGACAACTCTCCTGCCGTCACTGATGGCATCGACGTCCAGCTCCGTCGCATCGTCAAGAAATTTATCGATCAGGACCGGGTGTTTGCCCGAGACTTCGAATGCTTCTTCCACGCTGGCTTTCAGTTCCTCCTGGTCGTACACGATTTGCATGGCACGGCCGCCGAGAACAAAGCTCGGCCTGATAAGTAGCGGGAAGCCGAGTTCATTAGCTATTTTGAGCGTTTGAGCATAAGTTGTCGCCGTACCGCTGTAAGGCTGGTGGAGCTTGAGCTTGTCGACCACCCTGTTGAAGCGTTTGCGGTCCTCGGCGCGGTCGATGCTGTCGGGCGATGTGCCGATGATTTTTACGCCGGCCTTTTCGAGTGACACAGCCAGTTTTAGCGGCGTTTGACCGCCGAACTGCACGATGACGCCGTCCGGATTCTCCTTCTCCACGATGGACATTACATCTTCGAACGTGAGCGGCTCGAAGTACAGCCGGTCTGAGGTATCATAGTCGGTGCTTACCGTCTCGGGGTTGCAGTTGGCCATGATTGATTCGATGCCGATTTCTCTAAGAGCGAACGCGGCGTGAACGCAGCAGTAGTCGAACTCGATTCCCTGGCCGATGCGGTTGGGCCCGCCGCCGAGAATCATGACCTTTCTGCGGCCGGTCGGATTGGCCTCGCACTCGGTCTCGAACGTCGAATAGAGGTAGGGGGTTGTCGCTTCGAATTCGGCGCCGCAGGTGTCGACGGTTTTATAGACTGCATTTAGATGGAGGGCCTGCCGGCGTTTCCTCACGTCCAGCTCTTTGACATCAAGCAGCCATGCCAGGTACTTGTCGCTGAAACCGTACTCTTTGGCTTTTTTCAGGATGGCGGTTCCGAGGCTCAGGACGCCGGGGCGATTTCGGCGGGTTTGTGTTTGCTTTATCTCTTGTTCGAGATCGATGATGTCCTTTATGTTGTTGAGGAACCAGCGGTCGATTTTTGTCAGGGCGAAGATTTCCTCAACGGACAATTTTCGCCGCAGCGCTTCGGCGACATACCAAAGTTTATCCCAGCAGTTTGTTCGCAGCTTTCTTTTTAGCTCCGGCGTCGAAATATCGCTATTAATGTGCCGGTTATCGAGCGAATAGCGGTCGATTTCCAACGAGCGAATCGCCTTCTGCAGCGATTCCTTGAACGTCCTGCCGATGGCCATCGCTTCGCCGACCGACTTCATCTGAATGGTTAGCTCCGGATTGGTCTTTGGGAATTTCTCGAACGTGAACCTCGGAAACTTCACGACACAGTAATCGATGGTCGGCTCGAAGCAGGCCGGCGTTTTTTTCGTGATGTCGTTCGGGATTTCATCGAGCGTGTAACCCACGGCCAGCAGCGAAGCGATCTTGGCGATGGGAAAGCCCGTCGCTTTGGATGCGAGCGCCGAACTCCGCGAGACCCTCGGATTCATTTCGATAACGTAAAGCTTGCCGTTATCGGGATTGACGGCGAACTGGATATTCGAGCCGCCGGTTTCCACGCCGATTGCCCTGATAATCTTCAGCGAAGCATCCCGCATTATCTGGTATTCTTTATCGGTAAGCGTCTGTGCGGGAGCCACCGTGATACTATCGCCGGTATGAATCCCCATCGGGTCCAGATTCTCGATACTGCAAACAATCACGACATTATCTTTTTTGTCCCGCATCACCTCCAGCTCGTATTCCTTCCAGCCGGCGACGGATTCCTCGACGAGTACTTGGCTCTTCGGGCTCAGGCTCAGGCCCCAGTGGATATATTCGGCGTATTCCTCGGCGTTATAAGCGACGTTTCCGCCCGTCCCGCCTAAGGTATAGCTCGGCCTGATAATCGCCGGATATCCCACGAGGCCGATAATTTTCTTCGCCTGCTCCCATGTATGGGCGTATCCGCTCTTGGGCACTTCCAGCCCGCACTTGGCGATTATCTTCTTGAACCGGTCTCTCTCCTCAGCCTTCTTGATAGACGCTAAGTTCGCGCCAAGCATCCGGACCTTATACTTTTTCAAAACGCCGCTCTCGGCCAGTTCCACCGCCATATTCAACGCAGTCTGCCCGCCCAGCGTTGGCAGCAGGCTATCCGGCCGTTCTTTGGCGATAATCTTCTCGATGATCTCCGGCGTGATTGGCTCGATATACGTCCTGTCGGCCAGCTCCGGGTCGGTCATAATCGTGGCCGGGTTGCTGTTTATGAGGATGACTTTGAAACCCTCTTTACGCAGGACCTTGCACGCCTGGGCGCCGGAATAGTCGAATTCGCAGGCCTGGCCGATGACAATCGGGCCGGAACCTATTATCAGTATCTTATGTATGTCCTTGCGCTTCGGCATTACAACTTCCCGAGCTACTCTACACTTCCATGCCGTCCGCGGCACAAATACCGCCGGAGATTCCCGCACCGAATCCCAATTTGACGACCGGTAGCATACTGGAATCCTGCACAATATACCGGCTAATCCCAGAACCTGCAAGAGCAATTTCCTGATTCTCGATTCTCGATGTCATTTCGACCGAAGGATTGCCAAAGGCAGGCCGCAGTGGAGAAATCTATTAAAAAACAGTCATTCCTACGATAGAAGGAATCTACATGCGCAATACGACATACGACCGACGTCATACGAATTTGCCACGAATAAACCTAACGCGGCCTTTGGCCGCAACCAAACTAAAAAAATACAATGTAGTACGCAAAACTTCGGAATCCCGGCAAATCAGGATAACTCTTTATTATATAAATATTTACGTTAGCTTTTCAAAACAAAAAAAACAGCTTTTATTTGCAGGAATTACAGTGATAATGTGTTATAATACGAATAGAGAATAAGAATTCGTTATTTAATGTCGAGCGTGTTACCCGATATTATCAAAATACCCGTGAAGGGTCAACTTATTTTGAAGGAGGTTGTATCATGAGATCACAAATTGTTTTGGGTATCTGTATTACATTATTGGTGACGGGCTCGTTGTCCGCCGACACCAAGTTTTCAGGGGCTGTGAGTGACTCCTGGAGCAATGCCAACAATTGGAGCAACGGTCTTCCGGATTCTGATGACAAGATCCAATTCGACGGTGACACCCTGTGTATCCTTGACTATGATGCCGGGGTGATCAAGAATACGGCCATGGAAGGCGATAATACCACCCATCTGCGACTGGTTGATGGCGCGCTGCTAAGCGTGAGCAACTGGTCCATCATTGGTTATGGCGGTACCCCCGAAGAGCCGCATCTCCTGGAAGTCCTGGGCGGCGTGTATAACTCTGAAATCCGTATGAAGATAGGTTTTCAGGGATACGGCAAGCTGGTGGTTGACCATGGCGGCACTGTAAACATGCTTGACGAGGAATTTGACATTGCTGAGAGGGCCTATAGCCATGGTATTGTAGAATTGCGCGGTGGCTCTTTGAATCTCCTGACAGACAGCAGCGAGGCGCTGCGTTTTCGCAGGGATGGCAATTCTACAGCCATTATGGATTTTTCTGGCGGTATCTTGACTCTGCTGTATTCTGATGCGCAGGCGGCCAATATCAACGATCATATTGCGGATGGCACGATCACGGCGTATAAAGGTGTGGGGACCGTGCTGGTGGAAACGACTGAAGATAATATCCTGGTTGTAAAGGGGCTGCATCCCTTTAATCCGGTACCGGAAGATAGTGGCATTGTCACAACACCGGGCACCATAACCTTGAGTTGGACGGTGGACGAGGGCACGCCTGTGGATGTATGGTTCGGTCCTAATCCTGATCTCGTTGCGGCGGAATTAATCGTGGCGAATCAGGCAGTGACCTCCGTGGCAGTAACGATACTTCCCAAGCAACGTTACTTCTGGGCGGTGGATACCTACGCCCCAGGTGCGGCAGATCCGAATTTGGGTTTGATCTTCGATTTTCTATCTGATAATGCGCCTCCGGTGGTCAAGACCGCCGACTATATAGCGGCCTGGCTGGACAACGTCAGTGTAGAAGCGGCGATCGCAGCGGCAGTGACAGATGTCGACCCCACAACTGTGGCGTGGACTGTTATCAGTGAACCCAATGAAGGGACGGCAGTGATTGCCAATCCTGACCAGACTGAGACAACCGTGACGCTGAGTGCGTTGGGGACCTATGTTCTGCAGCTTGAAGCCGATGATGGTGAATACAAGGGCGCGGACACCCTGACGATCGGTGTATTCAGTGATAACTGCGAAGCTGCTAAGTCGGTTCCGGGTTGGACAGCCATTCTTGGGGATATCAATCTCGATTGTGTTGTGGATCAACTGGATCTGGATATCTTGAATGAGCAATGGCTTGAATGTACGGGCCTGGACTGTCCGGATCCGGATATGCCGTAATAATAACAACGTCTTTAACAGAAGGCCATTGTTGATTGTTTTATATATTGGCCTTTTTCGAAGGAGAAGCATTATGTATACAAAATTGAATTACCTGATTTCTTTAGTTTTGATATTGTCGCTGGTGGGTCATGTTCAGGCCGCAACTTCCAACTGGACGGATGGCGATCCCAACGACCACCTCTGGAGCAGCCCGGATAACTGGGACGAGTACCCCTCCACCATTGGCCACTGGGTGAAAATCGTTAATGGCGAAGCCGGCGCGACGCTCGCGAGCGAAGGTGCTATATGCCAGAAAATGCACGTTGGTGGGGATTTAACCTTTACGGTGATGGACGGTGCAACCCTTACGATGCCCCAGGACCTTGTAGTGGGCCGGGGCGGCGCCGGGACATTTAATATGATGGGTGGCACCATAAATATCGGCCGTGACTTTGAATTTGGATTCAATGATACGGCCAACGTCAATATGACCGGTGGTACGATTATCGTTACGCGTGACTTGGAGCTTCCTAAAACCGGGAATGAGCAGACAGGGCACTTGGATCTACATGGTGGAACGCTCATCGTTAATCGCAACTTACTTATTACAGATGGCGGCACCATGGACATCAAAAACGGGATATTGATCCTGGACGATGATGTGGTCTCAGTCGTTCAGGGATTCTTGGATAATGGCTGGATCACTGCCTATAGCGGCGACGGCTCCATACAAATGGATTATGATGTCACGAATGAAGGCCAAACCACGGTAAAGGCTATCCACAAGCTCAATCCGAACCCGGTCGACGGTAGTACCGTAGCTGCTGGCCAGATGGAGCTGAGCTGGACATTGCCCGACCCGTGTGTGCCCAATCAGCCAGTGAATGTTGACGTCTATTTCACCGACGACTGGGAAGCCCTATATTCGTTTACCGACCCGGATTCTATCAGGGTCGTCAACAATGAAAATGTGACCTCCGTTGTCGTGCAAACTCAACTATACACGCAATACTATTGGGCCGTCGATACTTATGTCGGTGGTGGCAATGATCCGATTTTGGGACCTATTTTTAGTTTCCTGGCAGAGAATATACCTCCCAAAGTCAATGTTGGCGACGATTTAACTACCTGGCTGGTCGACGGCGTCATGACAACAAATCTGGACGCGACCGTCACCGACGATGGAGCAATAAGTCCCTACACTGTGCAGTGGACGGTGATCAGTGAACCTGATGATCCCAACAGCCCTGACGCCGTAATTACCGATCCGAGCGCCGAGGATACGAGTGTTAGCCTGTCAGCCTTAGGCGAGTATGTCTTGCAGTTGGAGGCCTTTGACGGTGAACACAAGGTTGCGGCCACCCTGACGATCAATGTATTCAGCGATCACTGCGAAGCTGCTAAGTCGTTGCCGGGTTGGACACCCTCTACTGCGGATATCAATCTCGATTGTATTGTGGATCAACTGGATCTGGATATCTTGACTGAGAATTGGCTGAAGTGCAATGCCTTGGATTGCACGGATCCCGAGCATGATCATTCTGAATAAGTGACAAAGCTATTCAATAGAAAGGGGTGTTCCTTCGTGGAACACCCCTTTTAAAGTAAGGTGCCAATCAAGAAAGCTTTTGCCCTCATCGAACTATTAGTATAAATAGGGACGCACCCAATCCTGTTCGGTCCGGGATTTGCTATTACATATTAGTGTTATCCATAGAGTCAAAGTTTTTTTATTTTTATCCGTTTGCCTTTTGACTTGTTTTAGGGTATTCTATTTCCAAAGGCGTAATACAACACTGAACGCGGAACTTCCTTGAATCGCCTTATTTTCACGCCGCACCTGATGCAGAAATCTGGGGACACCATACCTATTAAATTTCATTTATTCCGGGGAAAATAAAAGTGTCAGGCCTTGTCATTGATTATTTACTATTTTCTATTTATGATTTTCGATTTAAGGGATAAAAGGCCTTGTTATTTACTATTTACAATTGACTAATGACTATTGTTTTTAGTGGTTAATTTTGATCTGCGTAATCAGCGTAATCTGCGAAATCCGCAGTTTCGAGAAAATGATTATGGGAGAAACTACGTACAGTTATTAATGGCAAGGGGCAGTACACTTACAACGTGACTGCCCCTGATATAGTTCGAATATGAGCGATTCCTGCAATGAGTACGAACCGCCTGGTTTTATGCAAAGACTTTGGCTCTTTTGAAGATATAGACAACAATCCCCAACGCGATTAGGCCGGCAAATCCATTTTCGCCCAGAGTACCGAGTATTCCCATGAGATTCGTCATTATCCGGCTGCCAATGGGAAATATACCGCCGAACAGAATTTCGGCGACAACCCCAAACGCGATTAACAACAATGATATCTCGGTGATCTCGGTAATCCATTCATGTATTTTCTTGTTATTTACCTCCTTGATATTTGCCTTCCTGGTAGTTGTCTTCCTTATGCATGGCTTCCTGGTTTTTATCTGCTTGATGTCTGTATTCCTGATGGTTGCTTTCCTGGTAGTTGCCTTCCGGGTAGTTGTCTTACTGGTTTTTGCCTTCTTGGAATTATTCATTTTTCATTCTCCAATATCCACAATTGTATATGCTCCGAGAACAATAAAAAAACTGGATAGACTGATGATATTCAGCCTCCTCTCTTCGTTGTTAGCAGTACTAAAGTGGTGATTAAAGTATAAGAAACGATATGGATAATTCAAAACCGTGATTTACTATTGACTATTTTTCTATTTCTTAATAAATGCCAACACAAACAGGAACATAAAGCCTGTCAGTATCTGAGCGGCTCTTATTTCTGCCGTTTTGGCGGTTTCGGATTTGCTGCAAGGTAGTCATTTATATACTTTTGATTTAAATAGGGACGGACCCTATTTTACGAGAACAAAATAGTATAAATAATAGGGGAAAAATAAAGGGGCCATTTTTATTTACGATTGTCGATTTGCGATTGACTATTTACTATGGCTAAGCCATAAATTGACGATTGACTATTGTCATTGATTATTTTCTATTTACTATTGATTATTGAGCTATTTCTCTGAGTGCTCGGTGCCCTCTGTGGCCCAAAAATTGTTTATTTTCATATTGTAAAACATCTGCAAGTGTGCAAAATTATTCTTAGAGAAGCTCTTTAGCGTTGGTGTTAATAACTATAAGAACCTTATTTATACAGGAGGTACTAAAATGCTCGACATGATAACGATAGCATTATTTGTTTTGGCATTCATATCCTTAGTGGTGGCCGTAGTTGCAATTGGATGGCTATTTATAGTAAGTAAACGTTTGTCAGCATTAGGCAAGAGAGTGCTCGAATCCCAGGATATAGGGAGAATAATTGAGGCTGCGGATAATACGGCATCTTTTGAATCCCGTATGACCGGTTGCCAGAGCAAAGCAGATGAAAATCAAAATCAGCTCGCAGAACATGTTGCAAGGCTAAGTGAACTGGCCGCTAAGCAGGGAGCAACTGAGCAAATGATGGACAGGCATACGGCTGATCTTGCTAAGACCTCAGAAAAGATGGCGTCTTTCGAGCTTCGTTTTGATGAGTTTGAAAACAACGTCGGAGAGAAACTAAATCAGCTTCTGGAACTTGAGGCAAAGGTGAATGGGCTTGCCTCCAAGCTGGAATCAATTGAGGAGATGGTGAACAATAATGGATCTGGTCTTGCTGAGGCCGATCGAAGTATAAAGGCCCTAACAGACAAAACCGAGAGCCTTGAAAAGTTCCGGACTGCCACTGAAAAAACTCATAGTCTCATTCGAGCTGCCGTTACTGATATGCGGGAAATTATGCCTCCCGAGGAAGGTCAGGGTATGACGTCGGAAATCTCTGAGCCGGAAGGAACCTCACAAGGGCCAGAGGATGAGCACGAGGAAGCTGAAGATCAGAAGACGCCTGGAACGTACGATTCTGAGTTCTGAAAAAACCTTGTGCGGCGGGGTGCTTAAGAATCAATCAGGGAACGCGTGACTGTTTCTAATATAATCGGTCGCTGTGATGGCCAGGAGTGTTGAAATCGAACCGCCTATTGTGGTATTATTTAGACTTTGGCTTGCAGAAGCACCAATTATGAAGTCAAATGGGAAAGTACTTTGATATTTACTATTTACTATTGACTAATGACTATTGTCATTGATTTTGCTATTGGTCCATTTTGGGAGGTACAGAGAATATGAAAGTGAGAATATGTTTTGTATTGTTGGCCGTTGTTTTAGTAACAACCCGTGTATCGCTGGCCAAGACCATGTTCGGACAGAACTACACTGCGCTGTACTATTCGTATTTTGACTATGGTGACGGTGACAAATCCTATCTGGACGATGGGAAAGGGGGTTCGGTATTAGTCAACATTAACAAGGAATCGAATCAGGATATTCAGTTGGGTCTTGATTATTTGTATTCCGAAGGGGAAAGATACCGGCAGGATGTAGAAATATCTACTCTGTGCTTTCGGGCTGACCTGGTGCATACTTTTTGTGAGAGTGAAACAATCAAGCCATATTTCAACTTCGGATTGCGGGTTCTGGACATGGACGTAACCGGTCCGGCGATTGAGGAGGATGATACGGACGTGGGTATTGGTCTGGGCATTGGCATTGAATTTGAATTGGCCCCGATCCTGATGGCCAAGATATCCGCCAACCACGATAATGTAGGTGATGAAGCCAATTACTTTACGGCTATGTTGGGATGCTGGTTTACCGACAATCTCATGGGAACGATTGGCATAGGGCGAGAATTTGATGGAGATTCCACCTATTTGCAAGCCGGTGCAGTATTTGCGTTTTAACGTAGAGAATCTCGTTTACTATAGCTAAACCATAAATTGAATAGTGACGATTGAATACTAAGTGCAAGGAAAACTATGGACAGTAACCTATTTACGATAACAGAAAAGTGTGGCTGTCCGTAGTGAATCTCCCTGTAGATAAAAGAAATGAAATGTAACAACAATTCTCGCCGGATGACACTTTTTTTGTCGGCCCCGGTCATCCTGTTCCTTATCCTTATGGTGGGGTGTAAACCTCGTTCCGGAGAAAGAGTTTTGGGAAGCGTTTCGGGGCGCATTACAGACCGGCATGGGAATCCCGTAGCCCGTGCGCAGGTGGTCGTTCGTGATTTGGGAGCGGATAATGACTTGAATGATACCAGGAGTTTTTCCCGCAATGATGGCCGATTTTATGTGCCGGTCCGCGGTGGCCATGCTGGTTTGTCCGTATATGCCGATGGCTATGCCTCCATATATTGCACAAGAAAAATTGTTAAGGGCGTGAACCGGGATTGGAATATCGAACTGACAAAATTAGTTTCTGTTTCCGGAAGAGTCCTGGACACCAAAGGTAATCCTGCACCTGAACGAATCTTGAATTTTCTTCCGCTCGAAGAAGAATTAAGCGACGGTTCGGAGATGAGATATTACGCGAAATATACACGCAAGGAACACTGCACCAACGCGCAGGGAATGTTCAATATATCCGGCGTCGCGCCCCTGAAATGCAATATAAGTTTAGGCCATACCGGCGGTAATCTGCAGCAGCGGCCGATTAATGCCGAGGTTTTTGATTTAACCTCCGCAGCGAATCAGGCTGACCTTGAGATACGCATCAATCTTCCAAAAGACTACTCGGTATCCGGACATGTTCGCGACGCCCAGGGCAATCCTATACCCAGGGCGGTTGTCAGGACAATCACACCGTGGGGCCTAACCTGGTGGACCATGACTGACAATAATGGGGCTTTTTGCCTTGAAGGTCTTGACGGGCTTGAAAAAGACACTTTTGACGTCCATTTTAAGGGGGCGACCCGGACAGCAAACGCCTTCAAAATCACGAAACCTGATATCCCTCTGCACACAAAGGATTTAGAGATCATCGTGCCTTAATAAAGGCTATATTCCTTATGTCTTTTTCAGTGCCGCCGAAGCGTACAATCTGAGAAAAAATAGGAAATAACGGGATTGGGTCCATCCATTATCTTCCATAGGAATCACGATTTTTCAGATAGATCTTGCATATTTTAAATACAAAGGATAATATAGGCAACTGAATTGGCAACTGGTTAGCTGTTGTCCTTTGATTTTATCATTAACTAAAAGTTAAGGAGCCAAGATTATGTCAAACATCACACGTCGTCAGTTTTTGAAACGCACCGCTGCCGCTGGAGCAGCATGCTCTATTGGTTTCCCGATCCTCATCCGGGCCCAGGGACTCAACGAAAAACTCCAGGTGGGATTCATCGCCGCGGGCGGACAGGCTGGGTCCCATACGGGACAATCCCATAGGGCAGGCCTTCAGTGTATCGCCTTCGCTGAGGTCGATAAAACCCGCTGGGGCGGCGTCCTCGACAAGGAAGGCTGGGGCAAGGCAGCCGGATATCAGGACTGGCGGAAGGTATTCGAAAAGCACGGCAAGGACCTCGATGTTGTTTTCGTGGCGACTCCGGATCACAGCCATTTTGCTCCCTCGATGACCGCCGTTTCAATGGGTATTCACTGCTACACCGAGAAGCCGCTGACCTGGTCGGTTCGTGAGGCGCAGTTGCTGGCAGCAGCCTACGCCAAGAATCCCAAAGTCGTAACCCAGATGGGCAACCAGGGCCACGGCCAAGATGGATGGCGGCGTGCGTACGAATTGGTCAAGGCCGGCGCAGTCGGTGATATCAAGGAGTTTCACACCTGGACGAATCGCCCAATCTGGCCACAGGGCGGAGACCGTCCGGCCGGATCAGATCCGATCCCCGCAGACCTGGACTGGGATGCCTGGATCGGCCCGGCCCCGATGCGACCTTTCAAGAAGGGAGTCTACCATTCGTTCAACTGGCGGGGCGTGGTCGATTTCGGCTCCGGGGCATTGGGTGACATGGCCTGTCATACCACCGACGGAATCTACGCGATCATGGAACCGGGCTACGCCGCCACAGCCGAGCCGATCATGATGACCGCCCCCGTCAAGGACCAGTGGCCGTCCGGGATGATTGTAAAGAGCACCTACCGCGCAAAAGGCGACCGGCCCGGATTCACCACCTACTGGTACGAGGGCAAGGACAATGACGGCAAAGATATTATGCCGGAGAATCCCGAGGAACTCAAGGTCGATGGGCGCAAACTGCCGAGAACCGGAAATCTGGTCATCGGCACCAAGGGAAAAATGCTGGTCAATGGTGATTACTGGAATACTCCGCTACTGATCCCGGAAGCGAAGCGCAGAGAGTTCGGCCGCGCCAAACAACTGCTCGAACGCTCTCCCGGACATCACAAAGAGTTCTTTATGGCCTGTAGGGGCGAGAAGCCGAGAGAATTTAGCCAGTCCAACTGGGGCTACTCCGGTCCCATGGCCGCAAACATCCAACTCGGAAACCTTTGCGCCCGCGCGGGAAAGAAGCTCGAGCTGAACGAAGCCGGCAAGATTATCAGCGACCCGAAGATCAACGATTTGGCCTGGCGTGAGCCCCGCAATGGTTGGGGACCGCTGGAGATGAAGGTATAGGTAAACTATGGACAGTGGGGCTGTTGAAAAAGTCCCAATATAGCGTCTGAGATTGCCGCACTATTCTTCGAATCGGCTCGCAATGACGAGCGGTGGATAGCAGGGGGGCGAAGGAATACAGTTCTTCGACTGCGCTCAGGTCGAAGGGCTTCACGATGTGATGGCTTGTTTTTTCTTGACTATCTTGCTTCAATAGTGTACATTTCTTATTAGTAAGGGAGCAACGAACCGGGATATCTGGGATTCGTGCTCCTTACTAATGGCTTTGAGACAGTGCACAGAGAATACGGTGGCTGTCCTGAATAACTTCTCAATAACTTTCAACAATTTTTGAGAGGAGATAATCGATGAGAAAGAATGTCCCTGGTTTTCTGAGCGTAGCGCTATTGGTGTTGGCAATGATATTTATGCCGTCAGGTTCGGCTTTAGCACTTGAGAATGACCCAAATCTTGTCAGCTACTGGCAATTCGACGGCGACGCCATCGACGCCGCCGGCAGCAACCACGGCACCATTATCGGCGACCCGATCTGGGTTGACGACCCGAATCGCGGCTGGTGCCTGAGCTTCGACGGTGACGGCGACTATGTAGACGTCGGCGATGACCCGTCCCTTACATTCACCGAAGCAATCACGGTTGCGTGCTGGATAAAGGTCCGGGCGTTTGATCGAAACTGGAATGCCATCGTTAACAAGGGAGACGACTGGGTTCTGGCCAGGACTCGCGACGACGATCGAGTCGCTTTTCTTTGCCTCGGCCTTACAGGAGGGGGCTGGCCGGAAGTTTATAGCGACGAAGTGAACGACGAGAACTGGCATCACATCGCCGGGCTGTACGATGGCTCAATGCTCTACATGTATCAAGACGGTAATGACGTAGATTCCAAATCGGTTCACGGCAGCATAAACAGCAAGTGGAGCAGAGTCCTTATCGGCGAAAACGGACAAGCGCCGAATCGCTACTGGAATGGCCTCATCGACGATTTGCGTATCTACAACCGCGCGCTGACTGCCGAGGAAATTGGCGATATCGCTCATCCAAAACCTCCTGCTCCGCCTCCACCGCCGCCTGCTCCCAATGATGTGAATGCCGTCGCTCATGACAGCAGAATCGATCTCAAATGGCAGCTCGATACGGATCCCAATTTGGCTGGCTACAACATTTATCGCGCCGACTCCAATGATGGCATCTTTACCAAACTGAATGATTCGGTACATACATTCTCTGTTTATAGTGACTTTTTCGGTGTAAACGATCAGACTTACTATTATTACGTAAAGTCGGCGGCAATACTTGGCGGCGGGGAGTCCGAGCCCTCGAATATCGTTTCCGCCACCTCTTATGCGATGACCGATGAGCAGCTTCTTACTTCCGTGCAGGAAGCGGTATTCAGGTACTTCTGGGATTACGGTCATCCCGTCAGCGGGCTGGCGAGAGAAGGATATCAATTCAGTCACAGCACGGACACCTGCACATCCGGCGGTACGGGCATGGGCTTGATGGCTATGTGCGTCGGTGCCGAGCGGGGATTCGTCACTCGCACCCAGGCTGCCGGCCGCGTGCTGCAGATTCTGACCTTCCTGGACGAAAAGGCGAGCCGTTACCATGGCGCCTGGTCGCATTGGATGAACGGAGCCACGGGCGAGACAAAGCCCTTCGGCGAATATGATAACGGCGGCGACCTGGTCGAAACCGCATACGTAATACAGGGCATGCTTACTGTGCGGCAATACTTCGATGATCCGAACGATCCGGTCGAGACGGAAATCCGCAGCAGAGCTACCGGAATGTGGGAGCAGGTCGAATGGGATTGGTATCTCCAGCATCCGGGCAGCCAGGTGCTTTACTGGCATTGGTCACCGAATTACGAATGGCATATGGACCACGCAGTTGCTGGCTACAATGAGTGCATGATTACATATCTGTTGGCGATTGCTTCGCCGACGCATCCGATACCGGCCTCCTGCTATTATAACGGCTGGGCAAGTTCCGACGACTACGCTAATGGTAATACGTACTACGATTATCTGCAGTTGGTTGGCCCGGAGAAAGGAGGGCCGCTGTTCTTCACCCATTATAGTCACCTGGGCTTCGACCCGCGCGACAAGAGCGATGATTACTGCAACTATTTCGATAACAGCCGCAATATTTCCCTGATCAACCGTGCATATTGCATTGAAAATCCCGAAGGCCATACCGGTTATAGTGACTTGGTCTGGGGCTTAACCGCCAGCTTTAATCCGTGGGGCTACAGTGCCCATTCACCTACGAGTGACAACGGCACCATTGTGCCAACTGCCGCGCTAAGCGCTATGCCTTATGTGCCGGCCGAGTCCATTGCGACCTTGAAGGAATTCTACTACACGTACGGCGTGGATTTATGGGGGCCGTTCGGTTTCTTCGATGCTTTCAATCTCACGCAAAACTGGTTTGCTCCCGGCTACGTAGCTATCGACCAGGGGCCAATTGTGATTATGATTGAAAACTATCGCACGCAATTGTGCTGGAATTTGTTTATGGCCAATCCTGAAATCCAACCGATGCTGGATGCAATAGGCTGGACGAGCCCGTAGAATATAGGGATTAACCGCAGATTGGAAAAGGCGCATTAACATGCGAAGTGCAACAAGGTCGGTTTTGACAAGCACAAGCAGTTACATAGCGCCAGAATAAAATTTCGCACACGTTCTGAATAATTCCCGAAAACCCTGCTTGACAGACGTCCATTGTCTGCTGTATGTTTTTAGAGTTGTACGTTAGACGCTGTAAATAAAGAAAGAAAAATAGTTGCCGGAGGTTCCCTTATGTTGAAAAAAAGGTTTTTTGCATTGTTCACTTCCTGCGTGCCCCTCGTGTTCGTCTTGTCCCTGGCCCCCCTGGTCGGCGCCCCCAATCAGATTCAGAAAGGAGAGATGGCCGGATATCTGCTCGTCCCTCACGATAAAGTTCAAGAGACTTATAACGCCGGGTTCTCCATGTATGTAGCAGCCTGGCCTTTGTTGGAGGAATATCCGGGAAATCGTTTTCAAACAGGTCTGTTCGGCACCTGGATGCACGCTCAGTATGACGGCCCAACGCCTGACAAACTGTATTCCGATATAGAGGGCGGCCTGGGCTGGTGGCGTGACACGCGGTTCGCCACGGAAACCCCGAAGTTCATTATGGGCGGTGTGGCCCTGAATTTCAGTGCATGGGCCAACGGCCCCGGGGCCGGCAAAGGAAGGGACTGGGATAAACCGAATGGCAAGTACGGTGTGGCACAACTGAATCCATGGTTGCTGTGGCCCCCCGATGGCCTGAATCTGAAACAAGGCACCTGCGGCGAACTGTTCGGCTACGGGTATCTGCCGCTTCCGCTGACCAATGCCAAATCCACAACCGCCGGGAAAAATGTTCCGACCGGAAATAACTGCTGGACCTTGTTTTTGAATACGGGAAATTTCAAAGGCCCGGTTGCTTTCTTCACCCCCTATTTCTGGTCCCGCGTGACTCTGGACGATCCAAACCTGGGTGGCATGTTTCTGGATAGCCGTCCATCCGGGCCCAACAGGGCTTTGCAGATGGAAACCCAGTATGTCCCCAGCGTCCAATCCATTGACGAGAAAGGGGAGACCTACGCCCGAATAGCCCCAACCTCGTTTCCGCGGGGGCCAAAGGGCGATTCGGCGGTTGTGCACCGGGTCACCGCCTACAACAAGAAGGCGCTCTGGAATGAGGTCAAGGCCTGGTTCGAAGGCGGCCCCCCGGCCAGCGGCGTCGTCGACCCCCGAGCGGCCGTTGTGCACACCTTTCCCGGACGAGGCGGGGCAACATGGAGGATCTATAAGCCCCAGGACTCCAGGGAAGAAAGAGCGCCTATTGCCTGGAATTCTTTTGCCACTCCCACGGCGATTGATTCAATTACGTACGGATTCCGGTGGAACGAAAAACTGGTTACGAGAAAAGATACCACCGATGGCCCACTCGTCACACTCCCTGAATACTATCACCTGGTGAAAGATAATAACAAAAAGGCCCAGTGGGTTGTGGTACTGCCCGAAGACGTTCCGGCCGAAACAGGGTTGGCCGAGGTTAGCTTTAGTCGGCCAAACGAGGAGCCCTCCAAACCTTACGTCACTCCTGACGATCCCGAGAGTTGCTGGAAGAAGCCCGGCCCCGTGGCAGGACCTTTCCAGGCACATCCGGGGGACGGTAGCGTGGTGACATACTACTGGTATCGATTCGCCGACCAGCCTGCATTGCTCAACGCCGATTTAACGGATAAAGAGCGGGAGGCCCTGCAGTCGCGGGTGGAAAAACTCCACCGGAACTGGAAAAAAGACCGCGACTACCTGGCGCCACCGGCGATTGGGAAACTGGCGGATATTGACCCGGCCTTGATTGTAAAGCCGCCGCCGGGCTTGGAGGCAGGGTATGTACCCATCGCCACACGACAAGCAGCGGAGGAATAAATTAAAGATGTCCGGTACATTTTTGAGATTGCTTCGTCGCTGCGCTCCTCCTAAGGAAATAGACGGTTTTTGCTGCGGAAGGATTGAGATTACCACAGTCGCTGCGCTCCTTCGCAATGACATTCGTGGGCTATTTTCTTTTCTATGCATCCTGAGAATCAGGTCAGGTGCTCGCAATGAAAAGGTGAGTAAATGGCCGTACCCTATTTTGTTCGGCTGTTCTTCAACAGCAAAAAAAGATTTTGATTTGAGAGTAATGAACCATATTCCCTTGATGGGCGACTTCCGACAGGGCAGTCCACGTAATGCCTTGCGGCGTAAAATCTACCTATTCCACAGAACTTTTCGGTTGATTGTTGATATAGGATGATTGATGATTTAGTGGAAGGCAGAAGAATTTAAGGTGTCCGGTACTTTTTAGGCTTTACATTGTTCATCCTGCATGTAGAATCACTCCTATGTCGAGACCAAAAAGGATAGCATTGGGCGGGTATGTTTATCATGCGCTCAATCGGGCCAACGGCCGGTTGCGCATATTTCGAAAGGATGACGATTTTCTCGGTTTCGAGCAGATCATGGCTGAGGGGGCGGAGCGGTTTTCCATGCGTATTTGCGGCTATTGCATTATGGGCAATCACTGGCATCTGCTTCTGTGGCCGCGTGAGGATGGCGATCTGTCGGCGTTTATGCGCTGGATCAGCCTGACTCACACGCAACGATATCACGCTTCGCACGGGACTGTCGGAATAGGGCACCTGTACCAGGGCCGGTTCAAGAGTTTTCCGGTACAGGATGATTCGCATTATCTGACGGTTTTGCGCTACATCGAAACCAATCCGTTACGTGCCGGTCTGGTGGCGGACGCAGGCGAGTGGCCCTGGTCCAGCCTTGCTGTTCGTCAGGGTTACGAATGCCCGTTTGGGTTGAGTGACGGTCCGGTCGAGCTGCCTTCGAATTGGGCCGGACTTTTGCGTACGGACTTCAATGAGACCGAGTTGGGCCGCATAGAAAAGAGCGTCAAACGAGGCGCTCCATTTGGCCAGACCAACTGGATGGAAAGGACTGCGTTACGTTTGAAATTACAGTCAACATTGAGGCCAAGAGGAAGACCCAGAAAAAGTACCGGACACCTCCTTTAATTCGCCTTGGGTCGCAGTAGGCCCCTACGGTACAGCAACGCCCAAGCGACCTGTACCATAGGGGGCAAATTGTAAAGGAAGAATGGTGGGTATTTTATGAGAGCAGAAGTACGTAATATCCAGCGTAATCTGTATAAGATCGTATTTACCATTGTAGCAATGGAACTCTTCAACGTCCTTCTCTGGTTAATTACTGAACCTATCTGTTCTTTGTGCGAATCTGCGGGAATAGGGCGTGGAATCGGTGGGACCGGTTGGATTGTGAGCGAGGCTACCCGTGTAATAGCCATATTCATTGTATCGTTTTTGTCTGGCGTGTTATTTCCCAGAGAACGATGGATCGCTCGTCTTGCTGCAACTCTCTGGCTTCTGTGGCTTCTCTTTTCTGGAACAACTTTTATGTTACATCTCTCAAGTGTTGCCGATGGCCATATAGTCTCTTTCTTTTTCCGATCATTGATGATACCATTGCTCTGTGTGACCGTGATCGTGCTCCTCTTTTCTCCCTTTTTCCATGATTTTGGCCGTTTACTAAGAAGCTATATCCAAAACAGAGCTAAAGGGGTCATGCCGTAATTCTTCTCATTTCTATGTATTTGCTTTGTTCCCTATCCTTTCTCTATCCTTTCTTTATCGCTCCCCAAGTTTTCGATACCCACCTTCGCGAGCACAAGTTTATTATTTAAGAAATACGACTTGAAATCTGCGTATATCAGCGTTAATCTGCGGTTACTGATTGTTTTTCCTTCGTGTGATCGGCGATAAAATGAAAAATAGCGAAGCAAAAAGTCTCACCGGGTGCTGCGGGTTATATTGTGGATTATGTAACAAGTATCAATCAAAAGCGCCAAGCAGGTGTGTTGGCTGTCGATTGGGAGAGCAACATTCATGGTGCAGTATTTGGAATTGCTGTGTAAAAAAGCACGGATTTGAGACTTGTACGGAATGTGATGAAATATTTAATTGCGAAATCTTTTTAAGAAGAAAAGTTACTGAGTGGATTCCAGCCGCTGATAATTTACTCCAGATTAAAGAATTTGGATTGAAAAATTGGTTAAAAGAACAGAAAGACAGACAGGCATTGGTAGAAGAATTACTCGGTAATTATAATGAAGGGCGATCAATGAGTTTTTTCTGCAAAGCCTGTGCAAGGATGCCAATCAATCTTATCTATGATGCCGTGAAAGAATCGAATAAGAAAATCGTGAGTGAACAAATAGATAAATCCGACATAAAAGCTAAGGCGAAGATATTGAAATCAGCCCTTAAAGATAAAACTGAAAAATATAATATCAGTATGGCTTAAGATAAATAAAGGTCGGCAGAACTTTATCATACCCAAGCGGTGAATTTATTATATAGTGGAAGAGAAGATTTAGCATTCTGATGTTTGTGTTGAGGTCGCCGGTATGAAAAGAAGATACGGTTTCACACTCATAGAGCTGTTGGTGGTCATCGCGATCATTGCCATTTTGATGGGGATTCTTATGCCGGCCTTGAGAAGTGTAAGGAAGCAGGCGGCGGGCAGCGTGTGCCTTTCAAATCAGCATCAACTGGTTCTGGCCTGGATTATGTACGCCCAGGAAAATGACGACAAGCTGGTAGGGGGGCACGATGGGCATGAATCCTCGCCCAGCGCAGATTATGACTGGGTCAAGCTGCCACAGCAGGAGGACGGCACTGTGGTCGCGGGAGCCGCAGCTACCATCGAAGATAAGAAACGCGGCTGCCAGCGCGGGGCACTGTTTCCATACGTGCAGGACGTCGATCTATATCACTGCCCGGGCGACAGGAGACACCGGACCGAAATGACACATCGAAGCTACGGCGTTCCGGGCGGCATGAACGGCGATGTCGGCACCGGTGCCTCGAGCTGGCTCATGCAGCAGTGGGGATATCCTTCCTACAAGAAGCTCATGCAGATCAAGAATCCCGGCATAAAGTATGTATTCCTTGAAGAAAAAACCGACGTGGGCGGCTACAACTGGGGATCGTGGAATCTGGAAAAGCAGGGTGATCGATGGTGGGACCCGATTGTAGTGCGGCACGGGCAGCTCAGCGTGCTGGGCTTCTCCGACGGCCATGCGATTAAGCACAAGTGGAAGCAGAAAAGCACACTGGAAATGACGTTTGTGCCCTATCCCGACTGCATACGATGGCCCGTCACCGACGGCATCGACGACCTTGAATACATGCGCCGCGGATACAATCCCGCCCATTAAAAGAGTATTTGATATCTGATGCAGTAACCTGTATGATACGGCATGAAGGTGGAATTAAACGTGTCCGCCTGCCCCATAGGGGGTACTTTTTTCGATAAGTTGTGCTTAATAATGATACGTTTTAATAGCGGACAGCGGCTGGGCTGAATTACTGCGGAGCTTTGGGACGCAGATATCGGCTGGAATTAAATATGATGTGCATGTGCTTGACAAACGCACATAGTGCCATGTATCTATGAATTATATCAACTATTACGAAAGGAATTATTATGAAGGTTAATTACTCTGTATTATCAATATCTCTTGTTGGGGTCCTATTTCTTATAGGATGTGCAAACACACAGAGCAAAATCTCATTCTTTGAAGAAAAAATGGAAAGTGATCACGAAGCAATCATATATGTATATCGACTTAAGAGTATGGTTGGCGGTATTGCATATTGGAACGTCTATCTCGATAAAAAAGTCGTCGGGCTTCTAAAGCAAGGTGCTTATATGTCACTTCATGTTTCTCCAGGTGAGCACACCATTACAATTGGCGACACACCCCCAAGCCTCGCAGGTGGACTCGTTGAAGCTATGGCTAATAATCCCAGTAAATTTAATGCTAAAGTAAATGAATCATATTATATAAGGAGCAAAGGCTTCGACGTTGAATTTGTAACAAAAGAAAAGGCAATGACTGAACTCACTTCCATGAAATTTGATAGGGGAATGTAAAAAACTTACTTTTTTCTTTACAACTTAATATTTTTAGAAAAAACAGGGACAGCCACGAACGGGTAAAACAAGTAAAAAGCCTTTGTCATTGATTATTTTTTTCTTCGTTCACCCCGTGAAATAAGCAAAGCCTTTATCTCATAGGGTAAATCGGCGGTTTAGCTATTCTTTAAAATTGAGTACAGGGAACTCTATGGATGGCTTCTGAAACAACACAATGAATAAAAGAGCATTTGATATCTGATGCAGTAACCTGTATGATACGGCTTGAAAGTGCAGCAGCACAATTTACGATATCTAACAGAATATGAAAGTTGCTTTTCATGGCTTTAGACGTTTTGCCATACACGTGTCTTAAGAAAGTAAATTCCTATCAATTTCATCATCAATATAGGAGGTAAACATGACTCAATCTGCAAACAAGTCTAATATCAGCCGTCGCCAATTCTTAAAGCAGGGCGGTTCGCTCGCTGCGGGGGCGGCCGTGCTCGGCAGTCTGTCACCATCGGCCTTTGCCGGCGAAGATAACACGATTCGCCTGGCGCTGATCGGCTGCGGCGGACGCGGTAACGGCGCCGTGGGCGACGCATTGTCTGTTGTCGGTAAGGGGCCGGTCAAACTGTATGCGATGGCCGATATCGTGAAAGCCAAGATGGATTCGTCGCACAAAGCGCTCCAGAAAAGGTTCCCGGACAAAGTTGATGTCACCGAGGATCGCAAGTTTGTCGGTTTTAAGGCATACCGCCGGGCCATCGATATTCTCAGGCCCGGCGACGTCGCCATGTGCACAACGCGGGCCTATATCCGCCCGTTGCACGTTGAATACGCTATCAGCAAGGGCATTAATGTCTTTATGGAAAAACCGTTTGCGTCCGATCCGGGCGGTCTGCGACGGATTCTTCGGTCTGATGCTGTGGCCAAGAGCAAGAACCTCAAGGTCGCCGCGGGGCTCCAGTGCCGTCACTCGCCCGCGCGACAGGCACTAATTGAGAAAATCCGCAACGGCGAGATGGGCGAGATACCGCTTATCCGCGCCAATCGCCTCGGGGGCAGCGGATGGCTCAGGAGTCAGGGTGACAATTCCAACATCCTGATGAATCAGTTGCAGTTCGGTAGAATCCATCTCTTGTGGGTCGGCTCCGGCCACATGGTAGACAATCTGATTCACCAGATCGACGAGTGCTGCTGGATCAAGGATGCATGGCCGGTTTCGGTGGTCGGTATGGGCGGGCGCGAGCCCCATAGCACGGACCACGGACAGAACATCGATGTGTACGCAATGGAGTACACGTACCCCGACGGCACCAGGGCGTTCTGCGGTTTTCGACGGGCCAATAAAACGCGCTCGGAATTCGCGACCTTCATCCACGGCACCAAATGTGCGGCACAATTCTCCGGCAGGACACACGCTGCGACCGTCCACATGTTCAAAGACCAGAGGATCGAGAAGAGCAACATCTCATGGACGCCGACAAAGGATGCCTATAGTCCATGGCAATATGAGTGGAACGAACTGATTGAGAGTATCCGCAAGGATCGGCCGCATAATGAAATTAAGCGCGCGATTTACTCGGACTTAACGTCACTGATGGGCCGAGCCGCCTGTCATACCGGTCAGATGGTGACCTGGGACCAGATAATGCAGTCAAACTTCCAGTTCTGCGACTATCTCGACGAGCTGAATTATGACAGCCCGGCTCCCGTCAAAGCCGACAAAAACGGCCAGTTCCCATTCCCGATCCCCGGGCAGTGGAAGGAGGTCTGAAAACGGAGCATTTATAGAGAAATAAGTACAAATAGCCGAAGATGATTTGTTTTCTGTCTTTATTTGTGCTATGATAATAAAAGAGACGGTTTTTTGAATACAGGCTATTGCTGTCAGTGTGGAATTGAGGTGGAGGCACATGAAAAAGACATCGTTTTTTCTATTATCAGCAGCCGTTATAGCGATTCTTTGCCGGACCGCGCGGCCTGCGGATAATCCGCAGCATGTCCATGCGGGAACGCGAATCCTTCAGAGCGGCAACTTGGTTGTGGAAGTGGGCGATCCCGATTCGGCGGACTGCCGCTGGAACCAGGGGCTGCGTTTTTCGCCCGTCGCCAATGTCTTACGAGTTCAGCTCAACAATCGCGACTTCTGTTATTCGCCGACGGCCGGGGGCGATCTGAGTTATCTTGGCGGGCTGCCAATGGAGTTTGATATTGGGCAGGAATCGTTTCAGCCGGATCCGCCCGGATATAACGAGGGCACCAACGGCTCTGCGTTCCTTAAGGTCGGCGTAGGCATCCTGAGCCGAAATTCCTCGGCGTACAATTTCAGCACCAACTATCCGGTGATAGAGCTGGCTCAGACCACAACCACTTGGCAGCCGGATCGCGCCCGTTTCGTCCAGACTTTATCCGGCACAGCCAACGGCTACTGCTGCCGGCTTGAGGAAGACCTGATCGTCAAAAATGACCGCATTATCATGCACTATGTCCTGACGAATACCGGCACAAAAACATTCAAGACCGAGCAGTACCTGCACAATTTTCTCACCTTCAGTCAGAGAAATGTGGGGCCCAATTACAGGGTTTATTTTCCCTACCAGATGACGGCGTCACCCGAAGTGACACAATGGCAGCCGCCGGAGCTAAAGCCGGTGGGCAGGGGGTATCAGTGGGTGGACGATAATCCGCCGATGGTGAGTCTGGCCAATATGATCCTCTATACGAAGACCATCTCAAGTGTCCCCAAGATCTGGATTTACAAGCCGGAGGATTACCTTGGTCCCGATTCGATTGCGGTTGAGCAGAGTGAAGCCGGCCAGCGGGTCATTATCGATTCTTCGCTCAGGTCGGCTTATGTCGGCATTTGGACCACCTCTTACCAGGTGTCACCCGAACAGTTCGTAATAGTCACCCTGGCACCCGGAGAGGAAGCTGATTTTACACGTACTTATAGATTCTCAGCCGATGGTTCGATGCCGCAAGACTGTACGGGCGATAGAATTGTCAATGTGAATGATTTGTCGGTAATGTCTTTGGCATGGCTCAGCGAGCCGGGTGGGGCAAGCTGGAATCCCTCCTGTGATGTGTCAGCCGACGATATGATAAATAATAAAGATCTGGCCATGCTGGGCTGGGTATGGGGTCAGGATGCCGCCAATCCGGCGCCGGAAGTACACTGGCCGATGGACGAGGCCGCCGGAATGATCGCTGCCGACAGTGTGGGCTCTTACGATGGTTCTCTGGTGGGCTTCTCCGCGGACGATTCTCATTGGGTGGCCGGCTATTCGGGCGGCGGCTTAAATTTCGACGGAACGGATGATTATATCGAAGCGGAAGGCTATCCCGGCATTTGCGGCAGGAATCCTCGCACAGTCTCCGCCTGGATCAAAACACAGCCGGACCCGACCGGCAGGCTTTCTATCGTGGCCTGGGGGCAAAACCAGCCCGGGGCATACTGGCTGCTGGAAGTTGATGAGGAGCAAAGGCTCAGGCTGTCCTGCGGGGCAGGATTCATCTCTGCTAACGAGCAGCAGGTAGGTGACGGTGACTGGCATCACATAGCGGTTGTGCTCGATCCGGTCGATCCCGAACGTCCATTAGTGAGTGACGTCTTGCTATACGTGGACGGCAGACGCAGAACGATTTACAAGATCCAGGAGTCAGATATAAATACCGGCTGCACTGAAAATGTCCGCATCGGTGCCGCACACGGCCCCGACAGTAATTATTTTTCAGGCATCATAGACGAAGTGGCGATATTCGACGTGGCTATAGGTATAACCGCCATCCACCAGATTTATCTCCAATAACGATTGATTCTACAGGGCAGGCCGATGAGAACAATTGGAACACGGACAGTTCTATATTTGACAATATTTCTTCTAAGTCTCATATCGGTCGGTTGCACAAGCGTAAAATACGAGCCGGTCAAGCTGCTGCCTGCGCCTCGGCACGGTGGCGTTTACGTCGTAGCGCACCGCGGGGCTCATATTGGAATCCCCGAGAACACGCTCGCAGCGTATGAAGCGGCCATCGAGATGGGAGTTGATTTTGTCGAGGTTGATCTGCGGACAACACGGGACGGCAGTATCGTTAGTATCCACAACAAAGACATCGATTCCTACGTGACAAATGGTCGGCACGGACTGATCTCAGAGATGACACTTGAGCAGCTAAAGCAATTAGATATAGGCAGCAGGATAGCTCCTCAATGGAGCGGCGAGAGAATTCCCACGTTTGAAGAGATTCTCGAATTCTGCAAAGGCAGGGTGGGCATCTATCTGGACTTGAAAGATGCTTCGGTTGACAAGGTGATTTCTATCGTAAACAAGTGGGGCATGGCCCGGCAGGTCTTGTGGTACGCCGATTTCGACGAACTGGAGCGTGTCGCGGAATTGTGCCCCGAGTGCATTCTGATGCCCGATCCGGGGCCTGAAGAGAACCTGCCTGAGATCATTGAGCGTTTTGAGCCCTCGGTGATTGCCGCTGTGTGGCGTCACTATTCACAAAGTTTCGCGGCAAAATGTCACCATGCGGGCGCAATCGTTATCGTTGATGAAAGCGGCCCGGCGTGCTGGCAGGACGCCCTGACGTGGAACACCGATGGCATTCAGAGCGACCGGCCCGCACAACTGATTGCTCTGCTGGAGCGTAGAACAAAATAGCTCATGCTTAAACGACTCAACGGGCGTTTATATCATGTCGTAATCGTAAGGTTTCCGCATCGGGCGGGAAATCCAACTGCTCGCCTCGGCATCACCGATAAACTGCTCTTTGGCCGGGTCCCAGTTTAGCTTTCGGCCGAGACGAATAGAAATCACACCCAGGTGACACAGACTCGCGGAGCGGTGGCCGGTCTCGGCCGAGCAAATCGGATCTTTACGCGATTTAACGCAGTCGATGAAATTGCCCATGTGGTTGTTGCTGAGATAAACGCGTTTGGCGTCCTCGGGAAGTTTCTGCGTTAGAAGCTGCCGGTCGTTTGCCTCGATGATGCCTCGCGTGACCCATATCCAGCCGTCTGTACCGTAGAACTTGATGCCGTGCTGCTGGCGGTCGGGGTCTTTGACGCCGCCGTGCCATTCGCTGGCCGTGGTGCTCTTGCAGGAGTGGATCACACCGTTCGCGTAGGTATATGTCACTTCGTACTCGCTGGCCGCGGTGAAGCCGCCGGGGATCATGTCAATCAATTGCTTGCCCTCGATACTGACGGGGCCGGAGCCGTCCATCTCCAGCGCCCAGAGTACGATGTCATTATGGTGCGCTCCCCAGTCGGTCATCGTGCCGCCGGAATATTCCCACCAGTAGCGGAAGCTGAAGTGCGTTTTCTCTTTGACGTATTCGACTTTTGGCGTCTGGCCGAGCCAGAAATCATAGTCGAAACCTTCCGGGACCGGCGAGGTTTTGAACGGGCCCTGTCGCAGGCCGGCGGGCAGCCAGACTTCGACTTTTTGTATTTTGCCGATTCGCCCGTTGCGGACCAGGTCGCAGGCTAATCGGAAATGGGCGCTGCTGCGCTGCTGCGTGCCGGTCTGGAGAACGCGTTTGGTCTGCCGCTGGACTTCGACGAGCCGCTTGCCTTCGTTGATAGTCAGGGTGAGCGGCTTCTCGCAGTAAATGTCCTTGCCTGCTTTCATCGTGGCCATGGCAACTAGCGTGTGCCAGTGGTCAACCGTGCCGCAGATGACGGCGTCAACATCCTTTCGCTCCAGCAGCTTGCGAAAGTCGGCATAGCCTTCGGCGCCGGGGAAAGCTTTTTGAGCCGTCGCTAAGTGGCCGGCGTCAACGTCACATACGGCAACGATGTTCCCGTATCTCCGGGCATTTCTTGCGTCGCCCGTTCCCTGCCCCCCGCAACCAATCAGTGCGAGGTTGACTTTCTCGCTGGGCGGCAAAGATTCCGGACGTCTTCTTCTCTGTTGGGCATCGCATTCTTCGATTAACCATGAGGGAAGCGTAGAAGCGGCGGTCACCGCGCCTGCGGTCTTGAGGAAACTGCGGCGTGAACTGATATGATTCTGAGTCTTCATGATCTTCTCCGAAAAATATGTTATGTAATATCATTCCCTGCAAAACTCAGCCGGACAAAACAAAACCGGCATCTGTTAACCTTAAAATATAGCACGAATAGTTTATTTGGCAAGTGTCTTGTTACACACGAGATTTTTTCAGCAGGCCTGCTACTTAAGTCATTTTAGTGGTTTTTGCTATTTTCTTGATATTTAAGTAAGCCTGCGATATTATAAGCAACTGAAACTACAGAAGTTATTCTTAAGTCGTTAAATTGGAAATATCGATTGAGGTGATCTCACGACACAATCCGGGCAAGTCAGGAGGTATTTTATATTGATAATAAATTTTCACGTCGTCAGTTCATTCGGGACAGTGCGGTCGCAGGTGCTGCTATCGGTGCCGGGATTGGGTTTTCCCAAAGCGTTCATGCGAAAAATGCCGGCAAGATTTTGAACTATAACTCCGACATGGAATACCGCCGATGCGGTAGAACAGGGCTTATGATTTCGGCTATTTGTCTCGGCTGCCACGGGCAATCCTTCGCGCACCGGAACGACGAGAACAACACGACGCTTCCTGAAACCATATATTCGGCCGACAAAATAGATCCTTTCTGTCAAGGCTGCCATTATTCTCATAATGTTCCGCCCGGCAAGATTGTCGCTCGCTGGGCAAAGCGTAATCCGGATAAAACCGATCCCGATAAAATTGTCTGCACGAATTGCCACGGCGAGCACCGTATGAAGGTGCGCACTATCATCTGGGACAAGAAAACCGGAAAATTCCTTAGCACGAACCGAGGGGAATAAATGTCTGGGGTGCTCTGTAGAAAATATCAGGCTGGAGTATGTCATTGCGAGCGTAGCGAAGCAATCTCAAACGTAACGATAGCTTTTTCTGCTTATAACGCAGGAGATTGCCACGGCCCTTCCGGCCTCGCAATGACAGAATGTGGAGCCTTTCTTCAGAGCATGTCCGGCGCAATTTTAGCTTGCACGGGAGAAAAACGATTATGAATAAATTCGAATCTGTCGGCAAAGAATTGTTGTCACTGATAGAAGAATGGGAACCGAAACTATCGGCCTTTGGCAACGACGTTATTACCGAAAGGCGAAACAGTCAAAACCGCACCATCAAACAGATTACAGGTCACATGGTGGATTCGGCCTCCAACAACACGCATCGAATCATCCACCTTCAGTACCAGAAGAGCCCCCTGGTTTTTCCGTGCTACGCAACACATGGGAACAATGACCGTTGGATTGCCATCCAGAACTATCAGCAGGAAGACTGGAACGAGCTGGTTCAACTATGGAAATGCACCAACACGCACATCGTCCACGTAATTCGGAACATAAATCCTGACAAGCTGGACAACGTCTGGATATCCGGCCTGAACAAGGAGATATCCCTCGAAGAGATGGTCGTCGATTTCCCGCGGCATTTTGAACTGCATTTGAGTGAAATAGATGAATTAATAAATAAAGAATGAATGCTTTTGCTGTGGCGCCGATTCACCAGTTGATGAAGAGAGAAAAGTAGATATTCTCTGCCGATATTGAGCTTGAATACAGAGTACTTGCCGCTTATTATCGCTCCGGCAGGCTCAATCGCATCCCTAAGGTTAGATCGTTCTCGTCTTCCAGGACGTCGGCATTCAGTTTGCTTATCTCTTTGTATCTGCTTGGATTTCCGAGCTGCTCGCTGGCGATGCTCCATAAACTATCGCCTTCTCGAACAACGTATTGTACACCTTTTGCTTTGTGTTTATCGGCCGAAATATGCCTTCTGCCAATGGATTTCACTTTTTCAAACATTGAACTCGGAAAGATGCCCGCGATATTGATCTTGTTGAGTTCGGAGGCTAACAGTTTGGGTACGACGAGGCTTTGCCCGAGACTAATCTCATGAGAAGATGCCGGAAGTGTGCTATTATTCCGGAAAATGCGAATGCCGCTTGTCCTTCCCCCAACCCCATTGGCGTCGCCGAGACAAGGCAGGCCATCGAGTATATACACAAATACAAATATCGCTCCCAATCCCAACAACAATCTGATTTTTGTATAGGAACTCATAGCAAAACTCCACTCCATCTTTTCTTGTGCAATGCACAACGATTATGTGTATTACCCCCCAGAGTGATATATATGCTAATTGATTTTATCACTCCTATATAAAATATAGTGATAAAAAGACCAAAAGCCAAAATTATGTTTCTAATAAAATAATTTTCCAGCCGGAAGGAAAAAATCTCACTATAGCCGCACTTTTGTTTCCAATCTCGATAGTGCCGCGGAATCAAGGATACGACCTGAGAAGGCGCAGGCCTATGACAAAGGTATCTATCATGGGTCATAATGGATAAATAGAATGATGGGATTTCATTTGGATTTTCCTTTCATTAAATTCCTTGCTCATAGTGTGTACTATTATCGAAAGAAAGCTCAGAGTATTTTTTTATTGTACCGCCCCTGCGTTTCGGATATCTGATTACTATGTGATTCGAATTCAGGGAAATACAGGAGCGCCATATACGTTTTTATCGTTAAGTTTGTCTCGTCGAGGGATTAGTCGTAGTATGGGCAACTCGATTGCCCATGATTAATGAGAAGGAGATTTCAGATGAAATATATTTTTCTTATTATGCCGATTGTTTTAGTGCTTGCGGGCTGCCAAAATGGAGCCGGGCAAGTCAAGCCAGTGCCGTATGCTAACTGGGAATCCGCCTCGGTTATGAGCAACGGAATCCGCATTCATTACTGGCGCACGGGCGGCCAGGGCAAGCCGGTCATGATAATGGCTCATGGTATCACGGACTACGGTCTGAACTGGGCTTCTCTGGCGGCGAAATTTGAAAGCGATTACGATATTATAATGTACGATGCACGCGGGCACGGATTCTCCGAAAAACCTGAAGGCCCATATAGTCTGGATGCGCACGTTGAAGACCTTGTGGGGCTGATAAAGGTGCTGGAAATCAAAAAGCCCATATTGGTTGGTCATTCAATGGGGTGTAGTACGGTCGCCTCAGCAGGGGCTGCTTACCCGGATTTACCGGCAGCTATTATAATGGAAGACCCGGTCTTCCCTGATGCGCTTGAATATCTGACGGAGGATATTCTCCCGGATTGGAAAGGAATGGTGGAGGCGGATAAAGCAATGGGTAAGCAAAAGCTTATGAAGGTGGCCCGTACCGTGCGGCATCCGGGATTGTCCGACTTCGACTATGACCACTGGGCCGAATCCAAGCTGCTGGTCACACCGAATGTTATCGATATAATTCGCGGTGAAGGTTTTGGTGATCCCATTAAAACTTATCCTAATATAATCGCCCCAACGCTTATCCTAAAAGCCGATGCGGACAAAGACAACCGGCAGAAACACCTTAAAGTTTCTGGATTGCTTCCGAATGGAAAGCTGATTCATATCGATGGTACATCACACCTGGTTCGTAAGGACAAGCCGGCCGAAACCGAGCGACAAATCCGAATATTCCTCGACGGACTAAAATAACTATGGACAGTGGAACCTGCTCCGGCAATAAATTGGAGAGCTGGAAATCTGTCTTTTCGTCTTCAGTCTTCTTTCATTTTATATCCGCGTGGTACTCCTGGAGCGATTTAATCTGCCCGGGTTTTTTCTGGAAGGCTGCAATTCCCTTAGCTGCCGCGGCGGCTGCCGCCGCTGTCGTGATATAAGGGATTTTGTATTTAATCGCTGCTTTGCGGATATAAGAGTCGTCGTGTTTACTTTGCTTGCCGCTCGGAGTATTGACAACAAGCTGTATTTGTCCGTTCTTTATACTGTCGAGAATGTTCGGCCGGCCCTCGTGCATTTTGAGAATATGTTCCGATTTAACTCCATGCTTCGATAAGAGCCGGTGCGTACCCTCGGTAGCGAGAATCTTAAAACCGAGCTTCTCGAACTCCTTCGCGGTCTGGAGAGCGGAAGTTTTGTCTTCTTTCGAAATGGTAATCAGAACGGTTCCATCCGAGGGTAGCGGCGATTGTGTTGCCTCCTGCGACTTATAGAACGCCAGCCCGAACGAATCCGCCATGCCGAGGACTTCGCCGGTTGAGCGCATCTCTGGGCCCAAAAGAGGATCGACTTCGGGGAACATGTTGAAAGGAAACACGGCCTCCTTTACGCCGAAATGCGGAATGGACATCCTTTTTAACTTCATGTCCGACAGGCTTTTGCCCAGCATTAACTGCGTGGCGATTCGGACCATTGAAATCCCGCAAACCTTCGAGACCAGCGGCACGGTCCTCGATGCACGCGGATTGGCTTCGAGAATGTAAACGACGTCATCGGCAATGGCATACTGGATATTCATCAGACCGACCACGTTAAACTCGATGGCGATTTTCCGGTTGTAGTCATAAATCGTCTTGAGATGTTTTTCGGGAATACTGACGGGCGGCAGCACGCACGCCGAGTCACCCGAATGCACGCCGGCCAGCTCGATATGCTCCATGATCGCCGGAACGAAAGCATTAGTGCCGTCGGCGATGGCATCGGCTTCCACTTCGATAGCGTTTTCCAGAAACTTGTCAATCAGGATCGGCCGCTCCGGCGAAACATCCGTTGCCCTGGCGACATAGTATCGCAGCATTTCTTCGTCGTGCACCACTTCCATTGCACGGCCGCCGAGTACATACGATGGCCGGACCATTAACGGATAGCCGATCTTAGCGGCGATTTTGAGCGATTCGTCCAGGTTACTCGCCATGCCTGATTCAGGTTGCGGGATGCCGAGCTTCTTCATCAGCTTTCGGAACCTGTCCCTGTCTTCCGCCAGGTCGATCTTCTCGGGCGAGGTACCGATGATTTTGACGCCGGCGCCTTCCAGCTCTGCGGCAATATTCAGCGGCGTTTGTCCCCCGAACTGCACGATTACGCCGTCCGGCTTCTCCTTGTTGTATATGCTTAGCACATCTTCGACGGTGAGCGGCTCGAAGTACAGCTTGTCCGAAGTGTCATAGTCGGTCGAGACTGTCTCAGGGTTACAATTAACCATGATAGTCTCATAGCCTTCGTCTCGAAGTGCAAATGCGGCATGGACACAGCAGTAGTCGAACTCGATTCCCTGGCCGATACGGTTGGGGCCGCCGCCGAGCACCATTACCTTGCGTTTCTTGCTGACATCGACCTTGTCCGGAGCGTTGTATGTGGAGAAATAATAGGCCGCGTTTTCCACGCCGCTCACGGGTACAGGCTCCCATGCCTCGGTAACTTTCAGCCCGAGACGTTGTTTCCGAATCTGTTTTTCCGGAACTTCCAGCAATTCCGACAGATACTTGTCCGCGAATCCGTCCTTTTTGGCCTGGATTAGAAGCTTGTCCGGTAGTTTTTTGCCTCTATACTTCAGGATTTTTTCTTCCAGCTCCACCAGCTCTTTCATCTGCTCGATAAACCAGGCCTTGATATAGGTTTTTTCGTGGAGCGTTTCGACGCTGATACCTTTGCGAAGGGCCTCGTACATAATGAACTGCCGCTCACTCGTCGCTTCTCTTAAGAGTTCCAGAAGCTCGGCGGCGGATTTTTTGTTAAAATCTTTGGCAAAACCAAGCCCGTACCGGCCTGTTTCGAGCGAGCGGATGGCCTTTTGTAATGCTTCCTTATAGTTCTTGCCAATGCTCATAACCTCGCCGACGGCGCGCATCTGCGTGCCCAGCTTGTCTTCGATTCCCTTGAATTTCTCAAAGGCCCATCGCGCGAACTTTACGACCACGTAGTCTCCCGAAGGCGTGTATTTCTCAAGTGTGCCGTCCCGCCAATATGGAATCTCGTCCATCGTCAGGCCGCCCGCCAAAATTGAGGAAACCATCGCAATGGGAAAACCGGTCGCCTTGGAAGCGAGAGCCGATGACCGTGACGTTCGCGGATTGATTTCTATGACCACGACCCGGCCGGTTTCGGGATCGTGTGCGAACTGAATATTGGTTCCCCCGATCACGCCGATTGCTTCGACTATATCATACGAATGTTTCTGAAGACGCTTCTGCAACTTGGGATCTATGGTCAACATCGGCGCGGTGCAGTACGAATCGCCCGTATGAACGCCCATGGCATCGACATTTTCTATAAAGCAGACGGTGATCATCTGGTTCTTGGCGTCACGTACGACCTCGAGTTCCAGTTCTTCCCATCCCAGCACGGATTCCTCGACGAGAACCTGCCCGACGAGGCTGACGGACAGGCCTCTGCTGGCGACGGTGCGGAATTCCTCGATGTTGTAAACCAGTCCGCCGCCCGTTCCTCCCATGGTATAAGCAGGGCGTATAACGCAGGGCAGGCCAATATTCTCAAGCGATTTTTCAGCTTCTTCGAGGCTGTTTGCAATTTCGCTTCTCGGCATCTCGATGCCCAGCTTATTCATCGTATCTTTGAATGCCTGCCGGTCTTCCCCGCGTTCTATGGCGTCGACCTTTACGCCGATGATCTGGACGCCGTATTTTTCCAGGATTCCCCGGCGTGAAAGTTCCGCCGAAAGGTTCAGGCCCGTCTGACCGCCCAGGTTCGGCAGCAGCGCATCGGGTTTTTCTTTTGCGATAATCTGCTCGATGGTTTTGACATTGAGCGGCTCGACATAAGTCACATCCGCCGTGCCGGGGTCGGTCATAATGGTTGCCGGATTGGAATTGACCAGCACAATTTTATAGCCCAGCTTCCGTAGGGCCTTGCAAGCCTGTGTTCCGGAATAATCGAATTCGCAGGCCTGGCCGATGATAATCGGGCCCGAGCCAATAATCAGTACCTTGTGGATATCCTTACGTTTCGGCATTGGGTTGTCCTCAAAAAAGGTTTCTCTTACAGCAGTTAAGTATATGACCAGGGGTTATTGTTTGCTTGTAACCCTGAGTCCTATGACTACAGTAAAATCGCAGGATTTTAGCCAAGCTGAGCCGACATGTCAAGAAATGAAGTAAGAAGTGTCGATTTTCTCTGTTTTCAAGGATTGCTATGTGAGGTATATAGCGATATAAATCAAGCATCCCGCGGACTTAATAAATATTTAGCCCCGCAATTCATTGCGAGCACCTGACCTGATTCTCAAGATGCATAGAAAAGAAAATAGCCCACCAATGTCATTGCGAAGGAGCGCAGCGACTGCGGCAATCTCAATCCTTCCGCAGCAAAGACCGGCTATTTCCTTAGGAGGTCATTAATCAAGCAGAGCACAATAATTCGCACCGATTACCAATAGAATGACCGGGCATAGCTAAGTCTTTAGATATTTGCCTTCAGGCATCTGGGACGAAATGGATAATTAGGGACGTTTACGAATGGCGATTTGTCAAGGATGCTAATGATCCTAATAATCCCGATTCTGATAACTGCGGCTGGGTGGACTTCGTGCAGTGGTCGGGGCCTTCTCCGGATCAGGATCCGTCCGAGTGGCAGACGATTAACTACAAAGACGATGTATATGGCCGGCGCAGTGAAAAGAAGGAAAACCAGCACTAAATAGGTGACTGTCCCTAGTTTCCCCTTACGAATACTCCGTTTACGGCCAGGTCGCTGTCGAAGACATCAACCACTCCAATCCCTACATGTTCGCCGGCCGGCGGTTCGATATAGAAATAGGTCTTTACTACAACCGAGCCCGGTATTATAATCCATTTATGGGCCGGTTCCTACAAACGGATCCCATCGACTACCATGATGGGATGAATTCTTACGCCTATTGTGGTAATAGCCCATTGAATTACCTGGATCCTTCTGGTTTAATAAAGAGGTTCTGGAGAGAGGAACGCAAGTATGGTTACGCGACCCGGTGGTGGCTTAGCTGGAAAACGACGGGTTCGCTAATTGAAACGCCAAAGGATTGGTACGAAGCACCGGTTATAGGGGTAGCTTGGACAAAAAAGCAGTTCTGGTGGTACTATGTCCAAAATGGGAACTTGGATGACGCCATCGGTGAGGGGTGGGCACCGCCTGCCGTTAATCTCGGTAAAGTAAACCTGCTTGAGAAGTTCCAGGCCGACGAGATGGTACAGGCTGCTGTGGGATACTATACGAATGTAATAATGGGGATGGTGGAAGCTGCTTACGCAGAATTATTCGTGATCTGGGAAGGTAAACCCGGGGGCAATAAACGGATAGAGTATCACAACAACTCTCAGATGTACAATTTCGAAAGGCCATCGGCGTTGTGGAGGTACTATAATGATCTAATAGTACTCGGCCATGGATATTTGTTTTGCGACGCCAACGGTGTAGTTACGAGCGATGGCTTTTACAAGGTCACGGTCACCTTCTCCGTAAAAGATTGGTTCATCGATGTTCTCGATTTAGCAAATAAAATACCTGATTCGCAGGGATCGCTTGACTTTGATGACGGCATGCCGTATCAGATAGTTGGTAGCTGGACTATTGTAATGGAGGGGAAACTGGAATAGTAGGTATTCAAGGCGCAATGCGAAAAGGCAACCGAGAGGGTGGATGTGTCGCCGGCAGAAATATCAATCAAAGACTTGATTGTTGAACTCAAGAGCACCTATACCCGGAAAGGATGAAATTATGTGGAGATTGAATAACCGAGATTCACAAATGGTTATATGTGTCGCGATGGTAATACTTGCATCGAATGTGAAGGCTCTGGCCCAACCGCCGGACAATGCCGCCCTACTCTACTATCAGGCGTTTCTGCAATACGAGGAGCCAAATGAGACCTTGGAGATGATGCTCATCGATTTCCGCAAAGGTGCGATTGTTTCCAACGAAGCTATCGCCCAGTATATAGAGAGGAACCGTCGTGTGATCGACCGTGCGGTGACGGCAGCCGGTGTCTCGAAGTGCGATTGGGGTTACGACTACTCGCAGGGGAATCTGGATATGACGATGCCCAACCTCCCCCCGCTTCGAGACATCGCCTTGCTACTCGCGGCAGAGGCGAGATGGCTGGCTGAGCAGGGCAACTACACAACAGCGTTGGATCGTTGTGTGACACTACGCAGGATAGCCCTGCACACCTGCTACAAGACGCTGGTCTGGTATCTCTTCGGCAACCAGATAAACAAAATAGCCAACGAAACTACCCAAGACGTCTTAGGCCTTATGCCGGGCGATGTGGACGAGTTAAACCGGCTCAAGAGCCGTCTGGCCCAAACCGAAGAGCGGTTTCCATCTCTGGTGCCCTACTTCACGCAGGAAGCACGTATGTGTGTTGCCACGATGCAGAAGGACAAAGTACAGCCGCTCGTCGATCTATTTGGCGATCTATACGAGGGACCGCTTGGAAGCGACCTTTCGAAACGAATGTTTGAGCGTATTCGCAAAGGTGATGATACCTTCTTTGAGAGGAGCCGAGATTACTACCTCAACGCGATGTCAACGGTCGTCGGCACACTTGAATCGGGCTTACCGTATACACAGATATGTGACAAGCTCGATGGCCTGGTCGAGCAGTGGAACCAGGAAGCAAAGGACAACCCGGATGCGATATTTGCCGCACTCTTTTTTCCTCCGGTAAAAAGAACCTATCAAGTGATGATAAGACGACAGACTCACGTCAATGCCCTCAAAACGGCGATCGATCTCTATATTGTCAAGGCCCGGACAGGGCAACTGCCTGATACTCTGCCTGCTGATT
>Ga0307433_1000041_pt1 | contig 114678 bp, 130 predicted proteins | sample SalMarWE160210MG_FD_202166 | JGI IMG/M metagenome (GOLD analysis project Ga0307433, IMG submission 202166) | Salt marsh sediment microbial communities from the Plum Island Ecosystem LTER, Massachusetts, United States - WE1603-210 | ecosystem: Environmental > Aquatic > Marine > Intertidal zone...
TTGTCTAGACACATTATTTTATCCATTTCTTTTTGTTACTCTACTTTGACTTCTGCCTTCTTTTTGGATTCCAGCATATCGGCAATTTCCTTGATACCCTCAACATCCATGTTAAATTCCTTACCAGTTAAACCAGAGATAAATATCTCTTTACTTTCCGGAATAATAGCTATCACCTTCTCTCTATCTATTGAATTCAAGAGGAACTCTTTTGTTTCTTGGTCAGCAATCCGATTCAATATGTAATAGACAGGCTTATTAACTTGCCGGCCCAGTTCAGATATTTTTTTCGCTAGAAGGATCGATTCCCGAGAAGGATCGATAATAACAAGAAGTATATCCACTCCTCTCTCCACTCCTCTTCCGAAGTGCTCTATTCCAGCGTCGGTATCTGCAATCAAGAATTCTCCGGCCCCTAAATCGACAATTTCCAAAAACTTTGAGGAAAGAGCATTGATTGGACAGGCGCATCCTTCACCGAATTCGTATATTTTGCCCATTGATAAGAGTTGAATATTCCCTTTCTCAGCTAAATAATCTCCGGGCAAGTCATCTAATCTCCATTTATTTTTCATCTCCTTAGTTTTTTCAAATAGAAGTTTTTTGCCCCCAAAGTAATTCATAAAATCTTCAGGTTTTCCCATTCCTAAACGGCTATGAAGACCAATGTTCGACTCATCGCTGTCAATCACCAATATCTTGTTTTTTCTTAGCGCCATCTCTTTGGCTAGAAGGGCCACAACCGTGCTTTTTCCACAGCCCCCTTTACCACAGACTAATATTTTCATTCACTTTCCTCCGTTAATTAGTATTATTCCTTAAACCTCCGGCGATTAAGGGGTCAGCTATTCCTTTCCCTCTTTTTATCCTCCACGCCGACCTCGGCCAAAACCCCTGCCCCTCCCGCCACCATGACCCATACCCCGGCTTTGACCCATGCGCCGACCTCTACCTAGACCTTGGCCCATACCTCTTCCCATGCCTCTGCCTCCGCTCAATCCAGGCTGGTAAAGCCCAGGACTGGGGGCAAATTGCGCAATTGCTTCTTCAGGAACTCTAGCTCCCATAATTTCACACACTTTGGCAGCCACCTCCGGTCCACCACTAACACATCCATAACATGGTGCCTTTCCTTCGGCTACTGCCCTGGCAAATTCCCCACAGCTTTTGTATCCACATCGCTGATCATCCAATTTAGGCAAGACCTCATGGATTTTCCTTATCTTTTCTTTGATATCCTTTTTATCTACCATTGTTATTTCTCCTGGCTATGCTCAATTCATACCATTCGTATCGCTTTGAAAGGACATGCAGCCGAACAAGAGCCACAGCCTACACACATAGATGCATTATGCATAGGAAAGTCATAAGGGCTCTCTTGAAAGAACGCCTTATGTGGACATGCATAACCAGCAGCGCAAATGCCGTGATCGCATCTCTCTGGGTGGCACTTATTAAAATCTATCGATGGGACTGGCATCATAAGCATTTCTTCTGTCCTGTTCGCAGGAACGGTAGCTTGAATTCGTAGAGAGGCGTTACATCCGAGTTTCTCCCTTTCGTTGAAGACATCAATTCGCGCCTCGCCATTCGGGTAGCGACTTGCAGTGCTCCTCTTAGGCCGACGTCTCCAGCGCCGTAATACAGGCTTTCATGCTCCCTGCTCTAGTGCATTTTCTCTAGTTTTGCCCTTTTTTATCCCTTTCCCTGTAACTCGATCAATAACTGGGATAACTTCTCATTTGCCTTTTCCATATCTTGGGCTGCCTGTAATACAGCATCATAAATGGGGTCATCTTCTGCGTCCTTGACTTTCTCCTTCCATTTCCTGAATTTCCCGCTGTCCTGTTTGTTATGCTCCACCCAGGACGTTAAAAGCACTTTAAGTCTTCCCCTTTCATCGGTTGGGTAATCTTTGAGAATACCTTCAACCATTGTCCGAATTGTAGGCTCCGGGACCGCGCCCAGGATTTCGTCAACTTTCTGGCCATCAATGAAGAACTTCTGCATGGGTATGCTCATAATCTGGTATTTCGTTGCCGCCTGTTGATTTTCATCCACATTAATCATGCAGAATTTAAATCTACCTTCATATTCCTCTGAGAGCTTCTCGTATATAGGTATAACCATCTTGCATGGACCACACCAGGGTGCCCAGAAATCGACCTCTGTAGGAATGTCTGAATTCAGGACCTCCTCCTCAAAATTTCGATCCGTGATGTCTATTATTTTACTCATGCTACCTCCTTCTGATTGATTATTAAGCTGTAACTATAGTAGAGACATATCGTGCTTTCCTGAAATTCAGGATTTTGCGCTTTTCAAGATTCTTGCCATCATGATTAAGCGTCTGGGAAATCTCCTTTTCCAAGCGAAAGTCTGCATTTTTTATCTCATCCTCGGTCCCTGGCTCTATCAGGTTTGGCCAGACTGAAATAGAGACAAAGGCGGCGGGTTTCATGATTCTGTAAATCTCACCCAGCAGTCTTCTTCTATCCTCTGCCTGCGGGAAATAGAAAGAATGAAAGACATCGAACAGGAGAACCACATCTACAGACTCATCAGCTAAGTCGATTTCCAGTTTCCCCGATGTCTCCATTCTTTTTATATTTTTCAAACCCGCTGACTCCGCTTTTTGCATCAGTTCATCCAGAGCTTCATTATCCTTATCCAAGGCGTACACTCTTCCTTGCTCATCGACTATTTTGCCAACCGCAATGGTATATGTTCCAGAGCCGCAGCCAAAATCCAGTACAGTGTGTCCTCTCCTAATCCCTATCTGTTGCAACATTTCAAGGGCTCGTGATTCTAGTTCCATTTCCAACCTCTTGAACATACTTAAAAGCGGACATGGCAGCAGTGACGCCATCTCCAACAGCAGCGGAGACCTGGCGAGGTGAGTTTCTGCGTATGTCTCCCGCAGCGAAGATACCGGGAGCCGAGGTAGCCATCATCTCATCAGTGATGATATATCCAGCATCATCAAGCTCCAGAATTTTGAAAAAGCTCCGGCTATTAGGCATGAGCCCTACGGCAACAAAGACACCAGCAACCTCCAAAATGGAGTGCTGCCCTGTTTTAACATTGCGTAGTTTGAGCCCGCTTAGCAATTTCTCTCCCAGGATTTCTTCTACCACAGTGGTCCAAATGAACTCCAGCTTGGGCTGGGCAAATGCCCGCTCTCGAAGCACTTTTGCTGCCCTGAGCTGGTCTCGCCGATGTATTACATAAACTTTCTTAGCATGCCGAGTCAGTTCCAAAGCATCGGTGATAGCAGTATCACCTCCCCCAGCAACTGCCACTTCCCGGTCGCGAAAGAGGAAGCCATCACAGGTGGCGCAATAGGAAACACCATGGCCTGAGAGCCTTTCCTCACCAAGAACTCCCAGCTTACGATATTCCGAACCAGCAGCGATGATTATGGCTGTAGCTTCAAAGTCACCCTCAGTGGTGGAGATGCTATAGGGTTGTCCTTGGGCAATTCCTGTAACCTCAGCAGTTACAATCTCTAGGCCATATTTGGTGGCCTGTTGGTGCATGAGCGAACCCAGCTCTAAGCCCGAGATGCCTTGGGGAAAACCGGGGTAGTTCTCCACCAGGGCAGCATTCACCATTTGACCTCCAAATACGCCCCGTTCGACCAACAAGCTCTTGAGGCCTGCCCGTGAGGTGTAGAGACCGGCAGTAAGCCCGGCAGGACCGCCTCCGATGATGATTACTTCATATTTTGTCATTGGCCATCTTTCCCCGTAGTTTAGGTAAATGCTGGAGTCGCACCTGGATGCAACCTGTGCCACTTAGCAAGCAGTTCGTCTCGACTTTCTACATGCTCTGGATCAAGCACAGCGGCATCTACCGAGCACACTTCAGCACACTTCGGTGATTCGAAATTGCCCACACACTCAGTACATTTGTCGGGGTCGATTACATAAATCTCCTCCCCCTCTGAGATTGCTTCATTCTGGCACTCTGGTTCACAGGCGCCACAACTGATGCACTCATCGGTAATTTTGTAAGCCATTTATTGACCTCCTTAATTTATTGTTATTTATGCTAAACCTTTCCAGCCCTCTTGCTCCATAGCCAAGAAAGCCAGACGTTCCTCCTGATTCATCTCCGCTACCCTGATTTGGACTTTCGCACCCAGTTTCATTACTGCTTGGCGCAGGCTGTTTACGAGATAGTCCTTGATGGAGACCGGAATAGCTAAGAAAGGGAGCATGAGCGTAAGCGTGACCTCATCGCCTTTCAAAACTATATCCTTGACCATTCCCAGTTCAACTAGCGTGCGGTTGATCTCCGGGTGCATCACCTGTCCTACTGCTTGATGCACATCTTCCTCCGAAATATTCCTAGCCATTGTGCCTCCTCTGTTTGTATTTGGAAGTAAATCCATCCACCGGCTTGAATTGCCACCTTGGAGTCTATCTGACCTTCAAAGCATGGTTACCTGATTACGGCAAGAATATCGCTTCTCGAGATGATTAAATACTTTCTATCTTCGACTTCAATCTCATCCCCAGTAAATTTAGCGTAAACTACTGTGTCCCCCACTTTAATTTTCTCAGCAAGCTCCTCATCCGTTCCAACCTCCACAACCTTGCCCCTCCTTGGTTTCTCCTTGGCTGTGTCGGGAAGGATTATACCTGATTTACTTTTGCTTTCTGCAACTTCTTCCGGTTCAATTAAGACCCGGTCTTCAAATGGCTTGATCTGCATCTTAAGAGCCTCCTTTCTTATTTAATGCCCAGTAATTTATCGATTTTTGCCTTATCAAAACCGACAATGGGTCGGTTATTAATTAAAACGACAGGTACACCCATTATATTTCGACGCTTGAGTTCTCTGGCTCCCTCGGGGTCTTTTTCTACGTTCACCTCCCTGAATCTGAACCTTTTCTCCTTTAAATACTCCTTAACTCTGCTACACCAGGGGCACGAAGCTCCGGTGAGAATTATGATCCTTGGCTGACTAGAAGCAGGCATAGCTACCTCTCATTGTTCCATAGGCCCTCATTCGCGGATTATTGACTTTCTTTCCCGGCTTAGCTTTCTTCATTTTACCTCGTTGAAGCTTATCTTGCAGAATCCGTCATTTTGTCGCCCTAAGCAAGCGTAAGTAGCCCCTTATAAAGAGTTCCTCTTGAAAGCTCGTAAATCCTTGGCTTGAGAGCATTCCTTTCAGGTCAAGCCTGAGAAATTCTGAAGCAAGCTGGCACTCGCCACGGATAAATGCCCATCGCAGGGGAAACCATAGCCTCTCCAGGTTAAATTCATTATAGTCAAAGATGCAAAAGACTCCTCCAGGCTTCAGTGCTCGGTAAGCATTGCTGATAATCTCGATTTTCTGAGTATCCTCAAAGCCGTGTAAGACGAACGAAATGAATACCTTGTCGAACTCCCCCTGGTATGCCAAAGGCATCTCAATTCGCTGCTCCCTAAACTCGACATTGGGATATGCCTGGCAGCGTCTTCGAGACAAGCTCAGCATTTGCTTGCTGATGTCAAGACCCAGGATGCCGCCGTTAGTGTCTATCTTTTGGGCTATAAAGCAGTCGTTTCTGCCTGTCCCCGAACCGAGGTCTAGAATAGATTCCCCCGGCTGAATATCCATCTTGTCAACGACCCTCTTAATCAGATGAGGGTAATACCCCAGCGAGATAACATTCATAAAAAGGTCATAGTAGCGGACTTCCCTTGGACCAACCTCCACCTTCGACCTTAGCGGCGGCAAGATACACCTCTAGCCAAGCATCGCCAGAAACTCATCAGCGTACTTACCGTTCCTTGCGCCCTCAAATATCTCGCCTTTCTTTACCATTTTCAATGCCAAATACTCGCTGGCAGCCATTCCGGCAGAAGCTCCTTCTGAAGCGGAAGTAATAAGATGTCTATGGCCGGGAGTGATTTCGCCGCAAGCGAATATTCCCTCGATATTGGTTCTCATTTGACTATCGACCTTGACAAATTTTTCCTCCATCTCTATTCCCGCTTCCTGTACTACTTTAGTATTCGGCTCCGTTCCCACGCAGATGATCACCCAGTCAATTGCTATCTCCTTTTGCTCAATAGTTTTATTATTCACCACTATTGCTGCCTCGACCTTATTGTTACCTTTTATTTCCTTGACCTCGGTGTTGTACCAAATCTCGATGCCTTCCTTTTGCAACCTCTTGGTCATAGCCGGATAAGCCCTCAGCGAATCCCTCCGATGGACCAGGATGACTTCGCTAGCTTCGCTCTTGGCTACTAGTGCACTCTTTGCTGTGCTATTCCCACCGCCTACCACCAGAACCTTCTTGCCAGAGAATTGGTTGTAATCTCGCTTGGCATAATAAGATATGCCCTTGCCGACAAACTTGTCCTCCCCAGGCACACCGAGCTTCTGCATGGTGCTCCCTGTAGCTAGGATAATGACTTTAGCCTGATACTGATTCGCCTCAGTGGTTACAACCAAGTTTTTGGTGTCAAGGCCTAGTGCTTTCTCTTGCCTCAACTCTGCCCCCACGCCAGCGGGAGGTAGTGATGTGACTTGCTTCACCATGTAGCTCATTAGCACTTCGCCGCCGCCAGGCGGGAAACCTGGATAATTGTTCACAGTGTAAGCGATTGCGCCCTGTCCACCCACCCAGTCAGCCTCCAGAACTAGCGTGCTCCAACCATCGAGCTGGGTAAAGACCGCCGCTGATAATCCGGCGGGACCAGCTCCAACGATGATTACGTCTCTTTCTACCATGGTATACCTCCTTCTATTAGTAGGTGCATAACATATGCATCAGCTTACAGCATGCTAATCGCGTCCATAGGGCAAGAGTCAACACATATGCCACAATCCTGACAAAAGCCCGGAATGGGATAGGGCAAATCGTATGGCTCTTCTTGCTTCCAGAGTTTATCGGGACATTCAAGAACAGCGACACAGACTCCTTTGTCACATCTCTCGGGGTGGCACTTCCCATAGTCCACTGCGATCTTTAATTTCGGCTCCAACATCTTTTTTTCCCTAGCTAGAGCAATGCCTCCACCTTGGGCCAAATCACCTTTTCTCCTCCTTACATTTATGGCAATAACCTTTCAAATATACCTCGACCTTGGTCACAGAAAAGTTACTTTTGCGTTGCACCTCTGCTACCAATTTGCGAAGCAGAGGGCTCTCAAACTCGATCACTTGCCCACAGGCTTCGCATACTAGATGCTGATGTTCTCCTAAGCGCCTCATCTCATAGTAGCAGCGTGCCTGCCCCAGATGCCTTTCGTTTATCAGACCTTGTTTCTCAAATACGCGAAGATTGCGGTAAACTGTGGCAAGGCTGATGTTAGGATCCCTCTCACTGGCTCGGCGGTACACTTCTTTGGCATCTAGATGCCTTCCAGCCTCTCGCATAATACTCAGGAGAAGTCTTCTCTGTGGTGTAACTGGCGTGGCTTTTATTTCCTCCTGATTGTGATTGATTCTCATTCTCATTCAACAGTATGACAATTCCTTTTCATTTTGTCAAAGCGACAACCAGGCATTGTTTGACAATCTACATCTCCTTGAAATTGCACGTGATTTTATTCTATATTACTGAAACCGATGAAAGGAACTCGAAGAGATGTCTGAGTCTAAAATTCGTGCCTTCGATTCTCTGGCCTGGGCTTACGACTCTTGGTTTGAGCAAGAAGGCAGGCTAATATTTGCCTTGGAGGTTGAAGCTCTGAAGCAAGTCTTACCTCTATTGCCCAAGCCATGGATTGAGATCGGGATAGGCACTGGCCGCTTTGCTCAGGCTTTAGGGATAGATGTTGGCTTGGACCCGTCGAGCCAACTTTTGAAGATAGCCAGAAATAGGGGCGCAAGAGTGCTTCTGGGTCGAGGCGAAGAGGCACCGTTTAAGGATGGTTCTTTCGGGGCAATTTTCTTTATTGTTACCTTGTGCTTTGTTGATTCACCCGAGAGAATTTTGAGTGAAGCTGCCCGTCTCCTCAAAAGTCAGGGGAAAGTGGTATTGGGCTTGGTATTGAAGGAAAGTCCTTGGGGGCAACTTTATCAAAGGGAGAAAGAAACGGGCCATCGTTTTTACAGACATGCTACGTTCTATAGCTATGCCGAGGTTGAAATGCTTCTGATGCAAACTGGCTTCTCCATCGAGAAGGTTGCCTCGACATTGTTTCAGTACCCTGGTAAAGTAAATCACATTGAACTACCGCGACAGGGTTTTTCTGCTGACGCTGGTTTCGCCGTGATCTTGGCGGGTAAAACCATTGTCTAGGAGATAGCATAAAATGGCTGGCTCTATCATTTATGGACCAGTGCCATCCTGGCGGTTGGGAAGATCGCTGGGAATTGACCTCTTATCTAAGGCTAAAACTTGCAATTTTAACTGCGTTTATTGTCAGCTAAGTGAAACTGTTAACCCTGTTACCCAGCGAGGGGAATTTGCATCCCTTGTCCAGCTAACTGAGGAATTAAAGGAAATAAGGGGCATAGCTGCCGATTATGTCACTTTTTCCGGGACAGGAGAGCCTACTTTAGCTAGTAATCTAGGGCAGGCTATCGAAATAGCAAAATCAACTTTAAGTCTCCCTGTAGCAGTTCTGACTAACTCTTCTTTAATGCCCAGAGAGGATGTGCGCCATGACCTTGCCAAGGCGGATGTAGTGGTAGCTACAGTAGACGCTCATACCCAAGAGTTATTTAGACAAATTAATAGACCTGTAACTGCACTTTTGCTCACTGATATACTTGAAGGCATTAAGCTCTTCCGAAGAGAGTTTGAAGGCAAGCTGTGTCTGGAGGTAATGTTCATAAAACTCAATAAGAATTTCGCTGGGGAAATAGCACAGGTAGTAAGGTTGCTTTCGCACGACCAAGTACAACTTAATACCCCTTTGCGCCCTTGCGCTGTTAAGCCTCTAACACCATCACAAATGAGTTTTATAAAAGGTGAGTTTGTCAAACTTGGGGATGTAATCACAGTTTATGAAGCATCTAGGCCTGAAGTCACACCGCTGAACTTAAAAGAAACCTTGCGACGAAGACCAAAAGTCTAAATAAGTTCTGTTAAAGGTAAACAACCAACCCTGCTTGAGTTGTGAACTATGTGACTAATGGTATAATTTGAAAAATTGATAGCTTAGTTAGTAAGGCTTGAGGGATGAGGAAAAGGCATAGCTAGGGGTTCTCTATTCCATTTTCCCATTTTGCTTAGAACTGGATTTCAACACCAGCCATGGCTAATTCCTCATCTGTAACCGACTTTAAGGGAATAGGAGCGTTTATATCCATTCCTGGCTCGTATTTGAAGATATCGGCAAGCTCCCTGTTCAGCATAAAGGTAAGCCGGGCAAGGGGAATCTCCATGGAGCAAGCGTCTTGACACTGGCCACAGTTGACGCAGGAATCCATGACATGGACGATCCTTATCATATGGAACATGATATCAGGTGGAATTTCTCCGGGAGGTATAGTTCCCCTATCTGCCTCAAGAATACAGTCTTTACAGTAGCATATGGGGCAAGCATCCCGACAACCATAGCACTTGATGCAGCGGCTGAACTGCCCGAACCAATAGCTGAATTTCTCCTCAGTGTTCATTTCCCTTAAGCTGGCAAAATCCTTCTCTTGCCATTTCTTAGCCCGCTCGACTTCCTCCTCATTCTTTTCCCTGCGAGCTTCTACCGCTGCGCTATCAGGCCTTTCCACCTTGATGCATCCAGCTTCAATGGCTTTCTCGATGAAATCAGCCCCCTTTTCAGAACAGACCTCGATAAAAGTCGCTTTTTTGTCCTCTGTTCCCCATTTGCCACAGGCTATATCTGCCATAATGGGTATGTTGACGTCGCACCTGCGGCAGTTCTCCCTTCTTCCATATCCCTTTTCCTCAAGCTCGTCCAAATCTTTCTCTTTTTCAGTGCCATCCTTCAGCGTGATAGTTAATTTGCCTTCTTCTATGTCTTCTCCCACGACATCAGCGGGATCCACCTCGAATATTTCACGGAACATCTGCTTTGCAGCCGCCGATGGCAGTGTGCCGGTGCAATTAAGACCAACAAGAATGAGATTCTCCATTTTGATCTGAGCCCTTTTAACCAGCTCGATAATCGCTCTGGCATCGCAGGGCTTGCAGACTACAGCTATTTTCATGTCGAAGGCGCCGTTCAGGTATTCCTTGAGAAATCGGGCAATATTAGGGGAAACGCAATGCAGCGACCCCGCTGTCTCTATCACTGCCTCCGGGTCAGTTATCAGCACAGGGATGCCATCATATCTATCGCCATCCCTGGCCTTTACCGCCAGCACAGCATCCACCATTTTGCTCTCCAGGGCAAATTTGAGGAGTGAGGTAACTGCACCGCCACATTCAGCCCTTTTTAAGGTTTCATCGTTAGAAGACCGTGCAAGATACATCTCTCCCTCCATTACTTTACCTCCTTCGATGTTTGTTCTTTGATTTTCCTGGCCTTGACACTTTTCAGAACTCTAGATGTGACTTGTTTTCAGTCCTATCTCGGTTTATCGCTTCACCTTCATTCTGACAGCACAGACTTTGGTTTCAGCACATTTGGCACTGGGGTCTAATGCTGATATTGTCAGCACATTGGCAAGGGATTCAATAAAGTGGAAGGGGAGAAATAATAGTCCTGGCGGTACCTCGTCAGTGAGTCTGGCTTCAACTTCAATTCTGCCTCGCCTTGTCTCCAGAGTAACCATATCCTTGTCTTTTATCCCTGCCTTAGCGGCATCCTCGGGGTTCACCTCAACAAAACCGCGGCGAACCTCATCATTCAGCTTGGGCGTCCTGCGTGTCATGGTTCCGGTATGATAATGGAAAATGCTTCTCCCTGTGGTCAAAACATAGGGATATTCTTCATCAGGTAGTTCCGCTGGAGGCTTGAACTCCACAGCCTGGAAGTGTCCCAGGCCATCAGGGGTGTTGAACTTCTGCAGAAACATGGTGGGGGTGCCGGAGTGGTCTTCTGAAGGACAAGGCCAGTGAATTCCTCCTATTGTCTTGCCCAGTCGTTCGTAGGTTATACCTTTATATTGGGGAACACAGTTTCTTATCTCCTCAAATATCTCTTCGCTTGAAGAAAAACTAAATTTATCCTTGTAGCCCATTTTCTCCGCCAGGCTGCATATAATCCACCAGTCAGGCTTGGCCTCGCCAGGCGGGTCAACAACCTTGTTTATCTTCTGTACTCGTCTGTCTATCCAAGTATGAGTAGCCTGCCTCTCCACCCAGGTCGCTGCAGGCAATACTACATGCGCAAGCTTAGCTATCTCAGTGGGAAATATATCCTGAACCACTATGAAACTAGCCTTTCCTAAAGCCTTCTTCACGTTATTCACATCGGGCACTGCCATCGTCGGGTCTCCACCCACAATATAGAGGTAAGGGCATTTATACAGCATGTCTATGTAGGTAATCCCCGGCTTGGTAGGCAGGTTATTCATCCCCCACGCCTCTTCAAAGAATTTCGCCGTCTCTTCACCAACACGTTTAAATCCGGGGTAGAAGACGCATAGGCAGCCCATGTCACCAGTGCCCTCACCATTTATCTGCCCTCTCATTGAGTTTATGCCGCTCCCAGGCTTGCCAGCATGCCCACAGAGAAGAGCTAGGTTAGCATGATTCCTGACATTGTCAGTGCCAACATAATGCTGCGACATACCCTGGTCATAAAGAATGCAGCCCCTCTCTGCCTTAGCATAGGTGATTGCCGCCTCTCTAATCTTTTCCAGCGGCACCCCGGTAGTTTCCTCTGCCTGCTTCAAATCAATTTTGGAGAGAAAACTGCGCAGTTCATCAACCCCGGCCGTCCTTGACGCAATGAACTCTTTGTTCTCGAGCCCTTCAGCTAGGATAATGCTCATCATGGCGTTTATCAGGGCAGCATCAGTACCTGACCTTAATTGTAGGTGAATATCAGCCAGATGCCTTGCCGTGGCAGTCTTCCTGGGGTCGGTATAGATAACCTTAGCTCCCTTGCCTTTAGCTCGGAATACCCTTCGAGCTATCAAGGGGAAGGTCTCTTGAATATTAACGCCGGCGAGAAAGATGCAGTCGGCAAGCTCAATCTCAGGCTGAGAGGTCTGCATTGCCCCTGAGCCCATGGCGGGAATTAGGGCAGCCGCTGCAGGAGAATGGCACAGCCTGCCGCAATACTCCACATTATTGGTGCCCATTACCACTCGGGTAAACTTCTGCATCACATAGGCATCCTCATTGCTATTCCTACAGGAGGCGATAAAGCCAAAACTCTCCGGGCTGGCTTCCTTCAGCTTGGAGGAGACTAGGTCAAGAGCTTCATCCCAGGATGCCTCGTGAAGAGCACCATTCTTTCTCACAAGCGGCATTTTCAGCCTGTCTTCGATGTAGAGGAACTCGTAAGCATTCTTGCCTTTAGGGCAATTCGCCCCCTGGTTTACCGGGTGCTCTTTCCACGGCTCCTGTCCAATTATCTTGCCATCTTTGACTACGAGATATATTCCACATCCGCAGCTACAATAGGGACATATAGTGGGTACATATTCAATGTTCATTTTGCCTCCTGTTAAGCGGACTGGGACCAAGATTTTCTATGGTTTGGGTAAAACTTTTAACTGTCTCAACCACCTTTAGTCCTTCAGATGCCCCAATCCATTCCAGCCTCAGCCTATCGCTATCGATGCCCACAGCCTTAAGGAAAGGCTTCAACCCTACAACCCTCCTCCTAGCATTCAGATTACCTTTTGTATAATGGCAATCCCCCGGGTGACAGCCACAAACCAAAACACCATCAGCCCCAATGGCAAAAGCCTTTAATATGAAGAGGTCGCTTACCCCGCCGGAGCACATCACCCTTATTATCCGGATATTTGGAGGGCATTTGAGCCTGCTCACTCCGGCAAGGTCAGCGCCGGCATAAGAGCACCAATTACAAAAGAATGCCACTATCTTGGGCTCAAATTTGTCCATTGGTACCTCTTTAATCGTTGATACGACTCGCCTGATACATTAGACAGCATGTGGTAAAATGCAAACATAAAGCAATTAGGCTTAATACTGAATGGGCATTATACCCTGTGGGGGTATAGTATGTCAACGGAGCCTGATTCCTCCGGAGGATATAATGGTTGAAGAAACGATATCAAAAGAAGTTCTGTTGAACCGATTGAAAAGACTTGAGGGGCAAGTTCGGGGCGTTGAGAAGATGATCGAGGATAGGCGTGACTGTGAGAGCATTGTTACTCAATTGGGGGCAGTGCGCTCGGCAATTGAAGGTGTTGGGGCGCTTCTACTTAGAAATTATATGAAGCTTTGCTTTGATAACAAAACGCCCGAATGCTCTAATATTGAGTCTCTGGAGCGGGCTATTGCTATATGGAGTCGGGTTCATATTGGGGATAAAACTTAAGGGATGAAAAGGGTGGCTACAAATCAGGTTAGCACTATGGGAGATAGCAATAATCGTTTCAAGGGCTCTTTTTTTCGGTAGAAATGGTTGAGTCTAAGATTCGTGTTTTTGACTCTTTGGCCTCAGATTATGATGCTTGGTTTGAGGAAGAAGGAAGATTGATATTTGCCTCATTAGCGGGGCTTAAGCAATCTAATGGAAGAACAACATAGCCTGGAATTGAAGCCCATCGGGATAATTCATTCTCATCACAAGAATACGGGGGTAGCACCTTATCAGGGATATAAAAGTGAAGAGATTTCTCAGATAGAGGTATTTAAGGAATTCGAGGAAGGCTTAAAAGACATTGAAGGATTTTCCCATATTATCGTTATTTATTGGTTTCATAAGTCTCAAGGATACCATCTGTTGGTTAAGACGCCCTGGGACGATAGGTTACACGGTCTCTTCACTACCAGGTCACCACACAGACCTTGTCCTCTGGGGTTGACTGTAGTGGAGCTAGTAGCCAGGGAAAAGAATATCTTAAAGGTGAAAGGGCTGGACGCCATAGACGGTAGCCCCCTGTTAGACATCAAGCCCTATGTTCCTTCAATAGACGAAAGGTCGGTTGTCAAACCTGGCTGGCTGGAAGGCAAGCTGGGAAGGGAAAGATGCTGACAGCAACTCATATCCTTATATTGCTGGCTGCCGGGGCAGGCACTGGTTTTGCCAGCGGACTGCTGGGAATTGGTGGCGGAGCCGTTATGGTTCCCGTCAGCTACTGGCTTATCCTGGCTATGAATGTCCATCCAGATATTGCCATAAGAATAGCCTTCGGCACAAGTTTGCTGGTGATTCTGCCCACAGTCATAAGCGGGAGCTGGAGGCATAATAAGAAGAAGGCCGTTCGCTGGAAAACCGCTTTGATCTTGGGCTCATCTGCCCTGGTCGGGGGCCTGGTTGGGGCTAGCCTGGCGGCCCATCTTCCTGAAAAAATACTAACGGTAGGCTTTGGTGGACTGATTCTGGCTATTGCAGTATGGATGGGCCTGGGAATAATGCTCAAGTTGGGAAGAGAGGATGCGGAGCCACGGGAAAATCTCGCGCTTGTAGCTGCTTGCGGTTTTCCTATAGGCATAGTAAGTGGCTTGACTGGGATTGGCGGCGGTGTACTAATAGTCGCTGTGTTGGTGTTAGCATTGAACTTTCCCATGCACACTGCTATAGGAACATCGGTGGCTTCAATAATACTTGCCAGCCTTGGTGGTATTGTTGGCTACATCGTAAACGGACTCGGGGTATCTGGATTGCTGCCCTATTCCCTAGGCTATGTGAATCTGCCCATATGGTTATGCCTGGCAGCCACCAGCATACCCGTGGCCCAGCTTGGAGCCCGGGCAGCACACGCGCTGCCAGCGAAACCGTTAACGTATATCTTCATTGCTTTCATGGTCTACGCAGGCCTAGAGATGCTTGGGGTTCTTGACTGGATACAAGGTCTCTAGCTCCAATAGGCACCCAGAATCAGCAAGGGTGCCTACCAGTCTACCAGAGTACACTGCATATGGGTTCTAGAAACTCGAACTGGGTAGAGTAAAGACAGACGAGGAGCAGTAGTCCCAGAATTATCAGTATTGTTGCACCTACTGGTCTGAAATACTTCGCATATCGGTCTCCCAGGCTTGAAGTCATAGCAATAGCAGCCGAGCCGAAGATAATGAGGTCGTCGAGCATGAAAACGACAACATACAGCAGGATGTAGCCATAGTATTGGAAGGTGGTGAGACCAGCCAAGGATAGAACGTGAGTGAAAATCGCCGGAACTGCTGCGGAACAGACGAATTCGATAGAATTTACCAAAAAGGCCAGAGCTATAATTCCCGCTATCGTTCCCAGGGTTATGGGGGAAGACACAAGCTTCTGTATTCTGGTCATCGTCTTTTTTCGGGATTCCTCGTTTGTAACTTCACAGACAATGGCGCCTTTTGTCTTTATGAATCCCCTTATTTGCAATATCCCTCCACCCAGAGCTACCAATCCAATCACAGTCGTCACTGGCTTGACGTAGCCGATAAACAAGAAAGCATTGAGCCAAGCTGTCATGAACAGAAAATACAGGACTCCTGAAGCCAAAACAAAAGAGCCGACAATCAGCCATATCCTTTTTCTATCTCTCAAGGTCGCTATTAGGGATATAAGGTAAACAAGTACCCACATAGCACAGGGGTTGAAGCCGTCAACAAGACCCAAAATTACGGCCAAAGCTGGAAGCGAATAATCAGCAGGTACAATTTCCCCTATGATGGGCAATATGATTCCATCTCCAGGTTCTTCACCTGCCGGCGGCGGGCAGTCCCCCGCCAGACATTGTTTCAAAGCTTCCTCAATCGCTCTGCCTGTCGTATCCTCGGATTCCCAACCACTAAATACTTGATTTCCGAAGATTGTTATTGGAAAGACTGGCATGTCTTCTATCGCTAGATTTTCAAGCATCTCAGACAATCGGGCAGATCCTGTAGGTGTAGTGGCGTCGTGACGAGTAATGTTAATTGAAGGGTATTCACTTTCTAGTTTCTCATTGAAAGGCTCTTGTTCCTCACAGTGTGAGCAGCTGGGAACATGAAAGAAATGGACCTCAAAACCTTCACCGGTACTCGACGTTCCCTGACTCGTGAATGCGATAACTATTCCTAGGATTATCAGGGATATAATCAAATATCTCCTGAAGCGGTCCTGGAAGGTGTTTTTCAAAAAATTGGTCAACCTGTTGTACATTGATAAATGCCACCTCAAAATAGCCTCTCCTGTTCAGGATTTTCTACATGAAAGGCACATGGTGTGCAGGTCGCCACTTGGAAGACTATGCCCTGAGCTAGAATTGCTGTTTATCTCCTAACACCCAAACGTACATGGCGAGCAATTCACCACGTTGAGAATTACGTTCTTACTGGCCATATTACCAGCGATATCAGACACTATTATTGTGACTGTAACGTCAACGCTACCGGATGGGTTCGGGGCAGTCCAGGTAATCAAGGAGCCCTCCCCGGAAATCTCGCCGCCATCGCATGACCAGTCGTAAACCAGTTCGCTCGTGTCTGAAACAATGCACTTAACATCATACTTCTGTCCTTTCCCGACTTTGTACCCCGAACCTTCTTCCTTCAGGTAGCAATGTTCCGCCGTGACAAGCAAGGCTTCGATAATTGGTGGTTGCCCTGTCGCTACGCTAGTGGGGGGCAGCGTTTTCGTAGCTGAGCTGCCATGACCATCAGTAACCACAACTGTGACGTCGTACATTCCAACTTCTTCGGGCGCAGTCCAGTTTACGACCGCGCCTGTGCCAGAAATATCACCTCCGGTGGTTGACCACTCGTAGCTTAGTTCATCGCCATCGGGGTCTGAAGCGGTACATGTCACCTGAATACTACCCGAAGGAAGAGTCCAGTCTGCATCGGCTACCAGGCTGGTAATGGTTGGCGGCCTGTTGGCTCTCACTGTCATGGTTACCTGTTTCATGACTTCGCCACCGCGGCCATCGGTCACCGTGACCGTCACATTGTAGGAACCTACTGAATCAGGAGCGGTCCAGTTAACCGTAGCTCCTTCCCCATTTATTCCACCTCCGCTTGCCGACCAGTTATAGCTTAGCTCGTCGCTATCGCGGTCTGAAGCATTACACACAATCTGGCAACTTCCCGAAGGAAGAACTCTCTCCGGCGCTTCCAGACTGGTGATGGCTGGCCGATGGTTGGCTAGCATCGTGTCCAATAGGATCGCAAGTAGCACTGCTACTGCCACAATTACCACGATTACTATGTATCTTCTTTTGTTCATCAGTTTCTCTCCTCAATCCTCTTTCGTTCAAGTCTGTATCCAGGGCATCGCATATATTACCACTATTATAAGGGTGATGGAAACTACCGTTTGAATGACTTTCCAGGCATCTGCTGTATGAAGTGCCCATGGTGTGCAGGTCGCTACTTGGAAAACCATGCCTTAGCTAGAATCGCTATTTATCTCCCAATTTTATCCAAAAGTACATGATGAACAATCCACCACTTCGAAAACTACGCTCTTCCTGACCCAATTACCTACGCCATCAAACACTTTCACCGTGACTGTAACGTAACCGGATGTATCCGGGGCAGTCCAGGTAATCAGAGAGCCCGCACCAGAAATCTCGCCGCCATTGCACGACCATTCATGAACCGGCTCGCCATTCGTGGCTGAAGCAATGCACTCAATATAGTATTCTTTCGTTTTGCCGACCTTGTACCCGGTAGTGGTTGTCTTCAGATATTTGGGCTCTTTGGCAGTAACAACCAGGTTTTGGATACTCGGCGGACGACCATTTGACGTGATGAGAGTCAGAAATCCTGTGTCTTTGCCATCATGACCATCATCAACCACAACTGTGATGTCGTACATACCAACTTGTTCGGGAGCAGTCCAGATTGCAACCGTGCCTGTGCCAGAAATATCACCTCCAGTCGTTATCCACTCATAACTCAGCTCATCGCCATCAGGGTCTGAAGCAGTACACATCACCTGGAGGCTACCCAAAGGAGCGATCCATTCTGCCTCAGCTTCCAGGCTGGTGATAGTTGGCCGGCGGTTGGCCGCCGTCGTGCAAGATGGAGCCAAGAACAACACTGCTGCCGACGCAATTACCGTAATTACTAGACATCTTTTTTTGTTCATTAGTTTCTCTCCATGGAGCCTCTTCTGTTCAAGCCTTTATCCAGGGTGCCATATATATTAGCACTGCTATGGGCGTGATGGAAAGTATCGTTTGAATGACTTTTCAGGCATCTGCTGTATGAGGTGCCCATGGCGTGCAGGTCGCTACTAGGAGGACTATACCCTTAGCTAGAGTTGCCACTTATATCCTAACACCCGAACGTACATGGTGAGCAAGCCACCACCTCGAGAAGCACGCTCTCACTGACCATATTGCCGACGATATCGGATACTGTTACTGTGACTGTAACGTAAGTGGTTGCATCTGGGGCAATCCAGGTAATGATGGAACCATCCTGGGAAATCTCGGAAATCTCGCCGCCATCGCATGACCAGTCGTAAACCAGTTCGCTCGTGTCTGCAACGATGCACTCAATATCATACTCTTGTCCTTTCCCGACTCTATATCCCCAGGAAGATGTCTTCAGGTAGCAATGTTCCGCCGTGACAAGCAAGGCTTCGATATTCGGTGGCTGCCCCGTCACTACGCTAATAGGCAGCGAAGTCGTAGCTGAGCCACCATGGCCATCCTTAACCACAACTGTGATGTCGTACGTACCAACTTCTTCGGGAGCAGTCCAGTTTACAACCGCGCCTGTGCCAGAAATATCACCTGCGCTAGCCGACCAGTCATAGCTTAGCTCATCGCCATCAGGGTCTGAAGCAATACACATCACCTGGAGACTACCCAAGGGAACGATCCATTCTGCTTCAGCTTCCAGGCTGGTGATAATCGGCTGATGGTTAGTTGACGTCGTACAAGATGAGGCCAAGAACAGCGCTGCTGCTGCCATAATTGCTAGACAGATTCTTATTACGTTGTCTTTCACGAAACCCGTTTTGTTCAAGCCTTTGTCCAGGGTGCCATATATTAGCACGGTATCGTTCTGTTTTGGTTGGTAAGGAGAAATGAAAGAGCCAATGGATGCAGTTAAAGACGAGTCTGGGGAGTTGAGCTTACCTAACAAATACGAGTTATATCTGCGCTATAGGGCAGATGGGGAATCGGCATTAGCAGCCCTCAAACTAATAAGAGAGCTGGAGGCTGAAGGGGCTATTCCTGCTATGGTTCGTCGCATCATATCTATTGTTCTTGGGCTTCTAATGCTTCCACGTCTCTTTAAAAAGAGAAGGTATGCGGGAGGAGGAATGCTCTGGATAAAATCCCCGTCTGGCAAAGCAATACACCAATTCCCTTTCTACCAAGCACTTAGAATTGTCAGAAGGCGAGAGGCTTTACACATTTTACTGGTCGGTGACAAAGCCAAAGCAGAACTGAAGAGGCTAAAGGACAAATCCCCAAAAGGAGGCTGCATTGAATGAGCCATGATGAGTTGATGACGTATCATCTAAATAGACTGATATACCACAAGGAGGAAACATGACTTATGCCCACCAACCAAAACAGAACGATACCATTAGCACTGTTATGGGCGTGATGCAAAGTATCATCTGAATGACTTTCTGGACATGGCTGACCGCGTCAAATCAAGTACAAGCCTTGCCTACGGCTAAAGAATAGTTAGTGCATTCTGGCGGAAGCCTTGAATCTACCAGGAACTCAGCAAAGGGAAGATTCTTCGCTCCGGCCCGAATGACAAGACGGGAAGGGTTGAGAATGACAAGACGGGAAGGGTTGAGAATGACAACGGGAAGGCGGTGAGGATGGCAAGTGGCCTCTAGAGATTGATACGTGTGCCAGCATTATTGAAAAAGAAAGCCTCGCCGAACGTATGAGCCAAGATGGTGGATGCCGGTAAGCCAGTGCAGTGAGATACTCCCAGCCTCTGGACCCCAGAACTCAATAAGTCAGCAATCGTTAAATTCATTCTTTGTGGTGAAGCACTAATAAGGTGAGTGCCACCGATGATTGCATAAACTGGCTCTACTCCGGTCAACTTTTGCGCATGCCTTATAGTATTAATTATCCCTCGATGGGCACAACCCAGGATGATGATTAAGCCCTTCTCAGACTTTATGAAAAGTGCCTGGTCGTCCCACAGTGGATCAGCTTTAAGTTCACCTTTCTCCTTGACATAAAGAATAGGGTCAATTTTTTCGTATTCGGTAATCATGGGTATTTCGCCGCTGGTAACGATATTTTCGCTGATCCACACTGGCTCTTTGGTTAAATTAAAGGAGGCCCCAAGTGTTTCCGCAGCTTCTTTAGGGAAAGGCACCCCAATGTATTCCACTGCCCGTTCAGGACGCCTGGCATATTTAAGTGCCCAGATATCGGGGTGAGCAATTACTTCGACCTCGCCCTTCACCATTTTAAGGATGTGTAGCAACCCACCTGTGTGGTCAAAATGGCCGTGGCTGAAGACAATTTTATCAATTTGTGATAAGTCTATTCCTAAAGTAATGGCATTATAAGCTGCTGAGAAACTTCGCCCCGTATCCAGGAGAATTTTGTAGCCGTCTGTCTCTATTAAGATACTGAGCCCCCATTCAGCAAGAAGATTTACCCTAGCAACGGTATTTTCGCTTAGCGTGGTGATTTGGATTGACATTCCTGATGCATCCTCACTATATAACTGAAGTCACCTTTATTTCGTCTCCCACTATCGTGTCCAGAAAGTCGCAAGCGCTTCCATCTCTTAGCGATACTTCAAGATAACCGCTGCTGCCCACGATAGCCATTACCCCTTCATTTTGCACGTAGTAACTGCTGATACCTTGAATACAGTACCCCGCCACCTCAATCACGACATCCTTTCCGGGTAAATCATTGCTTCTAATATTTGTGATCAAGGTGCCAAAGCGGTCAACATGTAAGACCCGGCCAACTAAATTACCCTCTGAATCAAGGGATGGCTTTACTATAGGGAGGACATGCAGGGAGTTGATTTTCTCCCCGAATTCATAAAGGGAAATGCCTAGAGCAAGACTGGCAGCCACAGGAGCAAAAATATCTCTTCCATGAAAGGTAGGGCTGACTGGATGTCGCCAGAAGCGAGGGTCGGTAATAGCTGCAGCTTCAAGGCCTTTCTTAAATACTATCTCTTTGAGGTCCTGAGTCTGTTCGGTTAATGAGCGACTTTCAACGGAAAATAAATCATCAATTATATAACTGAGGATGCCATTATCGGGGGCAACGAAGAGGGCCGAAGGTGTTTTCAGTATTATTCCCCGGCGCTCACTGCCTACACCGGGGTCAACAATAGCCATATGAATTGTTTGCTTAGGGAAGTAACGATAAGCAACACTGAGTATGAAAGCAGCCTGAATGATATTTTGCGGCTTGATAGAATGGCTGATGTCTATAATATTAGCTTCAGGGTTAATGCTTAAGATAGCGCCTTTCACAGCAGCAACATAAGCGTCATCATACCCAAAATCGGTAGTCAAGGTTATTATGGAACTCATCTACAGATACTATTGGGCAGCGATTACAGTAGCAAGAACAACAAGCACGACAGCTAAGATTATGGTCAGCTTGAAAAGTGTGCTTTCTATCCCTCGCCGAGTTCGATACACTGAGTCAGCTTGCCCGAAGATACCCCCTATGCCCCCACCACGTAACTGAAACATCACAGTGGCAATTAAGGCTGTTGATACTAGTATCTGGGCGACTAAAAAATAAGTAGGCAATCTATTTACCTCCTAGCTCCTGTATGATAATCTCTCTCACCACGGCTGGATTAGCCCTTCCTCTCGTAGCTTTCATTACCTGCCCTATAATAAACGTCAAAGCTTGCTGTTTGCCAGAGGCATAATCTGCTACTGCCCCGCTATTATTGGCCACCACTTGTTTTACCACTTCCCTTATTTCAGCGGCATCGCTAATCTGGCTGAGTTTCTTTTCTGTTATAATCCCGCTGGCTCTCTTGCCAGTGTGAAACATCTCCTCAAGCACCGCCTTGGCCGCTGGTCCGCTTATAGTACCATTATCTACCAAGTCCAGCATTTCTGCTAGATGTTTCGGACTTATTTTAACATCTTCAATCTCAATGTTGGTAGCGTTAAGCAGCCGGCTGAAATCTCCCAAAAGCCAGTTGCTAACAGTTTTGGCCTTGCTGGAATCCATTAGCTTAACACAGTTTTCAAAATAATCTGCCATGGCCTTAGAGCTGATTAGAACATTAGCATCGTACAAGGACAAGCCATATTGGGTCATAAATCGGTCTCTGCGGGCTTCGGGTAATTCAGGGAGTCTAGCTCTGATTTCCTCTATCCATTCTCGGTCCAAAACCAGGGGAGGCAAATCAGGTTCGGGAAAATATCGGTAGTCATCAGCATACTCTTTAGTTCTCTGGGTCACTGTTATGCCTGTTTCCTCTATCCAACCTCTGGTCTCCTGCACCAGTTTTCCACCTTCCTCAAGCACATCTCTTTGTCGTCCCGATTCATACTCCAAAGCCTGGTAAACCGCCTTGAAACTGTTCATATTTTTAACTTCCACCTTGGGCAAGAGCTTCTTACTATTTGATGGACGTATGCTTATGTTGGCATCACATCTGAAGCTTCCTTCCTCCATATTGGCGGTGGACACTCCCAGATAACGCAAGATATTGTGTAACCTGACAAGATAATCCCGAGCCTCCTCGGGGGAACTTATTTCGGGCTCGCTAACAACCTCCATCAAGGGCACCCCTGAGCGATTGACGTCTATCAGACTGTAATCCCCCCTGTGCGACAATTTAGCGGTATCTTCTTCGAGATGCACTCTGGTGATATTTATTCTTTTCCTGGTACCGTTGCTATCAATGGTCACCAAACCTCCTTTTCCAATGGGAGCATCATACTGCGAAATCTGGTAACTTTTCATCAGGTCAGGGTAAAAGTAGTTCTTACGGTCGAACTTGGTATATTCGGGGATGGTGGAATTTAAAGCCAGGGCAGTCATTACTGTATATTCTATTGCTTTTTCATTGATGACAGGGAGAACGCCGGGCATGCCCAGGCAGATGGGGCAGACGTGAGTATTGGGAGGAGCGCTGGCATAATCGGCGCTGCAGCTACAGAACATCTTGCTCTTGGTTAACAGCTGAGTATGAACCTCCAGGCCGATGACGATTTCATAGGTCATAGCTTTCGCTCAGTATAGCAGTGTTACAAGGCAAGGGCAAGGAGTTGTACTCGTTCATATGATTAGTGACACTCTCTTTTTGTCATTGCGAGGAGCGAGATTCCTCGCTTACGCTTCGGAACAGGCTCCGCAATCCCTGCAGGGGAAATCCCAAATCCCACACAATACCAAAAACAAAACCTCAAAGGACTGAACGGTTCTTGCCACCTGAGCACCGTGAGTTCATCAATTTTTTCAACAATTTCCCTCTTAAGATAAGAGGGGCAAGGGGAGTTATGGAAATTATGGAAATAACCCCCTTTATCCCCCCTACTTTAAGGGGGATATTTAAGGGAAGAGGCAGTTTTGGCATTTAAGCATTTCGATTTGAATTGTCATTTAGATTTTGACATTTGGGTTTTAGTCTATGGGATTGACACGCCTTCGGCTCGCAATGACACGGAAGGTTATTATCCAATGTTACAGACACATAAAGTGTCACCCATCTATCTGAACTAGATCAGGAGCAGCCGATTTGACCCATAGTTTGAAGTATTGCTAAAATTGAATTTGGGGATATAGCTCAATTGGGAGAGCGCTGCGTTCGCATCGCAGAGGTCGGGGGTTCGAATCCCCCTATCTCCACCATGAAACTCGGGAAACACGCGGGTTGTGGAGTGGCGTGCCCCTGTAGCTCAGAGGATAGAGCAGCGGTTTCCTAAACCGCGTGTCGGGCGTTCGAGTCGCCCCAGGGGTATTTTTGATATAATTATGCTGACTCAGGGGTGTAGCTCAGTTGGCTAGAGCAGCGGTCTCCAAAACCGCAGGTCGCGGGTTCGAGTCCTGCCGCCCCTGCCAGGCCGAGGTGGTGGAATAGGCAGACACGCCATCTTGAGGGGGTGGTGGGCGCAAGCCCGTGGGAGTTCAAATCTCCCCCTCGGCACCAGGATTAGCTTGCGGGAACTGAAAAAAGTCGGTAAAATTCATTCAGAGCGGAAGTAGTTCAGCGGTAGAATGCTTCCTTGCCAAGGAAGAGGTCGCGGGTTCGAATCCCGTCTTCCGCTCCAGTAAATTTGGTAGTTGCGGCGGTGTAGCCAAGAGGTTAAGGCAGGGGTCTGCAAAACCCCCATGCGGCGGTTCGAATCCGCCCGCCGCCTTTTTCAACTATCAATCATCAAGCCGAGGTGGCGGAATGGTAGACGCGGCGGACTTAAAATCCGCTTTCCCGCAAAGGAAGTGTGGGTTCGAGTCCCTCCCTCGGCAGTAAACCAACCCCACAGAAATTCAAAAATCAAAATGTTTTGAAAGAGACAGCCGCATTGTTTCCCATTTCCAGCGTGAAGGAAGGGATTCCTTCACGCCTCGTAACCTTTGTGTCATTGCGAGGCTGACGAAGTCAGCCGAAGCAATCTCTGACAGGAAATCCTGAATTCCAAGCACCAAATCCCAAATAAAAGAAAGGAAAAATTTGATTCCTGTTATCAAAATACTAATGACCAAAACAGTTTAGAGCTTTGAATTTTGATATTTGAATTTGTTTGGAGATTGGATTTTGGGATTTGAAATTTAGCCGCGGAGATTGCCACGCACCTTTCAGGTGCTCGCAATGACACCCTTTTTCTGTCGTTGCGAGGCTGACTTCAGTCAGCCGAAGCAATCTCGGCGGGGGTCAGGAGGAGCGCAGGGCTTGCAAAGGTAGTACCTTTATCTCATTGACTTCTGTGATATTGCGAATTATACTTTTCTAACTACATGAACGGAGGCAAGGCATGGCAGAAGTCGATAAAGAGGTAGAAGCAACAAAAGCTCCACAAGCCGCAAGCGGCATGGTGGATAATGAGCTAGCGATGAAGGTGGTAGCGGCAATGCTGGCGGCCAGGGTTGTTGAAATCAAACCCCAGCTTGATTTCGCTACTGAGCTGGGCTTCCTCTATCCGCTCGTTGAGCAAACAGCCAGGGTCAAAGGCAAGGAAGCCGTAGCCATTGTGGAATCCCTGACTGACAGGGGCATATTGAGGAAGAGTTACTTTGACAGGCTTCTCCATTGTCCGCGCTGCCAGTCGATAAATCTAAGACCGAGCACCCATTGTCCAAAATGCGGCTCAGGGGATATTACGCGGGGCCGAATCCTCGAGCACCTGGCCTGCGGCTATGTCGGCGTTGAAGAAGAATTTTCGGCGAAGGGCAAATACGTATGTCCCAAGTGTAAACTGGAGCTGCGGACTATGGGCGCCGACTACGTGAGCCGGGGAGTACTGCGCAAGTGCCGTGACTGCGGCGAGATATTCAGCTCGCCGCTGGTGAAATGGCGCTGCTTGAAATGCTCTTCGCTCTCCACTGAGGACGAGATTATCGAGGTGAATGTCTACGCATATACACTTGATGAGGGAAAGAGGAACTGGTTGGACTTTGAGATCCAGCCCAAAGTGCGGTTCGTCGAGTTCTTGATACATAATGGCTACAAAGTGACGGAAAATGCCAGAGTGAAGGGAAGATCGGGAGCAGAACACAGGATAGATATGCTGGCCAGCAGGGACGATGGCGTCGTTATGCATAATATCGCTATCGGGATTGAGATTGCCAGGGAACAGATAGGACTGGACAGGATAATGGATTTTGATGTCAAGGCCTTCGACAGCGGCTTTCACGACAAGGTACTCATTATCATCCCCGAGTTAGGCGAAGAGGCTCGGAAATTCGCGAGCTACCACGGGATAAAGGTGCTGGAACCCAAGGACCTGGATATGTTGCTCACCGCTAGTGGGCAACCGCGCCCGGAAATAGTCAGGGAGCCCTTTGAATTCGAGTCTAAATCGCAGCTTATCGAATATCTGAAGAAGCGGGGCTACAGAGTACGGGAAAATGTTGAAGTCAAAGGACGGTCTGGCGCTTCCCATAACGTAGACATACTGGCTACCAAGGATGAGGGCATCATTACTCATCGTATTGCTATTGGCATCGAGGTGGATGAGAAGCCGATGGGACTGGATAAGGTATTTGACTTTGACGATAAGGCTTATGATGCCGGTATTATGGACAAGGTCTTTATTGCTGTTCCCGGACTCACCAAGGAAGCCAAGCAGTTCGCTCAGCGTCAGGGAACAAGGGTCTTCGAGGTCGGGCAACTGGAGCCGCCGACGCAGGGAAACCCAGGAGCCTGAGGAACAATTTCAAATTACGAAGCTCAAAATCCCAATGATAAAAAGAAGTACGACCTTGAAGAACGAACTGCACAATTCGGTGAAGCAATTATTGAACTCGTAAAAACTTTCCCTAAAGACCCTATCAATAGTCCACTTATCAGTCAAATAGTAAGAGCGGCGACTAGTATCGGGGCAAACTATATGGAAGCAGACGGGGCAGAATCCAAGAAAGATTTCCAACATAAAATTTCTCTCTGCAAAAAAGAATCAAAGGAGACAAAGCATTGGCTCAGAATGATTGCCAAGGCAAATCCCAATAGGCGAGACGAGTGTCAAAAATTATTAAGGGAAGCCCAAGAGCTTACTTTGATATTCTCTTCAATTCTTCTGTCTAAGAAGTAGTTCTAGCATTCAAGCGCTTCGATTCCAGTTGTCATTTAGATTTTGACATCAGGATTTCAATTGTCATTTGGACCTTGTCATCCGGATTTCACTTGACATTTAGACTCCACTTGTCATTTGGATTTTCCCGATTCAATCGGGATCATTTCGGTTTTGGATTTGGGATTTAGGGATTGGAATTTGTTTGGCATTTGGTTTTTGGAATTTAGGATTTAGGCGGCGTGAGGTTGAGAGGCTGGGACCGGTACTATCTTCCTATTACTAATGGGTGATTGACGGTAAAGAGGAGTGCACTGTACTATATACAGTATACATAAACGACTGGAGAAGCGAGGGATGTTCACTTGTTTGGCGATTGCATGTCTGACAATGGCTGACCGGAGCTGAATCCAGAAAAATGGAGAAAAGGAGGTGACAGGAGTTCTGCTTAATATATAATGTCTATCAATCAAAAGACTGGAGCTAAGCTCCAAAAAAATCTAAAGAAAGGAGAAAAGAAACAATGAAAATGCTACATCGTGGAGAGAAGGGTTTCACCCTGATTGAGTTGCTGGTGGTGATTGCCATCCTGGGCGTTATTGCGGCCGTGGTGGCACTCAACGTCGCCGGCTTCTTCGGCCGGGGGACTCTGCAGGCAGCCAACACCGAGCTGCACCAGGCCCAGACGGCTATCGTATCCGCTATGGCGGACTGTGAAAGCGGCGAAGTTACAGGTTCTACTAACTGGAGTGGTCAAGAGAACTATGTAAAAGCTTGGTGCGCCAATATCACAGGAGGTGGTCCTGGTGACGCTGCTTACTATTGCTACGGACCATTCAGGGCACAGTACACAGTCCTGACAGACGGTAGCATAACTCAGGGAGTCTGTAATTACACAGGTGGTTGGGGACCCAGCATCGTTTGGGACCCCGCCTTCCAGAACTGGAAGGTGGCCTAGGGCTAATCCTCAATTTCGCGACCGAAACTGAAGCCTGGCGGCGAAGGTGACTTCGCCGCCAGGCTCTATTTTTAGCAAGGTTTCTTTTTTTGCTCTCTCCGACAGTGTCACCCTCACCTCAGTCCTTTCCCACTCGCCTGCTGGAGTCATACGGCGAGCAGGTCAAGGGAGAGGAAGCCACTACTGCATTGAGGAAATCCTGAATCCCAGGCCCCGAAGGGAAATCCCAAATCCTAAGCAGCAAATGCTAAACAATCTCAAAGCACGAAATTCCAAATCCCAATCAATGACAAATGACAAATTCGTTTTGTAAAAATTGCTATTTTTCCTGGAGTTCAACAGCTCTTTTTCATACGTAAAACGATTACCTCCGGAAGATTCAGTTGTTAAAGTACGTATGATTCGTTTCGTCGGTTTGCCCTTTATATTTGCGAGCCCTGGAGGCCGGCGGAGTGACGTATGGAGGCAATTTCCAAAAGATTCTCGACAACAGTTTTCAGGTAGTTGCGATCGGTTGGGTCCAGCCGGTAATCTGCAGAATACCATTTTGCGAGTAATCTGGAGGCTTCTCTGATTACGCGGCGGTTATCAGGGTCGTACTGAAGGGAAGACTGTAACTTGACGCGAATGAGCGCTATTTCAGGGTCAACACCTTCCAGATTGGTAATGTTCCAAAGTTGGGATGTTTCGGCAGGGCTAAGGGTACCGGAATAGAAGCCATGTTTGCGGGCATTCCGGTTGCCTTTCTGGCCACCGCGCCTCCTTTTAATCTGTGTTTGGTTTGCAGTCAGGTTTTGAGAAACCTCACCCGCGCGTTTTGATTCGTCAGGGTAGCACATGAATTCCAAGCAGAGGTTAACATGAATTCTTCATTCAAGCAAGGGGAAAATGTCGCGTTTTCAGCGAATGGAGATGACAAACGAAATCCAAATGCCAGAGGCCAAAGGACAAATAAATGTCAAATGTCAAAGCCCAAATGACAAACAAATGACAAGGTTCAAAACTCAAATGATACACCCTGTTGTCATTGCGAGGAGTCCTTCCGCCGAAGGACGACGAAGCAATCTCGCGGAGGAGTTGCAGAGCGTGGAGATTGCCGCGCACCTTTCAGGTGCTCGCAATGACAAAAAAGAAAGGGCGCGCAATGACAAAGAAATGAGGTGCTCGCAATGACCCTCTCCCCTCTGTCGTTGCGAGGCACGGTAGTGCCGAAGCAATCTGGGTGCGGCCAATAGAGATTGCCGCGCACCTTTCAGGTGCTCGCAATGACAAAAAAGAAAGGGCGCGCAATGACAAAGAAGTGCGGGGCTCGCAATGACAAGGTGGGGGGTGTCATTGCGAGGAGCGTAGCGACGAAGCAATCTCTGGTACAATAGGTGTGGTGAGTAAGCAGTACTATGTTTACATAATGACCAACAACAGGAACACCGTGCTTTACGTAGGCGTCACCAATGATTTAATAAGAAGAGTCTACGAGCACAAGGAAAAGCTGGCTGACGGATTTACCAGAAAATACAACATCGTCAAACTTGTATATTACGAAGTCTGTGAGGACATAGAGAGTGCTATTCTGAGAGAGAAGCAGATAAAGGCTGGCTCCAGGCAAAAGAAGGTCCAGTTAGTTAACAGTATGAACAAGGAATGGCGGGACCTGTATGACGAATTCTGAGATTGCCGCGCACCTTTCAGGTGCTCGCAATGACACCCCTTCCTTTTCAAGGCGTGAAGGAATCCCTTCCTTCGCGATTCAAATCCTGGGCAATATCAAAGCCCGAAATGCTAATGACACACCCCTCTTGTCATTGCCAGGCACGGACAGTGCCGAAGCAATCTGGGTGCGGCCAATAGAGATTGCCACGCACCTTTCAGGTGCTCGCAATTACACTAGTGGATCAAGGCGTGAAGGAATCCCTTCCTTCGCGATTCAAATCCTGGGCAATATCAAAGCCCGAAATGCTAATGACACACCCCTCTTGTCATTGCGAGGCTGACTCTAATCAGCCGAAGCAATCGCGCAGTGTGGCGGGGGACTAATCGCCCAGCCACCAGGTTAATAATCCAGAAAAAATTCCCCCCAAAAGTACTGGGGGGCGAGGGATTTTCCCTTTTCTAACGACTAATGATATTACAAAGGTAATAGTTCATTAGTCCTATGTACACCATAGATGGCTTTGTCGCCGATGACAAGCGACTGGTAATGTCGCTGGGGGCGGGAGATTGCACCTCGCTCGCGGTGATACCCCTCTTTATCATTGCGAGGCTGGCCAAGCCAGAGGAAGCAATCTCGCCATTCCGTCGCCGCGAGGGCCGCAGCAACGAGGCAATCGGGGCGAGGCAATGAGATTGCCACGCCCCGACAAGTCGGGGCTCGCAATGACACACCCCTCTCTGTCGTTGCGAGGCACCATAGTGCCGAAGCAATCTGGGTGGGGGACAATGAGATTGCCACGCCTCGACAAGTCGGGGCTCGCAATGACACACCCCTCTCTGTCGTTGCGAGGCACGACAGTGCCGAAGCAATCTCGGTGGGGCGCAATAGAGATTGCCACGCTTCGCTCGCAATGACAACAAAGGAGAGGGCTCGCAATAATGACAGGCAGGAACCACTAGGTGAACCATTCCCCTCTTAAGATAAGAGGGGCAAGGAGAGTTATGGAGATAACCCCCTTAATCCCCCTTACTTTAAGGGGGAGACTTAAGGGAAGAAGTAGTTTTGCCATTTTGGCATTTGGATTTGTCCCGACTTCGTCGGGGATGCTCGATGAAATCGGCATTTGGAAATTGGATTTTGTAATTTGGATTTTATTTGTGGCTACACTCTTATCTTGCCCACCATCTTCTCGACTTCCCCGCGGTCGTTGCAGAACTCAAGCAGGCTTTGGCCAGTGATGGTTCCCTTGACATAGAGGCCGACCAGGGCTTCGTCAAGCGTAATCATGCCTATGTCGTGGTGTGTGCGGATGACATTGGGCAACATGAAGACTTTGCCATCGCGGATGAGTGCCTTCACCGGCGGATTGGCGATCATGATTTCCACGGCGCCTATCCTGCCCGACCCATCAGCCCGGGGCACAAGTGTCTGGCACAGGACGCCGATCAGCAGAGAAGCCAGTCGTGATTGAGCCAGGTGGCGTTGATGAGGCGGGAACAGGTCAATTATTCTCTCTATTGTCTGAGACGCACTGGGGGCATGACCGGTGGTCAATATGAAGTGCCCGGTCTCAGCTACAGTGAGGACAGCATCGGCAGTATCCGGATCTCGCATCTCACCGACCAGAATCACATCCGGGTCCTGCCTCAAGATATGCTTTAGAGCATTAGCAAATGATAGGGTATCACTGCCCAGCTCGCGCTGGGTGATAGCACATTTAATGCTCGGGTAGACATATTCAATAGGGTCTTCGATGGTCACCACATGACGAGTCATCTGAGTATTCAAGTGGTGAATCATAGCTGCTATGGTAGTAGTCTTACCGCTGCCGGTCGGCCCGGTAACGACCAGCAATCCTCTGGGCTTCAAAGCAAGCTCCTTAAATATCTGAGGCAGATCCAGTTCGTCTATGGTGGGGATCTTGAGTGGTAGCAGTCTTACAGCCAGGCTGATAGAACCGCGCTGTTGAGCGGCATTGCAGCGCAGACGGCCCACACCCGGCAATGTATAGCCGAAATCAAGCTCCAGGTGGCGGTGGAAGTTTTCCCTCTCCTCAGGCGTGGTTAGCTGGATAAAAGCTTCGTTTATATCCTCGGGAGTCAGTTGAGCCGTGCCATCTACCGGTACCAGAGCGCCGTCTATGCGGAATGTGGCCGGGCTGCCGACAACCATATGCAGATCGCTGGCCCGCCTTGAGTTACCCGTCCGCAGCAATGCAAAGACATCCATACTCTTTGTACTATATTCAAGTATATTTACAGTATAGTGTAAGCCTCTTTCATGTCTACTGTCAATGCCCCGTTAGTAATGGTGACAAAGTCCCAGCCTCACCATCCTCTTCCCCCCAAGCCCATTCACCTAAATCCAAATATCAAAATCCAAATGACAAATGAATTTCAAATTTCCAAATCCCAAATCCAAAACCGTTCGGGGTGAGGAGGGGCTGTCATTGCGAGCGAAGCGCGGCAATCCCGGGCCGTCACCACGAGATTGCTTCGGGGCTAGCGCCCCTCGCAAAGACAGGGGGGTGTCATTGCGAGCGAAGCGCGGCAATCGCCGACCTTCACGACGAGATTGCTTCGGGGCTGGCGCCCCTCGCAAAGACAGGGGGGGAGTCGAGATTGCGGAGCCTGTTCCGAAGCGTAATCGAGGAATCTCGCTCCTCGCAATGACAAGAAAAAAGGCGGCTCACCATGACTTTAGCGCCGCCATTTCTTTAAATGGCTCTATTTTGTTAACGCAAAATTGAAGGCCTGGCCACCGTCGGTGATAGAGGAAATCCAGACGCTCGAGAACCTGAGGTCATTCGCTGATTCTTCTGACTCTCTTAAAGCTCGCGCGTAACGAAAGATATAATCAACATCCGGGGTGGCTCCATTCATTGTTACCGAGCTGCCCACATGGCTAACGGTTCCCAGGCTCACGCTCTGTCCAGCGAGTCTATCAATTTCGCGCAAATCGTCGAGAATCACTGCTCGCCCTCGCTCAATAGTGGTAAGTGTGTTACCAAGCACGTCGGCGGTACCTTTTGCCGACGCAACCTGAGTGTTTAGTGTGGTTATGTCCCCCTGCAGCTGGGTAACCCTGGTCTCAGCCGAAGCCACCTCGGGCCTTAACGCGGCAATATTTGCACGATTATTCATGATCAGGATTACGACAAACACAATCAACCCGATGCCAATGACAGTGACAACGGGGATCAGGACTCGAAGTACGGAGAAACGCGGAGGCACATAGGCTTCGGGGAGGCCATTGAAATTCACTATTGAGAAGTTAGCCCCTTCCCTGTCTTCCAGCAGTTCCCTGAGAGCGAGCCCGATATTGACCATGAATTGGTTCGTGCTGAAGCCCTCGGGGACCGGCACGGGCGATGGCAACGCCGATACCGTGTAAGCTGCTCCGCCCACCACGGACGGCCACATGTCCGCAGCTTCTTCCAGGTCGCCGGAGACAAACACGGGCACAGCGGCATCCAGCGGGCGTTCCATGTGACTGGAGTTATAGAAGGACACAGTCCTGTTGAACTCTTCGGCGATAAGAGGCAGCCTTTCCTCCAGAGATTCAGCCTCCCCGGGCAAGGCTAACCTACGGATGACCTGGGGAACCCTGTCGGCCAGAACTATAACGTCCAGGTGGTCCAACCGGGCGTTGACAATGATTGCCCGTGGCTCGTTCGGGATTCGGGATAGGGCCAGGGGAGCCAAGTCCATAACATATGCCTTGACGCCGGCCTGGCGCAACGTTCTGACCAGAGCGTCCACCAGACTGCGGGGAAAAGTGGCCAGGAAGATACGATTCTCTCCTTTAGTCTGCGCAGGAAGGCGCTGGTATGAAAAGTAGACCTCTTCCAGCGGTGTCGGTATTGTTCTCTGTACCTCGCGCCTTACCGCCTCAGGAAGCACGGCTTCGGGCAGCTCGGGCAGCGTTATGATACGGTATAGAGAATCGTGCCCGCTTAACGCGACGGTAACCTTGTTTGTCTTCGCCCCTGTCTCCTTGAATATCTGTTTAACCCTGTCGGCTACCCGGGCTTCATCAACGATGAGTCCCTGGCTGACCAGGCCGGGCTCCAGCGGCGAGCTAGCCCATTTCTCTATCTCGTTGCCCTTCATGACCAGCAGGTTGATGCTGGTGTCTCTAATAAATAAGGTGGTAACTCTTTTGGCCATGTTTCTTTAACCTTTATAGCCGTAGATATCCACGGCGATCGTTGCGCTGCCACCGCCGACGTTCAAATTCACCGACTTCACCTGGGTGCTGGCAAACCTGGGATCCGTCTTTATGATATCAATGAACTTAAATATGTTTTCCAGTGTGCCGCTAACGGGTAGTGACAGGGAGACAACCGAATAGGTAACAGCCCCCACTTTTGTGCCAGCCGGTCTGGGAAAGCTGAGGGAAGCCAACACCAGGTTGCACCTCTCGACAAGCTCAAATATGTACTCACCGTATTCAATGCTCTCTATTGCCTCAGGGAATTTTGTCTCACTCGTGTCGAGCTGCGATTGAGCAGAAACCAGCTGGTCTTCCAGGTCACTCTTGCTATCAGTAAGCTGGGGCTGGAGTACTTGGGCCCTATCCCGCCTCGCGATCAAGTCGTCCCGCTCCGCCGCTTGCCGTGAGTACACCGCCGTGTACAGGCCGACGAGGGCAGCCACGAGAACAACGATTATTACAATCAGCCAGACTTTGCTACTTATCTTCATAAACTACTGCGCTTCCTCGTAATATACCATCATCTAAAAAGCCTGTCTAGGGGTTTCCCAAAATATTTCCCTTTTCCATATTTTCAAGCGGCATTTATATGCCTACAGCTAAATTTCAAATTCCAAAATCCAAATAACAAATGAAATCCAAATGCTTAAATGCCAAACCTATCTCTTTTCTAATTTGGGTTTTGTTATTTGTCATTATTCGAAGGTGCGGCTCCTATAGCGGCTTAACCTCCCACGTAGCAATGCTGTAGACCAGCTTCTTGATACCGGTAAGGAAGTTAAGGTCTTCGTCTCCAAAGCCCGCCGTCGGGTAGGTAATTACTGGGTCGTCTCCTTGCTGCACGTACACCTCGATACCGCCAGCTATCGCCCCGTACACAGTGCCAGACGGCTGCAAAGTGGTTGTGCCCAAAACTGATAATATAAATACAGGCCCGCCTCCCTCCTCCTCACCTGCTTGTGACTTCGGTTTGAACTCGATGTCTCCTACAGCTATGATGACGCCGGGGCCCTTTACGATACACTTGCCGCCTATGATAAGCGCTTTCTTGTTGCCGGTGGTATCACTGCTGACAAAGATAGTCTGCCCGTTCAAGTCGAGTATCATGTCGCCGCTTGTTTCCCCGATCGATGTATCGTCGGTCGCGTACATGGTCCCATTAAGGGTCAGAGTAGCGTCAGTACCTGAGTTCAGGATATCCAGTTCGCCCTCTACATATAGCGGCTCCAGCCCCGATGGACAGCCAATGGCTTCGTCGTTTATGTATATGGGCCCTGTTGGACAGTCATTGCCGTCAAGGTCTACTTGAGTGTATCCATAACACTGCGTCCCGTCCTCAACCTGCCCGCCGTAGAAGTCTTCTAGCTCCCATACCTTAGGCCAGTCGTCCGGATAACTGGGGTACGGGTCGGCTCCCTCGGGATACTCAAGAATTACCTTCTTCGCCACGTCGATTTCGCCGGGACTGGTAAGAATGTGGTCCAGCAGGCCGGAATAGTCACCGTAATAGCTTTCACCGGTAACGTAAGCCTCTATTTGGGTCCCGCTGTTATTGCCAGTGGCTATTGATTCGACTTGGTAGGTCATATTAGTGACATATGTTATGGTAACTTCCACGCCTTTGCCATTAACATTGGATATATTGTAAGACCAGGGGTCCGGGTCTTCAGCTTCACAGGCAGGGCGTGGCAATTCCTCTACATCGTTCTGTATCTTCCACACAGCATCCTCCACGCCGGCGTCGGCAGCATAAAGCTCATCCGTCTTCTTTTCGTAGACCTGCCCGGCCAGCAAGCCGGTGCTCATCAAGCCCAGCAGGGGAGCCAGGATAAGCCCGCCCACAGTGAGCAGAATCAGAACCAGCTCCATGACCCGGCCCTTTTCATCTTTTACTATTCTCTTGACGGCTTCTTTCATGAATTGACCTCCCCGTTTCGCTACATACCAGTATATCGCAATCACGTTCGGCGTCAATCACCCATTGGTAATAGTGATAAAGTCCTGGCCAGACTTGTGGGCGGGAACCCATCCCCACCGAGATTGCTTCGGCACTGTCGTGCCTCGCAATGACAAGGTGGGGGTGTCATTGCGGTGAGCCAAAGCCCTGAGCATAGCGAAGGGGAAGCGCGGCAATCTGCGTGGCCAAAACCCACATGTCAGAACCCGAAATCCAAACAAAGTCCAAATGCCATAATCCAAATGACGGGGGGTGTCATTGCGAGCGAAGCGTGGCAATCCCCATTGTGATCAAGTTCACTGACGTGGCTTCGCCTGGCGTAGCCCGCGTCGCAATGACGCAGTGGGGAGTCGCGCGGAGATTGCTTCGGCACTATCGCGCCTCGCAATGACAGGGTGGGGGTGTCATTGCGAGCACCTGAAAGGTGCGCGGCAATCCCTATTGTCCCCCACCAAGATTGCTTCGGCACTATCGTGCCTCGCAATGACAAGGTGGGGCTGTCATTGCGAGCACCTGAAAGGTGCGCGGCAATCCCATAGACTAAAACCCAAATGTCAAAATCCAAATGACAATTCAAATCCAAATGCTTAAATGCCAAAACTGCCTCTTCCCTTAAATATCCCCCTTAAGGTAAGGGGGATGAAGGGGGTTATTTCCATAATTTCCATAACTCCCCTTGCCCCTCTTATCTTAAGAGGGGAATTTTTGGGAAAATTGATGAATCACGGTGCTCAGGTGGGAAAACCCGTTTAGTCCTTTGGACTTTGGTCATTTGGTATTGTTTAGCATTTGGTGCTTGGGATTTGGGATTTCCCCTTCAGGGCTTGCGGAGCCTGTTCCGAGCGTAAGCGAAGAATTCCGCTCCTCGCAATGACAGGGGGGTTATTTTGTACCGGGGATTGCTTCGTCGCCCCGATGAATCGGGGCTCCTCGCAATGACAGGATGGGAGCTCCCTCTCCACTTGATTGTGAGGATCAGGGTGGGGCAAGGTGAGGGTGCATTATAAGGACTTAAGCAGACCAGGCTGTCTTACTCAACTTCATTACTTAATCCTATCCATGAAGCTCTTCAGGAGTTCCTTTTCAATAGGTCGGGGAATTCCCCTCCCTTCCTTTCGAGCAGTCTCTTGCCACAAATCAATGGCTACCTTAATTTCCCTTAGAGCTTCCTCTTCGGTTTCTCCGAAGGCTGAACACCCCGGAAGCTCTGGAGCCAGGGCAATGTAACCCCTATCTTCCTCACTATAAAAGAGCTCTATGCTATACTTATATCTCTCCATTTATCCGTCCACCAGGTTATACTTTTCAATGAGCTTTATGAACTGCTTGATAAGGTTTTGCCTTTCCCCTAACATCTTGAAAGTTTAATAGCTCCTTTACGCCTTCCCTAACGAATATCCTGTGACTCCCCTTGCCACCCTTGAATTTAAAGTCAAATGACTCTGCTGCCTGGCAAAGCTCCTCAAATCTAACATTGGTTACTCTTCCTTTGAGTTCCCGATATACTTCCTCCCTATCCATTCACTACTATCTCACTGCCACCTACCAAGAATTAACCAGGCTGTCTTACTTAATCTCAACCCCGTTAACGACCCCTATAGCTAATTGATTTCCCAGGACTCAATCCGCATCCCAGTTACCGGCGGCAATTTATCAATATCACCCGCGCCCCAAGGGATGTTAATCCCTTTGCCTTCTGGGGCTGTATAAATGATGGTAGCATCCTTGCCTGACTTTACATCAACACATAGATTTCCGGCGATACATCCGTAGAACGTGCCGCTTGGTTGGAGCGTCGTTGTCCCTTCGACAGACATAACGAGGACAAAGTCAGTTTCACTGCCGACGTCACCCTTCGGGGCAAAGTACACGTCCCCCACAGCGATGATGCAGCCGGACCCAACGATGGTGCACTTGTCGCCTATCTTAAGTGCTTCCTTGCCACTGCCCGTAGAATTACTCGCAACGAAGATAGTCTGTCCATTTAAGTCAAGGGTCATGTCGTTGTTTTGGGAGGTGCCGTAGCAGATTGTTGTGTCACCGGTAATGTAAAGGGTTCCCGTAAGCTTTAAAGTAGCATTATTGCTACCTGAGTTCTTGATTGTCAATTCGCCAGCTCTATATACGGGCTCCAAATCCTTGTCAAAGCCGGCAAGGTCTATAGTGTCTGAATCGTATGCGGTCTCGTTCTTGACGTACTCCAAGTACCAAGCCGAAAGGTCATCGGCGGTAGGCCAATCCAGTTCGGCATATTGCGTGATTGTGCCGTTAACCCCAGATTTATCGTCTACAGTTCCGCCAGATGTTACGTTACCTGTGACATGCACGCCGTTTTTAATGCTTATATGGGTATCGCTAACAATGGCGTTATCAAGTAAGTTGGAGAGGTCCAAATATGATACAGACAGATGCGCGTCGATTGTGGTATTGCCGCCATCGGTGCTGGTGGAGGTGGAAAGAATCTGGTACGTGAAGTTTTCTCCACACGTTGGATCCCAATCATATCTGTATATTTCGACGGTCACGTTCCTGCCATTCACAGTCAGGGGCTTCGGATACGAATGGTTACCCCCATCGAACGTAAGGCTGTTGGTCTGTATCCTCCAGATGGCGTCCTCCACACCGGCATCGGCCGCATACAACCTGTCCGTGTGCCGCTCATAGGCCTGCCCCGCCATAAGGCCGGTGCTCATCAAGCCCAGCAAGGGCGTCAGGATAAGCCCCCCGACGACAAGTAGAACGAGGGCCAGAGCCAGCGCTGCCCCTTTTTCATCTCTTATTGCTTCCTTCATAATGTTTTTCATGATTTCACCCCCCCCCCGGTAGTACCGGATTGTGGTACACTAATTTATTATACCTATGGTCTTCTCTCCCGTCAAGTAACACCTTAGTTCCTGTATTGCCAGCCGCGACAGACTGGGGCGCGGCAATCCCCGGCGCTCGAGAACCCCACCGAGATTGCTTCGTCGCCTGCGGCTCCTCGCAAAGACAGGTGGGCAGAGGTTGCGCAGCCCTTTCCGAGCGTAAGCGAGGAATCTCGCTCCTCGCAAAGACAGGTGGGCAGAGGTTGCGCAGCCCGTTCCGAGCGTAAGCCAGGAATCTCGCTCCTCGCAAAGACAGGTGGGCAGAGGTTGCGCAGCCTGTTCCGAAGCGTAAGCGAGGAATCTCGCTCCTCGCAAAGACAGGTGGGCAGAGGTTGCGCAGCCCGTTCCGAGCGTAAGCGAGGAATCTCGCTCCTCGCAAAGACAGGTGGGTGGTGTCATTGCGAGCGAAGCGTGGCAATCTCTATTGCCTCTCACCGAGATTGCTTCGTCGCCTGCGGCTCCTCGCAAAGACAGGTGGGCAGAGGTTGCGGAGCCCGTTCCGAAGCGTAAGCGAGGAATCTCCAGTCCTCGCAAAGACAGACGAGCCGAGGCTGCCAATGGCTCTTCATCGCAGTCGGATCTATCTCTACTTCTCATGGTATGAATCACCTATTACCTTCGTCATAGTATTAGTCGCTGGAAAAAGGAAAATCCCTCACCTCGGTGGTACTTCTGGGGGGCTTCGCTAGGAACCACCGAGGAAATTACAAATTCCAAAGCCCAAAGTCCAAACAAAGTTCAAATGCCTGAATGCCAAAGCTGCCTCTTCCGTTCAATCTCCCCCTTAGAGTAAGGGGGATAAAGGGAGTTACTTTCATAACTCCCCTGTCCCCTCTTATCTTAAGAGGGGGAATCTTGCCCTCTTGCCCTCTTGCCCTCTTATCCTCCGACTTCGCTCAGGACAAGTGTTGAGAGGGGAAATCTTATGCTTGGACTTCGCTCAGGACAGGTCTTAAGAGGGGAATTCTTGGAAAGATTGAGGAAATAAGGTTCTCAGGTGGCAAAACCGCTTAGTCCTTTGGACATTGGTCATTTGATATTGTTTGGGATTTGGTGCTTGGGATTCGGGATTTCCTGCCGTGGCCTCGCCCTATGCAAATCCCCGGAGAATTCCCTTTCACAAAAGCTTCTTGAACTCCCTGATGCTGAGACCAGCATCTTTCACAATTCCAGCCATGGTGAAGGCATTGATGGGATTGGCCCGCGGAATAGTAATAACGTGCTCCCCGTCAGTCATAGTAACATGCCTATCCTGGCGTGCAATCCAAAACCCTGCCTTTTCAAACGCCTTGATAGCTTGCTGGTGGTTTACCCCGGGAAGCCTGGGCATACCTTACCCTACTTCTACGTAACGGCACTCTTTATCTCTGGTCAACTCCTCAACAGTTGCTAAGTAAGCCTCGATGGCGTCTCTTATGTTCTCGAGTGCCTCTTCTTCTGTCTCTCCCTGTGACCAACAGCCAGGCAATCCAGGACACCAAACAGCATAGCCCTCTTCCGTTTTCTTAACATTCACTTTGTATCTCATAGGACACCTGACAACCTATGCCGGTACGTTCTTTTATAACATCATAATAACACAGGCCACACCTATAAGCCACCTCTTGTGGCTAAATGCGGATCCCAGATAAATCCAAATGGCAATTGAAATCCAAACGCCTAAATGCCAAACCTACTTCTCTTTGTCATTGCGAGCGAAGCGTGGCAATCTCGCCGCGGTGTGTGGCGAAGGGCATAAAAAATGGAGCCGCCCTCATTTTACCTTGACATTCAGTCCCGGTTCTTGCTACGCTTCCATAAAGGCGATAATGATGCCGCAAAGGATTCACGTAATCTACGAAAACGGGGTTCTCAAGCCGCTGGGCAAAATGGATATTGCTGAACACCGGACATTAGAAATCCTCGTTCTCGAAGACGACTTGCCCTTGTCTCTTATCGGCCGGGTGGCAGAGCAAGGTGGCAGCTACGATTTCCTGCACCATGCTGCTGAGGACATTTACAGTGCTGATGATGGAGAGGCAGTCTAAGCGCAAGCCAGAAGCTGTGCTCGAACGCGGAGATATTGTTCTTGTCCCTTTTCCCTTTACCGACCTGACCACTGAGAAGTTGCGGCCAGCAGTTATAATATCCGTGGACCCGCGGAGAATTGATGTTATCATCGCTTTTATCTCTTCCGTAGTCTCTCCCGGAGAACTATCTGAAACTGATTATCTGCTGCACCAGGACAATCCTGATTTTGTCAAAACGGGTCTCAAGAAAACCTCGACTTTCAGAATGAGAAAATTGCTGACCATCGAGCGAAGTAGAATCATTCGCCGTCTCGGCAGAGTCAGCCCTGCTATCCAGAAAGAACTGGACATAAGGCTAAGGCAGGCTGTTGGCCTGCAGTGATGCATCCACCCTGCCTTTGCAGGGAGCCCTGACGAGCGAGGGCGACAAAGGAATCCCATTGACTAGATTCCAGGGCCAAAAATCAAATCTCCAAATAAATCCAAATGACAAAGCTCAAATGACAAACAAAGCCCAAAGCCCAAACGACAAAAAGAAGTAGTCTTGGTACTTAGGCATTTGCATTTCAATTGTCATTTGGATTTTGATATTTGGAATTTAGCGAATGGGATTGCTTCGTCCCGATAAATCGGGACTCGCAAAGACAAATGGGGAGTGTCATTCTGAGCCGAAGGCGAAGAATCTAACCTTACAATTCTCCCTCCCCTCGCGGGAGGGCGTTAGAAGGAGGGGGCATTCAATTCACCCTCACCTTAATCCTCTCCCGTCAAGGGAGAGGAGAGAGGGCTGTTTGATGCTTTGAGGTGTCATTGCGAGCGAAGCGTGGCAATCTTTATTGCCCCCACCCAGATTGCTTCGGCTGACTTGATCAGCCTCGCAATGACAGGGGGGTTCACGACGAGATTGCTTCGGCACTATCGTGCCTCGCAACGACAGATGAGGCGGGACTCCTTGGGCTGACTTGATCAGCCTCGCAACGACAGAGAGGGGGTGTCATTGCAGCTCGTCTGGCTCTTCATTCGTCTATCTGGTGATAACTTTCTCTACATTGTACGTTAATGAAGCAAGCTCATCCCCGGATAGGTATTCACTAGCATCCAAAATCTCAATGGCAATTAAGTTACCTTTATCGTCGTAGTCCAATAAAACTCCTTCCTTTACCTCGTCGCTTTCATAGTAAGGGGTCTCTTTTAGCCTTACATAGAGGCAATCCGTTTTTTCATCGTAGCTTATTCTCATCATTCCCTCCTATACTTAGATACCTTTGATGTCCAATACACTGTCATTATCTCTAGGTTGCCTTGCTCAGAAAATACCACTCTCAATAGAAAGTCCCTGCCTTGTCTTTGGTAAATTCGCTGGGCAATTTTTCTATTTTTGCCTGCCGTTACTATTTGTTCGGGATTTTCTAGGGTCTCCTGAACTAGCTCCGGCTCAATGTTTCTTTCCTTGAGTTGTCGCTCAGCGTGTTTAGAAAACTTTATTTCAAATCTTCCCAATTGATAATCTCACCTTTCTCATGCTCCTCTAAAGCTTCTTTATACGATGTCTCTTCTTCATCAGTTAAAGGAGAGGTATCACTTTGGATTAACATCTTTGAAAATATGTCCATTAGAATATTTTCAGGTAATCCTTTAAGCATCGCTATAATGCTATCTTCAGATATCGAGACTGTCTTTGCCATTTTCCACCTCCATTTGCACCGGTATTATACCATTTCTATCTGTCTCCGCCCTTTTGTCATTGCCACGCCCCGACAAGTCGGGGCGTGGCAATCCCTATTGCCCCCCACCGAGATTGCTTCGGCTGATTTCGCCAGCCTCGCAATGACAGAGAGGGTTTACGACGAGATTGCTTCGGCACTGTCGTGCCTCGCAATGACAAGGGGGTGGTGTCATTACGAGCTCGTTGGTTTTGTCATTGCGAGCACCTGAAAGGTGCGCGGCAATCTCCTGCCTTAACCAGCGGGATTGCTTCGTCGCCCCGATTCATCGGGGCTCCTCGCAACGACAGGTGAGGGGTGGGTCATTGCGAGCGAAGCGTGGCAATCCGGCGGCATTTATAGGGGCTGGTGTAACGGTTGGGGGGTATGCAACACACGGATATTATGAGCCCGGTCTGGGTTCAACCTCATAGATCCGGGTCTCGATTTCTGTGCCCACGGTGGCGGTCACCGTGAAGATGAACGCGTCGCCTGCCGCAACAAAGCTGGTTTCGTAGGGGTCAATGTATTCGGCGACAGTGGTCTCCGTAGGATCCACATCGTTAACATAGTGGGTTCTCTGCAATCCGGTGACTTCGCCCGGCGGAACTACTGATTCATAATCATAAATAACTTTGTGCGTCTGATTGGTACCCCATTCAGTCCAGATTAGGGTGAGAGGAAAACCCTGACTTGGAGTGGTGACATTCACACTCTGGGCCTGCAGGGTATCCTTGCTGACCTCCTTGCCGGCCTGCTGCACCTGGCGGACGGCAACCATATGGTTGGAGGCGCGGTGGTTGATGGTCAGTATCTGCATAATGGCGCCGGTGATGCCGGCCGTGATGATGCCGGCAATAGCGATGGCTATGATCAACTCAATCAGGGTGAAGCCGCCCTGATTACTGTGTGAGAATCTGAATCTGCGACGTGTCATCGGTCTACCTTGTAGCCCTCCAGGGTAATTATGTCCCTACCCTCATGCTTGACAACCAGCGTTATCTTCTGAAGGCCGTTGTCTTCACCTTGAGGCTCGTTGCTCTCGCTATCCCAAGGAAGAGCAATGATGAGGTCATCGGGGCTGCAGTTTACAGTTGCGCCAGTGGCGTCGACGCTGCAAATCATGTACCGTTCAGGAATATCATCGCCGTCAATTTTTGCGTAGAGCGCCTCGCCATCGTCAAGGACATCGTTGTAATCCAGTTCTTTCACGTACTCCATCTGGGTGCGCGCCAGGCTTTCGGCAGTGGCTCGAACATCAGCAGTAAGGACAGCCCTGGAGGCGGTAGACAGGCCGCCAGCAAAGACGATAGCGATTATGGCGAAGAGAGCCAGGGCTATCAGCACCTCAATCAGAGTGAAGCCGCGAGAGCGGCCCCGCAGAGTTTTCCTTGCCCGGCTATTCAGCCTTATTTTTTTCATTTTCCCACATTTTCTAAGGCGGGGCTTGTCCCCGCCCTTTCAACCCCAGGCGGAGATAAACTCCGCCACTACACTTCGCCAGCCCCGCAATGACAAGGCCAGCGGTCACGGCAATCCCCCTGGTTAAATTCCAAATATCAAAATCCAAATGTCTAAATGCCAAAACCATCCCTTCTCCTAGATCTCCCCCTTAGAGTAAGGGGGATAATAGGGGGTTACTTCCATAACTCCGACTCTCATAACTCCCCTTGCCCCTCTTATCTTAAGAGGGGTTCCCAGGGCTTGATTTGCACTTTGAACTTTGTAATTTGTCATTGCCTCCTTGATCTGGGTCTTGGGCTTTGTCATTTGTCATTCTTTCCATTGATAGCCTCCGCCTGGCTGCTCACCCCTCGAATGAACCGTAGATAGAATACATGGCCAAAACCATGGCCAGAACAACAAACCCGACCAGCAAACCTATGATTATGGTCATCACCGGCTGAATAAGCGCGACCGCCGATTTGGTCTTGTCGCTGGACTCCATCTCGAAGCTGTCAGCCACAGTATCCAGCGTGTTGTCAAGGTTGCCCGTCTCCTCACCGACTCTCACCATTTGCGTCATCAGGGGCAAGAAAAGCTTCCTCTTAGCCATAGGGCGGGATAGGCCCTCGCCTCTGATCAACTCCTGCTGCACTCCGGTCAAGTTATCCCCCATAACCTTATTGTTACTATTGTATATAGTCATGGCCATGACCTCCGGCAAGGGCAGACCGATCCTTATCAACAATGCCATTGTGCGGCAGCAACGACCAAGCTCACCCAGGTGGACAATACGGCCCAACACCGGCAACTTGAGCACAGTGCCATCCCACCAGCGTTTGCCGCCGGGGGTCCTGATATATAAATAGACCGCAAACGCAGCGACGACAATCCCGATTATGACATAGACCCCGTAGTGGCTGAACCAATCAGTGATGGCCATAAGAATCCTGGTGATCAACGGCAACTCAACCCCGAATTCAGAGTACATTTTGGTGAAGGCGGGCAAGACGAAGGTGATCAGCACGATGACAACAATGACAGCAACAAGAACCACGATGAAGGGATAGGTCAAAGCATTTCTTACCTGCTTCTCGGTAGTGATCGACTTCTCTACGTGCGAAGCCATTTGTCTCAGCACTACCTCCAGCTTACCGCCCTGCTCACCGGCAGATATCGCCCGGTAGTACATTGAAGAGAAAGCCCGGGGGTGCCTGCTGAGAGCCGCTGACAGCGAAGTGCCGCTGCGGATATCGGAAGCTACTTCACCGATTATTTTGTTGAAAGTCTGGTTGTCTGTCTGCTCCTGCAGCAGGTCCAAAGACGTGGCTATATCTGTGCCGGATTCAAGCAGTAATGCCATCTGGCGGGAAAACATCACTATTTCCTGCGGCTTTATGCGAGTGAAACGGGCCATCAGTTTCTCTTTGTTGATGAACGGGGTTACCGACTTAAGGCTGACCACCCGATAGCCGCCGTAGCCCAACAACTGGGTTGCGACCTCTTCACTGAGAGCGGAGACCTTGCCCTTAACCAACTTCTTGTCTTCAGTATAAGCTGTGTAAGCGAAATCCATTCCTAACCTCCAGGTTGCTAAGTTGTAACGTAGGCATTACGCAGCACTTCCGCAGGGGTGGTAATACCTTCCTTCACCTTGCGCATACCATCATTCATAATAGATATCATACCCTCTTTGAGGGCCTGAGCCCGTATCTCACTACTACTGGCTCGATTAACGACCATCATTCCTATCGTGTCGCTCACACGCAAAATCTCGAAGATTCCCGTCCGCCCCAGGTAACCGGTATAGGTGCAGGACTTGCAGCCGGTGCCGTAGAGGAATTCGGTCCGCTTCTCTCCCATTTCCTTTTCGTAAGCCATCTGCTCCACTAACGGGGCCTCGGTAAGGCGACCACAATCAACGCAGACGCGGCGCACCATCCGCTGAGCGACGATACCGATGACCGCTGAGGCTATCAAGAAGGGCTCTACCTTCAAGTCAAGGAGACGGGAGAGCACACCGGCAACATCGTTAGCATGGATAGAAGACAGCATGAGGTGCCCGGTCAAGGCTGACTGGACAGCTATGTTGGCCGTCTCGGCATCGCGTATCTCACCGACCAGTATCACGTCGGGGTCATGACGCAGTATAGACCTCAAGCCGCTGGCAAAGGTAATACCGGCCTGAGTGTTAACCTGAATCTGGTTTATATCCTTGAATCGGTACTCGGCCGGGTCTTCAATAGTAATGATATTTCTCCCGTGAGTGTCAAGGGAATTGATTGAGGCATATAGAGTGGTGGTTTTGCCGGCTCCGGTGGGACCGCTAATCAGAATCATGCCATAGGGAACCTTGAGCATACTATCATACTTGGCCAGGCTATCAGGCAGCATACCAAGCTGTGATAACCCCAGCGCAGCCAGTGACTTATCCAGAAGGCGCAGCGTTGCCCTCTCGCCCCAGACAGTGGGAGCAGTCGCTACTCGGACATCTATCTCTCGTCCTTTGGATTCGGCGGAAAACTGGCCATCCTGGGGACGGAAATGATCGGCGATGTTCAGTTCAGACAGGATCTTAATTCGTGAAATGAGCGCCCGATGTACATTTGACGGTAGAGACATCGTATCTTGCAGAGTGCCGTCTATGCGGTAGCGTATGCGCACTCTATCTTCTTCCGGCTCAATATGTATGTCGGAAGCGCGGGCCTTGACTGCCTCATCAATTATGAGGTTGAGAGACTGAACGAGAGGGGTCTCAGTGGCAGCGGTAATGGCAAGCCTCTCATCACTTTCCTCATCCGAGATGGAGATGCGGGAAACCTGCTTCTCAATCTCGCTAAAGCCTTTGTAATTGAAGTCAATAGCGTCCCTGATTTCCTGGACACTGGCAGCTACAGGCTTAATCCTCATTCGGCTCTGAGCGGAAAGAGCCTCCAGGGCAAAGATGTCGGTCGGGTCGGCTATGGCCACTTCCATTGTCTTGCCCGATATGGTCAGCGGTATGGCGTTGTATCTCCTGGCTATTGCCTCGGGAATCAGTTGTAATGCCTCGGGCTGCGGCATTTGCCTCAGTAGCTTGGGATGGGCCTTGGTCTTGACCGGCTTCTCTGCTGACCGGGCGGGCAAGTCTTCTGCCCCAGGTTCAGAAACTAGTTCTTGGCCCCACTTGAAGACTTTTATCTGCTGGTGCCGGGCAAATTGCTGTGCCTCGGGGCTAAGCTCCGTTGATATCACAATGACCTTCTCATCAACGCCAATCTCATAGGCTTTGGTATCGAATAGCATTACCTGCTCCAGGCTCACTTCTTTATCTTTATCCAGGAAATTTATAGCAAGCCTGTGCTCAACCTGACCGTCTTCAGAACGAGCCAGTATATCAAAGGTATATTCAACTCCTGACCGGCCTTTAATTTTGGCTTTCTCTTTCACTCCATAGCCGCGGTTAGCCAGAGATTTAACCAGTTCCTCCTTTGTCTCAAACCTCACCGGCTCCTCGGGCTTACCTGGCTGCCTGGGTTTCAGAGCCAATAGTTGCTCAATGTGTTCTCCATCAACAACCCTTATTCGCTGTTTGAGAGCCAGCTGTTTCATCTGTTGATTGAGATCAGGGAGGGCCACAAGAATCCTGTCAAGGATGCCGCAATCATAAGCTTTATTGGCCAAGCTGAAAATAGTGCCCACTTCTATCTCCCTATCACTGCCAGCAGTAATGCCGATAGCAACATTGTAGCTGGTAAAACCATCGTCTCTTCGAGCCAGCATATCGAAGGTATGCTCAATCCCTGACTTCCCGAGGAGCTTGGCTCCCTCGGTTATTGCATACCCCTGCCGCTCCATATACTCTCTAATCTGTGTCCTTAGCTTTGAACTAACTTCCATCTGACGTGTTTCCCCATCCACTTTCTGCAATTCAGGCAAAGTGTAATTCTCCATTTGGCTGAAGTCAAGATTTTTACCCATGTCCTAACTCAAGCTAATGAGGGCGTAATAGCCTCCTTGTCCCATAACCTAACTATAATTTAGCATATCTTGTTAGTTTGTCAATAGAACTTTTGGGGGGGGGGTAGTCAGTAGTCAGCCGCCTACTTCCCCGCGGACAAGGAAACTGAAAGCTGCCCGCTGATGGCTGAATGCTTATGTCTGGAATTTGGTGCTTGGGATTTATCCCTTTGTAAGGGGATATCTGGCAATGACTTTTGCGCTACTATTTCTGCAAATCACTATAACTGCCTATAAAGTGGCATTCAAATTTCATCAAAATCTTCTGGCACCCTTTTTCGTGGTTTTGCTTCCGGTGAAATCCAGCCGCTGTGCAGGGCGAGAGTAACAGCGTGGGCTCTATCATTAGCATTTAGCTTACGAAGGATAGCGCTGACATGGTTCTTAATTGTTTGCTCGCTGATTGTCAGGATATGGGCGATTTCTTTATTTGAGTTGCCCTCGGCAACGTAGGTTAGAATCTCCGTTTCTCTTTTGGTAAGGGGGGCGGCTATGCCTTCCATAGTTTTCGTAAAACCGCGAAATTGGTTCAATACTTGCTTGGCAATCTTGGGTCTAGTCATCAAGCTTTCATTTATAGGGTATTCACCACCGTGGGCTCGTCTTATAGTACTAGCCAACTCGTCGGCACTGGCTCTCTTACTCACGCAGGCTGCAGCGGCAGTCTTAATGACTTCAAAAAGCTCTTCATCATTAGGGTCAGGGCTTAGCACTATCACTTTAGTGTTTGGGAAGTATTGGGCAATTTTTCTACCCAGGTCAATCCCGCTGAGGCTAGTCAGGTCAGAGCCAAGTAAAGCAACATCAGGAAGATTAGCTTCAATTAGCTCGAGAGCGTTCTGAGTTGGGTCGCATTCCAATATCTCCAGGTCAGGCTGTCCAGACAGTGCCTGATGCACCCCGGTTCTGAAAAGTGCTTGCTCATCAATTACCATAACTTTGATCTTATCCATCAGTCACCTCCTGGTGAAGCTTTACATCTCTAATCCAAACACCCTCTTAGTTATTTAGATTTAGCTCCGTTGATTTATCGTATAACGTATCCTCTTTGGTGTCAATATTATATCATTTTGCACTGTCAAGCATCTGGGGGCTGATCTAGTTCAGATAGATGGGTGACACTTTATATGTTTGTAACATTGGATAATAACCTCCCGTGTCATTGCGAGCCCCGATTTGTCGGGGCGTGGCAATCTCATTCCAAAGCTGGAGCCTGCTATAGTTGAACTGAGGAACCTCGTTTAGAGATTGCTTCGTCACTATCGCTCCTCGCAATGACAAAAAAAGTGTCACTAATCATATGAACGAGTACAGGGGCTTGACAAGTACCATTGAGGTAGTATAATGGTAATAGGTCAAAAGTACTAAATAGTGGTGTTGTATAATGAATCGGCGAAGGTCTAATATAGAGATAATAGCGGATATGCTCAGAGTGGGGGAAAATGGCGCTGGCAAGACGGAGATTATGTATAGCGCCAATATGAGCTACACCCAGATACAAAAGTATCTTGGTTTCCTCTTGAGCCACGGGTTTATTAACAAAGTGAAGGTGGGAAATCCCGTGGTTACCTATCAGGTGACGGGCAAAGGAGGAGAGCTGCTCAGGAATATAGACAGCATAGTTGAAGTACTCGAGTTCCGAAATGGCAATAATGGCCATGGAGCTTGAGACTCCAATGTTGTGAAGTTAGAGAGGGGTGCCTGGAAGTAGAGTGAGGCCACCCCTTATTTAAATAAAAATGTAAGGAGTTATTATGATAGGAGCGGTATATGTCTGAAAAAAGGATGCTAATAGTAGATGCCGAGCTGGTGAAAAGAATAGACGACAATCGTGGTGATTTGGGGCGGTCTGAGTTCATCAACTTTCTCATTGAGAGTGAGTTGAAGGAAAAGGAAGAAGGTAAAAAGCAAGGCAGCGTAACCCGAGAAGAATTTCACCAGTTTCAGGAAGGCACGAAAGAGCTATTGCGCAATTTCCTGGAATTCTTTATCAGCTACGGGTTGGAGCTAGGCAAGCAACCTGGCGATAACGAATTCGAGCAATTAGCTCAGAAACTGCAAAGTCTAGACAGCTCGGCAAAAGTAAAAAGCTCCTAACCTCCTCGCATTTTTCTCCACAATCACATCCCCCACAGCTTCAAATAGAACTATCTTCTAGAACATAATCTCTTCCCAAGTTATTCCCCCATTGTCATACTGTCCTCAAAATAGTGATTTTCCTTTTGTCATTCTGAATGACACGGAGGAAAGCTGGAGGGACAGCTATGACAAGGCCGCTTGAGTTACTGCGCGAGGGGAGGAAAGAGGAGCTATGGCAGATGTGCTGTGGCTTTCTTAACCTCAGTTTGGAGCAGTTTATGGATATCCAGAAGAGGCTGCTTCTGGAGGAAATTGAGCTATTAAAGAAAAGTGAGCTGGGCAGGAGGGTGATGCGTGGCGCCATGCCTGAGACGGTGGAAGAATTCCGGGAGCAGGTGCCATTGACGACCTATTCTGATTACCTACCTGAGATTGTGGAAAAAAAGGAAGACGTATTGCCGACCAAGCCTGCCATGTGGGTGCATACGATTGGCAAGCCTGGAGAATATAATATCAAAAATGTGCCCTTATCTGAGAGATTCTTGTATGAATTTGAGCGGGTGGCTGGTGGTGTTGGGCTTCTTGCCTCCTGTAATGGCCAAGGTGATTTTCCTGTGAAAGAGCATATGAAAGTCCTGTGCGCTACGGGGTCTCGATACTATGGAGCAGGCATAATAGGATATCTGTTACAACGGGTACTTGGTTGTGACTTCTTGCCTTCCAATGCCGAGGAAGCACCCTTTCAGGAGAGGACTAGAGCCGGCTTTAAGGAGGCTTTATCTCAGGGGCTTGATGCTCCTGGTGGTTTGTCCACTATCCTGGTTTATGTTGGTGAAGTGTTCAAGCAAGGAGCAATAGATGTAGACACCCGTTTTTTACTATCTCATCCAAAAGCATCCGCTCGTTTAATCAAAGGATTAATTAAGAGCAGGCTAGCTCGCCGTCCTCTATTGCCCAAGGACTTGTGGAAAATTAAGATCGCTTTGGGTGGCGGCACCGATAGCGAAGTCTTCCGGGAGAGGGTAGAGGAGCTATGGGGAAAGAAACCTCTGGAGGTATACGGTGGCACTGAGGGTGGTATCTATGCCACCCAGACCTGGGACTATGAAGGCATGACTTTTATTCCCAACCTCAACTTCCTTGAGTTTATCCCTGAAAGGGAATGGTTCAAATGGCAATTAGACCATTCCTACCAGCCGAAGACTATCTTGCTGGACGAGGTAAAAGCGGGCGAGAAATACGAGATAGTCATCACCAATTTCCACGGCGGTATTATGACTCGATATAGACCTGGTGATATGGTCAAGATAACTTCGCTGAGAAATGAAAAACTGAACATTGATATACCGCAAATGGTGTTTGAAAGACGAGTTGATGAACTTATTATTATATTTGGGGTTGGTCACCTGACGGAAAAGCTAATCGGGGAGGCAATTGAAAATACGGGCATTCCTTATGTAGATTGGACAGCACGCAAAGAGGTGATTGATGACAGGCCAGCTTTACACATCTATCTTGAGATTGAAGATAAATATATTGCCAGTGAGCAAAGCGTGGCAGCATCTGTCTACAACGAGATGGAGAAACTAGACAGTGTTTATCACTTCAACCTTCACAAGTATGCCTATGGTGATGCCATAAGTTTCCTCGGCCTAAGACCGGTAGCAGTTACCTTTCTTCCTCAGGGTGCCTTCTCCGATTATATCTCTCAACAGCGGTCTGGGAGAGCTGCTGTGAACAGTCTGAAGCCGCCGCATATTAACCCCTCCGACGAAGTACTTTCTTTACTAAGAGCTCCCAAGGTGGTGGTGGAGGCTGCACCGGTAACTGAAGCCGAACGCGCGGCTGTTTGATAGCAGTAGCATAGTTTAGAGAAAATCAGGACGCCTTGTAAAGGCAAGGAGGGCGAGATTTTAACCTCGCCCTTTCGTTTATCACTTTAAGCGCTTCGTAGATCTTGCCTATAGTTCAGAATGACAAAGGCAAATCTCCAGGCTCGCCTAGTGCGAGAGCGCTGTGCCTAGGAACACATGGTACCTTTTGGCTATTACTATAGTACTTCTTGACAGTTTCCAAATTTATATCAATAATAGCTTTATATTAGAGTGATTTACAGAAATGATGATAGACAGTCGTTGCGAGGCTTCCCTTCTGTCATTGCGAGGCTGACGAAGCCAGCCGAAGCAATCTGATGGAGGAGCCCAGAATGACAGGTAAAATTGTGTCGGGATTTATGTGTTTGACTATATAAGGGTGATATTATGAATGTCGATGTTTTAGTTCCCTTAATTGCCACCATCGCTTATATCCCCTTATTTGTTATTTTGCTATCTAGCCGGCCATGGCAACGAAGGCATAGGCTTTTCCTCCTATTTTTAATTCCTACCATGCTGTGGAGCCTTAGCAGCTTTTTCTTCCGCAGCGATTTCCTTATGCCATACAATCTCCTCTTGGTTAGAATTGGCATCTGCCTTGTCATCTGGATGCTAGTTCAACTTCATTATTTTATCTGCTCTTTCTACCAGTCTGAACGCATCAAAATACCATTGTCTTATATCTTCCCAATAGCCACCATTGTCCTGGTGGCGGCGGGCTATATCCCGCATAACATTGAAGTCACTGCCAGCGGCATCAATGTTGATTATGGTCCCTGGATTATTGCTATAGTCCTCCTTTTTCTTTTCACGGTAGGCACCAGGGATGTATATTTTTTGATACAAAAGTACAGGCTCTCACCCGACCCGGAGGAGCGTAATCAGATTGTTTATTTACTTGTTGCTATTGGCGTCTTAATAATTTCTATATCAAGCACCATCACTCCCCGGGGAGGCGAATTTCCTGTGAGCCACATCGGCAACCTTATCATTGCCTGTATCTTCAGCTACGCCGTTATCGCCCACCGTCTGCTGGATGTCAGGGTTATATTCCGTCAAGCCATTACATACGTAGTCCTCTATGGCGGCAGTGTTGGCATTGTGTTACTGCTTTTCAGCCTCGCTCACCGATTCCTCCACGTTCCGACTAACTTCGCCTCTTTGGCGGTAACTATCAGCCTGGGAATTCCAGCTATCTTGTTTCTCGTTCACAAGGTGCGTGACCTTTGGCAAAAGAAGGTGGAGGAAGCCTTTATCGGGGCAAGATACTTCTATCGCAGGCGGTTATCTCACTTCATCGATGAGATACATGATGTTCCTACTCTGGCGCAATTGGGGAACCAATTCATATCACTGCTTGCTGAGTCCCTTGATTGTCGGAGAGCCTGTCTGCTTTTGCCCGAAGCCGAAAATGAAGGGTTCAGCGCCCGATTTGCCTACCCTCCTGTGGAAGATAATCCTATGGGGGAGTTGAAATTGAAGTGGGATAGCCCTGTTGTGACCTGGCTGGAGCGCGAAAACAGAATATTACCAGAAAGGAATCTCGCTATCTTTCCTGAATTCCAATCCATATGGGAGGAGGAGAGAGAAGAAACTCAATTGGCAGGGGTAAAGATATTCGTTCCCTTAATGAACAACGGGAAGCTTGTGGCTATTATGGCAATAAGTGAGAGGCGAGATGGGAAGCTTTACGCTGTTGAGGATATTGATTTATTGGAGTTTATTGCCGCTCAGGTGGCAGCGAGCATGGAAAAGGAGTATTCCCATGAGCAATTGAGGGAACAAGACGCAGAAATAAGCCTGGTTAACCGCTTAACCGCAATCATAACGTCCAGCATGAGCATTCAGATGATATTTGAAGCTTTCGCCCAGGAACTAAAGAAAGTGGTGGATATTGATTGGGCAACAATTGCTTTGATTGATGGAAACGAGCTTTATTTTCTAGCTCTATCCAGCACAATAGGTTCCGCTTGGCAGCCACAGGAAAGGATACCACTTGAAGGGACAGCTACGGAGTTGGCATGCCGGGAGAGGCGGGCCGTATATGAACCTGATCTGAAACGACACCACAGATTCTGGACCTGGGAGAGTCACCTGAAGCAAGGGATTTCTTCTGTTGTGTACCTGCCTTTGAGTGTCACAGACCGTGTTATTGGCACCCTGATTCTGACCAGTCGCAAACCTAACGCTTACAGCCGTAGCCAAATAAGACTTCTGGAAAAGGTGGCTTTGCAGATTGCTGCGCCAATTGAGAATGCTCAACTTTATGCCCGGGCGGAACAGAAGTCTCGTATCGATGAGCTTACCGGGCTATTCAATCGACGTCATTTTGAAGAGCGACTCAAAGAAGAGCTTGCCCGGCATTCTCGTTATGGTGATGCGTTCTCCATATTCATGGCTGACCTGGACAACTTTAAGACCTATAACGATGTATATGGGCATCCCGCCGGGGATACTCTTCTCAGCCAGATAGGGGAAATCATCAAAAGCTCTGTCAGGGATGCTGACCAGGCCTTTCGCTATGGGGGCGATGAGTTTGTCGTCATTTTGCCCCAGACAGCTGGGGATGATGCCTATGTCGTAGCTGAGCGAGTTCGAGCGCAGATTGCTGGGGAGATGGAGAAAAAGTCAATTACTGTGACTTGCAGCATTGGTTTGGCTAGCTATCCTGTAGATGGAGTGATAGCTGGAGAGCTTGTTGCTGGAGCTGATACTGCTCTTTATTATGCTAAGTGGACTGGAGGTAATCGAATCTATTTCTCCTCCAATGTTACATCCGAGCCGCTGAGCGACAAAAGAATCTATGGCAAGCGTAACGGTTTGAGTGCTGTTTATGCCTTGGTCTCGGTAGTGGAGGCTAGAGATTCATATGTCTACGGTCATTCCAGGAAAGTAAACACTTATGCTGTAGCCTTGGCGGAAGCCATCGGACTATCGCCTGATGAGGTATCCAAAGTGAGTACTGCTGCTTTACTTCACGACATTGGCAAAATTGGCATTCCCGATGAAGTTCTTAATAAAAAGGGTGAGCTTAGCGAAGAAAATTGGGAAGCGATCAAGGCTCATCCTAGGTTAGGGGCAAATATTGTCTGTAATATACCCCAGCTTATTCACTGTGCAAATAGCATTCTACATCACCATGAGAGGTGGGATGGCAGTGGCTATCCTGACGGGCTGAAAGGCGAACAGATTCCCATAGAAGCCCGCATTCTCGCTATAGCTGATAGCTTTGAGGCTATGACTTCTGCCCGTCCTTACCGTCCTGCATTGTCCCTTGAGGAGGTGATAAAAGAGCTCAAGCAATGTGCCGGGCTTCAGTTTGACCCTAAGTTGGCGGAGGTCTTCATTGGCATTATCGAGGCTGGACTTCCTGAGAGGGTGAAGATAGGTCAAGACGCATCCAGTGAACAACCAGCTTCGTAGTACAGCCCTACGAAAACATAATGTAGCTGCCAGAATTTGGGAACATCGAGTTTTCCGCAGGGCTAAAGCGTTACACCACTGGCACCCCAGGGGTGGCCTGTTTCTTTACCACAACACATATGTTGCGTGAGAAATTCCTTATGGGGAAATGGTAAGATTTCTCCGCTGACATAGTAATGATTTCCCAGCCAGTTTTGATTAATAGCTTCCGTAATTCGCCATAAGAGAACAGGTGATAGTAGCGATAAACTGTTTTTTCTTTTAGCCTCCAGGCGACTTGTTGCTCTTTGGGTTTGAACCAGAACCCTGGTTGTCCGTGGTTCCACACGGTTAAAAAGGCCTCGCCCTGGGGCTTTAATACCCGCTTTAATTCTACGAATGCTTTTTTCCTTTCCTCTCTGCCTTTGATGTGGTGGTAAGTGGCCACTGATATTGCCCAATCGAAGGTATTATCGGGGAAAGGCAGAAACAAGGCATCAGAGGTTATTAAGTTGACATAAAGCTTAAACTTGGCAGAATATCTCATAGCTTGCTTGAGCATAGCAGGGGAGGAGTCCACCCCCCAGAGTTCAAAGCCCTGACTGAAAGGCAAGAAATCCGGCCCGTGAGCACAGCCCACATTTAGCAGCTTACCGCTTTGCCATATTGCTGCCAATTGCTCTAGTTCTTCTCTTAATAAAGGCCAATGCCTTACCCGATACCAGCTTTCAGATATTTGGTCGAAAACTTCTCTATTTGTGGTCATAGGTACACTCTGCTAAACTTTAGCATATTATAGTGAAATGCTCATGGTCGCCAGTCTCTTGTTGTCATTCTGAGGGAGCAAAGCGACCGAAGAATCTCTTCGTTAAGAGCAAAACGGAGATTCTTCGCTATGCTCAGAATGACACCTCCATTCTGTCATTGCGAGGCTGACGAAGCCAGCCGAAGCAATCTCGTGGAGTGGCAGGGGATTGCTTCGCTTGCAATGACATTAAGGTAGAAGGCTCAGAGCGACATGGAGATGACATGAAGAAAGCATCTCGAACTATTTCTGGAGTAACCCCGGTGGCAGTTATGGCCAAGCCATTTCCCTGCCCCGGCAAATGTGTTTATTGCCCCAGTTCTCCTGAGGCACCCAAGAGTTATACTATGGAATCTCCAGCGGTGCTCCGGGCTCGCAGTTGTGGCTTTGATGCCAAAAAACAGGTAGAGGTCAGGCTCAAGACATTGGCTGAAATGGGACATGCCCAGGATAAGGTAGAACTTATCATCATGGGGGGTACCTTTCTGTCTTATCCCCGGGACTATCAGTATCGGTTTATTAAGGATTGCTATGATGCTCTGAACGGCATCCCCTCTAGCAGTTTAGAGGAAGCCAGGAAATTGAATGAAAATGCTGAGCATCGCTGTGTGGGATTGTGCATCGAGACCAGGCCTGACTTTTGTGGGGAGGAGGAGATAAGGAGCATGCTTGATTTTGGCACTACCAGGGTGGAGCTTGGGGTACAGACCTTGGATGATGAGGTTCACTGTTTGACAAAGAGGGGACATGGGGTGGCTGAAGTTATCTCCGCGACCAGGCTATTACGGGATTATGGCTTTAAGGTGTACTATCATTGGATGCCTGGTTTACCAGGGTCAACACCTGAGCATGACCTGGAGCTATCGCAGCAGTTGTTTGAAGACGAGCGCTTTCGACCTGACGGGCTCAAACTTTACCCCACGCTGGTAGTTCGGGGGAGTGAGCTAGAGAGTTGGTATCGGGATAATCGCTACCGGCCTTATGGTGATGAGGAAATGATTGATTTGCTTATGGCTATTAAAGCTCTAATTCCCAAATACGTAAGGATTTCGAGATTGATGCGGGATATTCCCAGCAAATTTATCATTGCCGGCAGCAGAGACTTAGCGCTCAGAGGAACTATTAGAAAGAAAATGGGGCAAACAGGTCTTCGCTGTAGCTGCATTCGTTGTCGGGAATATGGGCATCGCCTGAGGGATGGCTGGGCGATTGGCAAGCCCTGGCTAACCAGGCTGGATTATGAAACTTTTGGGGGGAAGGAGGTCTTCCTTTCCTACGAGGATGAGAATGAGACCTTGTTTGGCTTGTTGAGGCTGAGAATGAACGAGGAAAAAGCGGTAGTTAGGGAACTCCACGTTTTTGGTCCTGAAGTTCCCCTGGGAGGGAGGTTAGAGCGAGCCGCTCAACATCACGGTCTCGGAGAAAGGTTGCTTCGAGAGGCAGAGAGAATTGCCAGGGGGGAATTTAAGGCTGATAGACTATCGGTGCTTAGTGGTGTCGGTGCCCGGGAGTATTATCGCTCGCTTGGTTATGGTCTGGAAGGCGCTTATATGGTCAAGGAGCTTGGTTGAGCTACCTGGAAGCCTTCAGATTAATAAACAATCCCCTTAACTATATTGACATCGAATAATAGCTATAATTATAATGACTTGAAGGTAGCGCAGAAGCTATTCAATAAATTGAGAGGCTTGGAACCTGGAAAAAACAAGGAAAGGAGAAAGAAGATGGATAACGAGGTAAGGCCAACCTGGAGATTAGCTTGGGGATTGTGGTGGCGTTGGTTTCTTATTAGCCTGGGAATAGGTGCGATAATCACGTTAATCCTATTCTTGGTGAGCGTGTCACTCATACCCTGGCTTATATTCTGGTAAGCTCTCTTTGAATGGTTGCCTGGAGGGGTGTGGCGATTTGCTATTGCGACAAGGCAAGGGTGTGGTGTTTGCAGTGCCGGGCTGGATTACAGCAGGCAAACTCGCTGCATTGGCGGTGATTGAGGTTTTGGGGTATTGACAAGGAGGACTTTTAACTATATCGTATTTAAAAGAATAAAAAGGAGGGATAAAAAATGGAAAAAACGTGGAAACCGACAACTGCGGGTATATTGAGTATTGTTGTCAGAGCCATGCAAGCTGTGGGTCATATGATGGTTGCAAAGGAAGTTTTTTAAGGAGGCAGACAATGTTCTGTAGAAATTGTGGTAAAGAGTTAACAGGGGCTCCAGAAATTTGTATGAATTGTGGAGCCAAGCCGATGAGCGGTACAAGTTTTTGCCCCGGGTGTGGTGCTCCAACAACGCCACTAACGGAAATATGCGTTAAGTGTGGCGCAAGGGTAGCGAAGGAGCTAGCAGGGGATATATCACCAAAATCAAGGCTCGCTACTACTTTGCTTGCCTGGTTTCTTGGGTGGGTTGGTGCCCATCGATTCTACGTTGGCAAGACGGGAACTGCAGTCGTAATGCTGATATTGGGCATTGCAGGTGTGGCGACTGCGTGGGTCTTTGTGGGCATTCCTATTCTTATAGCGGTAGAGATTTGGGCTTTTGTTGACTTTATATTCGCTGTTATAGGACGTATGAGAGATAAGGAAGGCAAGCTCATTCAGAAATGGTAGCTAGCAATGCCTGCAAGGGAAATAGGGGATGTTCTGTAGAAACTGTGGCAAAGAGTTAACAGGGGCTCCAGAAATTTGTGTGAATTGTGGGGCTAAGCCGATGGCTGGCACCAGTTTTTGCCCCGGGTGTGGTGCTCCAACGACTACCATGACCGAAGTATGTACCAAGTGCGGCGCACGGGTAGCCAAGGCAATAAAGGCAAAGACCTGGAAGCCGACAGCCGCTGGAATCCTAGCTATTGTTGCTGGAGGTGTCGGCGCAGCCGAGTGGATAGCAGTTGCCGTGTTGGGGATATCTGTATGGGGATGGTTAAGCCTCGACAGTTTAGCTGATCTACGTGGAATCCTTGTAGCTCTGATCGCAACTGTAATAACGATTGGGATAGTAGCCGTAGTAGGTGGTATTTTTGCCTTAAAGAGGAAGAGGTGGGGACTGGCCCTTGCGGGCTCTATTTGTGCGATCTTCTCTTTTGTCCTTATCCCAGTGCTTGTGAACGTGCCTCTTGCGATAGCAGCAATTGTACTTGTCGTCTTGGGGAAGGGCGAATTTGAGTAAAGTTCAAGGTTCGGCAAGTTATGTGAATCAGATTTGAAAAAACCTTAAGGACAGAAAGGAGGCAAAATGCAAAGGTATCCTTTTCTAAGGTTTGCGACTACTGTTTTGAGGGTCGTGGGGTGGATAGTGCTAATAGGTGGGGTTATCGGTTCGATTGTTTTCGGAATTGTGACGGGTGGAGTTACAGATGCTTTCATGGCTGTTGGGGGGATAATTGGCTCCTTTCTGACCTGGCTATTCTTGCTTGCAACGAGGGAGCTTTTCTACTTGCTTATCCAGGTAGAAGAGAATACAAGAAACACGGCTGAGCGCATCACCATTACAGGGAAATCAAGCCAAGATTAAATTTATGCCTTAGTGGTCATGTGAAATGAAGGTAGTAATCTTTTCCTTGCTCCGCAAGCTCTTTTCCATATTCCGCAAGCTCTTTTCCATGTTCCGCAAGCTCTTCTCCATGTTCCACAAGCTTATTCGAAAATTGTGGCTGCTACCGCCCTGTAAGAAGCTAGACTATGTTTTGCAGAAAGCTTGGAAAGGAAATAAACCGCTGGAGTATCATTTCTTACCATACGTGACTAGTGTTTTGAGAGTTTTGGGGTGGGCAGTACTAGTAGTTGGCGTTATTGCTTCAATTGTCCTCGGACTCGAAATTGTGAAAAGTGGATTGATGGTTGGGAAAACTGAACTGATAGGTGTAGGTCTGGGTGTTTCCGTGATTGTATTGGGAATAATTGGCTCCTTCCTGGCTTGGCTATTCTTGCTTGTAAATAGGGAACTAATTTACTTATTTATCCATGTGAAAGAGAACACAGGAAACACCACTGAGCGCATTACAAAAGAACCAGATTGACATAAAATCTATCCCTTAGCAGGTTATGTGAATCAAGGCAGCAACCTTCTTATTCTTCTGTTCAGCAATCTCATTTACCATGGCTGCAGCGTCATAGGATGACTGAACCAGCAAGCTTAGATTCTTTCCCTTAGCCCAGCTTTCTGCCTCAGGAGCTATATGAGCAGCGCCGTCGGTTCCGGTGCCGACAATTATTACCTCAGGGTGACCCTGGCTCAATTCCTCCATCTCCCGTTCCTTGATTTTGTGGCTGCCGAACATCAGAAAGCCGCCTTTCCGCTTCTTTACCGTGCCATCGGCAAAAATCAAAACATCCCGGCGGTATTTCTTGCCTTCGATTACTATAGAGCCAAAGGTAAGTTCATCTATTTTGGCCACCAAATTTAGCCTTCCCTCCCCCTGATTTCTTCTTACTTTGTAAATCGGCTTTTTGTTTGCTGTTCCGTTTTATTGCCCGTCCATGCTTGAAGCGATTCAGGTTTACAAATCCTTCTGCCACGATCCTCCCCTTAAATAAAGCTATTCTTCAGCTTGACTATCGCCTCCTCAACATCGCTGCCCTGTGCTCTGAGACCCTTTATAGCCTGGCCTATTTTATCATGTTTGCAGCTATCACTGAGGTCAGCTAGCCTATTGTATAAACCAGTCCGCCTGCCAATTTTGAAATTAAGCCTTTCCTCATCTGGCAGAGATAAATACTTATTTATGATATTGAGGCATTTCCCCTTATCCTCGGACATCTTGCCTTCGACCTCCATCAATAAGTTAAGTATATGGTCGCTCTTAAGATAATTGGTAACTTGCAAGTTTTCAATGAAGGTACCTATTTCTTTTACCACTCCGTCCTCTGTTTGCAGCTCAAAATCTCCGTCTTGCAATCTGGTCCACAATGGCATAGTTGGAGAGACGTGGAGGCTGCGCAGCCTGATATAATCAGGGTCAATCTCATTTAACACCTTAGCTGTTTCCCGGGCATGCTCTTGAGACATTTTCTTGCCTCCAAGACCAGGCATAACATATTCACACAACGAAATGCCTGCTTCTTTCACCTTCTTTCCACCTTCAATGTGGTTCTCTGCAGTGCAACCTTTTTCCATATAAGCCAGCAAAGGGTCATAGCCAGTCTCCAGTCCGATGTGAATCCTATCTAGCCCGGCATCCTTGAGTTCCTTTAACTCCGCTAACGACTTTCTGGCTGCCGTATGGGACCGACCATATGTAGTTACTCTATTTAAGCTGGGAAAGGTTTCCCTCAGGAAAGTAATCACCTGGATTAGCTCGGGAGTACGCATGATCAGGGTATTGGAATCCTGGAGGAATGCTGTCTTGCCTTTTGTCCCAAGCCACAGGGCAACATGGCACACACATTGCCCATATTGAGGTTGATTACAAAGCATTGCTGCCACTTCTCTCACCTTATCGCCATAACCCATCTTCCAGGCCATTTCCTTAATACCTTCGCTGATAGCCTTAACCGCCTCAATATCCCTTATGATCTCCCCCACTGCCCTCAGCTCGAACTTACTGCCTTTATATACCGGACAGAACTGGCATCTATTCCAAGGGCAATTCCTCGTCGCCCTTATCAGGAGGGAATAAGCTTCACTCGGAGGTCTTATAGGACCTAGCTCAAAGGTATGGCCCAGCTTCTCTGTAATTGAGTAACTTAACATTCTTCGCATTTTAGCGTGCTGAAGGGGAATAGGCAAATAGACTTTAGCCTCCCCATCATGATAATATCGGTATTTCAAAATGAAGCAAATTGAATTAATCTCTTTTGATGCTGAAGGAACAGTGGTAACACCTGATTTCAGCGAGACCATATGGCATGAGGCCATCCCTGCGCTCTACGCTCAGAAGCAAGGGCTTGACTTTGCTCAAGCCAAGAGGCGTATTGTTGAGGAGTATGGCAGGATCGGCGACCAGAGGCTCGAGTGGTATGATATCGAATACTGGTTTAGATATCTTGGCTTGGGTTCCTCTGAGCCAGTGATACAAAGCTGCCTGGGTAAGATATCTTATTATCCTGAGATAACTGAGGTCCTTTCCTCCTTAGTCCGTGAATACAGGCTGATTGTTGCCTCAGGCACACCACTGGAGCTACTGCATCTCTTATTGCGAGATATCAAACCTTATTTTGTTCGAATTTTTTCTTCAGTCTCGCATTACAAACAATTAAAAAGCCCTGATTTTTACCTCAGGATATGTGAAGAGATGGGCGTCAAGCCAAGCCAGGTCATACATGTAGGTGATAACTGGCAATTTGATTTCCTCAATGCCCGACAGGCCGGCATGAACGCTTTTTATATTGACAGGTCAGGGAGAAACCATCAGGAATCTCTTAGCGATTTGACTCAATTAAAGCGCCTCCTCCCATCGCCGATATAATATGCTCCCTTTTGGTCTGAGGACAGCCTGCTCGCTATAGACATTGTAAGCCATTCTGGGTTACAATTTAATCATTGACCAATGCCAAATCATAGCGAAGTATCCCCCAAAAGCACCTCCCCCAAGAACAGATTCAACTTGTCGACGGCAGAGCTCGAGGAAATGGCCAAAAAGCTACGCCGTCATGTAATCACCATGATAGCTACGGCAGGCAGTGGGCATCCTGGCGGCTCTCTATCAGCAGCCGATATTATCACAGCGCTTTATTTCAAGGTCTTGCGCCATGACCCCAGAAATCCCCAGTGGTCAGAGCGTGACCGATTTATATTGAGCAAGGGACATGCTGCCCCCATCTTATACGCTGCCCTGGCTGAAGCTGGCTACTTTCCCGTGGCAGAGCTGGCAACATTGAGAAAGTTGGACAGCCGCCTCCAGGGACACGCTGATAGGAAGTTCACCCCCGGGGTAGAAATGTCGGCTGGTTCTTTAGGTATGGGCTTGTCCTTTGCCATCGGCGTCGCCCTGGCCTCCAGGCTGGATTCCAAAACTTACCGGACCTATGTTCTTCTTAGCGATGGAGAGTGTGAAGAAGGGCAAACCTGGGAGGCGGCTCTTTCAGCAGCCCATTTCAAACTAGATAACCTGACGGCCATAATTGACTGCAATGGTATACAGCTCAGCGGATGGACTCGCGACATCATGAACCTTGAGCCTTTTATTCAGAAATGGCAAGCCTTTGGCTGGCATACTATTGATATAGATGGACATGACCTTGACCAAATCCTGTCCGCTTGCCAAGGGGCTGAAAAGATAAAAAATAAACCCACCGTCATCATTGCCCGCACCATCAAGGGCAAAGGGGTTAGCTTCATGGAAAACAATGTGGCGTTTCACGGCAAGGCACCAACCTGGGAAGAAGCCGAAAGGGCGATAAAGGAGTTAGAGTAAGTATGGCTGAAGCATCTACTCGGGAAACCTACGGCAAGACTCTGGTAGAGCTAGGCAGACAAAACAAAGACATCGTTGTTCTGGACGCCGATGTGTCGCCCTCAACGATGACCATTTTTTTTGCCCAGGAGTTTCCTGAGCGTTTCTTCAACTGCGGTCTGGAAGAACAAAACATGGTCAGCATAGCTGCTGGCCTGGCTGCTTCGGGCAAAACTGTCTTTGCCACCACTTTCGTTGTCTTTGTCGTCTGTCGCTGTTTTGACCAGCTAAGGCTATGCATTTCCCAGCCGAATCTAAATGTTAAAATCGTAGCTACACATAGCGGCATCAGCGTAGGTGAGGATGGCACTTCACATCAAGCAATTGAAGATCTGGCCTTGTGTTGCGCTCTTCCCGGCTTCACCGTGGTCGTCCCCGCAGACGCCATAGAGGCTGCTGGGGCAATAAGAGCAGCGGCAAGTGACCATGGACCTTTCTACATCAGGCTAAGTCGCCCCAAAACACCGATTGTTTACCCCGAAGGCTATCACTTCACATTAGGCAGGGCAGTAACCATGAGACAAGGCAAGGATGCCACTGTTATAGCCGCGGGCATCATGGTCGCTAAGGCTCTGGAGGCGGCAGATAGCTTAGCAAAGCAAGGTATAGATTGTCGGGTAATCAACATGCATACTCTCAAACCTCTGGATGATGCAGCCATAGTCAAAGCAGCTTCAGAGACGGGCGCAATTGTCGTTGCTGAAGAGCATTTAGCACAAGGTGGTCTAGGCAGCCGAGTTGCTCAGACAGTAGCTAAAGAGAAGCCAGTGCCTATGGAATTCGTCAACCTTGGTGACAGGTATGCTGTGTCAGGCAAAGCTGAGGAGTTGCTTCAAAGATACGGATTGACCGCCAAAGACATTGAAGAGTCGGCAAAGTCAGTAGTCAAGAGAAAGTAATATTTTCAAGCTCGGCAGTAGGACTTATGTCCCTTTGAATGGTAAATCGTAGTTTAGTTTTGGGAAAACTAAATTATTACTTAAAGTGACTGGGAGCTTGCGCATGAAAAAGCGCTTTTTAATCCCTCTAGCCTGTGGAGCTGTGCTTGGCTTGCTCATCGTGTCTGGGTTGAGTTGCGTCAGCTGCTTCATTTACCCCGGGAGCCCTACTGCTCATGGGCTTCCGACAACGGAGTCTGAATTTAAGTCTTACATCACGCCCGAATACCCATGGGTTGAGGGAACTTTGCAAGGTATCCTCGATGACCCCCCATACGAACCTTCTCAAGTTGGCTTTGATGATATCCGAGACTGGGTCGCTACTAATATAGATTATATGCCTGATGAAAAGCGATGGGGTGAGGACTATTGGCAAACCCCCGAAGAAACCCTGTCCCATAGCAGTGGGGATTGCGAGGACTTTTCTGTTTTATTGTGCTCCCTCCTTAGAGCCTATGGCATTGATGCGGAGCGGGTATATGTCGCTCTTGGTATTGATAATGAGGAATATGGACATGCCTTCCTGATAGAGAATTGGTATCACGACGGGGAGTGGCGGAGGATAGAGTCTCAAGCGCCTGCCCAACTCTCCTCCTGGCATTCCTGGTTCGGGCCTCCCAAAGCACACCCTGATTCTGAACTATACGAATATGAAATTACCACGGCCTTTAACGACCTTTATTACTATGATGAATCTTTTCCATGGGATGCAGATTAAGCGAAGCGAGATAGCAAAATCTGTTTTAACCGCTTTCCTCAGCGGGGTCCATATCCGAACCTTTCTAACTTCCCCCTCAATGTTATCAGATTAACCACGTCTTCCTTATTGTATTCCAGCAACAAATCCAGCGCCTTTCTGTCACGGTGAATCTGATATCTCCACCAAAGTATCACCGCCTCCACTCCACCGATACCCTGTAGCCGTCGAGGAATACCTAACTGCCGCTCTACCGCCTTGAAGCCACCGTATAAATTATTCCTCCAGCAATCATGCATCAGGTCATGGTGATGAAAATGCTCTCTCAGATTTACCCTCAGACGGAAATTGATAAAAGGAATGTCAAAGCGGCTGCCGTTATATGTATAAATTGTGTCCACACAACGCAAGGTCCTGAGCAAGTTAGTCTTAGTTACATCACCCCCAACAAGTTGAACCAGTCTATTTTCAAAGTCATTGGCTAAACAGATGCCAATAACGGTTATCTCGTCATAAAACGAGCATAAGCCTGTGGTCTCAATATCAAGATAAGCATCAAATGGTAGCTGCAACCTGCTGCCTGCCTTTCCAATACTCCTATTTTGGCATATGATAGCATACGTTTGGGAAAGTGGCACAGCTTTGTGTTCTTATGCTCACTACATGGTATCATTCCGACTTAGGAGCAAAGAGGCATTTAGCTAAACAATTATCAAAGGAGAGCGAATATGAGAGAGTGCACCGTGGAGCAAAACAAAGAAAAATGTAACTGTACCTATGAGCCATGCAGTAGGAAAGGCATTTGCTGCGAATGCATAAGGTACCATTGGCAGGCAGGCGAGCTGCCAGCCTGCTTTTTCCCCGACGATGTGGAGAGGACTTATGACCGCTCTATCGAAAGATTTATCGAGACCTATCAGAAAAGAGGACGGTAATGAATAACAGCTCAAAATGGACAGGCAGATTGCTGAATAGTTTGCTATACTTCTCCCAGTATGCCAAGAATAGATAACCGAGTTGACAATGAGCTTCGCCCCGTGCGCATAATTTTAGGGTACCAGAGTTTCGCCGAGGGTTCAGCTTTGATTGAGCTGGGAAAAACGAGGATCCTGTGCTCTGTGAGCATGGATGAAAGAGTGCCCTTTTTTCTTAAAGGTGGCGGCCAGGGTTGGGTTACTGCGGAGTATGCTATGCTGCCTCGTTCCACAGTTACTCGTACACCCCGCAATAGGGCAGAGGGAAGAAGCCAAGAAATCCAACGTCTTATCGGCCGCAGCTTAAGGGCAGCAACTAACTTAGCCATCCTGGGAGAAAGGACATTTATGGTAGATTGCGATGTATTGCAAGCAGACGGTGGCACCAGAACAGCAGCTATCACCGGTGGATATGTTGCTCTTTATCACGCTTTCCATAACTTAAGAAAACAGGGCGTTTTGCCATTTATGCCATTAAATAAAATGATAGCAGCCACCAGCGTGGGCATTGTGAATGACAATATGCTACTTGACCTTTGCTACGAAGAGGATTACCAAGCTGAAGTTGATTTCAATGTAGTCATGACCGACAAAAATGAGTTTGTGGAAATCCAAGGAACTGCCGAGGGCAAACCTTTCTCTAAAGAAACTGCCGATGACTTACTTTCTTTAGCCCGGCAAGGGATAGTTAAATTGTTCAAAATCCAGAAGGAAACCTTAAGAGCCTTGTCCTAAATTTGTATTCAGGTTCTTCGCTTTTGTTTGCCTTGTTATTGCCGGAGTTGCGTTTGCATTGACAATTGCCCTGTTTTATACTTTAGTTTTGCTACAATTTATGCGAGGTTTTTAGGAAGATGACCCAGCTGGAGTTAGCGCGAAAGGGCACTGTTTCATCTCAGATAAAGCACGTGGCCGAAAAGGAAAGTGTAGAGACGGATTTTATCATCCAAGGCTTGGCTGATGGTGAAATCATAATTCCGGCCAACGTTAATCACCCAAACCTAATCCCCTGCGGCATAGGCAAAGGGTTGAGGACCAAGGTCAATGCTAACATAGGCACATCCTCAGATTTTTGTGATTTGAACACGGAATTAAGGAAATTACAGACCGCCATCGACTTTGGCGCTGACACTGTGATGGACCTGAGCACTGGAGGCGATATTTCAGCTATCAGGAGAGCTATCATGAGTGCTAGCGCCGTGCCGGTGGGGACGGTGCCCATCTATCAAGCGGGTATTGAAGCTATTGAGAATCGTGGAGCCATCGTAAACATGAATGTGGACGAGATTTTCGCTGTAATCGAAGAACATGCCAAAGACGGTGTTGATTTTATGACCGTCCATTGCGGAGTGACCCAGGCATCTCTGACCAGACTTAAAAAGCAGGGTAGGATGACCGATATAGTGTCTCGAGGAGGAGCTTTCCTCATCGGTTGGATGCTCCACAATGATAAGGAAAATCCCTTATATCAGTATTATGACCGCTTGCTGGACTTGGCTCGTGAATATGATTTCTCTTTAAGTTTGGGCGACGGCCTGCGTCCCGGATGTTTAGCTGATGCCACCGACAGGGCTCAAGTCCAAGAGTTAATCATCCTTGGTGAATTAGTGGAACACGCTAGGGAAGCTGGTGTTCAAGCTATGATAGAAGGTCCCGGGCATTTGCCACTGAACCAAATCGCCACTAATGTTCAATTGGAAAAGAGCCTCTGCCGGGGGGCGCCTTTCTACGTCCTTGGGCCTTTAGTGACTGATGTAGGCGCTGGCTATGACCATATAACTGCTGCTATTGGGGGGGCAATTGCCGCTGCTGCTGGCGCAGACTTTTTGTGCTATGTTACTCCCACTGAGCACCTTTCCCTACCCAGTATACAGGATGTTAAAGAAGGGGTAATCGCCTCTCGCATAGCTGCTCATGCTGCCGATATTGTTAAGGACGTAAAAGGTGCCAAGGCGTGGGATGAGCAAATGTCAAGGGCACGCAAGGCTCTTGACTGGGAAACCCAGGCTAAACTATCTCTAGACCCAGAACTTTCGCAGCAAGTCCATAGTAAGATACCTGCTAGCGGAGAGACTTGCAGCATGTGTGGCAAGTATTGCGCTATGGCAATAGTAGAGAAATACCTCGGCATCTCAGCACCCAAATGCTAAAGTAACCGCCAACTGACAGGTTATAATTGAAAAATGAAGGCAGAAATAATACCCGTTGGCACAGAAATTTTACTGGGCAACATAATTGATACTAATTCTTCCTTTTTAGCCAATCAATTACCATTGCTGGGAATCGACTTATATTTTATCTCTACGGCAGGCGACAACCAGAAAAGATTAGTTGATACCTTAAAGCGAGCCTGGAAGAGGGCAGACCTTATTATCACCACAGGGGGATTGGGACCTACTCAAGATGATATTACCCGTGAGGCCATTGGCGAGCTAGTGAATGAGGAACTGAAAGTCGATGAGAAGTTATGGCAAGAATTGCAGGCTTTGCTCCGCCGCTATACTGGGGAAATACCACAAAGCAATATAAGACAGGCAACTACCATCCCTTCGGCTCAAATAATTCCCAATCGTATGGGCACAGCGCCAGGTTGGTGGGTTGAGAAAGACAACCATATAATTATAGCCCTACCCGGGCCGTCCGATGAGATGAAAATGATGTGGCAAGAAGGCATTTTGCCCAAACTAAAGCAAAGAGTAACTGGAGAGGTCATCCTATCCAGGGTAATTAAGACTTTTCGGCTAGCCGAAGCTAAGGTAGATGAATTAGTAGCCCATGTTTCCAAGCTATCCAACCCTACTCTGGCTACTTATATCAATCCCGACGGTGTTTATCTGCGTATCACAGCCAAAGCAAAGGAAAAAGCAGAAGCTCAACGCCTTGTTTCCCAAAGCGAAGAACAAATTCGAAACATTCTTTCTCCCTATATTTGGGGGGTGGACGATGATACCCTGGGCTCTGTTATTGGGGAGTTGCTCAGAGCCAAAAACTTGAGTTTAGCAACCATGGAATCTTGCACCGAGGGGTTTCTATGCAGCACCATTGCCAGTGGCCGTGAAAGCTGTACTTATTTCAAGGGAGGATTACTGGCTTGCGGTGATGAGGCTAAAATGGTTTGCGGTGTGGATGCCTCAATTATGGAGCGATACGGCAAGGAAAGCACTCAGGTAGCTAAGGCAATGGCTGAGACGGCACGCAGGAATTTGAAAACCGATATCGGCATGGGTGTTGGGGGTAACATAAATCCCGATACAAATTCCGGCGACGCATTCATAGGCCTGAGCAGTGATAAATTCGAGCAAATCTTCACCCATACGCTCCGTGGAAATCGCCCAAGAATGAAGCAAAGGACAGTTTATGCCGCCCTTTTCGATTTAAGAAAGATGCTGCTCGAGGAGGTTTAATGCATTTAATTATAGATGGCTATTCCAGCAACCAAAAAATTCTCCGAGATGAAGATTTTCTTCGGAAGTGGTTGGAAAATTATCCCGCCAGGATTGGAATGACCAGGATTTCACCACCGTACGTGCTCAGATACATAGGACCGGTGTTAGAGGATTGGGGGATATCAGGATTTGTTTTTATAGCAGAAAGTCATATCGGCATCCATACCTTTGTTGAGCGGAATTACATCAACATAGACATTTTCTCCTGTAAGGATTTTGATACCGAGAAAGCAATAGAGGATTTTCGAGAAGGATTCCAGCTGATTAAATTGCGGACTTGTCTAATTGATAGAGAATGGCCCGAAGCAGAAACAGCGATGGCCAACCCTCAAAGTTTTATTTACCATGAACGACCATGACTGTCACCCCGAGCCCTCTGCTTGCTGGCATGAGGGGATATTCCTGCCACATGAGGTTTTTGCTGGATTAGAACCACCTTATTCAAATTTACAGCGAGCCAGGGCTGTAATTCTGCCTGTCCCTTACGACAGCACTAGCGAATGGCGGAGCGGATCTCGCCATGGCCCACAGGCTATTATCAATGCCTCCCAGTATTTAGAGCTTTATGATTTAGAACTGGACCGCGAGATATATAAAGTTGGTATTTCTACCCTGCCTCAAGTAGAACCGTTGCTGAGCAGCCCCCAGGATATGATTGACAGAGTTTATCAAGTGATTAAAGGCTTAATACAAAAGGAGAAATTTATAGTGTTGCTTGGTGGAGACCATTCCCTTTCTTTAGGGGCAGTTCGCGCTTTCAAAGAAGCATTTCCCAAACTTTCTGTGTTGCAACTGGATGCCCATGCTGACCTTCGAGATGAATATCTGGGGACTAAATATAGCCAGGCTTGTGTTATGCGCCGTATCTTTGAGCTTTGCCCTATCTCCCAGGTAGGGGTGCGCAGCCTTAGCTGGGAAGAAAAACAATTCCTAACACAAAACAAGCTGAAGCCTTTCTACATGTCTGACTTGGCATCGAATACAGCTTCCATAGACCAGATAGTGGACTCGCTTAGCGAAGATGTCTATGTCACCATAGATGTAGATGTTCTGGACCCTTCCATTATGTCGGCAGTAGGTACCCCCGAGCCCGACGGCATGTCATGGCGGCAAATCTTAGATATAGTGGAATCGATTGCCCTTCACAAGCATGTAGTGAGCTTCGATTTAATGGAATTTTGCCCCGCGGAGGGGCCAGGTTCTTGTGCTTTTCTATTGGCTAAATTAGCTTACAAGCTTATCGGTTGTGCTGTGCCGCAAGAAAGACGATGAAGGGTAACATAAGTTTAGGTAGGGTCTTCGGTATCCCCCTGCGACTCCATTATACCTGGTTCATTATCTTTGCCTGGGTTACCTTTTTACTCGTGTTTTCCGTCGCAGACCAAACTTACCCCATAGAGCAGAGGATAATTTTGGGTATATTAACCAGTTTACTCTTTTTTGCTTCCGTCATTACCCATGAACTAGCCCACAGCATCCTGGCTATTCGTAACAATATCCCGGTTAAAGAGATTACCCTATTTGTTTTTGGCGGTGTTTCTCAGATAACTAAGGAAGCAACCAGCCCCAGAGCAGAACTTTTGATAGCCATAGTTGGCCCTTTAACCAGCCTGGCTCTGGCTGGTATTTTCTACGGATTGTATCTTTTACTGGCCGGAACGCAGCAAATCCTGGCCGCTAGCTCAATGCAATGGCTAGCTTTGATAAATGTGATTTTAGCTGTATTTAACTTAATCCCCGGTTTTCCGTTAGACGGAGGCAGAATATTTCGTGCCCTCGTATGGCAAAGAACCCACGACTACCACAGAGCAACCCGCATCGCTACCAAAGTAGGCCAAGGAATAGCTTATGCCTTCATCGCTGGAGGCATTGCCCTCATTTTCGCTCTCCAATTATGGCTTAACGGCATGTGGCTAATATTCATTGGCTGGTTCCTCCATGATGCGGCCAGAGCTAGTTATCAGCAGGTTTTACTCCGCGATGCCCTTACTGGTATCACAGCACGCCAGGTTGCGGACTATGATTGTCCCTTAATCCCTCCCCACCTGAATTTAATGGAGTTAGTCCAGCAATATATATTGCCCACAGGGCGAAGTTCCTTCCTGATAAGCTGGGGGGCTGAGTTAGAAGGCATGGTCACCTTGCAACAGATAAAGAAGGTCCCCCGCACCCGTTGGGCAATCACCTCTGTGCAGGATATCATGACGCCGGCAAGCAAATTGAAAGTAGCTTATGCTGACCAGGATATCTTGAGTGTGCTCCAAGAAATGAATGGGGAAAGTGCCAATCACATATCGGTAATGGAAGCCGGGAAAATCATTGGAATAATAAACCGAGAAGACATAGCTCGCTTTCTTCGCACCCGAGCCGATTTCGGGATAAGCTCAAAACCCAGATAGCATTATCGAGGGTAATTCGATATCCGAAGTGAGCCGCCAGGGTCTCGAACCCTGAACCTGCTGATTAAGAGTCAGCTGCTCTACCAATTGAGCTAGCGGCCCGAGGTAATAATGTTAGCATTAAGAAACAGCGCAGACAAGTAGAGCTATAACGAATGAATTGACTTTATGGTTTATGGTAGAATAAACCTTCGCTAATGAAAATTCTTCGTGAAGTCGGCATAACTATTCTTATCGCCGTAGCCGTTTTTGCTCTCCTTCAGCTCACTGTACAGAGCTATACTGTGGTAATGTTCAGTATGGAGCCCAATTTCCAAGAAGGTGAGTGCATTATGGTTAACAAGGTGAGTTACCACTCCTCAGGCCCCCAGCGAGGAGATGTAATAGTCTTTCACCCACCAGTTCCCTCCGCCTATCCCTTCATTAAGCGGGTTATTGGCTTGCCCGGCGAGACTGTGGAGATTAGGGATGGCCAGGTTTTCATCAACGGTATTCCTATAAATGAACTTTATTTATTTCCAGAGCCACCACAAAACAATAAGGACTATGGCCCACAAGAACTGTCTGACGATGAATACTTAGTTCTCGGAGACAATCGCAATGGCAGTAACGATTCTCGCTCATGGGGACCAATCAAGCGTGATGACATTCTTGGCAAGGCCTGGTTTATCTACTGGCCACCAAGCAAATTGAGGGTAGTCAAGCATTACAGCTACCCGGAGCTGCTTGGAACTGAGGGACAAGAAATGGTACTTTGCCAGTCGTTTGGAGTGCAACTTGAGTGACGAGGTACTAGAGATATTCAAGGCGGCTGGAGCAATAAAAGAGGGCCACTTCTTGCTCGCCTCAGGATTACATTCGCCTGTTTATTGGGAAAAGTTTCGCATCTTACAGCACCCGCATCTTACTGAGAAACTGTGTCGCCTTATCGCCCAACACTTTAAAGGGCAAAAAATAGACGTAGTGGCTGGACCAACCACCGGCGGCATTATTTTGGCCTTCGAAACCGCCCGCCAACTGGGAGTGGGGAGCATCTTTGCCGAAAAAAAGGGAGCGGTAAGGGTCTTCCGGCGCGATTTTGAAATTGCGCCTGGCGAACATATCCTTATTGTTGATGACATCCTTACCACAGGAAGCTCGCTCAGAGAGACGATAAGTGCTGTAGATAAACTGGGGGGTATTATCATTGGTATTGGAGTGCTTGTCGACCGCAGTGAGAAAAATTTGGACTTTAACCAGCCTTTCTTCAGTTGTCTTCGTGCCCCCACCACAGTTTATTCACCCCAAGAATGTCCCCTTTGTGCTGCTCACATCCCTCTTGTCAAGCCAGGCGCCCCAAGCTGAACCACCCCATGAAAGTCTTGCGACTTTTTAGGGGTGATTTAGCATTCCCCTTGCTCAAAGCGACGATTAAACAATCACGAATGCACTTGCTTGACACTGGAATGGGGGAAAACCTACAATATCCCTGATGCCGAGGTAGCTCAGGTGGTAGAGCAGCGGACTGAAAATCCGCGTGTCAGCGGTTCGACTCCGCTCCTCGGCACCAACTATGAGGTTGTAAAGCAGAACCAGGTTAACAGTAGAACGCCTCCTTGCAAAGAGGAGGTCACTGAGAATGTTTAAAGGGGATTAAGGCTTCCGGGGTAAATGCGCCGAAGTGGCGGAATGGTAGACGCGGCAGTCTCAAAAACTGTTGGGGGGCAACCCCCGTGTCGGTTCGAGTCCGACCTTCGGCACCACGGATTAAAAAATTTAACCGGGTTGCAACAAAAATCGATGGGGTTTGTAGATGTTAATGCCGGGGTGTGTAGCGGTAGTACAGAGGACTCTGCATATGCCAATAAGAGCGAATTATTGAACCAGCCCATCCAATACATCGCAGCCAGAGGAGAAATAGGGGGAAAAGGAAGAGAACAAGCTCGACCTAACACTACAAGGATAATCGTGTGGAACTGGATAACCTTGACCCAAACGAACTAAGCGAGAGTGAAAAGCATCTGATAGCTCCGTGCGGAATATATTGTGGAGCGTGTGACCTCTTTTTGGGAAACAGTAGGAATCTGGCAAAGGAGATGTACCGAATTCTGAATGGTTTCAACATGGCAGACGTTGGGCCTTGGGCTATGGGAATCCAGCGCGAGAGGGTGGTAGACTTCTTGAACATACTGCAGAACTGGAGCCAGGGCAGTAAATGTCCCGGGTGTTGGGCAGGAGATTGGGAAAGCCGTTCTTGTCCAGTCCGAGCCTGCTCACAACAACAAGTGTTTCTGACATGTGCTGAATGTGACAGGATGCCGTGCAACCGTTTGGAAGAAGGACCCTCACCAGAAGGAGCCGCTTTCCTTGAATTGGTCACGAAGAGGTACTCAAACTGGAATATAGTGAATCTTGAGCGAATCAGGGAAGTTGGATATCGTCGTTTTGTTGACGAAATGCAGGAAAAGGTACGAAATGGCTTCTTGACCAGTGACGTGATATCACGTGAAATGGTTATGAGCGAAGCCAAGGAGAAGAGGAAAAAGAAAACTGGTAAGAGAGGCACAAGACGGAACAGAAATCTTTGATCCAACTAGCTAGGAAACTGGCACCAAGTCACTCTTACCTTTCCAGAGGCAAGCATGGTAAGGGCTCAGCCAGGCCCTAAGTGCTAAGAAACACGTAGTTACATAGCAGTGCTTTGTGCTACAATTCATACGATAATGCCGGGTTGTGTAGCGGTAGCACAGAGGACTTTGGATCCTTTAGCCCAGGTTCGAATCCTGGCCCGGCAGCCAACTAAAATCAGAAAAGATAGGAATGTGGTCGAAGGGAAGGATGAAGAAGAGCTTCGATCAAGAAGCTGGTACCTGAGCCAGTGACTAATCCAGAGCGGAATTCAATGGAAAAAATTAAGCACGTGACTATATATACCGATGGCGCATGCCTGGGAAATCCTGGCCCCGGTGGGTATGGAATAATACTCATCTATCAGGGTCACAGAAGAGAGCTATCAGGGGGCTATCGCAAAACTACCAATAACCGAATGGAAATAATGGCTGCGATTGTTGGATTAGAAGCTCTAAAAGATAAATGCAAGGTGACGTTGTACAGTGATTCCGAGTACTTAGTCAAGGCAATGTCGAGAGGATGGGCTCAGAGATGGCGAGCAAATGGGTGGAAGCGCAATAAACGGGAAAAAGCGTTGAATCCCGACCTCTGGGAGAAACTCTTGCAACTATGCGAGTATCATGAGGTACAGTTCAGCTGGGTTAAGGGGCATGCCGGAACCCCTGAAAATATACGCTGCGACGAGCTAGCCATGCAAGCTGCCCAGCAACCGAATTTGCCTAATGATCAGGGCTACATCTCTCAGAGTGAGATAAAGTAAACAGCAGGATATGCCAGACTATAAATTCGCTGTGGTAATAGAGCGAGATGAAGATAGGTTTTGAGGCAGGGATTCAGGGAAAGGCACCTTGAGGGAAATCTTAAAAGATGCCAAAATTAGCCTAGCGAACTTGAGCAGTTGCGCTAAGGTATTCGTTCCCCGGTAGCTCAATGGTAGAGTAGGCGGCTGTTAACCGCTTGGTTGCAGGTTCGAGTCCTGCCCGGGGAGCTTGGAATTCATCCCCTGACAACCCTGAACTGTCAGATGAAGTGCCAACCAAAAAAGCTAGCCAACCGCACCCTCGGAGCGATTGCCGTTGTACGCCCCCCAATTCCCTTGACAGAGTGGGAGTGATATAATACACAAGTTAGGAGCTCAAAAAACTAAACTATCACATGCGTACTGGTAATATTGGGCAACGAATGATTCGTCATAAATGGTAAATCAACGAAGACTACCTCAGGCAATATGATTTAAGTAGAGCTTAAGAAATTAGCGCCAGAAAGGGAACGAGAAAATGAGTGAGACCGAAACCTTTGAACAGTTAAAAAAGTTGATCGTGGAGCTGTTGGAGGTTGATGAACCAAAAGTGGTCCCCAAAGCATCATTTGCTGATGACTTTAATGCTGATAGCCTGGACTTTATTGAATTCATTACTGCGGTGGAAGACACCTTTAAAATCGAAATCCCCGATGAGGACGCGGAAAATTTACAAACTGTTCAAGACGCAATCGACTACATCGAATCAAAAATCTAGAAGATAGCCATCGCTGGAATAAGCACTCATGCCTCCATTTATTGCTTGTGATGGTGCGACAGGGCTATAAAATTAGCTCAAAAAGCTTTTTAGGCTGGAAAATAAGTGTTGAGCAAGCGTGAACAAGTCACTTAAAAGAAGAGTAGTAATCACTGGACTTGGTGCTGTTACTCCCTTAGCCACGGGTGTTGAAGAATCCTGGCGAAAGCTATGCCAGGGTAAATCAGGGGTGGCCAGAATCACCAAGTTTGACCCTTCTGGTTTTAACGTGCAAATCGCTGCCGAGCTCAAGGATTTTCATCCTGAAGATTTTCTGGATAAGAAAAAGGTTAGAAGGACAGACCCCTTCATACAGTATGCACTAGTGGCTGCTCGCATGGCAATAGACGATGCTGGATTGACTATAAATGGAAATAATGCCAGCAGGGTAGGAGTAGTGCTAGGCTCATGTGCTGGCGGCATGAACATGTATGAAAAGAACCTTTGCGCCCTTTGTAATGAGGGGCCAGAGAAGGTTTCCCCTTTCTTCATCCCTGGATTTATAGCCAACATGGCGGTAGGGGAGGTCTCCATGGATTTTGGTGCCCGGGGACCGAGCAAATGTGTGGTTACTGCCTGTGCTACCGGAAACAATTGTATTGGTGATGCTTTCAGGCTTATTCAATATGACGAAGCAGATGCTATGATTGCTGGAGGGAGCGATGCCTACATTCTTCCAGTCGCCATTGCTGGATTTGATAAAATGAGAGCCCTGTCCCGAAGGAATAATGAGCCCGAGAAGGCAAGCCGTCCCTTTGACAAAGACCGTGACGGTTTTATAATCGGAGAAGGTGCCGGGGTTGTTATCTTGGAGGAAATAGAGTCAGCTATGCGAAGAGGGGCTAAAGTCTATGCCGAGCTTATTGGCTACGGCTCAAACATCGATAGCTTTCATATAACTGAGCCCGACTGGGAAAATCAAGCACGGTGTCTTAAGCTGGCCCTGAGTGACGCTGCTACCTCGCCTAGCGATGTTGAGTATATTAACGCTCACGGAACGTCTACCGTTCTCAGTGATGTATCTGAAACTAAGGCTATGAAGGCAGCCTTAGGAGAACACAGCGAAAAGGTGCCTATAAGCTCCAATAAATCTATGCTCGGTCATTTATTAGGGGCAGCAGGTGGAGTAGAAGCTATTTTCACTGTTCTTACCATCAGGGATGGTATTGTACCGCCTACCATAAATTATGATACCCCGGACACTGAATGCGACTTAGATTATGTCCCTAATATCGCCAGAAGGGCGCAGGTAAATATAGCTCTTTCCAACTCCTTTGGCTTTGGCGGAGTTAATGCCACCCTTGTCTTCAGGAAGTTTGCAGAATAGTAGTTAAAAAACGCTGTCCAAGGTATCCCACAGTTCCGTCTCACTTTGAAATGCGCCAATTTTTATGTGCTTAACTATACCTTCGCTATCGACGAGGAATGTAATTGGAATATACCCTCGTGCGTTATCACTACGGCTATAGGTCTGAAAAACCTCCATATTCCCATCCAGTGCTACTATCATTGTTGGTTCATAGTCGTCGAAGAATCTTTCTACCTCGGAAATGGGTTGCCCGACGTTAATAGCTATGACTTTTATCTCTCCTTCACTTTCCTGAGCCACAACCTCAAAATAAGACAGCTCCCCAACACAAGCGGGACACGTTGTAGCCCAGAAATTAAGCACCACCGGAGTCCCTTCCAGCTCAGATAGGGTTATGTTAGCTCCTGTCATAGTAAGCAATGTGAAGTCCGGTGCCTTTTGGGATAGTAGCGAGGAATTACAACTCAGAGCGCCTCCAACTAGAATAAGAACCGCGATAATCAGAGTTATTCGTATTAACTTTTTTGACATTCTACTAGCCATATTAGTAACCTCCTAGCATAAGCCCGCTGAGATAGTTTAGGTAACCGGTCAACATCAGAATTCCTACGCTGATAAGCAGTACCGCAGCTACTATGGAGGTGACGAAAGCATGGCGGCTAAGCCATCTTAGGTATCGGGATGCTGCCCCCAACAATAGACCCACGGCGATGAAAGGCAGCCCCAGCCCTAAACAATAAGCAAGTAAAAGGTAAACTCCCTGCCACACTGTTTGTGAGCTCGCTGCCAGGGCTAGTATGCCCCCCAGAATTGGGGCAACACAGGGAATCCAGCCCAGGGAGAATATTACCCCTATTAGCAAAGACCTCAGATAGCCTGTACCTTTGGCCCTGCCAAAGTCAAGGCGTTTCTCATAATTGAGCCAGGGCACCTTAGTAGCAGCTATTAGAAATATGCCGAACGTGATTAATAGGGCACCAGCCACTTTTTCCAACACTCCCTGTGGCACCGCGGCTCCTAATAAGCCAAGAGAAGCTCCTAAAGCGGTGAAAACCAGAGAGAAACCGACTATGAAGCTGATGGTATGGAGAAAAATATGTTTTCGATCAGCAAGTTCTGGAGTAAGAACTGATGCACCAGCTATATTGGCCAGATATACCGGAACCAGCGGTAAAATACAGGGTGATAAAAAGGATAGAATCCCCCCGGTGAAAGCCGTTAAGAAGGTTATACTCGGCATCTATATATTCCTCTTTCTAGTATAGCAGCTATGCCATAAACTAAAAAGGATAAAGCTTTTGCTACCACACAGTATTTGATACAATAATTGACAATGGGGCTGTAGCTTAGTCGGGAGAGCGCCTGCTTTGCAAGCAGGAGGTCAGGGGTTCGAATCCCCTCAGCTCCACTCAACGCTGTAACTATAACCAAGTAGTCTTGGAGGCTGTTATGTTTTCAATCGCGTAACGCTCCGACCTGATTTTAGATTGATAATAAACATTGCTGCCAGTATGCACGCTGCACCACCGAGAGTTCGCAGTGTCAGCTGGTTTCCACCAATGACAACAGCGAATAATCCGGCAAAGACCGGCTCCATTGTCATTACCACCGCTGCATGCATTGGTGATACAAGTGATTGAGCCCACGTCTGTACAAAAAAAGCCACAGCGGTTGCTAGCACCCCTGTAATCCCTACAACTTCCCACACTCCAGGATCGGGCGGCACGGCAATGCCTTCAGGTGTAGCAGCTATGAGCGATATTACGGCGACAGTCCCAATTTGAAGCAGGGAAAAGGCGTACGGCTCGTATTGTGATGACCATTCACCCAAACCAACTATATGAATAGCAAAAAATACGGCGCCTCCTAGTGTGAGCAGTTCACCGATTCCAACTGACCAACCGTTGAGACTGAGTAATGCCAAGCCCACAGTAGCCAGTGCTATTACGATCCAGGTATTACGATTGGTTTTACGGCGAAGTAATATCCATGACATAACTGGGGTAAAGACGACAAACATGCCGGTAATAAACCCCGAAATAGCTGCGGATGTATAGCGCAAGCCGTATGTTTGAGCAATATAACCTAGCCCAAGTATTGTGCCTAGTCCAACGCCGCGCAGTAATTCGAGACGCGTCACGTTGCGCAGACAGGTCGGACGCAAGGCAATCATCACAACACTGGCTACTACAAAGCGCCACGCTAGAAAGTCCATGACTGCCATGCGTGCTATGGCATCTTGTACAACAAGAAAAGTATAGCCCCAGACTGCCGTTACCCCAACAAGGGCAACTAAGGCAATCATTGGTGATGATTTCCAATTCGCTGACATATTCCTCTCTATATTATGTGTGATGCCAAGCCATCAGTCTACCATAGGTATTATGTATGGGTTAAGTGGGGGATTGGCCTATCATTCCCATAAGAGTCACAGCTCAAATCTTTTGAAAGCAACGTACTTAGGATAGTCGATGGCGAATGTAAATAGAGCCGAGAACCCAAGTACAAATAGCATCTGAAGCGGCGTCACTGGCGGTACAATCAAGCCATACACGCCTAACAAGCCAAATACGACTATGGCTGCCACGGTGGCTATGAGTAGCTCTCTTCCTGGTCGAGACGACCAGAAAGACCGTCTTTCTCTCACGATATAGACTCTAAACTGGCTTGTAAAAATTAGCGTCAGCATTACAAATGTACGTAGCTGGTCAAATCTCAGATTAAAATAGTAGCTTCCCATCAATAGCACAATTGCTCCCTCTACCACTAACAAGGCACCGACGATGAGTGAGGCGAAGGTGATTTTCGGCACATTCCACCTATTAGGATGCGCCGTGTATTCTGCGTTATCAGTCGCCATGGAGCGCTACAATGTCAAAACCTGGGCAATTGGTGTCAGCGGGAGACGAGTAACTGCAACAAAGCCGGAATCAGCCCTTTCTTCTCAAACAAAAGTTCGGGAACTGTCCCCCCTTCCCCATCAACTTCGTTCCTGAATAACTTCTCCCGTAAGCTATCGCTCTTTAACATTTCGCAGCTATATTAGCGTTATTTGACCTGCGCCTTATCAGGTGAGTGGCGACAAACACCACAGTCATTATAGCCACGAAGCCAATGACAATCCAGGCAGCATACTCAGGTCCCACATCCTTTAACCCGAGCCTGGCTATAGTCCCCAAGATGATTAATGTTCCATCATAGACAATGAAAGAAAATATGATAGCCAGCACCATCTGATAGTAACGGATGCGTACTGTGCCAGCGGCCATCGATGATACCTGCATCAACCCCGGCGTCAATCTGGCAGCAACTATCACCGGTATGGACCATCTACCTAGCCTATTCTGAAATTGCTCAAAGTTACGCCGCAAGAATTTTGAACGTTTACCGACCCAGTCTACGAATCTTGGGCCCAGCAGCCGGCTTACCCAGTAAATAACGCTCGTTCCCAGCAGGCTGCCACTCAATAGCATCAGAAGGACAAGGAGCACCGGCAGTGAGAAGGCCCCCATTTTGTAGGTAGTGAAAAACACGATGGTGTCAAGTGCGAATGGAAAGGGAATACCAATGTCGGCTGACATGGCTAAGAAAAATATGGCTGCCAGTCCCCCTGGATTATCGGCGTTTATGGAAACAGCTAGTGTAGCAAGTGCTCCGTTTATCCAGTCAATCATAGTACGACTCAGGCTATTGTTACACAAAATGTAGGTAGGGACAATGGAACAACGTCTGGTCAACGAGAAGGCACAAGAGTTAGCCGCTACCTGGGTGGCAATACGTCTTTGAGTTTTTCTGAAGCTGGCTCACCACCAATGCCCCAGTGTGTCTTAGGAATTTCATGAACGATTACTTCGACAGCATGTGCCGGGATACCCACATCCGCAATAGCCTTTGTTATACCCCCTATCATCGTTTTAACTTTTTCCTCTCCAATACCCTCCCAGCAATTTACATGAACAATAGGCATTTTCACCTCCTTATCAGATTTTTCATTTGAGCTTAATGTTAAGTATAGCCATTGTACCCAAAAATAGCTCGGTTCAATTAACTGAGATCTATACTACATCCCTTGCGTGCTTTTATAGCCGTGCGGGGGCAGATCTAGTTTCCACCATGCTTCGGCGTCTTTACCGTAACCGGGGTCGGTATACATCTTTGTGATCACCTTGTTGAACGCCGGCGTGGTGGATATAACTTGCCTGACAAAATCGTGTATGTGTATAAATGATGTATCCTGCTTGGACAAGGGGCAACTGGCCAGGCAGATGCCACAGTCATGTCCGCCTATTTTCAGCCACTGTGAGAAGCAGTTGGGCGCTTTTTCGTAGTATGTCTTGACACCGGGGTTGTTCCAGGGTCCTTGTACCTCCCAGGAGGGCTCTGTTTCCATGCTAAGGGCGCTAGAGGGGCATAACTCGGCACACTTCTTGCAGTCTCGGCAGTAGCGGAATATGCCGGCATCTATCGGCTTGGTGGGAGCCAGCGGCAGGTCAGTAATCACCTTGAATACCCGCACCAGGGGGCCCCATCTGGGTGAAATCATCCGGTTCAAACGGCTGAGCTCGCCCAGACCGCCCAGCACGCCAAAACCGGGGCTGTTCCCCGAGGTGCCCATGGTGCCGTCAGCCAAACACTGGTAGCCCAGCCTGTTAATGAATTGCTGGAGGCGGAGCTGCACCGAAGTGCCCTCGGAATAGGCTATCGACGAGGCGGCGGTTGAGAGTGCTGTCGGGGCTGTGGCCAGGGAGGGCGGAGACATCCGTATGGTATAGACAATGACCCATTGCGCCTTATAGGGTATCACCTTCTTCTTTTTCGTCTCGTAAGCCTTGTCCACATCCTCAAATTCCCACTTCCGGTTATCCCAGCCATCAAATGAATAGATTAGTTTGCGGGTGTTTTCGTCAAGTTCGACCACGCCTACGGAGGTGGCCCCAAAAAGCTTGGCGGCGGCTCGAACCATCCGTGTATTCTCCTCAGGTGTGCCCTCGTAGCGGGGGTATTCCAGGTCATCGGGTATGCCCGACATGGTGAAGGGAACATTGAGTCCGGGGCCGAGGAAGGCGTGCTCTGTGGTCAGCAGTGAGGTCAGCCAGCCAGCAGCGACCAGCGCCTTCTCCCTCAGGCTGAACCCCGGCTCATTTTCAAGTATATTTGTTGTGCTCGTCTCTATGGCACGTTTCCCCAGCTTCATGGCATTCTCGGGACCCAGCGCTTGGGCGAAGCCGTTGTTGAACATGATATTGCTGCAGTCGAAGCGCTTCATCTGGCTCCAGTCAATATCCACGGTGGGTTTATCAACCTCCCTTATCCACCAGGGCAGTCTCCGCTCCGCTGCCGGTGACGACTTAATCTCGTCAAGATCATGGTATTTGGTATGGTGCTTCATGTCTGCTCTCCTTTCTTTGTTTAAGGTTTTGTCGGTGTGGCTGACTTAGTTCGATTGTTTGGGTATTTTCAAGACCCCATTGAGTTCCTCTAGGCGAAGCTACCGTTTGTGTGCCTTTTGTCCTTGGCCCTGCTTGCCCAAACCACAGGCCTTACCATATTAACTAGCGACCCGCATAGCGCGGGCGAAGCCGCGCTCACGTTCGTCCAATCTGGAGATATTATGGGTGGTTCGGGTTGCGGGCTGCTTAACCCTTTTCAGTCTTTCCATAGGGTAGGGGCCAAGCTGCTCTCTTCTGCCTGATATTTTCTGGTGACATAGCTTCTTTGCCATTATTACCTCCCCGGTAGATTTTCCATTTGAGCTTAAGTATAGCTATATCAAATAGAAAGGTCATCGCTTGTCTCGAGCGACAGCCTTCCAGAGCTATTGTTACACAAAATGTAGGTAGGGACAATGCCCAGTTTTAATTTAATTAAATTGCCTCGATGGGCTGTAGCTTCACGCTCAGGACGTGCTGAGCTCTGTATAGTAAAATATTGTTACATGGGCTTATACTGGTATATCACTTGCGGAGACAACTAATGCCAAAAAGTGTGCCACCTCGGTTTGTCCTAATATTGTGGCCTGTTGCGGACAGACTTTTGAGAGTAATCCATCACATCAGGCCCCTGAAAGCCGATGGTAGCGGCATCATTCGCTTCAACCTTCGCCACTACAAAGGCCCCACCAAAGTACTAAATGACGGCTCCAAAGTAAAAACCGGAGACATAATCATAGAGCTTCATTTGAACAATGCCTGGTTTAGAAGAAGACGTAATCTGAATTTAAGCGCCTCACAATCGCCACGGGAATTCCTGGGTTGTTTAGCACAGGACCTCCACTTTCTAGCTCAGCAAATAGCCAGCGGGATGTTTGGCAATATTACAGCGCTCCACGGTATCACCCTCCTGCATGTAGCCGCCAGACGACTGGGATTCCAGGTTGATGAACTGCCCGATAGCCTGTGGAAGAAGGGGGCCTGCTTCTATATGGCCGGGTTAATGCAGGTCTATCATTTGCGGGGAGATGAAGTGTCGGGACTCAGAGAAAAGCCTTGGGAGCTAAAAGAAGTCTGGTTTTCCAGGGCGGCACTTTTGACCAGGTATGGCCCAAAAAATCCGTGAATTCGCTCTTATGCCGAAACTGAGCTTGCTAGGCTGAAAGCTCACCTTCTGACTCAAGAAGCTCAGGTATGGTGACAAAATCAAAACCCCTTTGCTTCAGGGTGCCAATTATCTGCGGCAGAGCCTGGAGCATCTGGCTGCGGTCATAGCTTGGTCTGCTATCGCGACCATCATGCAGGACAATTACGCTCCCTGGCTTTGCCCGCTGAACGATAGTCCGTACAATCTCCTCGCCAGACTTATCTGCCTTCCAGTCGCCAGTCATGTTGTCCCAGGTAACTACCGTGTACCCGAGGTGGCGAACAGTTCGCATCAGCCAGGGGGTACGGAAGCCGTGGGGAGGGCGAAAAAGCTTGGGCTCAAATCCGGTACACTCATAGATTGCCTGACGAGCCAGCTCAATGTCGCGAGCAACCGCCTTGCCCCGTCTCAGGCATAGTGACTTGCGGTGATGGTAGGAGTGATTCCCAATCACATTTCCTGCTGTCACTATCCGTCGGCAGATCTCAGGATAGCGCCGGGCGTTTTGCCCAATGATAAAGAAGGTCGCTTTTATTTTATATTGCTCCAATATGCTGAGAACCTGGGAGGTATACGGTTCGTTCGGGCCGTCATCAAATGTCAGTGCAATCCGAAGATGGTTGCGGTTGCCATTAGAACACACCTTGCCATAGAACATGGAGCGAGGGTTAATCCCGTGGTAGGCAACCAGTGTACTCAGAACACCGATATCAAAGACATAAATGGCCCTTCCCACCGCCTCAATCACGGGGCCGATATGCAACCAAAGTAATACAAAGAAAAGGGCAACATACATCAAGGATGCTTTAACTCTCTGCCAGGAAAAACTGGCAACCACTGTTTGCCATGCCTTGGTCGGCCAGTCTTCCAGCTTTTCGGAAATTGGTGTATACCAGAAAAGGACCGAGAAGTAATCCACAATCCAGTTCCAGTATTGATTCACCACACCCATCCTCTTCAAGCGACGAGCCGAGGTAAGGACAAAGAGCCGGGGGATAATGCCTCCCTTACCAGCTCTTTTCAGTCTCAAGGAAAGTTCGTACTCTTCGCCATAAAACTTGATGCTGGTATCAAATCCACCTACTTCCAATAGTGCTGAGCGTCGTACGGCGAAGTTACATCCCCATATAGCACCACCCTTATTAAAAGCTTTACGGAAAAGCTGGTCTACAATAATGTTGATGAAACTACCAGCGTAGGATGCAATCTTGGCGATCCTGCCAGCATCGCAATAGGCATAGGGTCCGCTTATCACCACCGTCGCTGGCTCCCGGATAAAGCGCGACACGATGGTTGAAAGCCAGCAAGCTGGTGCCTGAGTATCGGCATCGATGAAGGCGATAATCTCTCCTGTTGCTACTTCGGCGCCCTTTTGCCGAGCGCACGCCGGACTTCGCTTACTTTCATAGACAACCTTGGCTCCCCAATCGAGAGCTATCTTGGCAGTATTGTCCGTGCTGGCATTATCAACTACAATAACCTCATACTCGCCGGCGTAGTCCTGCTTTCCTATGGACTCCAAACACGAAAGCAGATAGTTTTCTTCATTGTAAGCTGGTATGACCACTGATACGAAGGGTAGCCCTTTGGAGCGGGCTGCCGGTGCCTGCACTATGTTATCCTCGCTCATAACCTGTCAACGCTGGAATACATAGCTTGCTTATATTATATCACATTGTCAAGACTTGTTGGTGGCACATCGGCATAACATATAGCCACTAGCTAGATTGCACTTTTCATCTTCCCGTCTGGTGGCAGCAGAAGGGAACTACTTCGTAAGCCTTGACGAGACAGGCCCAATGAGGGTATCTTTTAGTTACCTATTACTGTCCGATTTTAACCCGCTCCCAGGTGGCGGGTTCTACATACGTCGTGGCAAAATCAAAAGGGACTTCACAGCGTAGGAAAGGATGTAGAGTGAGAACTTACATTCTTGCTATTGACCAGGGTACCACCGGGACAACGGCACTTATTGTTGACCGTGATGGGATCATACGTGGGCGTGGTTACGCCAGGATTCCCCAGTACTATCCCAAGCCAGGCTGGGTGGAGCATGACCCCTCGGAGATTTGGGAGCAGACTTTACATGCGGTCAGCCAAGCCAAGCATGCTGCCGGAATTGGGGATGCTGATATCGCCACCATAGGCATCACCAACCAGCGGGAGACGACCATACTTATAGACAAGGTAACTGGAGAACCTATAGGGCGGGCTATCGTGTGGCAGTGCCGTAGGACGGCAGACAGGTGTGATCAACTCAAAGCACAGGGGATGGCCGAAATCATCCAGGCCAAGACTGGCCTGGTAATCGATGCGTACTTCTCGGCGACAAAGATACAGTGGTTATTGGAGAACTTGCCTGGGATACGGGAGCGGGCGGAGCGGGGTGAGATTCTATTTTGTAACGTGGACGCCTGGTTGCTCTGGAAACTCACCAATGGCAGAGTACATGCCACCGATTTCTCAAACGCATCTCGCACCATGCTGTTCAACATCAATACCTTGGATTGGGATGACGAACTACTGCGACTTTTTAACATTCCGCGTTCTATGCTACCAGATGTTTACCCCTCGATTAACATTTTTGGTTATACCGAGGATGGGATTCCCATCGCTGGAGTAGCCGGTGACCAGCAGGCGGCCTTGTTTGGACAGGCATGCTATCAGCCCGGTATGACTAAGGTGACATATGGCACAGGGGCTTTTGTGCTTATGAACGTAGGTAAGAAACCTGTCGCAGCCAGACAGGGTCTGCTGACTACCCTGGCTTGTAGCCTCGACAAGAAAGCAGAGTACGCTTTGGAGGGCAGTGTATTTATTGCGGGGGCAGCTATCCAATGGCTACAGGATTTAGGATTAATCAGGGAGGCAGGGGATTCAGAGCAACTGGCACTGGAAATAAAGGATACCGGTGGTGTGTACTTGGTACCCGCCTTTGTTGGCCTGGGGGCGCCTCACTGGGACATGTATGCGCGCGGTACGCTCGTCGGGCTGACTCGTGGCAGTGGCAAAGCCCAGGTTGTAAGGGCTACTGTGGAATCAATCGCTTATCAGGTGACGGACGTTTTGGAAGCGATGCTGGCTAACTCGCGTCTTCGGTTGGCGGAGATAAGGGTGGATGGTGGGGCTGCGACTAACAACTTCTTGGCACAGTTTCAGGCTGACATCGCCGGGGTAGAAGTATCTCGACCAAAAATGTTAGAGACGACGGCTCTAGGAGCAGCATATCTCGCTGGCCTGGGGATAGGGTTTTGGAAATCTGGTCAGGAGATAGAAGCGCTACGGGAAGTAGGCCAGCGGTTCACGCCAGATATGGAAGCCACAGAACGCCAGGCGTTGCGCCGTGGTTGGGCAAGAGCATTAGAACGAGCCAAGGGTTGGCTCATAGTAAAGGAATAAAGGTAATGTACCAGAGCCCGCTCTGCCTCAGTGACATGACCTCCCTTGCACGGAGGAGGTCAGGGGTTCGAATCCCCTCAACTCCACTTTCTTCGCTCGTGGTGCCCAGATATAAAACTCACATCGGCCTTCTTCAAAATGCGCTACCCCTATCGCACGATTGGTCCTCACAATATCTTGTTTAAAAGAGCTATAATAGGTTGTAATTGATATATATATACTGCGTATCCGACTTGCATCTCTAAGCTCATATGCTTATCAAGAACCGGCTATGGAGTCAATATCAACGATAGAATTGAAATGAACCGGGGTTAATAGTGCGTGCACTGAGGTATTCCGTTCGACCTCTGCCGGTACTGAAATATTTCGGCCAGCTCTGCATCGTTCTGGCACTGCTTACGCTGGTGCCGTTAGTTGTATCCATTCTACTCGGCGATTACCGTGTTACACTCCGATATACCATTGTTGTGGCGGGTGTCTTTCTCATGGGCTTTTTCCTGCAAAGACTGCCGACTCCCAAACGTATCCAGACAAACGAAGCGATGGTTATTACCGCCTTGATATTCCTATTTGCACCGATGGTGATGACGTGGCCTACCATGGCTTCCGGCTTAAGCTTTACAGATGCGCTGTTCGAGACTATCTCCGGCATAACGACAACAGGCTTGAGCGTCACGGCTTCAGTGGCAGATAAACCGGCTATTTTTCTATTTTCCCGTGCCTGGATGCAGTGGGTCGGGGGTCTAGGTATCGTCATTCTTTTCGTGGCAACCATGATTCGGCCGGGTCTGGCAGCCAAGCGCATTGGCGATTTGGAAGACTATGAGGATGACCTGGTCGGTAGCACCAGGGCACATGCTCGCCGTGTGATTATTGTCTACTCAATTATGACCGGTTTCGGCATTATCGTATTAGGATTACTGGGCGCCGGATGGTTCAACGGCGTAATATACTCTCTTTCCGCAGTATCCACCGGAGGATTTTCGCCTCATGACGCCAGCCTGGCAGGACTTAATAGTCAGTGGCTACAGGCGATGGTGATATTGTTATCAGTGGCAGGCGCTATTCCTCTGGTTTTATACTTTCGCTCGTTTAAAGAGGGCGGAAGAGTGTTAATGCGAGATCGCCAGCTGCAGGGGCTTCTTATAGCCGGTTTGGTGGCAGCGTTACTTATGGCATTATTTCTCACCCGGGATGGTTTTGGCTGGATTCAAGCACTGCACCACGGAGTATTAAACGCTTTTTCTGCTCAATCAACAGCGGGCTTCTCTACATTGGATATTTCTCAACTCAACGCTGGTGCAAAACTCACGCTTATTTTTTCCATGCTTCTGGGCGGCGCCGCCGGGTCTACTGCCGGAGGCATCAAGATTCTACGTTTATTGATTTTGGTGCAGTTTCTCTATATTTTTCTACAGCGCGCCAGTATGCCCAGGCAAGCCGTTGCCGAAGCTAGTCTTGGCAGGCGCCGGCTGGAAACAGACGAGATACAGAACGCTCTAAGCATCGTTTTTGTTTTTCTGGCGTCCATTGCGATTTCATGGCTAGTATTTGTAGGCATGGGGCATAACCCGCTTGATTCGTTATTCGAGGTTGTCTCGGCGATTGGGACAGTCGGGTTATCGACTGGAATAAGTGCTCCCGACCTGCATCCGATTCTCAAAGGAGTTCTATGTGCAGATATGCTTCTTGGGAGATTGGAAATTATTGCCTGGATAGTGCTATTCTATCCCCTGACTTGGATTGGAAGAAGACTGGAGGAATAATATGAGGATTGTATTTTCAGGAGCCAGCCCGTTAACGATTATCACAGCTAAAACATTGATAAAACAGGGACACGAAGTGATTATTATAGAAGTCAATAAGGAAAAAATCGATCGGATTTCAGATGAACTGGATTGCAGCTTCCTGCATGGCGATTCGGCCAAGCCGGCAATACTTAGTCAAGTTAACCCCAAAAACAGCGATATTCTATTTTGCCTGACCAATAGCGACCAGATTAATATCATCACATCCCTGTTGGGACGCTTGATGGGCTTTAAGCGCGTTATAACCAGTATCGAAGATACGGATTTGGTGCAATTATGCCGTGAGCTCGGGCTTGAAGATACTATTATCCCGGTATGGGCAATGAGCCGGCACCTGGACAATATGGTACGCGGACTTGATAATATCAATTTATCTGCGTTGCTAAAGGAAGACGCTAGATTTTTCACTTTTACGGCTGGTGAGGAGGACGCAATTTGTGTTAGTGAACTGGGGCTTCCCAAAGATGCGCAGGTCGTTTTTTACTATCGTGACAACAAATTTCACTTTGTTGATGACGACACAAAACTCCGTAAAGGCGACGAGATTGTCATCTTAACCCATATCAAAAACATTCCTGATTTTAATGAACACTGGTATCCGAAGGAAGTCAGCAATAAGAAGTCCAAGAAATGACCCCGCTCTACCACTCACAAATCCGCAAATACCTGGGGGGCTATTTCCTTTACTATCTTCCGTATTTCCTCGGCGACAGCCCTGAACTCGGGAAGCGCCCGCTTGGATGTGCGCAGCTTGATGATATGGCGAATTTCGCGGAAATTCCAGGTGCAGATTATCTGGGTCTCACAGGCGTTGGGAAGGACATAGCGAGCAATCTCAGCTTTTATCCCTTTGGCTAATAAGTCACCATAAGCTTGCCAGCAAGTCGTCATTACCTCCTCGAATTGCTTATGGACAGATTCGTTGCCTTTAATTGGAGGCGGCTCGACATATCTTGGCTCGGTTTCTTTCACATATCGCTGACTTCTCTGGCTGTAACTTGCCAATCTGTGCCTTACAAGCTCATGGGTCAGGGCGCGGCTGGCACGAATGTAGAAGGTAGCGCAAGCATGTTCAATCATCGACTCATGCCCGACCTCCAGCCACTTCTGAATTCGATCGGGTACCGTGCCTGTTTTATCCTGTGTGTCCCAACATAGCCTACCCGCCGCCTCTATCAATTTTTCGGCATCGGGGGTGACGGCAAGTAGCTTTACTTCTATGTCATACTTATCGGTCATCGCCTAGTTTATAATACCATCAGTGCCAAATTAGTGCCAACATTTGACTGGAATTTCCTTTAGGCATGAAATCTTTCGGTATTATCCCATTAGAGAACATTACAGTGAAATGATACAATATAAGAGATAATACCTAATGGGTTCGCCCGTGTGTGTTTTGAGAAAATACCGGGCTTATGAGATTAGGTACGAATTGAGACTAAAACAGGGGTTGACAAAGGCAATACTTATTGGTAGTATATTTTTAATCTTCCTCGCCATTCTCTGCAGTTGCAGAGAATTGGCGAGGTTTGTTTTTAGGCTATTTAATGACTATTGAAAAGGTAACTTTGTTTATCGATGCCCAAAGCCTCTACAATGCTATCAGACGTGCCTTCTTCTCAGATACTGACAATCAGGGGTGACGGCAAGTAACTTCACTTCTATGTCATACTTATCGGTCATCGCCTATTTACTAAAGCGCAAACTTTTTGTGGCGTCCCTGGAGGGATTCGAACCCACGACCCGCTGCTTAGAAGTTATACAACAGTCGTGTTTTCTACTAACTTTGAAGCTAAACTACTGTTTCCTGCCTATCCCTGTTTTAGCTTCAAAACCCTAATTTTTGACCCCTATTTATAATAGCATTAGTGCCAAATTAGTGCCAACATTTTGTTCCAGTAATCGTCTTTTAGGCTCGGCATCACATGGCTGCCCCTGCGGGTCTTTCGTCCTTTTCTGTTGTCCGCAAATGGTTAGCAATATTTGATAATACACTAATCTAATAGTAAAATTACATTGTGACTATATATTTTATTTACAGCCAATATAAGAAATATAACGATTTATTAAACTAAAATGGGGGGCAGTTTTATGGAAAACGCACAAAGACCTGCAGAATGCTTAGTAGGTTTAGAGCTTGAAGGAGGATGGCACGTAGACTCAATTAGACACAAGCATCCAAAAGGTACAGGTGGTAACTTTTCAGTTGGGTATTTAGTAGCCCACAATGATGGACGTAAAGCTTACTTGAAAGCCCTAGATTTTACTATAGCATTTGAACAGTCAGACTATACACGTGCTCTTCAGGACCTTACAACAGCTTACAACTTCGAAAGAGACCTCCTTGAAAAATGCAGGAAAAAAAGACTAAAACGTATAGTTATACCCCTCGATTCCGGAACCGTAGAAGTTCCTGGAGTTCTAGGTCCTTTGGCTAAAGTTTCATACATTATATTTGAACTAGCTACTGGAGATATCCGCAGTGAGTTAGCAGAATGGCAAGAATTCGACGTTGCCTGGGCATTACGTTCATTACATCACAGCACTATAGGACTTCAAGAATTGCATAATGCACACATAGCCCATCAAGACCTTAAACCATCAAACGTATTAATATTTCCTATTTTTGGTTCTAAGTTAACAGATATAGGACGTGCCTCCTACATGGGTACCCCGTCTCAAAACGACGCTAAGCTAATAGCTGGAGACTGGGGTTATGCTGCACCAGAGCAATTCTATGGTTTACATCTATCTAATGATTTTTCCTCCCGATTTCTTGTTGACAATTACCACTTAGGAAGCTTAATATTTTTCTTTTTTCTCGACTGTTCAGCCACACACATTATGAGACACAAATTATCGAAGAAGCATATGAAAAACTTCACTAATACAAGTTTTATTAACGATTTACCATATATACAACAAGCGTTCCGTGAAGCACTCGATGAATTAAGCGCCTCTGTATTTGCAAAGGTTAAAAATAAAGAATCATCAGAAGAAATTGTAATGATTGCACAACAGCTCTGCGAGCCAGCCCCAAAGCTTCGCGGCGATCCACACGTATTAACAGAAAAACATGTTCCTCATTATGATTTACAGCCTTACATATCAAGTTTCGACAAACTTGCTCGAAAGGCCGAACTAAATATACTATGAGCGCGACGTTCAATAACACTACCAGACAGGCAATCCCACGATTTCTTGATTACTCCACCGCATGTGCTCTTGGCTTGTTAAGGGCTGCAACAAAACACGAGATACAAAGCAAGCCTGAATTTCAAATTTCCAATGTAATTAGCAAATGGCAGAAAAATCCTAATATATATTCTGCTGTTGAGCTATTGGCCGAATCTTTGATACTTAAGGATTTTCAGTCCAAAGATGCAATAAGAGCCGCTAACTACCTTCTTAATCAATCCGAAACAACTAATTCAATCATAAAGGAATTAGCACGACATTTCCTAGAACAGCCATCGATTAACATCGCCCTATTACTCGATATAAGTGGACCCCAAAGCCGCTATATCAACATAGCTAATCTGAAAAAATCTGTCAGGTTCTATCATAGAAATCCAATTGCTTGGTGTGATATGGCAATACATTATGCAACACTCGGACAGATGGATAAAGCTCGCACAGCTATAAAAGTTGCATTGAATCTAGCACCAAACAATCGCTTCATTCTAAGGTCTGCATCAACTTGCTTTTTGCATTTAGGAGAACCTGATAGAGCTGTTCACCTACTCAGTCGCTCCCCACTATATCATCTTGACCCTTGGGTTACTTCCGCCGGAATCGCGATTGCTGAGAGTGCTGACCTCCCCACTAGGAGTATTAATAAAGCAAAAGCCTTAGTCGAAGATGACAACCTAACGCAATTTTCAAGGAGCGAGCTTTCGGTCAGCATTGGAACTAAGGAAATGAAAGACGGCGCAGAAAAGCGTGCTAAGACCTATATGCGTCAAGGTATTGTTGAACCAACAGAAAATGCACTAGCACAAGCAGAATGGATGTCTTCACAGCTTGGTACGGATATAAGCGGTTTTTCTAAGCTCGGGAAAGAAGTACCTGCGTCTTATGAAGCGATCGCCAGACACTTATTCTATAAAGAGAATTTTAAAGATAGCTTAAATGCAGCAAAACATTGGTGTACATATCAACCGCTTAGCTCTTTTCCATTTATTTTTTCATCATACATTGCTTCAGCTTGCCTGGATGATGAGGTAGAATCCGTCAACATATTAAAAGATGTTCTTCCATTACACAGAACGGACCCTGACTTTATGAACAACTATATATGCGGCTTAGCTCGAACTGGAGATTTGGAACCTGCTATAAAGAATTTTGTAAATTTGGACATTAGCAATCTGACAGACCAGCAAAGATTTACATTGACGGCAACGCAAGGACTACTTTGTTTTCGTACTGATAATGCAAAAAAGGGAAGAGAACTTTACTTAGAAGCAATAAGAGGATTCGAACTAATGAACCAACATAAGTCTGCCGCTATCGCAGTTTACTATTGGGCATTCGAAGAAAAACGTATATTGTCTCCCTACAAAGATGAACGAATAAAGGATGCAAAAAGCAGAGTGGCGCGCCTTCACGTTGTCGAATTGACTAATTCCATAAAGAAACTTTGATAACCTTTTATCTTCTTAATCAAAATCCTCTCATTACCTGCCTGTCTCCAATCTAAATTATTTACCTAATAGATTTTTTAAGATTGAACTGAACTCGCTATTCCCCATTCGAGCTTTAATTTATATGCGCAAATCGTGCTTTTTGCATCAAACCAGCCTCAATAACCTCTTCAGGTATCTTGCATTCCCACTCGTTTTCAAGAATTTGCGTAGCATTAGCATCACCTACATCGGCAGCCAGCCTTGCCCAGGCGCTCGCCAGACATCCGGTTGCTTGCTTTACCACAGGTCGCCAGTCAGGGCTTAGCTGTTCGAAAACAGTTGGCAGAGATATTGCAGAAGTGAAAGTGATTTAGTGCCAAATTAGTGCCATTTAATAGTTAAGCCCTATGCCACGACTCGGTATAGGGCTTACTCTAGCTTCAAAAAATGGCGTCCCTGGAGGGATTCGAACCCACGACCCGCTGCTTAGAAGTTATACAACGAGCCTGTTTTCTACTCACTTTGAAGCTAAACTGCTGTTTTGTGCCTATCCTTGTTTTAGCTTCAAAACCCTCATTTTCAACCCCCGTTTATAATAGCATTAGTGCCAAATTGGTGCCAACACACGTGCAGATGCTCCTCCCACGAAACATCAGTGAGAAATTTCCTATAAAAGACGTCTCTAATATATACCCCTCAGATTCAGCCTGACTTTTCTGCGAATATTATTGTTTCGATGTTATCATTCCGTATTGCATATACCTGCCACTCATCAGCCAAATCCACATCTTCCTTTAGCACGTATGTCATATCATTGTTGGTAGTAATTATCCTTACTTCTACGCTTTCCTTGGGACTCTCTTCACAACTCTGCAATTCAGCGTTAAGTGTATCCTCACATATGAGAACGGCTTTTGGAAATCTCTCCATATCAACTTTTGCTTTTATCTCAGCTAAATTCCCTGAAATAGACGGGAGCCAACAACCAATTAGTATCAACGCACCCACGTAGAGAACTGTGTAAGGTACTCTTGTCCTAACAATCCAACTGAGAAACGACATAAATATGCTGGTGGAAATACCTAACGCTACTCCCACAACGATACCAATTGCACCGGGCAGATACCCTCCGAAACCTTTTCCTGAATAAAGGCTCACAAGTATCCAAACAGTCAACCCAATAGCAAGTACAATCGCTATTATGTCTCTTACCTTTTTCTCCCTATCTTTCCAGTCTGGGTAAAGAGGGAAAGCAAGGAATCTCCTCCCACCTTTTTCCATAAGGCTATAGTATCGATACAGATAGAACACTACTATCACACAAATGATTACCAAATCGACACTCGAGAACATATAATAGTCGGGGCTGAAAGACAATAAACCTCGTGACATTCCTAAAGCACTGTAATATGCTTCTGTGTAGAAGCGCCCGAGCACGTATGAAACACCTGCAAATATCGCAATACCGGATAGCGCCACCTTTAGGAAGCTGTATGGCTCATCCGCAGGCTTCTTCTCGCTACTCTTCTTCCCTTCTTCTACCATCGACATACTCGGCTAAGACGAAATATAGTCGGCCCACATACGTTTGTCAAGCATCCGACAAAACCCCGAGCTATTCCAAAACTTCACTGACGCAACATACTGACTTCTTCTAGTTGAATTTGGCTGCTCCATTCGACCAAATCTGATGTCGTTGGTTCAAATCTAAAGCCCGCCAACAAGACAGAGCTAAGGGGAGCATTGTCGCTCCCCTTCAATTTTAGTGATAACAACCCCTAGGTTGTTTAATTCAAATGTCCAAACCTTACTTTTTACACTAATCCAGCCTCAATAATCTATTTTGTGATCTTCTGTCCCCACTCGTTTTCAAGAAAGTGAGTTGCTTCTATCTCGCCTACCTTCGCAGCCAACCTTGCCCATGCGCTCGCCAGGCATCCGGTTGCTTGCTTTACAACAAGTCGCCAGTCAGGACTTAGCTGTTCGGAAAGAGTTGGTAGAGATATTCCAGAACTGAATTAGTGCCAAATTAGTGCCATTTAATGATAATGCCCTATGCCGCAACTCGGTATAGGGCTTATTTTAGCTTCAAAATCTGGCGTCCCTGGAGGGATTCGAACCCACGACCCGCTGATTAGAAGACAGATGGTTTGCCAGGAGTTGCTCCAGCTTCGGGACCAGCAGGTCGCAAAGCTGGTCAAGCATCTGGGCATTAGTCAAAGCAGTTGCTCTTTGTTTCATTGTTCTGCCTCCTCAGTTCGGCCTTGTTCGGCCACCTGCCAGTTCCTGGGGCTCTCAAGTACTCCCTCATCCAGCATGTCGCGGAGTAGGTCCACGGGATGCAATATCTATTGTATCACACTCACTCCGGCGCTGCCAGTAGCCTGTGCCGCGCGTCGGACTCAGCTCACAATACGTGTGAACCCGCAAGGCTAAAAGATTATCATCGTGGATAAAAGACAGAACTCTATCGATGAGATTTCCGCTGGCCTGCCAACCGAAGATTGCGTGGGGTAAGCCCGCTACTCGTTCTGGTCGTTAACTGATCGTTCATATGATTGGGGAACCCCACCCTGAACGACATATTGTGAGAATCGCACGGAGAGATGAATAGGAACGAAACTGATGGCACTTGACGAGGCCGACTTTTTCAGAGATGAACGAGTACACAATATTGAAAAGCTTTCAAAAACAAGTTACAATACAATTTGAGGATCATTGCCTGTGGGGGAATCCAGAAGAAATGTAAGCTCTTTACACGCTACCAGAATCTTAACAGGATTCTAACATTTGGGTGTTACCATTACTATGATTATGGGGTGGAAAGGGCGCGCGATTTTTCAGCAACCAAACTGCTATTCCCGATCGTCACACCGTCGGAGTTTTCCGCCATTTTTTTCGTCTCCCTTTGCCCCAGGGTTGCTGTGGCGGGACACAGAAGTAGTTGGCCAGGTAACTACTGATCTAGTTCAGATAGATGGGTGACACTTTATATGTTTGTAACATTGGATAATAACCTTCCGTGTCATTGCGAGCCCCGACTTGTCGGGGCGTGGCAATCTCATTGCAAAGCTGGAGCATGCTATAATTGGATTCAGGAACCTCGCCTAGAGATTGCTTCGTCACTATCGCTCCTCGCAATGACAAAAAAAGTGTCACTAATCATATGAACGAGTACACTACAAGAATCCGGGGTACAAGGCTTGCGAAATGCCCAAACCAAAATTCGGCAGCCTTGATCCCAAAAGGAGGTGAATAGCGGCGTAAACATTAAAGTCTAGGAGAACGGAGAAAATCTTAAGAAAAGGAGGAAATAGTTGTGAAGAAGTTTTTGGCAATTTTGTTAGCTGTGGCGCTAGCTCTCAGCGTGGGTCTCATCGGCTGTGGTGGTGGGGAACAGGAGGAGGAGGAGGAACAGCAGTATATCCGAATTGGCACTATTACGTATACAGAAGGCATGTATGCCGGTTTCGGTGGGGCGGGGATATGGGGGACCGAGGCGGCTATCGAGGATATCAACGCTCTAGGGGGAGTAGACGTGGACGGTGTGAACTATCTGCTGCAACTCTATAAGCGGGAGTCTCTGAGCGATGAGACAGTGGTAGCCGGTCATACCGAGTACCTGATTGATACCAACCAGGTGGACGCTATTGTCATACCTTGCATACCCCCGCCGATGGTGGCGCCCATGGTCCCCGTTGTCGAGGCCGCGGGAATACCCCTTGTTGCTTTCCCGGCTCCCTATGAGCCCTGGTTGGGGATGATCGCCGAGTATGACCATACCTACACCTTCACGTCCAATTTCCATATAGCAACCCCGCTTGACCCAGATGTGCCTGGCTACCTGATAAAAGACATCGGGTTCGAATTTTTTGACGCGGTAGGAGTCACCCCAACAGCGATAGGGGGTGTGCCGACAGACGTTGTTGTGGGTGTTTACGCCTCCAATGACGGAGACGGCAAAGGCTGGTACGAACTCATGGGTGCAATGCTGGAAGGCGCGGGCTACACTACTTCGGCCTGGGTTGTAGACGAGGAAGGCGCAGGTATTGGCACAGGTCTGTTTCCGATGGACACTGTGGACTACAGCGCTATAATTAACGAGTGGGTAGCCGACGGTGTCAATGTAATGTGGGGCAACTGCCCGGCCCCGCATTTCAAGGACCTGTGGACGCAAGCTTACGCAGCAGGGTTGCGGCCCAAGGTCATTTTTGGTGCCCGAGCAGCCCTGTTCTGGACAGACCAGACGGCTCTGATCGGTCCGCCAGACCTGGCGACTGGTGTCGGTCTGGAGAACTGGTGGCACAACGAGTATGACCCTAGTGTTTGCCCCGGTTTTGGCACTACAACGCCACAATCGCTCTATGAAAGATGGGTTGCAGACTCGGGCGAGCAACTAAACCCCAATATAGGATGGGGCTATTGCCAGGTCCAGGTCATAGTTGATGCCATCGAAAGAGCCGGCTCACTTGATGGGGCTGCTATCAGGGATGCTCTAGAGACAACCGACGTGGATACGATAGCCTACAAGATTAACTATGACACAGCAGACCACAGCAGCCCGGCTCCGCTGTACTACTTCCAGTGGTTCTGGGATGAGGATGAGGAGACGGTTGTACTTAAAGTTGTCCATTGTAAACACGACTTCCTGGACACAACCGGGGAGGCATTTTTAATGGAGTATCCAGAATGAGGCAGTGTATGAGATAGAGGGGGTTGCCTGCGACGGTTTTGTGTGATACAGTACAGAATCGTGGGCAGGCATGATAGAGCCGAGATATTTGACAGGCTCAGCGAAGTGATACGGTGGCAATTGCCACCGTATCACTTCGTACCGAGGAAGGCGAGAATCTTTGCCCGGCTTTGACAGAGGCAGCTCAAAAATGCAGTCGCCAGATTTCTTGGGCGACAAAAGCCTGGAGGTGAAGGTCCTCCAAACGCCCGAGATTGAATGAGAAATCTGTTCATGACGACTCCAGGAATCAGATATGAATTATGAAATCCACCGGGATGTGCCATAGATGACAGACATATCAAGTTTGGCCGGCCCGTTGGTAAACGGGATTCTCTGGGGTGGCCTGTTCGCACTAATCGGCATGGGGCTTTCCCTGGTTTTCGGGGTCATGAACTTGATAAACGTGGCCCATGGAGACCTGGTCATATTAGGCACCTACTTCGCTTTCTTTCTTTCGACGGGGCTGGTCCTGAGGCAGGATCTTCCCATCGCTATGGACCCCATTCTAAGCTTGGTCATCGTTATGCCCGTAATGTTTGGACTCGGTTTCGCTATTCAAAAACTTCTCCTGAACCGGGCATTTACGGTATCAGCCGAAGCACCGTTGATAATCGCTTTCGGGATTAGCCTGATAATCCAGAATACTGCCCTCAAGTTGTGGAGTCCGATGTCCAGGAGTTTGACGCCACCTTACGCCCTGGACGTTTTTGTAATTGGTCCGCTTCGCATACGACTGGTGTATGTGATTGCCTTTGTTGCCGCCTTGATTATGGTGTTCCTGCTTCGTGAGTTCTTGAGGAGGACCTACTTGGGCAGGGCTATCAGTGCTACGGCACAGAACAAGAAGGCATCGCACTTAATGGGGATAAATACCGATCGTGTCTATTCCTTCGCCTTCGCTATCGCCATGGCAGTGTCTGCCGTAGCCGGCATATGCCTGGGTCTGATTTTTTCATTTACGCCACAAAAGGGAATACAATTCCTCATTATCGCCTTTGGCGTGGTCATAATAGGCGGTCTGGGCAGTATAGTGGGGACACTGCTGGGAGGCATAATCATGGGGCTGGTTATGACTTTCGGCGGCTTTTTCCTCAATCTTAATTGGCAGATGCTTCTGCTTTACCTCATAGTGATTGTAGTATTAGCTGCCAGGCCACAGGGCATATTCGGGCGTTGAGGGAAACATGAAGTCTATTATTTCGGGGTTGGAACGATTCATGAAGCTTACCATTCCCGGGCTGGGACGATGGTCGATACCCCTGGTAGTGGCTATTGTCGTGCTGGCGGTGCTGCCCCAGGTAGGGATGCCCCGCGCCTGGATCACTTATCTCTTCCAGTTTTTCATGATTCTGACCGTAGCCAATATATGGTCCTTGCATGCCGGCCGCTCTGGCATGATAACTTTGTGCCTTGCGGCGTTTATAGGGTTGGCAGGGTATACCATGACAATCCTTTCATACTTCGGCATTCCCCTTCCTCTGGGAATAGTCCTGGGAGCCATTGTAGCTGCCGTGTTTGCCTTCCTCGTCTTCTTTCCTGTCTACAGGCTGAAAGGCGTGTATTTCGCTATTGCAACTCTGGTTTTGCCCCAAATACTGCAGTATGTGTTTCTGATATGGGACCCTGTGGGGATCCCAAGAATAGGTGGAGGCGCGGGCTATGCAGTAAGAGGCGCAATGCTATTTAGCCGGGTGGATGTTTACTGGATGGCGTTGGCCGTGGCGGCTCTTTCCACGATAGTCATTCTGGTTGTCTCGAATTCCAAACTGGGATTGGGGCTGGGGGCAATTCGCGATAACGATAATGCTGCTGCAAGTTCCGGGGTAGACGTTTTTCGCTTAAAGCTGTATTCATTTGTCATTGGCGCCTTCATCGTGGGACTGGCGGGGGGTGTACTCTACCTCAGGTCCCAGTACATACAGCCGATAAGCGCCTTCAACATAACGTGGCAAATGACGGCAATTATGGCCGCCGTCATTGGAGGCTTGCGCATTCAAGGTGGGCCGATTGTTGGGGCGATTATCGTTGCCATCCTGTACTTCTGGCTATCGGGATACCCCGGCTACAGTATGCTGGCACAGGGCATAATACTGGTCGTCATAATGTTAACAGTCCCCCAGGGCATTGTAGGCGCCCTGGGCAGGCTGCGCGGGACACGAGTTCATCGAGCCGCTTTACAATTAGCCACCACCATAGCAGACCGAATTAAGGGCAAGGATAACATGTAAGTATATCCCAAGAACGTGATGGGTCTTCTCGCCTAGCGGCTTAGTATAATGTGGTTTGGTTGGTACAAGGGCTGTTCCCTCAATTTCTCAACTAGTTGCTTATTATGAGCATAGTTGTCCTTAAATTCCTTACTGTCGGGATTTACACGACTCTCTATTATGGCCATTCCTCCTCCTCTGAACTTGGGCTACTTTCTGCACGAAGCATTTACATTCTCTTCTCCGGTTGACCCAGGCAGCTTCATAAGCGTACAATGTACTCTAAGGGACAACACAACCCGGTGATTGGCGTGGACACTGGAAATCATGCCCAATAGACTGAAAAGTCTATCTTACGCATTTCATCTGGATGTGCAGCTCAGGAACATGGCAAGCTTCTGTTGCCTGTGGGGGAATCCAGGACAAATGTCAGCTCTTTGCACGCTGCCAAAATCCTTAACAGGATTCTAACATTCAGGTGTTAAACTGTTGTATACTATGGGGTGGCAAGGGGGCACGATTTGGTAGAAACTAAACTGCTATTCCCGATCGTCACAGCGTGGCAGTCTTCGGCTAGTTTTCTACTATCCCTTTGCCCCAGAGTTACTGTGGCGGGACACAGAAGTAGTTGGCCAGGTAACTACTGATCTAGTTCAGATAGATGGGTGACACTTTATATGTTTGTAACATTGGATAATAACCTTCCGTGTCATTGCGAGCCCCGACTTGTCGGGGCGTGGCAATCTCATTGCAAAGCTGGAGCATGCTATAATTGGATTCAGGAACCTCGCCTAGAGATTGCTTCGTCACTATCGCTCCTCGCAATGACAAAAAAAGTGTCACTAATCATATGAACGAGTACACTACAAGAATCTGGGGTATGAGGCTTGCCAAATGCCCAGACCGAAATTTGGCAGCCTCAATCCTAAAAGGAGGTGAATAGGGGCGTAAATTACGAAAGTGTAGCAGAACGGAGAAAATCTTAAAAAAGGAGGAAATAGTTGTGAAGAAGTTTTTGGCAATTTTGTTAGCTGTGGCGCTAGCTCTCAGCGTGGGTCTCATCGGCTGTGGTGGCGCTGGGCAACAGGAGGAAGAGGAGGAGGAAGGCCCGACAGAAGTCCTGTTGGGAGCCACTCTTCCCCAAACCGGTATCTTCGCTGGTTTTGGTGAGCAAGGATTTGGCATGCAGAAGGCTGTCGACGATTGGAATGATACATTTGGCGGAATGTATCTATCAGAGTGGGATGTAACGGTGCCGGTCACGTTGGTAATCAAAAACAATGAGAGCAACCCCGCTCTGGTGGGACCTCAGAGTACAGAGCTGGTTGTAACGAATGGGGTACACGTTCTTCTATCACCTGATGCGCCTGCCGACCTGCACGACCCTACGTCCGTGGTAGCTAATGCAAATGGCGTGCCATCGATTATCTGTGGCGGTCCCTTGGAGCCCTGGTATAACGGTATGCGGTCGGGGGAAGACTGGCCTTACACCTGGTTACACGGCTTTGCTATAGGTGATCCAGGCTTGCCGAACCCACCTCCTCGCAATGTTCCAGGATATACCATGGTCGACACATGGTTCATGTATATGGATGAGGTCGGTGCTCTGACCAATACCAATGGGATAGTGGGGGTCTTCGCCTCGTCTGACTCAGACGGTGTAGGCTGGTACGCCACGTTCCCTGGGATATTGGAGGGTAATGGCTATACTGTTGCAGATGTCGATGGACTGTTCCCCATGGAAACTACGGACTACAGCAGTATAGTAACCGGCTGGAAGGATGCCGACGTGGAAATACTCTGGGGCAATTGTCCCGGCGCTCATTTCGGCCAGCTGTTTGAGGAATGCTATACACAAGGCTTCCGGCCGAAGATATGTTTGGCCGCAAGGGCAGCCCTTTTCCCCGTCGATGTAAACAGCTGGGGTACAACACCGCCCTTGGGCTGGGGTGTGGGATCAGAGGTATGGTGGTCGCCGCATTATGAGGCGGCTGACGGCTTCGAAGGCATTGGTGACAGAACGGCGGCCTCGCTGGCTGCAGACTGGGCTGCAGAGACGGGCAAGCCATTGAACCGCAGTATTGGAAGCGGCTATATGGGAGCTCAGGTCATGCTCAATGCCATCCACGAAGCAGGCGATGTTGACGGGGACGCGATCAATGCCGCGGTGGCGGCAACTGACCTGAACACCATCAAAGGCTGGGTGAATTTCGACTCGGAGACACACTTCAGCGCTTGTCCACTGTCCTTTGGTCAGTGGTTTTATGACGAGGCCGAGGAGGAGTTCACACTTTACATAGTAGCCTCGGCCCTGGACATCATAGCGGAGGAACAAGAACCCTTATTCCCGCTTGATACGTTGTTCTAGTGTGCTGTGTGTATGAGTAGCCTGCAGGCTAACAACGTCTAGGCACCGGGAGACCGGTACGGTGAGGGGTTGTCACCGTATCGGTCTCCCTAGTATAATAGGGTGCTAGCTCTTGGAGCATAGATGGAAGACTTCCTGGTCGGATTAGCTCCTCCCCTCATAAAGGGTATTCTCCTCGGGGGGCTATACGTCGTCATCGCCCTGGGTCTCTCGCTGGTTTTCGGGGTGATGAAGCTGATAAACGTGGGGCACGGAGACCTGGTCGTACTCGGCAGCTACTTCGCCTGGGCGATCATGGGCTGGTTGGGAATAGATCCTTTCCTCAGCTTAGTGATGGGCGTGCCCCTGTTTTTTGTCCTCGGTTTCTTTGTGCAAAAATTCATCATCAACCGAACTCTCCGGATATCTTTGGACGCTGCACTCATCGCTTGTTTTGGGATTTCCATAGTAGTTCAAAGTCTTTGCCAGGCCATCTGGACTCCGTTCAACAGGAGCTTGTTAACGGATTACCGACTGCTAACTTTCGATGTGGGAGCGGTTACTATACCGCTTAGATATCTACTCGATTTCATCGGCGGTTTAGCCGTAATGATTGCCCTTCGTGAATTCCTGAGGAGAACCTATCTGGGCAGGGCAATCAGTGCCGCCTCGCAGAACGAACCAGTAGCTCAACGTATGGGGATAAACCCGAATCGCGTTTATTCCTTCGCGTTTGCCATCGCTATGACCTGTGCCGCTGTCGCCGGTGTGCTACAGGGTTTGACCTTTTCCTTCCACCCGACGTCAGGGCCCCCTTTCTTGATCATCTCCTTCGGCGTCATAATACTAGGGGGTTTGGGCAGTATGGCGGGAACATTCATCGGCGGCATGATCTTTGGGCTAACCCAGACCCTCGGGGGTTATTTCTCGGGGGGCTCTATGTTGGTTCAAACGATTGCCCCCTATTTGCTGGTGTTTGTGGTATTGTCCATAAGACCGCAGGGCATATTTGGTCGTTAGAGATAAGATGAAGATTCCCCGATTGACAACATTAGCATCAATAGCAGTCCTGGTGGTGCTGGCATTGTTCCCGTTAATAGGAGTCCCTTTGCGTTGGCTTAACTACCTCTTTCCCTTCTTCATATACCTGGCTCTGGCAAATATGTGGAACCTGCTTGCCGGCTATACCGGACTGATATGCCTCTGCCCGCATGCCTTTGTCGGGCTGGCAGGCTATACCATGGCCATAGGCACGTGGGTCGGTGTGCCTTTCCAGGTGGGGCTGATTGCTGGAGCCGCAGTAGCGGCACTATTTGCTCTACTCATATCTTATCCTGTCTTCAGGATGAGGGGCATCTATTTTGCTATCGGGACACTGATTCTGCCCGAAGCGCTCAAGGCTTGGTTCAATTTCTGGCGCCCTGTCGGCAATGAGTACCAGGGCATGGGTGCCGGTTACTCGGTAACAGGTGTAGCTGGAGTTACGCTGGGGGATACCTATTGGCTGGGCCTCGCCATCGCGGCGGTGTCAATTTTCGTAGTACACATAATTTTGAGATCAAGGTTGGGCCTGGGGCTAACGGCAATTCGCGACAATGAGAACACCGCCGCAAGTTCGGGGGTGAATATTTTCCGATTGAAGTTGTCTTCCTTTCTCATCGCCGCCTTCATAATGGGCATAGCCGGCGCTGTCTGGTACCTCTACAGTCCGCGTATAAACCCGACGGGCGGCTTCAGTATATCGTGGCTACTTCTGCCATTGATGGCTACAGTCATCGGGGGCGAAGGCCTTGAAGAGGGGCCGATTATAGGAGCAGCCATAGTTACCTTCTTGAGGTTCCTATTGGCTGACTATGGTGCTTGGAGCTTGTTTATACAGGGAATCATCCTGCTTGTCGTAGTGGTAGCGATGCCGCAGGGTATTGCGGGCTTGCTGCGCCAGGTCGGAGCTTATCGCTTCCCACTGAGACTCTTCCAGGCAGCCGAAGGCAAGATACGCAGAACCTGAAGTGGAACCGAGGGCTGCTTGCCAGTGCAGGTTTTATGAGATACAATTCAGGGGAGCAGAAAGGTAACGATGTTGGAAACAGCGGTTCTTTCAGTCGATAGAGTAAACAAGCGTTTTGGAGGCATACTCGCTCTTCAAGATTTGAGTTTTGAGGTTCAGGCAGGTGAAGTCCTGGGTTTGATGGGCCCTAATGGTGCCGGCAAAACGACGCTATTGAACGTAATAGCTGGTACATATTCCCCTAGCTCTGGACGGGTGAACTTCTGTGGAAGAAATATCACGGGCCTCCCGGCGCACAAGGTCTGTCACCTTGGAATTGCCAGAACCTATCAGATTCCTCAGCCGTTTACCAGTCTATCGGCGCGACAGAATATTCTGGTAGCGGCAAAATACGGGGGCAAAAAGGCTGCCGGAATGGAACATGATAAGATATTCGAACTCGTCAATCTCTCAGAGCAGAAAGACATGCTGGCCCGCGATTTGGCAACGGTAAGTCTTAAGAGACTGGAGCTAGCCAGGGCCCTGGCCAGCAACCCAACATTGATATTGCTCGATGAAATAGCTGCAGGCTCAACTGATGCAGAACTCCCGCGCATATTAGGCATGATAGAAGAAATACGCAAGATGGGCAAAACAGTTGTACTGGTTGAGCATGTTATGAAAGTGATGGTGGAGGCAGTTGACAGGATCATCGTGATTGACAAAGGAGCGAAAATCGCTGAAGGGACGCCGGACGAGGTAATGAAAGACGAGAAGGTAATGGCAGCCTATTTCGGCTAGTGTTGATGATAGGCTCGTTGCGAGTTGAGATGCAGAAGGATACTCAAGGAATGTCTCAAGGGCCACTGCTAAAAATCAGCAGTATAGATGTGTTTCAGGGCACTTTCCAAGCCCTGTGGGATGTGTCATTGGAAGTCAAAGCGGGTGAAATAGTCGGTCTTATCGGTGCCAATACCTCAGGTAAATCTACCCTGTTGGACGCAATATCAGGTTTGTTACATCCTGCTAAGGGCAAGATTGAATTTGAGGGGCAAGACATCTCCACTATGGAACCCTTCCGCATAGTTGAACTTGGCATCACTCAGATTCCGGAAGGAAGAGGAATTTTTCCCGACATGAACGTGCTGGACAATCTCATACTGGGTTCATACAATCGGAGGGCGCGGGCGAGAAGAAGAGAAAACCTGGAAAACGTTTATCAACACTTCCCTATACTGGAAACGAGGAAGAAACAAACGGCTAAAACGCTCAGTGGTGGAGAGCAGCAGATGTTGGTAATAGGGCGGGGCTTGATGGCGGACCCTAAGCTTATGCTGCTGGATGAGATGTCTCTCGGCCTTGCCCCTATTATTATTACCAGTCTATACAAAGCGTTACAGGAAATCAGAGAGCGGGGCATTACTATTCTCTTTGTGGAACAGAATGTGAAGCGAAGCCTGCAGGAAGCTGACCGGGCCTATATTCTGGAAGTAGGGCGTGTTACCCTGAGCGGCACTGCGGAGGAACTCCGGGAGGACGAGGGGATCAAGAAGGCATACTTCGGAGTATGAACTATGAAGTTGACCAGGATGTGGCATTAGCCACCAGCAGCGATATAATTAGCAATATTAATAAAAGTGGTATAAGCATTATATTAGTAGAGCAGAATGCCCGTATGGCTCTCGGGCTAGCTAACACAATATATATCCTAGAAGTAGGTAGTATAGTGCTGGAAGGTGCTGCCCAAGAAGTAGCCAATGATGAGCGTGTGAAAAAGGCCTATTTAGGTGGCTAAGAGAAATCCAAACGGGTGGAGCGAAAGGCGACGGTGAATACTTGCAGATTAGGATGGGTGACCCTTTTAGATGAAACAAGACCATCAAATCTCTTGTCCTGAATTGCTTAGAGGAATCTGACACAGAATGGGAAATATAAAGAAGAGCGAGACGTAAATGGCAATTATCAAATATGTTGGAAGGAGGAAGCACGATGACTACTGGCACTATGGCGGTTGATTTTGAAGAAAGCGTAAAAAGTTATGAAGACTATACAGGGTTGCTCATCAACTTCACAGGATGACTATCCACTTAATGTAACCACTATCTTAAGGCACGCCGTTAGAAATTTTGCTGGCCAAGAAATTGTCAGCAGAACACGTAGTGGCATTTTCCGATATACCTATAAAGATGCCTATGAACGGGTGCAAAGGCTTAGCAATGCTTTGGAAAGTTTGGGGATTAAACCTGGAGATAGAGTAGGAGTGCTCGAATGGAATACATGTCGGTATTTTGAATTGTACTTCGGAATACCCGGAACTGGAGCTGTACTCCTCCAAATGAATGTAAGATTGGCACCATCAGATTTAAGCTATGTTGCCAAACATGCTGAATCGCAGTTAATCTTTGTGGACGAAACGCTTATACCCATTGCCGAAGATATAGCATCCGAATTTAGACCGACAAAAGGATGGGTCATTTTGACAGATAAGAGGCTAGATGACGTTGAAACAAAACTAACTCCAATATATAGTTACGAAGATATCCTAAAAGAGGCAAAGCCAGAGTATAAATGGTCACTGATTGATGAAAGATCTGCTTACAGCGCTTGTTATACTTCAGGGACTACCGGCAGGCCAAAGGGTGTTTTTTACTCTCATAGAGACGCTTATCTCATGAGCACTATGGCGGCTATTATTCTAGAGCTAACTTGCAGAGATTGCCTTTTGCAGATAGTCCCGCTGTATCACGCCTTGGGATGGTGTCATCATATAGCGGTTCTCTTGGCTGGTTCAAAACTTGTTCTCCTCGGTAGATATACGGCGTCAGAACTGGGATCAATTATTGACTTGATAGTGCGGGAGAAGGTGACGGTTAGCATTGCTGCTTCAGCAGCTTGGATGCCGATATATGAATATATAAGAAACATGAAGGAAAAACCTAATCTAAGCGGTGTCCGTCTTTTCTCTGGCGCTAGTGAACCGCCAATAGCTATGCTAAAAGGTTTTTATGAATTAACCAAGGCTAAGATTTATCATGTTTCTGGAGCAACGGAAAATACGGCATGGTCCACAATGAATAAGCCGAAGCCCTGGTTAGAAAGAAAATTATCAGAGGAACAAAAATGGGAGGTACAGAAAAGACAAGGACTTGAAGTTCCGGGTTGTGATGTCAAAATAGTTGATGAAAAAGGAAATGAATTTCCTCACGATGGCAAGTCAACAGGAGAGCTTTTATTGAGAGGTCCTTGGGTAGCAAGAAGCTATTATAATGCCCCAGAAACTGCGGACCGATTCACCGATGATGGCTATTGGAAAAGTGGTGATATTGCGACTATTGACCCTGAGGGGTACATAAAAATTGTAGATAGAATTAAAGACGTGATAAAGAGCGGCGGGGAATGGATTTCATCTGTGGATATGGAGAGTGAAATAATGTGTCATCAGGGGGTCTTAGAGGCTACTGTAGTTGGGATACCTCATCCTAAGTGGGAAGAGAGGCCGCTTGCCTTAGTGGTTTTGAGAGAGGAATCTAAGGGAACGGTTACTAAGGAGGATCTCATTGCTCACCTTAGCAAAAGGTTTGCTAAATGGCAACTTCCAGATGACGTGAAGTTTGTTGACGAAATCCCGAAAACAAGCGTAGGGAAATTTAGAAAGAGTGTGATAAGGGAACAATACAAGGATGAATATGTAAGAAGGCAAAGCTAGATTATTACTCGCAGTAATGCCATTTTCTGACCCACAAAACCCGAGCAATCTAACTAAAAGGAGGTAAAAAATGAGACGGGACATTGAGTTCAAGAGCAAGGGGGAGAGATGCCGTGGCTGGTTTTACACACCTGACAAAAGGAAGGGACCCTTCCCAACGGTAATCATGGCTGGTGGTTGGTGCTATGTTAGAGAAATAGTCATGCCCAATTATGCTGATTATTTTGTACGTGAGGGTTTTGCCGCGCTGATATTTGATTACCGTAACTTCGGTGCCAGTGAAGGTAAGCTCAGGCAGCACCTTGACCCCTGGTGGCAGATTGAAGACTACCGAAACGCCATAAGCTATGCCGAAACATTGCCTGAGGTGGATGCAGAGCGCATCGCTATCTGGGGGATTTCTTATAGTGGCGGCCACGTTCTGATTACCGGGGCTATAGATCCTAGAGTTAAGTGCATATTGTCAACCATTCCTGTCGTTGATGGTTATGAAAACATGAGACGCTCGCATGGCGAGAGAAGGTTTGAAGACCTCCTCAATGCTGTTATAGAGGACAGAAGAAAGAGACATCTAAATGAAAATGACCGAGGTTTTATGGCTTTCTCTTCACCGAAACCGGAGGAGGAACTCTCGGTGTGGCCCTATCCGGAGATAAAGAAGGTTTTCCTGGAGTGGAAGAAGTCGGCGGCTCCTTTACATGAGCACAGATGCACAATAGAGTCTGCGGAAAATTTGCTGGCCTACACTGTATTTCCCTATTTACCTAGAATTACAAACACTCCTGCAATGATGGTAGTGGCTGAAGGTGACAATATCACACTCTGGGATCTTGAAATTGAAGCCTTCCGTCAAATTAAATCCCGTCAGAAAAGACTTTTTGTCATTCCCAAGACGACTCATATGACTCTTTATCGTGACATGTCAAAGCTTGAGATGGCAGCAACCCAAGAAACATCATTTCTCAGTGAATATTTGCTCAAACCATACAAATAGGGGAGAGGGAGAATGGGGACGCTTTGTGCTTGTGCTTGCTACACTTCTATTACAATGGCTTCTACAGGACAGGATATCTCGCATGTTCGACAAGCAGAACACCCAGGGGCATCGTATTCAACCGTGCTTCCCGTCCTTCTTGTATCCTCGAGTCTGTCCCCCCTGGGCTTAGCCAAACCATCTTCAGATACAAGTAGCCTGATGGTACATAAATCTACGCACAAACCACAACTTGTGCACAAATCATAGTCGATTTTTATTATTGGCATTTGTCCATTTTCCAGGGGCAGCTGCTGCCGGTAGTCTAGCAGTAGCTGCCCCCCTACAGGCATAGTTGTCTGCTTCTCTTTCCCGTCCCACCGAAGAGCTTCTGGATTTGCCCACTGCTGCTTACTTAACTATGCCTTGCTGCGATTGCACCCATGCTCATAGACATGACTGTCATCGTGCCCCATATATAGGTTCCGGCACCAAAGAACCCTCCAGTGCATTCTCCTGCGGCATAAAGCCTCGGTATGGGTTTATCAGACCAATCGAGCACTCGGGCCTTTGCATCTATCCTTATGCCTCCCTTGAAGGAAGTCATAGATGCTGTGCATTTCATTCCATAAAAAGGTGGCTTTTCCAACGGGATAGGGACCCCTATGTTCCCGTCAAGAGTCGCTCTCTCAAACTTCGTATCGCGTCCTCTTTTCACATCCGCATTATATTCTTCTATTTGTTCTCTTAGTCCCTTCGGGTTTATGTCGATATCCTTTGCCAACTCTTCGATTGTATCGCCCTTATACTCTTTATGTCGGAGCCATGTTGGAAATGAGTTCTTCGTCTCTGTCCTTATGGCGTCATCATAGATGAGGTAAAAGAAACCCCCTGGCTGTTTCACCCCTGCATCTGAGATAAAGCCATACCACTTATCTTCTCTAATATATCTTTTGCCCTCCTTGTTGACAGCTATAGCCCCTTGATACATTATGGAGGTATCAACCTTCTTATCAACACACGTTGGTAAGGAAGCTTTAGGTCCATGTTTGATATGTCTGGTTGCTGCTCCTACGTTTAAAGCCATCAACAGCCCGTCTCCTGTATGACTCGGAGGCATAAGCGGAATGGCATTGACCAAGTAGTCAGGCCCAAATTCCTTGACCAGATCCAAGTTCCTTCCAAACCCTCCCGTAGCCATTATGGTGGCTTTGCCAGCCTCAAAACTCAGTTCCTTGCCTTTATGCGTGGCTATAACACCTAGTACTCCTTTTTCGGGGTCTGTAACTAACTGCTTTGCGCTATGTTCCCACAATATAACGGCGCCTAACTCCTTCGCTCTATCTTCAAGTTTCTTGAAAATTTGAGGCCCATCAAACGTATGGCTTCTGGCTACACTATGTCCCCACCCACCTATAACACCCTTGGGTTTAAGATTCAGTTCCTCTTCAAAGAGTCTCAATACCTTCAAGTGCTCATCTGTCATGGCTTTCCACAGTGCAGGTAGGCCTCCACAATAATTTACCCCATCCTCAGCATACTTCGCTGATGAATCCTTGATGCCTCTCTCTTCCTGATACTTGGTTCCTGCAAAGTCGATTACTCCAGCAATGACCGGCAGGCTACTCCGCCACTCCGCGTCCCTCATCTTCTCCAAAATGAGCACACTCTCGCCCGCTTTCCGTGCTTCGATGGCGGCATAAAGTCCTGCTGTACCTGCCCCTATTATGATAATATCGGCCGTTCTGTCCCACTTTTTTTGCATAGTTGCTCCCTCCTATATCATTTACTTAGATGGTTGTGAAACTGCTAAGTATCTATGTGTCCATGGCGAAGCACCTCCTACCAAAAAGACTTCATCTTATCCGAGTTCAACACCCCTCACCTAGGCTGTTTGCCTTCACGTATTGCTCCAAGAATGAAGTTGGTCTGTTCCTTTATATAATCTTCTAATACATATGCATAACGTTTTCCCAGTAGCCACCGCCTGAAAGCCCACATATGTCCGAGGATGACTATGTTCTGTGCAATGACCGGAGAACTGCCTGTCTTGAATTCTCCGCTTGCACAGCCTCTGTCCAATATACGCTCAAATGCGCTGCTAAGGCGTCTTTCCATTTCAAAAACGGCTTTACGCGCATCTGGACGCAACTCCTTGGTTTCCTGATACATAAAAACAACGGAGTCTTGAAGTCGATCCACTGTCCGATAGTAAGTATCGATAGCCATCTGAAGAGCCTTAGTCGCAGGGAAAGCATCATAGGTGGGAGAAGTCCCCTCAATAAACTCTGCCACCTCAGACATCACATAATCGAAAACCAAATAGAGGATGTCCTGCTTTGTCCCGACGTAGTTGTAAAGGTTGCCAACACTCATATCACAGGCACTGGCTAATTGGCGGAGATTTACCAGTCTATACCCCTTTTCCACGAAAACCTGCGCTGCACGGGAAGCAATCTGCCTTCTACGTAAGCTCACCAAGTCTCGATCTTTACTGTGAGTTCGGATTTTGACTACCATTGTCAGTCCCAATCTGGAGAACGATTAGTCGAACTTGGTCTTATGGTGACAACAACCATTGAATGAACGTTCACTCTATATACTATCGTACCCTTAAAGCTTTGTCAAGTCTTTGTGGGCTGTATCTTGAACAAAATTCAAAGCTGAAGTCAGCGAAAACCACTATCTCGGTACTGATTTCCCCGATCATATACCCGCATAGGAGAACGCTTACCTCTGTGAAGATTTTCTCTGACCAATCACAAACTAGGTATCGCCCAGAAACTCTATAGTATACCTTATCGTTCTTTAATCCTTGCTATGAAACGAAAAACCAAGAAATCGTACGCCGCAACCATGATTTTACCAAACCCGAATTAAGGGAGCTGACAGGTTATTAGCTGAAATTCAAAAGTGGACTAAACTCAGGTCTTCATTTTTGATTTTCTGTACGCCGACTAATTTGTTGTCATGCCAGAATCTAATCTGCGCGAAACCTGACTCTTCATCGGGGACGATGCGGAGTTGAACTTACTCCGTTGTTGGAACACCTGAGACCGGTAATTCCGGCTTATTTATCGAGAGCTTCCGATAGGCATTCACAGTTCTCTCCATTCTGAAACAGAATATGTCCTTAGTTGATTCATAAGGCGGTGGCACCATATCAGGATAGTCCACTGCCATCACATGGTATATCTCCAATTCGTTTGGTATGTGCAAGAGAATCTTGACAAGGGTTTGAACATAGGACGAGGCAACCGCAGACACCCGTTGCGCGGCCGGTCCCAGGCTGGTAGTTGCCTCAAGAAGTACCGTGACCAGGGTGTATATATAGACGGGTGTCCTCCCCTCGAACCTTTTCCCCTGTGGGCCATAGTTGACCGGGAGGACTATACAGAAATAGAGCAACTAGACAGAGAAAGAATGGCTAGCGAGGACCCAATCTTTAGAAAACATATGGAGAAACTCGCAAGGGAGTTCGAACAGTCCAGAGTAGCAGGAAGTCGGAAGAAAAAGAAACGTTAGTCCCTACAGGCTAATCTTTTCCTAAGCGTTTCTCAAACGGGCAAAACTAATCTCTCCACCGGGCATATGCTGCCGGTCGACTGAATCAACGTAGCACTGGCCAAGTTTCTATTGGCTTGTATCTTTTGTTATCACTTCTTGGGTGGCAATGGTGTGCCATCCTGGGCAACCGTCTCGGTACGACAGAAAACGGTGTAGTCATCGATTTGCTGCTGCGTCCGGTACTTGGACACATCAAAGAAATCATAGTGAACCATCTCATTCCTGTCTCTCATAGTCTTCCCAGGTGGTTCCACATCGGGATAGCCGATCACCAGCAGTTCGTACACCATGAATTCTTTGGGGATTTTTAGAAGGGCTTTGATTTGTGCCTGTGCAAAAGGCGTTTCAATAACGGATACCTGCTGTGCACCAAGCCCTAGTGTGTTTGCTGCCAGGATCATATATATGAGGGCATTTGCCATGGTTGTGATAAAGATTGAGTCACTAATTGTCATGGTCATGGATTTGGGATAAATCTCTTTGGTTCTAGTGTCACCGCAAGGTAGAATGAATATCGGCGCAGTAGCAAATCCTGGCTTTCCCGCGGGCGGTGTAGTATATTTAGGAAACCTGAGCTTTGGCTCCCTGAGCATCTCCATCTTGTGGGTAATGCCATACTGCTCCTGTGCTATTTCTGCGATCTTGTCTCTTAACTCCTTTTTCTTTATGACAATGAACTCCCAGGGCTGTGAGTTGCCTCCTGAAGGAGCCCAGCGGGCAGCTTCTATGATTTTGTCGATATATTCATCGGGTATAGGATCAGATTTGAATTTGCGGATGCTCCTCCTCTTTCTTGCAAGTTCGAGAAAATCATCATAACTCATAAATACCCCCCTGTTCCGTTCTCCGTGCTAGTTTTGCGATCCGTCCCGGCGAATCGGCATGGGTGGTGCAGTGCATAACGGTCGTCATTTGCTGGGACAGAACCCCGGACTTTGCCATGTAGTGCATTCTCTCGATTTTGACGTCTTCAAAATACGGCCACAGCGGTGAACCAGCCCCAAACGGATGGCTCAAATCAACCAATACTTCTTTCCCCATAACATATACTTCCTTAAATTTTGATTACTTAGTTCTCAGCAGCTCAACCCTAAGACTCAGGCAATCTCACCCTGAATATCCAAGAATGTCGTGCCCCACCGCGTAAGTCATTGGTCAGCCCTAAGGTATCAGACTGTATTAGCTCACGCTGTTTACTCCCTAGAAATAACGCCAACCACGTCTATCTCGACCAAGAATTCAGATCTTGCCAGACTGGCCACTTGCATGAAGGTACTAGCCGGCGGGTTATCGACCAGAAATGGGGCGTATTTTTGATAATACTCTAGCTCTGTCTTTCGCATACGAGGATAATCCTCTAGATTCTTAAGGAGCATGAGTGTCCTGACAATGTTATTCATGGAACTTCCTGCCTCCTCCATGGCCATCCTGACCTTGTCAAGGGCTATTATCATCTGCTCTTCAAAAACGTCAGTGTCTGTCTTGAGAGTTTCCGGGTTCATGCCTTGACAGCCAGAGACAAAGATCAGATTGCCGACCACGACAGACCTAGAGAACTTAGGTGCTTCGGCAGCTACATGAGGATAAGCCAGTTTCTTACCACCCCAAAACTCTGGATAGTGTTTGACCCTTGAGTCCATCTCATTGCCTCCTGATAGAAATTATTTTCCCGCTGCTACCAGGTGGTCACTCCACCATCTACGTAGAGAACCTGCCCGGTCACAAAATCTGATGCCTTAGAGGCAAAAAACAATGTAGGTCCAACAATGTCCTCTGGCATTGCCCAGCGGTCAAGTGGAATACGGGCTTTCACTGTCTTGGCAAACT